>Ga0190284_1001357_pt1 | contig 11092 bp, 7 predicted proteins | sample 48691812_MG_FD_161668 | JGI IMG/M metagenome (GOLD analysis project Ga0190284, IMG submission 161668) | Hydrothermal vent microbial mat bacterial communities from Southern Trench, Guaymas Basin, Mexico - 4869-18-1-2_MG | ecosystem: Environmental > Aquatic > Marine > Hydrothermal vents > Microbial... | reverse complement strand
GGCTGATGTGTCGTTCCACTTCCTGAACAGCAATAAAAAAGCCATAAAAAACCGCACCCGCGTCAGGTTTCACTCCGGAACCAGTGAAATACTCGGGAATCTGATATTGCTTGACCGCGAGGAACTGAATCCGGGCGACACCATCGTTGGCCAACTGCGCCTTGACAGTCCGGTTGCCCTCATCAAAGATGACAGATTTGTTATCCGCAGCTATTCCCCGATACGCACCATCGGCGGGGGCCGTGTCCTTAACCCCATTCCCCGAAAGCATAAGCGGTTCAGAACTGAAATCACTGAAGGGCTGGAAAGCCTTGTTGAGGGCGCACCGGAAGAAATCATTTCCTATCATATCAGCGCGTCCGCTTATCAGGGGGTTTCCCTTTCCGAACTGAAAATAATGACAAACCTGCCCGACAAACAGCTTGACCGGACCTTGCAGGGGCTTCTGTCCAAAAAAACGGTGATTCGGACAGATAAGGAAAAGCAGATATATATTCATTATGACAGTTTTGAAAAGCTGAAAAAGGAAATTTATGACTGTCTTGACGGCTACCATCAGGCCAATCCTCTGAAACCGGCAATGTTCAAGGAAGAACTGAAATCCAAATTTCCGTCATTTGTGAGCCAGAAGCTTTTCAATCTGTTGTTTAATCAGATGATAAAAGATGGGGCAATTGTTCAGGAAGAGGATACCATCCGCCTTGCAACGCATAAGGTTTCCCTGGCTGTGGATCAGGCGGATGTGAAGGAAAAAATTCTGGATGCTTATGTAAAAGGCGGACTGACACCTCCCTATTTCAAAGAACTGGGCAAATCGCTTGATATTGAGGCGCCCCAGGCCAAAGATGTCTTAAAGCTTCTGATTGATGAAGGGAAAATCATCAAAGCTAAGGAAGACCTTTATTTTCATACTGATGCTATAAATGACCTGAAAAAGCAGACGGTTGATTTTCTTGTGGCCCAGAGAGAAATGACGGCCCCGCAATTCAAGGAGATCGCCAAAGTGTCCCGCAAGTATCTGATCCCTTTGCTGGAATATTTTGATTCAAAAAATATAACCATCCGTATCGGTGATATTCGGAGACTCAGAAGTGCAGGATAAGTTGTGCTAAAATTTTATTTCAGCACTCCTGTAAAATCTGCAAGGATTATATACTTCCGATACCCGCTAATAAGGCCACTCACCAACCCAGTTCCCCGGAGGATCGTAATTGCATACCCAAATCTCCCATATATCGTTGCCGCATCTGGCTTTTCCGCATCCGACTTTTGTTGTGCTGCCCCATACAATCTGAGTGTAATGGCCGCACACATCAGCACAGGAATTGCTTGCGTGATCATAATCCGTTTTTTCGCCTGCCCAGTAATCCACAACATCCTGGGGGCGATTTTCTCCCCACATAATGGCGATGTTTTCACCGTAAGGATCATCGGGCCTGTGACCCGCGGATAAGCAGTCCTGATCGTTCAGATAATCCGCCCATTCCTGAGCGTGAGCCGCGAGTTCGAAAGACCAGACAATGTCCGGTACGCCCACCTGACGCCGCCAGTGATTGTGCCTTTCGACCATGGCACTGGCGATTTCATCTGAGGGCTGATCTCTCCAAAATTCGTGCCTGACATACCGGTTCCTCATGATCGTTGTTCCTTTTTTATCATAGTATCCCGCGTCAGGCAGATCAGAATAGACCTCGATGTCAGGAACAGATACATGGAAATAATTCACATCCACTCTTCCGCTCGCATCAAACCAGACTTTGACGAAAAGGTCCGGGTTGTTTTCATCTCCCCAGTTCACGTCCGAGGGACTGGCGTAAAAATGACCCCAGAGGACCTGGTGCCCTCCCGCTGTCGAGTCTTCTCCGCCTTTGCGCCACATTGCATCAGTCAGCCCTTTTTCAACGGTGCTGATTAACGCGCCGATCCTGAGATTGTTCAAGGTCGGATATCCTGAAGGATTTCCCCCGGGTGAATATCCGGCTGGGGGATACCCGTTTTCGTAATTTTTCTCCATGTCACTCTGACCGTTCATGTAATACTGCCGGATATATCTTGTGTCCATGGTTGTGACGCCGTATTCGTATGTTGCACCGTTATAAGGATAGGCTGACCAGACTTCTATCCCCGGGACTGAGACATGGAAAAAATTGACATCCACCCGGCCGCTGCGGTCAAACCAGATTTTGACGAACAAGTCAGGGTTCTCTTCGCTGCCCCAGGCAACACCATCGGGGCTGGCATAGAAATATCCCCAGATCACACTGTGTCCTCCCGCGGTATTGCCCTGGCCGCCTTTTTTCCAGACCGCTTCAATCGGGCCTTTTTCCGCAGTTCGGATAACGGCTCTGATCCAGAGTTCGGGTGTCACCAGATAGCCTGTATCTGGTTCTCCTGTATCCGGTGACACGTCTATTCTGTAAATCTCGTCGTCTTCAATATCCGTATTCCACAGATACGTTCCGTCGAATGCGAGACCGGCAGGGGCAAACCCGGGCGAATAAAACGAGTCAATGATTTCCCCGGATGTATCTAATTTGAATATCCTTTCCTCATCAGGATCAGCGTTCCATAAATATATTTTGTCGAATGCAAGGCCAGACGGCTTGGGACCTGGAGAATAAAACGAATCTACAATATTCCCGGAGATATCCAACTTATAAATCATCTGGTCATAGGTATCTGCATTCCACAGGTATGTTCCGTCGAATGCGAGACCTGCTGGCTCAATACCGGGAGAGTCGAACGAATCAATGACTTCTCCGGAAGTGTCCAGTTTATAAATGATCTGGTTATCAACATCAGCATTCCATAAATACGTTCCGTCGAATGCGAGACCGGCTGGCGCAAATCCGGGCGAATAAAACGAATCAATGAGATTTCCTGACGTATCCAGTTTGTGAATCATCTGGTCGTCAGCATCCGCGTTCCACAGATAGGTTCCGTCATACGCAAGCCCCACAGGATCGGTACCCGGAGAGTAAAAAGGATCAGAAATATCTGGCGTTATCTCCACTCCGAACACTGCTGGTGTCAGAGCGAAAAACAACACAGACAAGGCACATACGAGTTGAATGACACACGTTTTGGTTTTCATTGCGTTCTCCTCAGTCTTTGGTCATTGTCGGACCATTGCCGGACGGGGTTTGCAACCCCGTCCGGCAGTACATCATTGGACTAACACATTCACATTGTAATTTTCCAGCAACTCCTCAGCCGTCAGCATCACTGTACTCGCTTCTCTTAAATACACATCCTGAAGCGGTCTGTCGCTTTCGTTTGTTTCGACATCTGCGATATCCTCCACCACATTCATCCCGTCAATGACCTGTCCGAATACTGTATAATTCATATTTAGGTGAGGGGTTCCGTTGCTATTTTCCACAATGTAGAACTGGGAGCCGCTGGATTTTCTTTCCGGATTCACATTGTCTGATGTCCGGGCCGCTCCTACTGCCCCATACACATGCGTGAACTGGCTGTCAATCTCTGCGTTTATCAAATCGGGGTTATCTCCTTCCCAGGTGCCGCTTCTGTAAGCACCGCCCTGGATCATAAAATCGTCAATCACACGATGGAAAATCGTATTGTCATAAAATCCTGTCTTAACCAGTCGCATGAAATTTGCCTTGTGCAAAGGGGTCTGATCGTAAACCCACATCATAATATCGCCATAGTCTGTCTCAAGTTTTACGACTTCATATTGATGATATTCATGCCGGATATAGCGGTTTTCCATGATCGTGGTTCCTTTTTCATTATACGACTCTCTGTCAGGAAGGTCGGAATAGACCTCGATGTCAGGAACAGATACATGGAAATAATTAACGTCAACCCTTCCGCTTGCGTCAAACCAGACTTTGACGAAAAGGTCGGGATTGTTCTTGCTGCCCCAGTTGACATCATCGGGGCTGGCGTAAAAATGCCCCCAGAGTACCCGATGGCCGTCGGCGGTGTCGGATTCGCCGCCTTTGTGCCAGATCGCTTCAATCGGGCCATTTTCAACTGTGTTGATGAGTGTGCCGATTCTAAGGCGGTCCGTGGCGGAATATCCTGGAGGATTCCCTTCTGGATAATATGCCGCGTCTTCGAGCGGTTTTCCGTCCTCAGAATTCTCTTCCATATTGCTTTGGCCGTCCAGATAATACTGACGAATATATCTTGTCGTCATCGTTGTGGTTCCGTGTTCATCTGGAACGCCGTCATAAGGATAATCCGAATAGACTTCTATCTCCGGGACTGAGACGTGGAAAAAATTGACATCCACCCGGCCGCTGCGGTCAAACCAGATTTTGACGAACAAGTCAGGGTTCTCTTCGCTGCCCCAGGTGACATCATCAGGACTGGCATGGAAATAGCCCCAGATGACAGTGTCTCCGGCTGCGGTGGCATCCTGGCCGCCTCTTTTCCAGACTGCTTTGACGGGGCCTTTTTCATCTGTGTTGATAACGGCTTTGATCCAGAGTTTTGAGGTGATGAGGTTGCCTGAATCGGCTTCTGTATCGTCGCAATGATATTCTCCTTCTTCAAGGCCCCATTGTTCGCAATTGGTCTCACAAATATGACATCCCATTGCATCTTCATCGCCGGAATGCGCTCCGGCAAAATGAGAAAAACACAAAACTGAAGCCATAGCCACAATAATGATCAATGCCAAACTCTTTTTTGAAATCACATTTCCTCCTTTAATGTTTGAAGTTAAATTCAGCCTGGTAGTTCTGTCGCTGCAAAAACTACGGGGAAAACGGATAAGAAGAAAGCCGGCCTTACCTTTCTTATCCGATTCTTGTAGTTCATGGGAAGCCCTCTCACGGACAGCACAGGAGAGGTGCGCCCTTTCCGGGCATTTTTCCGCCCTCCGCCCGCCTTTTTCACAGAACACCCTTTCCGCCCATGTTCCGGCCGGAGGAGGTTCAGATTTATCAATCCGAACCGAGCGCGTCAATCCGAACCGAGCGCGGCCGAACAATTGATAATGTCCGTCATCCTGAATATCTCCTCAAAATATCCAGTAAATGTTTCCGATCTATCGGTTTTGATACATAATCATCCAATCCGGCTTTGATAATTTCATCTTTCTCAGATTCCGAAACACCTGCTGTCAAAGCAATAATAGGGATTCTTTTTTTACCCCCATCCTGCTCAATCTCTCTGATTTTCATAGTTGCTTCAAGTCCGTCCATAATCGGCATTTGAATATCCATAAGTATTATGCCGATAGAAGAATCGGATTTGTATTTTGAAATAGCGTCTTGACCGTCGCCTGCTATTTCAACAGAAAATCCGAATCCTTCCAATATCGTTCCGACTAATATCTGATTGAATTCATTATCTTCGACCAATAATATTTTATGATTCAAGGCTCCTTTTTTCTTTACTCTGACTGCTTTGTCACTCTTCAGTATTTGTTCTTCTTTTACAGGTCTATAAGGGATAGTAAAATAAAATGCGGCACCGTCTCCTATGACAGAATGAATTCTGATTTCACCACCCATCAGATTTACCAAGTTTTTTGAAATAGCAAGCCCGAGACCGGTTCCCCCGTATTTTCTTGTCGTGCTTGTATCAGCCTGTTCAAAAGAATTAAAAACAAATGATTGATTTTCTTCTGATATGCCAATACCTGTATCTCTGACATAAAACTCCAGATATTCGTTCCTGACAGAAAAACCGCATTCGATAAAACCTTTATCTGTAAATTTTACAGCATTACTGATCAGATTATTCATAATTTGTAAAATTTTTGTGGGATCACCTATGATATATTTACTGTAGTCAGAGGGAAGCCTTATTCTCATTTCAACTTCTGACTGTTTTTTCTTCAGTAGTATTCCTGAGTTGATCTTGATATTATCAAACAGATTTTCCAATGAAAACGGAATTTTTTCGATACCGATTTTTCCTGCTTCGATTTTTGAATAATCAAGAATATCATTTATCAGTGATAATAATAAACTGCTATTGTTTTTTATGGCATTCAGATAATGTCTGTGTCTGTCATTCAGATCACCATCCGACAATAAATCTGTGAAACCAAGTATCGCAGTTATAGGTGTTCTTATTTCATGAGACATATTGGCAAGAAACTCACTTTTTGCCTTATTTGCATTTTCAGCTGATTCCGTTGCTCTCTCAATTTTATTTCGTTGCATAAAAATTTTTCTGGACATTTTTTCAAAGAAAAAAGCAGCAAACGGAGACAGAAAGCCTGAAGCAAGAATAAACATTGACTTTCTCAGTAAATCACCAGAATCTGATGATAAATTATAATGAGATGCAATTAAAATTTCATAAGAAACAAAAAGTGATACAGACAGTAACAAAGTATTTTTAAAACTGATTCTGAAAAAAATAACCCCATAAATTAATATCAGAATCAATCCTACATAATATTCACTGCTTTCCGGAAGATATGCACACATTAAAAACAGATTTCCACCAAGTGCGGCACATATTACAAATATGAATACATATTCAATATATTGAGAATATTTTTTTATATATGTGAAAACAAGACCAAAACTTAATATCGGAGTAACAATAAATAATCTGACAATAATTGCATCTGATATTTTTTCCGGCATTAAAGTATAATCTGATAAGAGAAAAAAATCAAATACAATCAGAGCCAGAATTAATCCGCCTCTTCTTGAAAAAAGTGACTGATTATTATGATATTTCTGATATTCATTCTCAATTTCAGGAGTAAAGTATAATTTATTGAATTTCAACATTTTATTCTCGTCAGACCAGATTGTATGCTTAAAAGTCTTAAAGCCCAAAAAAAGCTTATTTAGGAACAACTCTAATGACATTAAGACAGCAGCATGGTGAAAAGATCACCTCTCTCATCATATGTGAATTTATTTATAAGGACACTGATGGATGATGTCAAGCAGAAACTTGAAGATGCCTTACGGGGACAGAATCTGAACTGTGATTCATATAATTTTCTTTAATTTTATTAATCATACAAATCACAGTTCAGACCATGGGAAGAGTGCAAAACCGACAAATGAAGAGCGGAGCGGACATGAAAGACAAGAATACTATTCCTCTGGCGGCCTGAGATGCTCAGGCACTTCCACCATGCCGATGAGAAGCGGTTTCAGGAATGACCATTTTATGCCGATATGAAACACCTCTTCCAAGTCCCTGATGGCATCCCAGCAGTTATGGCAGGGTGAAATCACAAGCTTTGCGCCGGTGGCAAGTATCTGGTCCCGTTTGATTTTGAGACCGACGTTCCGCTGTGCACGGTAACGCCCCATACCGTTAAAACCGCCGCCCCCGCCGCAACAGAAGTTATTCTCACGGCATGGCGTCATTTCACGGAAATCCTCGGCAATATAACTCATAATTTCCCTGCCGCAGTCAGCAAGACCGGCGTTTCTGATATAATTGCATGAATCCTGATAAGTGACAGGTTCCTTGATTTTTTTCGCAGGATCAATCTTCAGTTTCCCGGTTCTCAAAGCTTCCGCAACCCACTCCACATAATGGAAGCTTTCAACCGGTGTTTTTCCGGTTTTGATACCGGCCCAGTAAGGCCCCTCAATCACCGTGGCCCGGTAAGCGTGGCCGCATTCAGTGACAACCATCCGTTTGGGTTTCAGCCTGTGCATGGCATCATATACCGACTCGACCTGAAGCTTGCACGCTTCCCAGTCCCCCGCGAACATTGCCAGGCTTGTCTCTTCCCAGCCTTCACCGGGAACGGTCCAATTTTCTCCTGCAAGATGAAAAAGCACGGCCGCTTCTGCGATGTCCTCAGGATAGTGCTTTGGCTCCCTGGCGTTTACAGTGTACATAATATCGGCCCCTTCCTTATCCACAGGAATACACAGACCGGGCCAGTCATCCTCATACTCCTCTGCCATCCATTCGCACGTATCCACCCAGTCCTCGACCGTCACATCCATCTGCGCCCTATAGACCCTGTGCATCCCCGAGCCGATCTTCATCTCCCAGGGCACAAATCCCTGAGCAAAACAGAGCCCCCGCAGATAACCGAACATGATACCCATATCAATGCCAAAAGGGCAGTAGCTTCCGCATCGGTTGCAGCAGGTACACTTGGACCACGCCGTGTCCATGACCATCTGCATGAAAGTGTTATCCACATTCCCCCTGCGTTTGACGATTTCCCCGAGAGTTGACTGAATTTTGTATGACGGAACCTGTTTCGGATCCCTGTTGTTTGCAAGATAAAGAAAGCAACTGTCCGCGCACAGGCCGCAGTGGGCGCATATCTCAAGCCAGGTTTTCAACCGTGACTTGAGTGATTTCTGAAGCATTGCCTGCAATTTTCCACGGTCAACATCCAGTTCATTCATTTCCTGATAATATTGTTTGCCGCTCTTGTCTGCCAGGAGTTCATGGAGTTCCTCCTTGGTGTTTATCGGCTTTCTGTTGCAAAGTTTCCCTTCAGGCATTTTTCTAATTCCTAATTAAATGAAAGTTTCAGGTTTCAGGTTTCTACCAGGCAAAGCCTTTCCCCTTCATGCCGCCCCGTTTGATGCCAAAATCCATCCCCAACTGGGCTCTGGAACAGAAGAACAGGATAAAATGGGAGAGTTTGGTAAACGGAATGGCCACCAGCATGATCTCGCCGCTGATGATGTGAAGGATAAGCCACAGGTTATAGCCTGACACATTCTGTGAAGCCAGAAAACCGGTAATAAACGGCGCGACCGCTATGGCCATAATGATATAATCATACGCATTGGTAAGAATCCTGACCTCGGCAAGCGCAATACGCCGGAGAATCAGAAAGGTCGCCGCCACAAGCATGGCAATGGTCAGAATATCGGCAGTCTTATCGGAGATTGTCCACAGGCTGAATCCCCATCGTTCTTTCAGCAGAATATTATGAGCCTGAAGAAAAACAGGCGTGATGAGCAGTCCTGCGTGGAAGACAAAAAACATGAGGGTGAAGCCCGGGTTGGCCCGCCAGCTTCTTGTCCCGAAAGGAATCAGCCAAAAGAAAATTGATCTTAACGCCCCTTTTACTCCATAAGAGACATTGGCATGATATGTCACTCTGTCTGCCTGCCAGTCCAGTCCCCTGATGTAGAGTATCAGGCGGACGATCACGCCGATGAAGAAAATGCTTAGTGACAGCCATGCAAGCGGGCCAGTTACAAATTGATATATTGGATACATTGTGTTTCTCCTGTTATTTGTCAGTGGTCTTATGACAAGGCACCGACATAAGACCACTGACATAAAACCATCCTAATCTTCATCCCTGTCCGTGAGGAAAAGCCAGAAACCGGTCATTCCGATCAGGATTACCGCCATCAGTATATAGGTGATACTTTTTGTGTGCAGGAAAAAATCCTGAAGTGTTTGAATTTCCATCATTACTTCTCCATTTCTCAGTGTGAGTCCTTGTAATCAGGATGTTCATACAAAATCGGCATCCGGGTCACGATAAATCTGAAGACAACAATGCCGGCTGTGACAACAAAAACTGAAATTCCGATTTCCATCCAGTGCGGAAAATATTTTTCATCCGAGGGCAGGTGCCAGTTAAACGCGATAAGACACACGTTCAGCCGGTTCAGAATGATGCCCAGCACGGTCAGTCCGGATGTCCATTTGATGAGACACAGGTTTTTTTCCCTTACCCCCACTGCGTAAAGAAAACATGGCAACGCTATAAATCCCAGGAGTTCCACAAGAAACCACATCCCGTACCCGGTTCCGAGCAGATGCCAGTTGTTATCCATGGAGATGCCGAGGACTTTAATGGTGAAATAGCCTGCCAGAACCAGCGAGGCAGCCTTTCCGAATCCCAGAGCCACGCCCTCTTTTTCAGCAAGATGGGTTTCATCCATCTTATGGGCAAAATAACGATGAGAGAGAGTGCTTTCAAAGATGACCATGGACAGCCCGGCAATGACGCTCGACACAAAAAAGAATACCGGCAGATAGCTCGAATACCAGAGCGGATGAAGCTTGGACGGTGCGAGAAGAAAAAGCGCGCCCAGAGACGACTGATGCAACGTGGAAAGGATCACACCGAATATGGTGAGAACCATGGTCAGTCTGACCACAATGCTCCGCGCCCGTTTCAGTCCGAGCCACTCCAGAGGTGCTGTGCTGAACTCGATGAAAAGAACGGTCAGGTAAAGCGCAACACAGGCCGCCACTTCAAACAGGAGGGATGTGGTTCCCTGCTGCATGATGAACGGGTAAGGCAGACGCCAGGGCCGGCCCACATCATAATGAAGTGCCACAACCACAAGTGCATATCCTAAAAACCCGGTAAGAATGGCAGGTCTTACCGCGGAATGATATCGCTTCATCCCGAAAATATAGACCGCGGCTGATGTGACATATCCTCCGGCAGCCAAAGCAACACCTGCCATCAGATCAAAGCCGATCCATATCCCCCAGGGATAGTTGTTGTCCAGATTGGTCACCGCGCCCAATCCCTTTGTAAATCTCAGTATGGTGATAACAAACCCGACAATCAGTATGATTCCGGCAATCACATTAAACGGTGTGTAAAGTGACTTGCCCGGCGGAGATGTTTCGCCGAATACAGCTGCTTCTTGGGACATCAGGCATCCTCCTCGGTTTTGGCCTCGGCTGCTTCTTCTTTCTGAGCCTTGGCTGCTTCTTCAAGTGCTTTTTTGACTTCTCTTTTTATCGCTGAATCCTTATCTTTACCAGCTTTTGCAAGGGCCGCGGAAAGTTTTTCCTCACCTTCCGCCTTTGTCGCTGCCACAGCATCTCCAACAGCCTGAGCTTCCTCTTCCTTTGCAATCTTTTCTTTCCGCTTGGACATGGCATATACGCCGGTGAGAAGAACAGGCCACAGGCCCACCACCAGCGGAACAGCCCCCAGTGCGCCTGCAGTGAGATTCGGCGCGGCAGTAGTCCCCAGGTCCTCACGCATTCCGATGCTGGCAAAGGGCGTGTTGGAAAGATACAGCCAACTGGTTCCTCCCATTTCGTGTTCCCCGTAAATGTGATCCACATAACGCTCCGGGTGTTTACGGATGCGCTCCCTGGCAATCCTGAGCAGGTCATCCCGTTTTCCGAACGTGAGCGCCTCTTTGGGACAGGATTCAACACCTCCGGG
>Ga0190284_1001356_pt1 | contig 11103 bp, 10 predicted proteins | sample 48691812_MG_FD_161668 | JGI IMG/M metagenome (GOLD analysis project Ga0190284, IMG submission 161668) | Hydrothermal vent microbial mat bacterial communities from Southern Trench, Guaymas Basin, Mexico - 4869-18-1-2_MG | ecosystem: Environmental > Aquatic > Marine > Hydrothermal vents >... | reverse complement strand
CACCAGGGGCGATGCCCCTTTTTATATTAATATCGCCCCGTTGGGGCTTTTCGCCAGGGGCGATACCCTTGGCAAGCCAAGCCCCAAGGGGGCGTATTATTAAAGCCTGGGGCACCGCCCCAGGCAAGCCCCAAAGGGGCGACATTAATAAAGCTTATCAACCCGCATAATATATAAGACGCAGCAACTCTCGAAAACGTAACAGTGCCAGACTCTATTTCTTGCTAATCAACTGAAAAATAATGGATTATTTTTTTGCTAGGCGAAAATTAATCCTTAAACCTCACAACGTGTTGACTTAAAAACTCTGAGTACAACGAAACGCAGTGGCGAAGCGCCAATTACTTGGTTAAAGAAATCCGATTTTTTTGAAAAATCGGATTTCTATTTCAATCTTGGCAGGACTCCAAATTGTAGTTTGGTTCGGCCAAACTCTCTTGCCAAAGTGATGAATTTTGAAATGAACGCTATACTTATATTAGGTTTACTTGTGGTGCCAATTAAGGGGTGAATTAAATATGATGAAATCAATGAATTATAAAAACCTAGATTGATAAGTTATATAAAAATTTTTCAACACGATATAAAATTTTTTCAACACCGTGTCTCTGTGTTGAAGAATGAGCGACATGGGGCCATACTTTAATTTGAAAACATTCAAAAGCGTTTATGGCCCCCAAATCAGATGAGCCACTACACTAGACGCACACACTTTACTTTAATTCGTTTCTTTCTGAGATTAGTTGTACTTTTATTACTTAGGGCCATACTTTAATTTTAATGTTTCAAAATGAGTTTATGGCCCCCAAATCGCATGACTCAAATAACCACAGTAGATGTACACATTTTAAGCCGTTTATTTATGAGATTAGTTGTACTTTTATTAGAGAATGTGTTAACAAGTTTCATTGAGTGATGAATTATGGAGAAATACATTGGAAATTGAACGCATTGATGTCTCTTCTCTTAAAGAGATGGACTCTAATCTAACCGGTGAAATCTGTGACTTTTTTTCGCAAGCTGCCGCAGTATGCCTTGATAATCAAAATCATTCACAAGGCGTTGTCTTTAAAATCGAAGGCGATTTGTCGGCTCAATTTCAGTTATTTTGGCCAGAAGTCACTCAGCAAATGCGAGATTCTTGGGCCGATCTGGCCGAAACGACAGAAGACGGTGCCTGTTGTCTAGCTATTTTGATTATTCAGAAATTGACCGACTACAAAGTGATAAGGCGTTCTCGAAAGAAAACGGGATTTGATTATTGGCTAGGCGATAAAGAGAGTCAGTATCCCTTTCAAGAGAAAGCGAGATTAGAAATCTCTGGCATCTTAAAGGGAAGCAAGAACAAAATTGAGCAAAGAGTCAAAGATAAAATCAAACAAACCCAACAAAGTAACCATTTGAATCTACCTGCTGTGGTTGTTGAATTTGGTACTCCAATGTCACAGGTGGTGAAAAGATGAACAAATCTGACCAAGTGAATGAATGGCATTCAAAAGCAATGGACATTGCTGAACAAGGGTTTATTGCCCAAAGGAAAGGTCAATTAGACAAAGCTAAGCAATTCTCTAAAAAAGCATTGCAATATGAGCGTGAAGCGGCGATGCTTTTATTAAGTGATTATGACATTGAACCCACTCGTTCGGTTTTGTTTAGAAGTGCGGCTTGTCTGGCGTTAGACTTTGGGAATTACCGAGAAGCGGAACGCATGATTGCTTTTGGATTGTCAGGCAATCCGCCTCCAGAGATTTTAGAAGAATTAAGGGAATTGTTCATTTCTGATATTCTTTCCAAATATCCAGCAAAGCCTATTTCAATCTCATTAAGTCAACCGCGTCCTTCATCGCTCTTTATCGTTTTGTAGTAGGCGATTTATCGCCTAAAGCTGTTCTAATGTTCGATGCCAAAAGCATACAAAAAGTATTGGTATTCTTGAGCGACATGGGGCCATACTTTAATTTGAAAACATTCAAAAGCGTTTATGGCCCCCAAACCGCATGATTCAAATAACTTTTCGCCAAGCCCCAAAGGGGCGACATTAATAAAGCCTGGGGCACCGCCCCAGGCAAACACCGCCCCAGGCAAGCCCCAAAGGGGCGACATTAATAAAGGGACGCAACACCGTTATATTTTGTAACAGCCAATGGGAATTATGATGAATAACAGATTAAAAAATAAGCGATTATTTTTTATGCTGATCATTTTCAGCACGGTGGGATGCCAAAATACACCCATTAATGATGATGGTTCACCAACACCCACATTTTTAACAAACACCACTGTTGAAAAACCACAACCATCGGATAGCCAATCATTGAAAAAAGGGCCGTTTGGTAACGCCAAAACGGTGACTTCCAAAAGACCCACACAACGAACTTGCTGGAATACGTCGGGCGAAGGGCGTGTTTTTATCTTAGCGGTGGGATCAAATATGAGCGGTTTAACCGAAACGAACCGGGATGCGGCACGTTTTGCCAAGGCGATGCGTGAATTGTTTCATGTCCGTCACAATCGGGTGTGCGTGTTAGCAAATGCTTATAAAGAGGAGTTTGTGCAAGCCCTTGAACGTTTAGGTGATAGCCGTAGAGTGGGTGCTGATGATTTAGTGATCATTTTTTATTCTGGGCATGGTACCCAACGGGATGATGACAATAATGATGAGAAACTTGATCGACTGGACGAATTTTTTGGTACTTATGGCCCAAAACCTAGGACGAGATACTTGCTAAGAGATGATGATTTTTCAGCACTCATTCAGGATATACCGACGCCTAATATCCTGACTTTTATTGATGCGTGTTTTTCGGCTGGGCTTACTAAGGGAAAAGATTCAAAGGAACGCGTTAAATCTTTGGATGGCACAATACCAAGTGAAGGGCGTACTCATGTTGGCACCACGTTAGATCCGGTTAAAGGGGTATTGTTATCGGCTTCAATGGAAAATCAGCCGGCCGTAGAATTGGCGAGACGTGGGGGCCGATTTACGCTTTTCTTTTTGGAGGCGTTAAAACAAGCCAGACAGAAAAGACAACCGGTGGATTTATTGACGGTTTTTGAAAAAACGCGCAACAACGTTTACCAACATTCCCGAAAACATTCTGAAAAAGTGCAAGTGCCAGTGAAAAAGGGCCCTGATGAAATTTTTCGGCGGATAAATGGTTATATTCCTTGACAACCCTGAAACTACAAGGATTGCATTTGAGCCAAGAAATCCGATTTTTTGGAAAACTCGGATTTCTCAAATTTCGGTACTACCCAAAAATGAGAGGCAAGATGAGCCAAGAAATCCTATTTTTTGGAAAAATCGGATTTCTAAATTCAATGGGTTATTGCTCTATGAGTGAGGTAAAAGTCATATGCGTGATAGTGAGAAGTGGCAAATAACGTTAGAGTTACATGATGAGCTTGGGCCGTTGCTCCGAGCTTATTTGAAACGCACCTTCCGCATTCAAGAGCCAGATGTGGATGATATGATACAAGAAACCTTTGAGAAGGTTTTTTTAAAACTTGAAAGTCTCCGTGATAAACAGGCTGATAAGAGTTGGGTATTCAGTATCGCCAAAAATGTCACCCTGAGTTATTTAAGAAAAGCGCAACGAGTCCTCACTAACTATGGAGAACCACAAGATCATGATGAGAAGCGTAGCTCGTTATTAGAAAATATCGAAGAAGCAATAGCGGCTGCGGACAAGATGGAAGAAGAACTTTGTATGCAGTTGTGTGTGGAAAAGGGTTTAGCGGAATATGAAGGGATTTATCCCTATGTACTTTGCCCACTGCTTGTTACATTCTCCGAGCTGAAACGTCCTATAGAAGAGGTGGCTGCAATTATTTACCAGACAGTGCCAGAAACCAAGAAGCGTTTAAAACAATGCCAAAAAGAGAAAAAGTGCTATAAGGATTACTATAATGAGTATCAAAAGGCGCATGGAATAGAATCTCTCTGCTGGTTAATGTTTTACTTAAAAATGGAAGGCTGGGATAGAAAGGAGATTGGGGCACTTCTCAATAAACCCGAAGGAACCGTTGGAATGACTTTAAATCGGTGTAAACAAAAGCTGATGCCTTACTTGGAAAAATGTTTGGATGATTGTTAAAAGGTTAAAGTTAAAGAAATCCGATTTCTTGAAGAAATCGGATTTCTCACCGCGATTTTAGGAGAAAGTCTGATGAACAGTAAAGATGATGATGATTTCTATGAAATATTAGGTGGCGGGCGCGTACACGACGCTGAGCTCAAAACGGCAAAACTCGCCGGGGCATTACGTGGTGCATTGCAGGCGCGACAAGAACGGCAACACTTAGCGCCGTTACGTTTGCCAAGTTTGCCAAAAGCATCCAAACCATATTGGATGCCTCTATGGATTCCAGCGACGATAACGGCCTCTTTTTTGGTGGGTATTTCAATACCAATATTATTCCAACAATTCGCGCCGCCAGAAAGTCGAGAAAAAAGTTTTCCGACGTTCTTGGAATTGAAAAGTTCCGCGCCTCAAAATATGGCCCAAAATATTCAACAAACGCTGCAAGCGGCTGGGATTGAAAGTACGAAAGCCCAAGAAGAGAACTTATGGGTACTGGAATTTCAATCGCCGATTAATAACCGTGACATTGTCGTGGAAATCGGGCATGATGAAACTAAAACTACGCCATAGCTGTGCCACTTGACAACAGGTACTAATCCCAAACCAAAGGGATAGCATCTGTTGCGACGGGAAACGGATGCTATTCCTTTCTGGGATAGTATCCGTCAGGACGAATCATACCTTAGTACAACGGATAAGCGAAATAAACGGATAAGACTCTCTTGGATTTATTATTCGTAATGCGAATTAAGGGTTGAATTAATTATGATGAAATCAAGGATTTATAAAAACTTCTGATTGAGAAGTTATAGAAGTAATTAAGAAATCCGATTTTTCAAAAAAATAGGATTTCTTCGCAAGCATAATTTAGATATCTCTTGCGTCAAAGCGCGTCAAAGCGCGTTTATTTTATAGCCCATTCAATCGAGGCGCTATAAGGACTCGTTCTCATAAAACACCTACAAAAACTATGGCTAAGGAGGCGCAATTGGGGGCCATAACTCAATTTGAAACCATTTAAAACATTTTATGGCCCCTAAATCAGGTAGTCTAAATAACCAGAAAATATCTCTTGCGTCAAAGCGCGTCAAAGCGCGTTTTCCACTTCAGTTGAATTTATAAGATTCAATTTAACCCTTAATTCGCATTCGTAATACAACTAACTTCGTACCGATAAATAGCAGCAACTTGGATAAGTTCAAAATCGACAATTTCGATGAATCACAAGACATCAGGGTGAACCTTGTCTTTTTATCCGTTTATTTCGCGTATCCGTTGTACTATAAGTTGTCAGAAAAATAATTTGGCAGCCTGAAAGCGAAAGTCTCCTAAAGGAGACTAAATTAATTATCTGAATAATCTGAATATCTATATTACAAGATATCATGATGTTCCTTGTTTTTATCCGTTTATTTCGTTTATCCGTTGTACTTGACTGATTAATAACAAACGGTGATCCAACCATGCGAATTATTCATCAAACCCTCTGGCTGTTTTTCGGCCTATCCAGTTTTGCGAGTCCTCTGCTCCTAGCCGCGGAAACTCAGCAAATGATGAAACCAGAATATGCTTTTATATCGGCTGCCAAAGACAACTTGCTGGCCGCCAAAGCAATACTTAACCGAGTGTGTAGCGCCATAAAACCGTCACCACAACATTTACCGAACGGATGTCACACCGTCGAAACGTGTCGTGACTTTAATTGCATAAACACTCACTTATTGGATTTACGCCAACGGGTGAAAACGGTTAAACCGATCCCTAAACAAATCAATCTGCTGTTACAATTAGGCCGATTTATCCGTCTGACTTCAGTTCACTTTCAGGTTGCGAATCAACCCGAACGACGATACCAAGCTTATCAAGTGCTTAAGCAAGCCCTGAATTTGGCTCAACAACACACCTACCTACAAGGAAAATCTCAAGCATTAGGCTATCTTGCTCAGTTGTATAAAGATGAAAAACGTTACGACGAAGCACTGACGCTCACTCGCCAAGCCGCCTTTTTTGCTCAACAACACGATGCCAACGAAGACGATGCCCCAGAATTACTTTACCGATGGCAATGGCAAGTGGGCCAAATACTTGAAAAACAAGGTAAAAAGTCAGAAGCCCTGTTAGCCTATCATCAAGCCGTTGAGACTTTATGGTCCATTCGCTTAGCCTTATCTAGGATTTATCGCGCCTATCACTCATCATTTCGTGAGCAAGTGGGGCCCTTGTTTTTTGACTTCATCGCGTTGTTGTTAGAACAAGCGAGTCTACCCCTGACAGAAAGGAGAAAAGTGTGTCATTTTCAAGCACACCCAGCAAAGGCTTCTCAATATCCCTGTCTTAAAGCCGCACAAAACACACTGGAAAAATTAAAAGCGGCCGAACTGTTTGATTATTACCAGAAAGAATGCCTGATTAAAGATCAGATAGAACTGAGCGCTATTGAATTAGAAAAACAGACGGCCGTATTGTATCCCATTCTTTTTGAGGATAAACTAGAACTTTTGCTACATCATCAGGATAAAATCATCAGGCGGACTGTTTATAACACGAACCGTAACAAATTGGGTGAACAAGTTGCTCAATTCCGAAAGTTTATAGAACAAGAAACCTTTTGGCTTAACCACTTTCTAGAACCCGCCCAAACGTTGTATCGCTGGCTCATTTCTCCTATTCAAGATGAACTCGCAATCATGAAGATTGATACGCTGATATTTGTCCCGGATGGTATTCTACGCACAATGCCGTTAGCGGCACTCCATGACGGCGAAAATTACCTCATCAATCACTATAAAATAGCGGTTGTGCCCGGTTTAACCTTAACAACAACGGTTTCTCAAAAAAAACCCAACCATAACCAGATGTTACTGGCTGGTTTGGATTTAACCGAAAAACAGTCTGTCCGCGGCTACGCGCTCCAACCACTCAATAGCACCGCCGAAATTAATGAGATTAAACAACGTATTCAGGGCCGTTATCAATCCACAACCTTACTCAATGAACAATTCACCCAATCGGGTTTGAAAGATCAATTAACCCAGAAGACAGCGGCGCTACATATTTCTTCTCATGCCGTTTTTGACGCAGAAGTCAAAAATACTTTCATACTCACCAAAGAAGGGCCTCTACCGTTAGAACAATTTGGCGACATCTTCAATCGAAGGACTGAATCTCCGCTAAACCTCATCACACTCAGTGCATGCCAAACAGCATTGGGCGATGATCGAGCCGCATTAGGTTTGGGCGGCATTGCATTTCGGGCCGGCGTTCAAAGTGCGATAGCAACGCTCTGGCAAGTAGAATCCAGCTTTATGAAAGATTTTATGCCGCTTTTTTATCAAAAGATAAGTCATGGTTCAACAAAAGCACAAGCGTTGCAAGAAACTCAACAACAAATGATGACAAATCCGCAATTTCGCCGTTACAAATATGATCATCCCTATTTTTGGGCCTCTGTTATATTAATTGGAGATTGGGGTCGGATTTAGAAAACAATCGCCCAATTAAGGCGCTAAAGCGCCTACTACAAACTCAAGCAGCTTGAAAATCAGATACAACATCACCATCATATCTAAGCCGTATGCAGTATAGAGAGAACTAAGTTTATTTCCAGAACACAACCATTCCATTAACAGGAGAAATACGATGCCCAGTGAAATTCAACGCATGGGTTTTGGCGTGATAGCGGATGAGGATGAGTACCCTGAGTTCTTCACTCATTCTGATCGCTTTTTAATCGTCGATTTAAAAAATAGGAAAGAAGTGATTTTGCGTGAATATCGTCCTAATCCGTATGTTGCAATCTGCAAAGCAAAATATGGTCGGAAAGAACTTGAATTCTTTAAGAATAATAAAGAAGAGCGAGATATTTACAGGCAGATTGCTGAAATTGTGAAAGACTGTAAATATGTCGCTGGTAAAAACTTTGGGTATTATGTCAAAATGGCACTGGAAAACGCCGGCACCAGTAGCATGATCACGAGTTTTGACAATCCGCAAGAATGGATTGATTCTCTCATTGAAAACCGGATTTATGCAGGTTACACCGATTGAAATATAATAGTTTGTAGTAGGCGATTTATCGCCTGAAATGTGAAAAGAACTAAATAAAAAGCACCCATATAAATAGTTTGTAGTAGGCAATTTATCGCCTTAATTCCAGAAACCCCAAAACCCTTCCCCTTTGAAAAAAACCTTGTCAAGATAGGTAAAGCGCCTACAAACTTAGGCGCGCTCAGCGCCTACTACAAACTTAGGCGCGCAAAGCGCCTACTACAAACTTAGGCGCTAAAGCGCCTACTACAAACGCTAAAGCGACTACTACAAACGCTACTACAAACCGTTAAAACTTTTGTTTACCGGTTTATAATGTCTCAATGTGACAAAGATAGAACTCATTCCCATTACCCATTACCAATTACCCATTACCAATTACCAATTACCCATTACCCATTACCAACCCATTATAGGAAACAGATGACAACCCCAAAGCTTGAACCCGATATACAAAAAATCGTTGATGCCCGTCACCATGATCCCTTTTCGGTGCTTGGCAAACACACTGTTGGTAAACAAACCATAGTACGTGTCTACATACCTTATGCCGAAGAAGTCGCTATTGCCGAAGGCGATTTGCCCCTGCAACGAATAGAAGGCACAGATATCTTTGAATGGCGAGGCGACGCTAAAATCCCAAAGCGTTATCGCCTGATTTGGCGCGATAAAGATCATCGTGAACATATTACCCACGATCCTTACTGCTTTCCGCCCCAATTGTCTGACTTTGACATGCACTTATTCAGTGAGGGAAAACATTGGCACGCCTACCGCTTTTTGGGGGCACATGTCCATGAAGTGGACGGCATCGGCGGTGTGCTGTTTGCGGTATGGGCCCCTAATGCGGGACGTATCAGTGTGGTGGGTGATTTTAATCGTTGGGATGGACGCGCCCACCCGATGCGAACACACGGAAGTAACGGGATTTGGGAATTATTCATTCCAGACATCAGCCCCGGGACTTTATATAAGCTTGAAATTCGCAACCGCCAAACGGGCGATGTTTTCTATAAGTCCGATCCGTATGGACAACAATTTGAGGTGCGTCCTAAAACGGCATCTGTCGTGACGGATAACACGCCTTACGCTTGGAATGACGCACAGTGGCTAGAAAAACGCAAAACCTGGGATTGGCTACACGCGCCGATGTCCATTTACGAGCTACATTTAGGCTCTTGGCAAAGAGGGCCGGAAGGCGAATTGCTCAATTACCGCGAATTAGCCAAACGTTTGGTGGAGTATGTCACCGAGATGGGCTTTAGCCATATTGAATTAATGCCCATCACCGAACATCCTTTTGATGGCTCTTGGGGTTATCAAACCACCGGCTATTACGCGCCCACCAGCCGCTATGGTACGCCAGAGGATTTCCGCTATTTTGTGGATTATTGTCATCAACACAATATCGGCGTGTTTTTGGACTGGGTGCCGGCCCATTTTCCCAAAGATGCCCATGGCTTGGCCCGTTTTGACGGCACACCCCTTTATGAACATGAAGATCCCCGCAAAGGTGAACATTTAGACTGGTCAACGCTGATTTACAATTACGGCCGCTATGAAGTGAAAAACTTCTTACTTTCCAGTGCCTTATATTGGTTAGAGGAAATGCACATGGACGGCCTACGGGTAGATGCAGTCGCCTCTATGCTCTATTTGGACTATTCCCGCGAAGAATGGATTCCTAACGAACACGGTGGCCGTGAAAACATAGAAGCGATTGATTTTATGCGTGAACTCAACACCGTCGCCCATAGTGAACATCCGGGCGTATTGGTAATGGCCGAAGAATCAACCTCTTGGCCTCAAGTCACTCGTCCCATCGAAAGCGGCGGTTTAGGTTTTAGCCTCAAATGGAATATGGGGTGGATGAATGACACCTTGAGTTATATGTCCAAAGAAGCGGTTCACCGCAAATACCATCAAGACATGCTCACTTTCAGCATGTTGTACGCTTTCACGGAAAACTTTCTGCTGCCGTTTTCGCATGATGAAGTCGTGCATGGCAAACAATCCATGCTCCACAAAATGCCCGGCGATGAATGGCAACGCTTTGCCAATTTGCGCGTACTCTATACTTATATGTTTACCCATCCCGGCAAAAAGTTGCTGTTTATGGGCACAGAATTTGGTCAAGGCGTAGAATGGAATAGTGCCAATATCTTGGATTGGTACGTGTTGGACTATGCTTTTCATAAAGGGATACAACATCTCGTCAAAGACTTAAATAAACTCTATCACAACTCAAAGGCGTTGTACCACGATGAATTTGAATGGCAAAGCTTTGAGTGGATTGATTGTCACGATGCTGAACAATCGGTGCTGGTTTACCTACGCAAGAGTGGTGAGGACATACTCGTCATCGCGCTTAATTTAACGCCAGTACCACGCCATTATTATCGGATTGGCGTCCCTAATCCGGGCGTTTATGAAGAAATATTCAACTCCGACGCGGAATATTATGGCGGTAGCAATGTGGGCAATGGTGCGACGATACTGTTAGCCGAAGACAAACCTTGGATGGAGAGGCCCTATTCCATGGCCATTACTTTGGCGCCCTTGGGAGGCATTGTCCTCAAACCGGTGGGAGAGAAAGAAGAGGAAATTGAGGAAGCGGAAAGTGAAGAAGAGTCCACCGACGCGGTGAGTAAGAAAACGGTGAATGATGAATGATGAATGATGAATTGTGAATGATGAATGGTGAATGGTGAATGATGAATTGTGAATGATGAATGATGAATTGTGAATGATGAATGATGAATTGTGAATGATGAATGATGAATGATGAATTGTGAATGATGAATGATGAATTGTGAATGATGAATGATGAATGGTGAATTGTGAATTGTGTTCCGCTCCGCGAAACTTTAGCCGCGAATGGTGAATTGTGAATGGTGAACTGTGACGAGAACGAAGTAAACTAATGAAAATAGGGTTATTTAAGTGATTTTTTTTGATAGAATTTTTTTTT
>Ga0190284_1001355_pt1 | contig 11109 bp, 12 predicted proteins | sample 48691812_MG_FD_161668 | JGI IMG/M metagenome (GOLD analysis project Ga0190284, IMG submission 161668) | Hydrothermal vent microbial mat bacterial communities from Southern Trench, Guaymas Basin, Mexico - 4869-18-1-2_MG | ecosystem: Environmental > Aquatic > Marine > Hydrothermal vents >... | reverse complement strand
GCAGGCCTCCTTTGGATAATGTTTATCTTGGTAGACAAACTTATATCCATAGAGATACCGGATGTCCATTCTATTTGAATTCATGTGCCTTTCCCTCTATTTCTTTCAACTAATTTGGAGATGATCCAAAAAGTAAAACTAACGGGTATACTGCTTAAAACTGCTTTTTTCATATCTTCTGTAAAAACACCTTTAATTTTTAAATCGACTACAAGATCCTCACTAGTATTTTTAATAACTAAATTTGTAAGTTCAGCCCCTGATGCAAAAGCCGAACTCGTCAAAAGAAAAAGTATTCCAAAAAATAGACAGAATAAGGAAGGGCCTATCTTCTTGACATCGTTAATCTTTAATAAACCTGAACTTGAAGTTATTTGCATCTTCATTGGGTATCTCTTGAATCGCAATTGATAGGCACGATTCTTCTCAAGCATGTTGTTTAATAAATCTTTCTTTACTTTCTTTTTACTGGACGAGATAATTTATTAAAAACAATCTAAAGATTGCTTGTAACATGGGTTTCAATCATACATTGTTAACTTTACGAGAAGATTACCGAAATATTATTATTTCATAATGCAGGCATAAGATGCTTGTCTGGTTAATTAAATTAACGCTCAGATCACAATTAGAGACCCATAATGGGGAGACTACTAGAAGCATATATGAATAAAACGGGTAGGAATATTTTACGGTCTGAAGACATTCATCTATCAGGCAAGGAATCGTTGTAGTTTTAAAATAGGGGTCTGTAAGGGCTCGAAAAACGAAAGAATTAAAGGATGTTATTGCAAAGAGACAGTGTGATGAATCTTAAGAGGGGTTATTGGGTAAACCTGAGAGCAAATGTACTTCCCTGATTAATGGTGCTATTCGCGCTGATTAAACCATTCATAGATTCTGTGTAAGCCTTTGCCAAACTGAGACCAAGACCAACTCCTCCTTGAGACCTGCTTCGGTCGCAACGGTAAAAACGTTCAAATATATGAGGAAGATCGGGTTCGGGAATACCAGTTCCGTTATCTTTAAAAACGATTTGGACTTCACCATCATCTGATTCGGCTGAAATAGTAACTGCGCCATGCTCTGGTGTATATTTAATCGAATTTTCCAGTATATTTGTCACTATTCGCTGCATCTTCTTTCTATCGCCCCTAAACGTTAGGGTTTCAGGAAACCTGACCTTTAACTTAATCATTTTTTCGTCAGCCATGGGACGGAAAAGCTCACAAGCATCAGATATCAACTCAACAAAATCAAACTCTTCATCTTTTATACCATTTACCCCCGCCTCAGCTTCTGTGATGTCCAACATTGTATTAATCATATCAATCAAGCTATCGCACTCTTCGATGGTGCTGACAGCCATGTCTTTGTAATTATTTATTGATTTCTCATCGATCAACATCATTTCAGCGATTCCACGAATCCTCGCCAAAGGACTTCTGAGATCATGAGCAATATTATCGTTGATTTCTTTCATGGACTTCAACAAATTCTGAATTCGGTCCAGCATCTTATTAAATGCATCGCCGAGCCTTCTTATTTCGTCAAACCGAGCCTTAATCCGCACCCGTCTATCATATGAGCCTTTTGATATATCTTCGGCGGTTCGAGCAACCTCCTTCATGTCAATCAAGGCCTGTTTTGCCAGAAACCAGCCAATTATTGTAGCCACAACAATTAGGATGATTATAAGTATAGAAAACAAGTTACGGAAAATTTCTAAATATTCATCGGCTTCTTCGAGGGTTTCTCCTATTTGCAGCACTGTATCAGGTCCGATAACGGCCGATATAATCCTTGCTTTATAATCACGCCCCGGAACAGTTATTGTTTGAAAAACATAGCCCTTTTCATCACCTTTTAACTTTGCAATAGCGCCCTTCTTATCAACTATACCCCACGACGACATATCGGTTACGGCCAATGCTTTGCCGCTAAAATCGATGATATGATAAAATTCTTCATTTGGATCTTCAGATTCTGCTTCTTCAGCGATTTTATCCTTTACTCCTTTTAAATTATTCTTGGCCATTATCTTTGAGTACTCTACTGTTTCTTCCAACAACTCAGAATCCATACGCTCCATTGTCACAGAATAGATATGGTAATAGAAAATTAGAAAACTTATAGCCGATATAATAATAAATGCTAAGGTGTAAAGAACTGTTAATCGAAATAATAATGAATCTTTTAATTTAATTATTTTTCTTAAGAACATAGCCTACTCCACGAACCGTTTTAATCAACTTTCTTTCGAAATTTTTGTCAATTTTATCCCGCAAGCAGCATATGCGAGCTTCCACAACATTTGTCTGGGGATTGAAGTTATAGTCCCAAACATGCTCCATTATCATTGTTTTTGAGACCACATTGCCGGCGTTGCGCATCAAATATTCAAGAAGGGAAAATTCCAGTGGTTGAAGCTCAATTTCTTCGCTTCCTCGAGAGACGTTGCGGGTTTGGATATTCAGCGTGAGATTTGCAACAGTCAGTATCGAAGGATCTGAAATATTGCTGGACCTTCGAATTAGAGCCTGGACACGTGCGAGAAGCTCCGAAAATGCAAACGGTTTTGTCAGATAATCATCACCGCCGATATTCAATCCTTTTACCCTGTCATCCACTGTTCTTTTTGCGCTTAAAATGATAATCGGCAGGGTCTTCTTTTTTTTACGCAACCCTTCAATGAGACTTAGCCCGTCGAGTTTGGGAAGCATGAGATCAATTATGGCCAGGTCATAAGGCTCTGTCAGTGCCAAGTGCAGCCCGTCTTCACCGTTAGTTGCATGATCCACAGCAAAACCGGCTTCTTTTAGACCATTACCGATAAAAAGCGCAATTTTAAGATCGTCTTCGACAAGCAATAAACGCATAATAATTATGATTTCCGAAAACTGAGAGGGAATAAAGTCTTTAAGTTTGTCTTCCTGTCAATTTATTAAAGATCCATTTCAAATTAAAATATGTTGTCCTTTAGATGTCTTGCGAGAAAGTCGTGGAATACTAGTAATCAAGCATGGTAATGATTTTATGATACAACTGAATATAAGTCTAAATCTAATTTTACCGTGCCCTGCGGTTTTAGGCAACAAAATTTAAAGAATACCAGTTGAGCCTGTTTCAAAACGTTTCAGCCCGAAGTCTACGCTTATCTATTCAAGAGCAAGTCGAAGATCCCGGACTTTGAGCGGGGGAAGGCGATCCGCCTCCGGAGGATTAACCGCAGGAATACATTTAGTATTTCGAGGATAGCGCTAAAGCTTCACTAAAGTGCCAAAATTTAAGCCTGTTGACAAATCCCGCTCATCGGGGACGCAGAGATTGAGCAAACTGGGGCGTTTTGAAATTGGCTCAGTTGGTTTCATAACTCAAAAGAATAGCAAAGACTAAAATTTAATCCAGAGTTAGTGCAGGGAAAAACCGTCAAACATAATCAAAATCGAAAACCCACCCCAAAATAAATTCCATAGGTTGAATAATTATCAATGCTGCTGACCTTGCCGGATATCCTGTCTGTTACCTTCCAGTCGGCAATATGATAACTATAGCGTCCGGAAATTTCAGCTTCCCAGCTTTTGCCTAATAAATATCTCAAACCAAGTGCCAGCGCCGGGATATACTCCGTGCCTGCATCTGTTTTTATGTCATACTGCCCCCCACCAGCGACAGCCCCTTTGGCATCGTCAACATCAACCAAACCTAAGCCCAGACCACCTGCTATATAAGGTCTAAGCCTTTTAAGTTTTTCACTGGCTGGAATGAATTCTCGTTCACCCCATACGCTGATGATGATATTAGTCATAGCGGCGTCCAGCTCTTCAGCAGATTGTATGCCCAACAATTTGTAAGGTCGTTCAAAATCACCTGAAAGATAATCAAGCGATAGACCCAAATGCCACTTCTTTGTCCAATTATAACGCCCGAAAATTCCATACATTGGCAAATCATTGGCCGGTTCGCCATCGGCCAAGAAAACACCGCCGCGAATGCCGAACTAAAATTTCTGATCGCGCAAATCCTCTGCCCAAACGATAGAAGTGGTACAACAAATACCTATTGTAATAATCATTACAGTGACCAATAATTTTTTCATTATAACCTCCTTTGTCAGATGTGAAACTTAGGGTTTGGAAAAAAATGTAACAAAACCGAGTTATCAGAAGATTATCTGAAGATTATCATTTGATAATATTTGGGCAATTTTAGGAACATCTTAAATTAACTTAGCATATAGAAGTCATTATGTCAGGTGTATTTCATGTCAAGCTTAGCACGCCTTGACTAACCGGGAGTTTTATACCGCATTATCATCCGGGGAATTGAGCATCGCAAGATATTCAGAGACGATAACGATAAGTGGAAATCTTTGAGACGTTGTTGACTGAGTTGACTTATTACACAATCATTGCCAATAAGGGCGGTTGATACTTCGGCAGGTTAGAACTAAACAGATTCCACCATCTCATAGCATTTCACAAAACATACGCCAGGGCAATATACTGACATTGAAAGTCATTTTTCTTGGAAAAAGTTTATTTTAGGTAAAGTCAGTAAGGAGTACTGAAGTAATGTTTAATATTTAAGATATGACTCCCTTGTCTTTTGTGATTAACTAGGGAAACGATCAGAGTTTGCTGGCGGTTGATTAATTCGAGGCGCTGGCGGTTGTAAGCCGGATGCCGTCTTTTTCAAGGGTAATCAGTCTTTTTTTGTACAGGTTGCCGATGGCCTTCTTGAATGTTTTTTTGCTGACCCCGAAGAGGTCGGCGATTATTTTCGGCCGGCTTTTATCGGTGACCGCGATAAACCCACCCCGTTGCTGTAATTTGCCTATGATTTTTTGGGACAGGGCATTGATGGCATTGTAGCCGGGCTGTTGCAGGCAAAGGTCTATTTTTTCATCGTCACGCATTTTTTTGATAAACCCGTCAATTTCCTGACCGATTTTCAGCGGCTGGAACACTTCGTTTTTATACAGGATGCCCTTTTCGGTACCGTTGATGACGGCGACAAATCCCATCTCGGTTTGATCAGAGATGAGCAGCGTTACTTTTTGGCCCTCATAAAAACCGGTCTGTTTTTTTTGGGCCCTGCCTTTTTTATGTTCAGTTAATACCATTGTTTAGCTCCGGCAATTGGTGCTGGTAGGTCCCTATGCTTACCGATCCTCCGTTGAAGGGGTCGGGTCTTTTTCAGTTTCATCGGTTTCAACCGGCATAATTGTGGTTTGATGCAAGCGATCATTAAAAAAGGCATCCCCCGTTTCACAGGAGATGCCTTTAATTGCCTTAAAAAGCAGGTTAGGCAGCGGTCACATTGGCAGCAGCCGGACCTTTTGGCCCTTGCTCGATGTCAAAGGTCACGCTCGCACCTTCGCTTAGGGATTTAAAACCGGTAGCATTGATTGCGCTATGATGCACAAACACATCCGGTCCGTCTTCCTGTTCGATGAATCCAAAACCTTTGCTGTCATTAAACCACTTAACAGTTCCATTTGTCATAATATCATCCTCCTTTCGAAAAATTTCAACGTTACAAACTGAAGGATGATAGCGTTTGAGAAACGGATAATCCCCACAGAAAGAAACCCTCCCGCCAATTTACGGCGGGACTTAATTGATGGCACATACTAAGCACCTTTATACGTAATGGCAAGCCAAATATTTATTTTTTTAAAAATCAACACATCAGAATGAGTTTTGTGGTTGCTGGGACATCCTTGATATATTATCCTGTCATGAGATTTCTTGGGGACACCAAAGAAAAAATGATTTTTAAAGCCTGCAGAAAGGCCATCAAAATATTTGCTTTTAAAGTAAAATATGGTATAACCGCTTCAAATTATGAAGGAAAAACTGATAACCACTTGATAATAAAGGATTAACGATGAGCTCTCTTTATGTCATATCGGCGGTTGGTAAAGACAAACCCGGCCTGGTCCATTCATTAACCAACGTTCTATCCGATTTGAACATCAATATCGTGGACGCTGATGCGCGCGCGGTCAGGGGACATTTTTCCATGTTCCTGGTGGTTGATTTGATCACCTCTAAATGCAGCTATGAAGATATGGTTAAGGCTCTTGAGACCGTGAATGCCAATTTTAATTTAGGCTTGCGTACCGAAAAATATGTGGCCGGACGCCGCAAGTCCAACAAAAAGTTAATGGTACTGACCTTTATGGGCCGTGACCGCCCAGGTATTGTCGCCTCCATTTCAGGCATTTTATCCGAAAACTCAATCAACATTGAACAAATCAAGATGATTGCCCGTGGTGAATACATCGCCATAGACCTGACCATTGACACTTGCGATTTTCCCCATACCCAGTCCCTTCGCAAGGTGTTGTACAAACATGCGGAAAAGCTGGGACTCGATTTTTCCCTGCGGAACGATAACATCTTTTCCAGGCCCAAACGGGTAATTGTTTTTGACTGTGACAGCACCATTATCCAGCAGGAGGTGATTGACGAACTGGCCAAGACCGCCGGCGTTGATCAGACCGTTAAGGAAATCACCAACAAGGCTATGAACGGCGACATTGATTTTCAAGAATCCTTAAGGGAAAGAGTCAAACTGCTAAAAGGATTACCCGTAGAAAAACTGGAGTTGTTGATCAACACAATCAAACTCACGCCGGGAGCGGAAGAATTGATTTCAACTCTCAGATTTATGGGATATAAGATCGCCGTGATTTCAGGAGGGTTTAGTTTCTTTACCGACCACCTCAAAAACCTCCTCAACCTGGACTACGTTTTCGCGAATGAGCTTGAAATAGAAAACGGCATTGTTACAGGAAAAATAAAGGGGGAAATCATTGATGCGGAAAAAAAGGGCGAATTACTAAAGCAAATCGCAGATATTGAAGGCATAACCGTTGATCAAATCGTTGCCGTGGGCGATGGCTCAAACGATCGCTTTATGTTTAGTAATGCCGGTTTGGCCATCGGTTTCAATCCCAAAGAAATCTTAAAAGACTACAGTGACGGTGTGATAACCAGCGATAATATTTCCGGGCTGCTCTATTTTTTGGGCGTACCGGATACTGACAATAAAGAGCTGGAGGAAAACGATTAAGTATAAATATTGACAAACTTAGGGAACCTTGGGGACGTTGTTGACTGGACGCTTCAGATCAGTTTATAAGTTGACAGAGTACTTTAAGGCATGACACTCATGCTGGTTGATATTGCTTTATGATCATAGACGCGCACGTACATCTTTTTACGCCAAAGATTATTGCAAATGTTTCCGCGAAATCCGAGATGGTCGCTAAACTGCACCTTCAGGCCGACGAGGCAACCCAACGAATCGGAACCGCAGCCTTGGAGACAGCCTTGGGCCGAGCAGGAATCCATGCCGCACTGATGCTGCCCACCGCCGGTGCAGACGGTGTTTCAGAAGTCAACCGCGACGCCATGGACACGGCGAAGGACTGCTATTTTTTAAATACGGCAGGAACGCTGCACCCGGAATGCAAAGATCTACAGGCCAAGCTGGCAGCCCTGCACGCCGGCGGTATCCGGGCCATCAAGCTTTGTTCCTTTTCCCAGGGATTTAAGCTGGATACGCCTGCTACCATGGCAATGTTCGCGCAGATCGATGCCTTCAACCGGAACCACATCGACCACTTCTTTGTGGTGCTCGATACCTTTTACAAGGCGGCAGCCTATTTTGGCACTGACCCGCGCTGCACCACTGACCCTGCGGGTATCAGCCGCCTGGTGCGGACATTTCCTGGAATCACATTTGTCGGCGCCCACATGGGTGGGTTGACCGCACCGTTCGAAGATATCATCCACTACCTGCCTGCGGCTGACAATCTTTACCTTGACACCTCCAACGCCGCCCACACCTTAAACGAAGCTGAATTTATCCGACTGCTGCGGGTCCACGGCCCAGACCGCATCCTCTTTGGTACGGACTGGCCCTGGTTCGACCCGGGGGAAGAAATCCTGCTGATCGAGGGACTGCTCGACCGGGCGGGCTATACCGTAAAGGACAAGGCGAAAGTACTCGGAGGGAATATCGCTGAATTGATGGCGATTGACATTTCGGCTGCCTGCAAGGCAGCATCTAAAGCCAATGCCGCCTAATGTAAACCACCTTGAGATTACAGCATCGGGGCAGGCATTTTTTCCATCTCCAATGGTTGTGGGGTTTCGAGACCTTTTGTTTTAATGTTCTACAAATTAAAATGTTGTGATAAAGGAATATTCCCGGTACATTAGATTATATGGAACCTTGGGGGAACGTTTTGAAATTGCCTCTTGATATAATGCTTTATTGGGGTGAAGTTTGCAGGAGGGTATTTCGGGATGTCCGTACAGAAAAGGCTAATTCTTATCAAATAATTTCTTCTGGAGGATAAAAATGGGAAAAGCAAGGGACGCTAAAAAAGACACTAAAAAGAAGCCGGCTAAATCAGTAAAGGAAAAGAGGCAGGAAAAGCGGGAGAAGAAGAAGGGAAAGCTATAACATCTTGTATTCAGGGGTTATATTAAGACTGAAAAATTAGGAAACAAGTTGGGATAGGAGAGGCTGAGAAGATGCTCAAGGCACTCGACCCCTTTCATCAACTAATCAGAAGAACCATTTAAAAGAGCATAGGAGGATTCAAATGGAAGTTTATCGATCAGTTGAAGATGTTTCCTGGATGCCCCACCCTTCGGCACAAGGGATCACGATCAAACCTTTGATTTCAGAGAAAGAACACGGTTTGAACGTGACCTGTATGCTGGTTAATGTTCCAGCGGGAAAGGAAGTGCCCGAACACATCCATGAGGAGCAAGATGATATCCTCTATCTACTACAAGGAAAAGCAGTTATGTGGGTTGATGGGACAGGGAACTTTTCACTGGAACCTGGAGTCATTGTACGAGTGCCAAAGGGCAAGAAACATAAAATTTTTGATGTTTCACAAGATTTGTTGATATATGACGTGTTTTGTCCGGCTCTTATGTAAAGCATAGATCAACACGGAGTTTTAAGATAGCATGCCTCATGCTCATTCATCCAATTCAAGGAGCGAGCCGGTTTTAGGCGTCTTATATGCCGCCTCTGCCTTTTTAATATGGGGACTCAGTCCTTTTTATTGGAAAGCGCTTGGAGCAGTACCTGCTTTGGAAATCATTTTGCATCGGATAGTATGGTCTTTTGTCTTTCTCCTGCCTTTAGTAATTTTGCAGCGTCGCTGGCAAGAATTCATTGATATTGTGACAAATCTACGCATGCTATTTATTCTTTTATCAACGGGAATATTAGTAGGCTGCAACTGGTTGCTATACATATGGGCAGTGAATAACGATCACCTTTTACAGGCAAGTCTCGGATATTACATCAACCCGCTGGTGAACGTTGTTTTGGGGGTAATCTTTTTAAGAGAACGCTTGAGGCAACCTCAAATTCTGGCTGTGCTCTTAGCAACAGCTGGTGTTTTATATCTTACTATTCACCATGGAGTCTTTCCCTGGATTTCTATCACTCTGGCTTTAACATTCGGGTTTTATGGTTTGATTCGTAAGGTAGTCCCGGTGAGTTCCCTGGTAGGGCTAACCGTTGAAACCATGTTACTTTCTTTTCCCGCCTTAATTTACCTGGTCTACTTAGATACAAAGGGAATGGGGTCTATATTTCGGGTGAGCTATGGAATGGATTTGCTCCTGATGGGAGCCTCTTTGGTCACTGCTGTTCCGCTGCTTTTTTTTACGCTGGGCGCAAGACGTATTTTGCTTTCTACAGTAGGGCTGTTGCAGTATATAGCCCCCAGCGGTATGTTTCTTTCAGCAATTTTTGCATTTAATGAGCCGTTTTCCATGGCCCAGGTCTGGACATTTGTCCTCATCTGGACCGCTTTGGCTATATACACTACAGACTCTATACGCTATTACAGACAGAACAGTCAGGTTTTATCCTAATTTACATGGGAAAACAGGGCCTTCGCAAAATATTTCTTCCAACCTGTTGATTGAATCAGGAAATCCTCTTTTTTAGGTCGGCTGAAGAAAAAATTTTAAGCCCTGAATCAGTTTCAAAGGTAGCATTATTTCCAAATGTGTTTCCCCTGGGTTTTAGTGTACTATCTGGAATTGCTTTGTGAAAAACTTTTCATATTTTTTCTGAAATATTTTTCACAATAAAGGGTTATTGTTTTCCAATTTTCTAAGTACAATTTTGTTAACTGCTTGATATTCAAGATGATCAATCAAATCTGATAGTTTGGCACAAAGTTTGCTTTATATAAGTATCAGTGTGTCGGAGAACGCACTGCTTTTTTTCGCATAGGGGCGGTCCTTGGAGAGGGACCGCCCATAGCTTAACTCTTTTTTTCATCTACCCTCCTTTCATTAGTGGTTTTTAACCACTTTCAAAAGTTGCGCAAGAAAGTAAATTGCAAAAGGGGCCGGGTCTGATCCGGAAAATACTCTTTGTACTTTCTTGCGCAGTCTACTTTGAAACCTTAGTAAATCCCACAGTGTTACGCTTCATTATGGTGTACTATAACTAAGAGACATTTGCAAAACGGCACTTTTCGAAGTCTGCGCTTATCTGCCCGATTTCTGTGTCCCCGATAAGCGGGATCTACGCTTCGCTTCGACAGGCTCAAAGTTCGGGATCTTCGACTTGAACTCGAACAAAAATTACAATTTTTCAAAGGTCTCACTAAAGCCGCTTCCTGTCCTCAACCCCTTTCTCACTCTTTGCTGGATACTTTTTATCCACCTGTATCCGAATACAATTCCCCAAGTGTATACATATTACCCGCCTAAAATATCCATGCATTAATTATTCCTTAAAGTAAATAGTTCTGCCCCATCAAATAAATATGTTTATTCAATGGGTTATTAAACATTAATGGTTAGAACCTCAATTTTGGCACACAGGTTGCAGATATATGATTGCAAAATCATAAAGTGCTTATTTAAAGCATGAAAAATAAACTAACAACATATAAGGAGGTATATCATGATTAATAACTATGATTCATCCGACTAAAGCGTACTTGGTTTCATGAAGACCATAGATTTTAAGTTTAAAGAATTCAGCATCTCGGAATCCATAGGCCTGCCTTTGGAGAGTTTTGATTTTATTGTTTGTTCCCTC
>Ga0190284_1001354_pt1 | contig 11109 bp, 15 predicted proteins | sample 48691812_MG_FD_161668 | JGI IMG/M metagenome (GOLD analysis project Ga0190284, IMG submission 161668) | Hydrothermal vent microbial mat bacterial communities from Southern Trench, Guaymas Basin, Mexico - 4869-18-1-2_MG | ecosystem: Environmental > Aquatic > Marine > Hydrothermal vents >... | reverse complement strand
GGGTCATTCCGCCATTGCGCCGGGTGGCGGAGGACGGCTATGGCTCGGCCCAGGAGATGGCCGAGGCGGCTTTGCGACGTCTTAAAGCCCGTGGCATGACGCGCGCGGCGTGGGACTGGCAGCGTTGACGTATCTTCTCAATAATTTGGGGTAGGGGCAGGTCTTGCACCTGCCCGCCAGGGCGACCGCGAGGGTTCGCCCCTACATTTTGAGAAGATATGCGTTGACCCCATTGCGATCTGAACGATGCTCGATCTCTGCCCACTATTTACATTTTGACCCAGATATGATATGATATGGGCGGTTTTGTACGGGGAGCTATAGGGGGCGTGCACCCGTAATTGCTCGCCGCCTGCAGATCGAACTGAAAGGGGAGACTTTTTGCTCACTATCCAGCCTTGGCTCGTCGCACCACTACCGGTCATGCCCAGCCCCCAGCCCCTGCTTGGCACGTCATTAACCTCGACGGCCACGGTCACTTCGACTGCCACCGCCGTCTCCCCCCCGGCGGTTCCTCCCGTTGCTACGCCGGCTCTGCTGCCGCCCTGGGAATCCGGGAGTTGGCTGGTAGACACCGCTTGGGTGATGTCCTATCACACACCGCTGCTGGTGATCTTTATCGCGTTGGGTGTGGCTGCGCTGGGGTTGTATTTCTACTTTAGTCGCCGGCGCTACGCCGGGCACACGCTTAATGCTCATCTCACCGAGTTTTTGGCAGGGATTCTGGGTGCCGCCAGCGTGGCGGGTTTGCTGCTCTTGCTCTGCGCTTACTTCAAGGTACCGTTCCTATCCATGCCCGTGTGGCCTCTGATCTTGATCGTGGCCTTGTTGGCCTTTGCTGGCTTTGCGATCTGGTACTACCTGCGGCGCTACCCGGCGCGGCTGGAGGCATACGAGCGCGAGGCGGTGAAACAGCGCTACATGCCCACGGCGCGCCCGCGCACCAAGAAAACGACGCCCTCAAAACCAGCGCCATCGAGTCAGCGCCGCCGCAAGAAGAAGCGGAAGAAGCGTTGAGACAACATGGGGCCAGCGTGCCTCCTGACCCAGATAGCTGTTCGCGAACGTATCCCGCCTCAGCGTGGAGGGGGGAGAGACGATCCCGATGTGGAGAGCCGTGATGGAGCGTATGTTGGTCTACGGTTCTAAAAAACTATAAGGAAAGAAGGGAGGTGGTGAGGCTCGTAAAACCAGGTGACTGCCTTGAGGTTTGGTGTGAACCAGCAAGGAACGTTCCGGCGCGTTTAGCCATCCCTGAGGGCTTTGACACGTACCGTTCAAGTCCTTCTATTTCAAAACCTACCATTAAGGAGGAGATATGGGCGAGCAAAAGTATAGCACTGGCGTACGGTGGATCCTTTACATCATCTCGTTCTTCAGCATCGTGGTCGGCTTGATCGCCGGCATTATCCTGATGACGCGAGACGACGAGGAATCCAAGCAGGTGGGCAAGAACTGCCTCATTGCCATGGCGGCTGGCCTCGTGGTCGGGTGCCTCTGCTATCTGCTGATGACGATGGGCCTGCTTGCAGTCCCGACGACAACGATGCTGTTGCTGCCTGTCATTTAGGTCGTAACGGTAACCGCCATCCGGTCCCAGGTGGGACTTGGACGGCACGAACGAGACTGCCTGTTCTTGGGGCACATCATTACATTCCTATGAGGAGGGAAAAATGGTTGAGGAAAAGTACAGTTCTGGCATGAGGTGGCTTCTCTACATCGTTTCGTTCCTGTTCGGGATCGTCGGGCTCATCATCGGCATCGTGTTGATGACCCGGGACGACGAGGAATCCAAGCAGGTGGGCAAGAACTGCCTGATCGCGATGGTTATCAGCATCGTGCTCTACTGCGTCTGCGTTCTCTGCTACATGCTCGGGATGGGCGGCCTGATGGCGACAGCGCCTAGCAGCGCGCTGTTACTCCCGCTGATCTAGATCATAGTGTGTACCGCCGTCCGGGCCCGCCAGATTGGGCCCGGACGGCACGAGCGTGTGTTTCCTGGACCTATGATCATTTTTACATGAGGAGGGAAAATGGTCGAGCAAAAGTACAGCACCGGTGTGCGGTGGCTTCTCTACATCGTTTCGTTTTTCGGCGGGGGCTGGATTGGGTTGATCATCGGCATCGTGCTGATGACCCGGGAGGACGAAGAATCCAAGCAGGTGGGCAAGAACTGCCTGATCGCCTGGCTCCTTAGCTTTGTACTCGTCTGTGTCTGTGTCATCTGCTGGTTCTTTATGGCCGGCGGCATGGCCATGCTTGGCGGCGGGGCCAGCAGCGCCTTGTTGCTCCCGGTCATCTAGGCCTGTCGGAGACAGTACCACGGGTTCCTGTCACCGTTGGCGCTGGCCGGCGGCTTGTGACGATCAAGGCCTCTGGGGTTTCCTCGGAGGCTTTGCTTATCCTTACTTGGAGGTGAATCATGCGTACACTTTTCATTCTAGTATTGGTTGTGATGATGGCCACGGTGGCCCTGGGGTCCACGGGTTGCTGCTGTGTGCCCTGCAGTCCCTGTAGTGACATAGCGGGGGGGCTATTGGGGACCACGACCATGACCACCAGCCCCGGGGATTTTCATGACATCCCCCCCTATCCCGGCTCTCGGCGCCTGAAAGAGGTGGCCATCCCCGTCATCATCAAGACCATCTTTGAGACCATGAGCGGCGGTGGCAAGTTTGACGTCAAGGGCTATGGCACAGGTGCGGATCCGACCGAAGTGGCGACCTTTTACGACAAGGTTATGCCGGAGAACGGTTGGACCGGGTCGTTCTCCGCTGGCAGTGCCAGCGGCGCCAGCGCCACCAGCCAGATAGGTCAGTTCACAAAAAGCGACAATACCATAGCCATGGTCTTTGTGGACAAGGATAAAGACACTGGTCAGACCATGATCATTGTCATGCGGATGGTCGTGCCTGAGCAATCACAGTAACTGCCAGGTGCCCGGCACTAAAAGTGCCGGGCACTTGTGCTCTGGGGTGTGATCGTCAGCGGGTGTTCTGGCCCTGGTCATTAGCGTGCCCGGGATGGGCCTGGCCTTCTTGCCCCCGATTCTCGAATTCGCAAGCTGGTTGCCGTCGACGCGCGGGGAGCTCACTTTCCTCCTCATTCGGCAGACAACAAAACGGGGTGCTGAAAACCAGCACCCCGCTGTCGTGTTCGGCGAGCTAACCCTTGTCTACTCGCTCCTTGTTTCCTTGCCCTACTTGCCCTTGACCTTGATGATCTTGGGCCTGGCTTCCTCGGCCTTGGGGATGGTCAGGGTCAGTACGCCGTTCTGGCACTTGGCCTCGGCCTTATCTGCGTCGACCGGGACCGGCAGGGTCACCGACCGGCTGAACGCGCCGTAGCGCCGCTCCTGGCGATGGTAGTTCTCCCGCTTGACCTCTTCCTCCCTCTTGGTCTCACCCCTGATAGTGAGGATGTCGCCAGTGATAGAGATGTCCAGGTCCTCGGTCTTGACGCCGGGCGTGCTGGTGGTAACCACCAGGGCATCGTCAGTCTCGTACACATCCAGGGCCAGGCCAGTGCTCCCAAAGGGCATCAGGGCTGACCGGGGTCGGACAAAGCTCTCCTCAAAGAGCCGATCCATCGCCTCCTGCAAGCTCATCAGTTCGCTCAATGGTTCCCAACGTACGATACTCATCGTTCCACCTCCTTGTCTACTTGTTCCTTGTCTACTCGCTCTTGACCTTGATCACCCGGGACTTGGTTTCCTCGGCCTTGGGGATGATCAACGTCAACAGCCCGTTCTCAAAGTGCGCCTCGGCCTGGTCCGCCTGAGCCGGGCCGGGCAGTTCCAGGGTCCGCGAGAAGGGGCCGTGCCACAGTTCGTGGTGCATCCAGCACCATTCCTCGGCGCCTTCCTTCTCCACATCGCTGAGCAGGTGCCCCTTGATGGTCACGGCTTCGCCCAGCAGGGTAATGTCCACATCCTCGGCGCGCACGCCGGGGATACGGGCCTGGATGACCACGTTCTCGCCGGTCTCGTACATGTCCACGGCCAGGGTAGCGCTTTCTTGCCGATAGCGCACCATACGCCAGGGTCGCCTGAGACCGCGTTCGTACATGCGGTTCACCGCGTCACTGAGTGGGTACCAACGTGACATACTCATTGTCACACCTCCTTATGGTTTGCAATACTTACTCTTGGGGAATGATGTCAGTTTGTAGCTTGATCAGAGCGCGCGAGCGGGTCACCACCGTAGGGCCATTTTCGTCTTGTAGCCTCGACGGTGTCACTTCCATTTCCAGGATTACCTTGACGCCAGTCAGGTTGACGCCCTGTTGGGTCAACCCGACGATGCGCTGGATGCGTCGCACGTCGGCGTCTGAATACAGGCGGGTGCCGCCCCGGGTGCGCGCCGGCGATACCAAGCCCATCCGGTCGTAGGATCGCAAGGTATGGGCCGGCACGTTTACCAGCCGTGACACCACGCTGATGACATAGCACGGCACATGCGCCGGATGATTGGCTCGCGATCTCTCATCGTTGCTGCTCATGACCGTTCCCCTACCAAACCAATTATAACATAACGTGGTTATGTTTGTCAAGTATCTTTATCTTGAGATTATCAACTTATTTGTGGGTTCCTACACAATACTTGACGAGTCGACACTCAAGTGTTATACTAGGGATGCTTGTGGAACGGAGCGTAACCAAGCCCCGAGTCACGAATCACGAATCACGTTCCGCTCACGAAAGGCGGTGTGAACCCATGCAATACAAGGACTATTACAAGGTCCTGGGAGTGGACAAGAACGCCACGGAAAAAGAGATTAAAAAAGCCTATCGCAAGTTGGCTCGTCAATGCCACCCGGACGTGTGCCCCGGCGACAAACAGGCCGAGGAGCGTTTCAAGGGCATCAACGAGGCCTACGAGGTCTTGGGCGACCAGGAAAAGCGTCAAAAGTACGACCAGTTCGGGGCCGACTGGCAGCAGTGGCAGCAGACCGGCGGTCAACCCGGCGGGTTCGACTGGAACCGCTGGAGCACCGGCCAACCCGGTGGCGGGTTTCGCGTGGAATACGCTGACCTGGGTGGCGGCGGGTTCTCGGACTTTTTCGAGATGTTGTTTGGCGCGCACGCAGGCATGGGTGGAGCCGGGGGACGTAGTGACGCCTGGCAACAGATGCGGCGTCGGCCCCAGCGCGGGCAGGACGTGGAACACAAGCTAGAGATCACACTCCAAGAGGCTTATACCGGCACCAAGCGCATCCTCCAGATGCAAGGGGCCGATCCGTGCCCCGCGTGCGGCGGCACCGGCCTGAGCGGCAACCACGCTGCGCCGGGCCAGCGCCAGCCGTGCCGGGCCTGCGGCGGCACCGGCGTGACCCAGCGCACCAAGCGCATCGAGGTCACCATTCCCCCCGGCGTGGACACCGGCTCGCGGGTGCGGGTGGCCGGGCAGGGCACGCCAGGCTCTGCCGGCGGCGTACAGGGAGACCTCTACCTGCTGGTAAAGGTAAAGCCAGACCAGCGCTTTAAGCGCAAGGGCAACGACCTGCACGTGAACGTGCCGGTGGACCTGTACACGGCACTCCTGGGCGGTGAGGTCCACGTGCCCACGCTCCGGGGCAAGTCGCTGGCACTGACGATCCCACCGGAGACCCAGAACGGGCGCTCTTTCCGGCTGGGCGGCCAGGGTATGCCGCATCTGAAATCGCCAGACAAGCAGGGCGATCTGCTTGCCAAAGTTGAGGTCAAGCTGCCCACGCACCTGTCGGACCGGGAAAAGGAACTGTTCGCCGAGTTGAAAACGCTGCGGTAGGCAGGATTTGCAAGTTGGAGGTTGGAGATTGGAGGTTGGAAGTTATGTTCAAAGATCACGAACCCTGTTACATCATCAGCGTGGCCGCCGAGATCGTGAGCGTCCATCCGCAGACGCTGCGGCACTATGAGCGCATTGGGCTGATCGAGCCGGAGCGGTCCGACGGCAATATCCGGCTCTACTCCGAACGGGACCTGGAGCGCGTGCGCCGGATTCGCCGGCTCGTCGACGACCTGGGCGTGAACTTGGCCGGCGTGGAGGTCATCCTGAACATGCGCGATCGCATGGCCGAGTTGCAGGCGGAGATGGACCGGATGCGCTGGGAAATGGAGGTAGAGATTGCCCGGTTGCGGCAGTTGGTAGAGTGAAACGTCAAACCGTCAAGCACCAAACATGACGAGTGACGAATGACGAATGACGTTTGACGCATCACAGAATTACATTTTTACTGGAGTTTACAGACCATGAACATGAATCAGTTTACGGAAAAAGCACAAGAGGCCATAGCTGTCGCGCAGCAACTGGCCCAGGGCCGCAGCAACAGCCAGATCGAGCCGGTGCACTTGCTGGTGGCCTTGCTGGAACAGAGCGATGGCCTGGCCCCGCGCATCGTGCAGATGGTGGGGGTGGACCCGGGCTATTTGCGGCAGCAGGCCCAGGGCCTGCTGGACGCGCTGCCCACCACGGCCTACACCACACAGGTCTACGTATCGCAAGACCTGGCCCGGGTGCTGGACGCGGCCCAGGCCGAGGCCGCCCGCATGAAAGACGATTTCACGTCCACCGAGCACCTGTTCATCGCCCTGGCGGAGGATAAGGGAGCCGTCGGCCAGTTGCTGGCGCAACACGGCATCACCCGCGACGCCATTTACCAGGTGTTGGCGCAGGTGCGCGGCGGGCAACGGGTCACAGACCAGAACCCGGAGGGCAAGTACCAGGCGCTGGAACGCTATGGGCGTGATTTGACCGAGCTGGCCCGGGCCGGCAAGCTGGACCCGGTCATCGGCCGGGACGACGAGATCAGGCGCGTGATGCAGGTGCTCTCGCGGCGCACCAAGAACAACCCGGTCCTCATCGGCGAGGCCGGCGTGGGCAAGACGGCCATCGTGGAAGGGCTGGCCGGCCGCATCGTGCGCGGTGACGTGCCGGAGGGCCTCAAGGACAAGCGCATCGTGGCCCTGGACATGGGCAGCCTCATCGCCGGGGCAAAGTTCCGGGGCGAGTTCGAGGACCGGCTCAAGGCCGTCCTCAAAGAGATTGCCGATTCCGAGGGGCAGATCATCCTGTTCCTCGACGAGCTGCACACGGTGGTGGGAGCCGGGGCCGCCGAGGGGGCCATGGACGCCTCGAACATGCTCAAACCCATGCTGGCCCGGGGCGAACTCCACATGGTGGGAGCCACCACCATCGACGAGTACCGCAAGTACATCGAAAAGGACGCGGCCCTGGAACGGCGCTTCCAGCCGGTGATGGTGACCGAGCCCGCCGTGGAGGACACCATCTCGATTCTGCGGGGCCTGCGCGAGCGCTACGAGGTTCACCACGGCGTGCGCATCCAGGACGCGGCACTGGTGGCGGCGGCCATCCTCAGCCATCGCTACATCAGCGACCGCTTCTTGCCGGACAAGGCCATTGACCTGATGGACGAGGCCGCCAGCAGGATGCGGTTAGAGATCGACTCGATGCCGGCCGAACTGGACGAGGTGGAGCGCAAGATCATGCAGCTCCAGATCGAGCGCGAGGCGCTAAAGAAGGAGAAGGACAAGGCGTCGAAGGAACGGCTGGAGCGGCTGGAGCGCGAGCTGGCCGAGCTGGAAGAGCAGCGCAATAGCATGAGGGTCCAGTGGCAGATGGAGAAAAACGCCATCCAGGAGATTCGGGATACCAAGGAGCGCATCGAGCAGGTGAACTATGAGATCGAGCGAGCTCAGCGGCAGGGAGACTATGCCCGGGCCTCAGAGTTGCAGTATGGCGAATTGCCCCGGCTGGAGCAGCAACTCGAGGAAGCGAACTCCCGGCTGGCCGACCTCCAGCGCGAGCAAAAGATGCTCAAGGAGGAAGTGGAAGCCGAGGACATCGCCGAGGTAGTGGCGCATTGGACCGGCATCCCGGTGTCCAAGCTCCTGGAGGGCGAGGTGGAAAAGCTGCTCAAAATGGAAAGCCGGCTGCACTTGCGCGTGGTGGGCCAGGACGAGGCCATCCGCGCCGTGAGTAACGCCGTCCGGCGCGCGCGCGCCGGCCTGCAAGACCCCAACCGGCCCATCGGCTCCTTCATCTTCCTGGGACCCACCGGCGTGGGCAAGACCGAGCTGGCCCGGGCCCTGGCCGAGTTCCTCTTTGACGACGAGGACGCCATGATCCGTCTGGACATGAGCGAGTACCAGGAGCGGCACACTGTGGCCCGGCTCGTCGGTGCGCCGCCGGGCTACGTGGGCTATGACGAGGGCGGCCAACTGACCGAGGCCGTGCGCCGCCGGCCCTACAGCGTGATCCTGTTCGACGAGATCGAAAAGGCGCACCCGGAGGTGTGGAGCGCGCTCTTGCAGATTCTGGACGACGGCCGGCTCACCGACGGCAAGGGCCGCACCGTGGATTTCAAAAACACGGTGGTGATCATGACCTCGAACGTGGGCGGGGAGTACATCCGCGACGTGCGCGACGAGGACGAGATGCGCGAACTGGTGATGACGGCCCTGCGCAACCACTTTCGCCCCGAGTTCCTCAACCGCGTCGACGAGATCATTATCTTTCACAGCCTGAGTCGGGAGGACCTCCGGGCCATCGTGGACATCCAGGTGGCGCAGGTGCGCGAGCGGCTGGCTGAGCGCCGGCTGAACATCGAACTGACAGAAGCGGCCACGGACCTGTTGGCGAACGAGGGCTACGACCCGGTCTACGGCGCGCGTCCCTTGAAGCGCGCCATCCAACGGCTGGTCTTGGACCCATTGGCGTTGGAGGTGCTGGAAGGCCACTATGACGAAGGGGCCACGGTGGTGGTGGACGCGGCCGGTGGCGAGATCGTCTTTCGCAAGCAGTAGACGTAGGTGCCCGTCACCTGGGAGGTGATGGGCACCTGACTGTTGACCATCGGTACGCGGTGTGATATGATAGAACCATACATCGGTGCAAGGGAGACAACGTGAACAATGACCTGGGCCGGCGGCTGACTGACCGGCTGCCCCAACTGCAAGACCTGTTCACCTGCCACGCGAACGTTCTGGCCGTCTTCCTCTTTGGCTCCCAGGTGGACGGCTATGCCACGTCGCATAGCGACATCGACCTGGCGGTGCTCTACGAGCAGGCCCCCAGCCTGAAAGAGGAGTTGGCGCTGGGCGTGGCCGTGAGCGAATCCCTGGGCACCGAGCGGGTGGACTTGGTCAACCTCAACCGGGCCAAGCTGCTGCTGCGCCACCGGGCCATCTGCGGCCGGGTGCTGTACGAGCGGGACGCGGACAGGATGTCCGATTTCATCGAGTTCACGCTCCGGCGCTACGTAGACTATGCTCCGCGCCTGGAGGCGTACTACCGGGATTATGATCAGGCGCTGGAGGAGGCTTATGGCCTACGACCTGGCTAGAGTACGCGAACGTATCCAGCACATCGAGACAAACCTGGCCCGGCTGGAAACCCTACGGCAACTGCCCCGGGACGAGTTCCTGGCCGATTTCCGCAACGTGGCGGCGGCCAAACACCTTTTGCAAACGAGCCTCGAGGCCATGATGGACATTGGTGCCCATATCCTGGCGCGCCAGCGCCTGCCGACGCCGCAAGAAGGCGCGGGGATCTTTAGGCAGTTGGGCGAAGCGGGCCTGCTGCTCCCCGAACGAGTGCAGACCTACGTGCAGATGGTCCGGTTCCGCAACCTCGTCGTCCACCTGTACCAGGAAGTGGATGCCGATCGCGTCTACGATATCCTGCAGAGTGATCTGGGCGACCTGCGCGGGTTCATTGCTGAAGTCTGGGGCATCGTGGGGAATGCGGCAGAGGAGTAACCATGAGCAACGCGGAACGCTGGAAGAGGTTCAGGAACCTTCCCCCAGACGCAAGACAACGGCTGGAGCACCTGCCAGCCCTCTTTGAGCGGGAAGAGGTGCAACTGGCCTACCTGTTTGGTTCCCTGGCCCAGGGCCATGCTGGTCAGGACATCGACCTGGCTATCTTGGTGCCAGACGGCCCGGCGTTTCGCCTGCGCGCGGCCATCACCGAGTGCCTGGGGACGGAGCGGGTGGACCTGGTGGACTTGCGACAGGCTGGCCCTGTCCTGCGCTTCGAGATCATCCGCACCGGCCAACTCCTGTACGCGGCCGACGAGGAGACGCAGTGGCAGTACGAGTTGGCGACGTTGCATCTCTATCGCGACACGCATCCCTTGCGCCAGCGGCAAGGAAAGTACCTGAGAGAAAGGATGGCCCAATGGTCCTCAGACGCGAGGCCGTAGAAGAGCGCCTGAAAGAACTCGACAGGATCTTGCAAGAACTGGACAAATACCGGGGCATGTCCTGGAAGGCGTTTCGGACCGATCTCAGCCTGCGGTGGATCATCGAACGAGGGTTGATCGCCGCCGCCACGGTCATCTTTGACGTGATCGACCACATCCTGGCCGGTCACTTTGGCGTCTATGCAGAGTCATACGAGGATAGCTTGGCGTTGCTACGTGACAAGGACGTGATTTCCGAAGGGCTCTATCAGCAAATCCGGGGCTTGGGTGGCTTTCGCAACATCCTGATCCATCGCTACCTGGGCATCGACCCGCGTGAGGTGTTCATAACTTGAGCAAAGGCCGCGTGGTGTTTCCAGCATTCGCCCAGGAGATACTGGCTTGGCTGGATAGGATGGAAGAATAGCTCCCCTGCTCGCTTGCTGGCAAACGAGGGCTACGACCCGGCCTACGGCGCGCGCCATCCAACGGCTGGTCCTGGACCCATTGGCGTTGGAGGTGCTGGAAGGCCACTACGACGAAGGGACCACGGTGGTGGTGGACGCGGCCGGTGGCGAGATCGTCTTTCGCAAGCAGTAGACCCGACCGCTGCAAAGCCTCGCGTTTATTGACGGTCTGCGGTCGGCGGCAGGGTAGGGCGGGCTGTGCCCGCCAGTCCGTGCGCCCCATCCAGGCGATGTCAAACGATGGGCACAGCCCGTTCTACATGCTGTTGTGTACACAGGCCGGGGACTGGCAGAAGCAGGTTCCCCGGCCTGTTTTGCGTGCTTTCTCAGTATCAAGTACGTGAGGGTCGACAATCCAGCGCACGTTGTGGTATGATAGAACCAGCGCTATAATTGCGCGTGGAGGTGAGCGATGAATATGCGCGAGATTCTAGCCGACATCCATGCTCTCGAAACA
>Ga0190284_1001352_pt1 | contig 11129 bp, 8 predicted proteins | sample 48691812_MG_FD_161668 | JGI IMG/M metagenome (GOLD analysis project Ga0190284, IMG submission 161668) | Hydrothermal vent microbial mat bacterial communities from Southern Trench, Guaymas Basin, Mexico - 4869-18-1-2_MG | ecosystem: Environmental > Aquatic > Marine > Hydrothermal vents > Microbial... | reverse complement strand
CCGCCGAACCCGCCGAATCCGCCACCACCGAACCCGCCGCCGCCCCACGATGAATGCCGATGGGAGCTGCCCAGGGTCATTCCGAACAGAAGCGGCAAGGCCCAACCGCGCATGCCCCGCCGCCGTCCCAGCGAACTGAAGATGAGTACCATCACCAGAATGGGGAACACCGTGAAACGCAAACGGCTGGACGCTCGGCGCATGTGACGGCTGGAATCGGCGCGCGTTCGCCGGGCAAGTTGTGGCGCCTGGAGGCCGCTGATGCTGACACCGTATTCCTTGGCGATCGAGTCCGTAATCTCCAGCGTTGCAAGACGCAGGCCCTCCCCGAGTTGCCCGCGTCTCAAATACGGAACGAAGTACACCCTGGCTACGTTATGGCAAAAGGCATCCGGCAGGGCGCCCTCCAGACCGTAGCCGACCTCGATGCGGTACTTGCGGTCCTTCACCGCCACGACGATCAACACTCCGTTGTCTTTGCTCTTCTGTCCGATGCCCCATTTCTCGGCGAGATCGATCGCGAAATCCTCGATCGGCACGCCGCCGGTCGTATCCACCGTGAGCACATCCACCTCGGCGGTGGTCTTGCTTTCCAGTTCGGCAAGGTGGGTGATGAGTTGTTGCTCGACCGCGTTGGGGATCACGCCGGCGTAGTCCCCGACGTACGTCCCGGGTTTCGGCACCGCACCGGCGTGAACCATCGCAGGAGTGGCAAACACAAACAGCATCGTCGGCAAGAGATATCTGTATTGACTCGCAGGCATCCGGCGCGCTTCTGATCCGAGCCCCGAGCGCAAGCGAGCGGGAACAGGACCCGTCGCTTGCGCTCCGGGCTCGGAATGGGTTCGCATTCTCGTAAACAAGGATCTACACCGGTATTGCATCAATGTAGCTCGCCAATCGCGTGACGCTGTCGTACAGAGATTGCAGCGCCGAGAAGTCGATATCCCGCGCCCCGTCCACAGCCGGATCGAGACCCGACATGTCCACGCCGCAGACCTCCGTGGCGGACCGAACGATCACCGCCGGCGCCTCGGGAACGGGCTTGTCGTGCAACCACAGTACCGCCCGCAAGAGCAGCGTGGTCTGCTCGGCCGCCGCCCAGTAGAGGTCCACCAGCACGCTCTCTCGCCCGGCGGCGGACAGGATGCCTTGACGAATCTGGAGCGACTCGCGCTTGAGTTCGCGCTCGAGTTGCAGGCGCACGTCCGGTTTCCTGAACTCCAGCGGCGCGAAGTAGTCCTCGCCCAGCAGGTTCAGGTGACGCTGCTGGATATCCAAAAGCTCGATGGGGAACACGTCCAACGAACCCGCGATGTACGAGGGGGTCATCAACAACGGAGCTTGAATGCCCATCTTGCCCAGGGCGGCACCTTGGGCCCCCAGCGCGCGAACGAGTTCGAGGTCCAGGCGGTCAAGCACGACCACGCTCTGAACCGAATCCGGCGCCCGGTCGCCGGAACCCGCGGCTTCGCCGAACAGGACCACCGCCAGCAACCGTTCGCCGGCCAACGCCTGCAATAGCGCCACGTACTCCTGAACCGATCGCTGCAATCGGGCGGGCAATTGTGTAGCGTCCACCTGCAAATCAAGCCCTCCAACACAAGTCCACAATCACATCATGTAGCCTATCGCCCCCGCGTTTTCTTGTCGAATGCCGTCGAATCCTGCTTTGGTGGTCAATGCCCATCCTGCCCGGCGAGACCTTCTACGCGGGCAGAACCTTCCAGGCCTCCAGCACGCGTCCCAAGGCGAGCACCGTAGCCGCAACTGCGATGAGATACCCGACTACCCGCCAGATGATCCCCGGCGTCGTATTCAGCGGGAATCTCCAGAAGACAACCTCGGCCAAGTAATCCGCCCCGAGAACGAAGATTGCCCCGGGCAAACAGATCAACACCGAACACGCCATGAGTGCCAACACGTTGTCCGGATACAGAGCATTGGCGATTAGGTCTATCAGGGCCGTCCTGGGCAGGACCGCCCCCGGTACGGATGGGGGAGTGGGAGCACTGCGCCCCCCGACCAACAGCAAGAGGCCGGGCAGAATCAATGGGACTGCCCGGATCAGGAACGATCGCAACGGCATACCGCACACGAGGATGTCTCTGCTCATCGGTCGTCACCTCCACAAACCCGGTTGTGCTCTCAACGGCTAAGAGTTCTAGAGGCTATCCCAGAACCCTTGTGGGACCGGCTTTCCAGCCGGTCAAGACAGGCTAGAAAGCCTGTCCGACAGTTTCGGGATAGGCTCTATTGCTTTATACCTCCCGAACCGCCCCGCGCATGTTATAATCGCCGGCGGGTTTTGGAACACTGCGGGAGCCCGCCATGAAGGCTGCGCTTGCACAACTCAATCCCGTCGTCGGCGACATCGACGGGAACACCGACAAAATCATCGAATGCGTCGGGCGTGCCCGTGACGCATCGGCCGACCTGGTCATTTTCACAGAGCTGGTCATCACCGGCTATCCTCCTCGCGATTTGCTGCTCAAAGACAGCTTCATCCAGCACAACCTCGCGGCCCTGGCGAACATCATCGCCGCCTCGCGGGGAATTACCCTGTTGGTCGGCTACGTCAAACCGAACGAGACCGGCCAAGGCAAGCCTCTGCACAACGCGGCTGCGCTCATCGTGGACGGGGCGCTCGCGGGCACGCATTTCAAGGCTCTGCTGCCGACGTATGACGTGTTCGACGAGCATCGCTACTTCGAGCCCGGCAAGGGCTTCGAGATTCACACGGTCCCGACGGCCGCCGGTCCCTGCAAGCTCGGCATCACGATCTGTGAAGACCTGTGGAACGACGAGCAGTTCGGCGGGCGGTCCGTTTACCAAACGGACCCGGTCGAGGCGCTGGCTTCCGCCGGTGCGGAGTTGCTCGTCAACCTCTCGGCGTCCCCCTACTGGGTTGGGAAGCAGCGGTCGCGTGCCGAAATCTTCGGACGGCAGATGCGCGAACACCGGGTGCCGTTGTTGTACGTGAACCAGGTGGGCGGAAACGACGACCTGATCTTCGATGGAGGCAGCGCGGCGTTCTCGCCGGACGGCTCGATCTTCGCCCAGGCCTCCGCGTTCGAGGAGGACTTCCTGCTGGTCGATCTCGGTTTCGCTACGGACAATCGGCTGACCCCCTACCCTGACGACGTCGCCGCGGTTCACCGCGCCTTGGTCATGGGCACGCGCGACTACGTGAACAAGTGCGGGTTCAAAGACGTGTTGATCGGACTGTCCGGCGGGATCGATTCGGCCGTTACGGCCGCCATCGGCGCCGCGGCCCTGAGGTCCGAGCGCGTCCACGGCGTGGCGATGCCTTCGCGCTACAGCAGCGACCACAGCCTGACCGATGCCGAGGCCTTGGCCCACAATCTGGGCATCGACTACCGCGTGATCGAGATTGAGGGCGTACATCGGGCCATGGAGTCCGCGCTGGCCCCGCATTTCGGTGACCTGCCCCCGGGCATCGCCGAGGAGAACATCCAAGCCCGCGCCCGCGGTAACATCATCATGTCGCTGTCCAACAAGTTCGGGTGGCTGCTGTTGACCACGGGCAACAAGAGCGAGTTGGCTGTTGGATACTGCACGCTGTACGGCGACATGGCCGGCGGGCTGGCCGTGCTCAGCGACGTGCCCAAGAAATTGGTTTACCAGATCGCCAGGCATGTCAACGACTCCGCCGGGCGCGAGCTGATTCCTCAGAACACGATTACCAAGCCTCCGTCGGCCGAGCTGAAGCCGGACCAGTTCGACCAGGATTCCCTGCCGCCCTATGACGTGCTGGACGGCATTCTGGAGAGATACGTTGAGCGGGAGCAATCGGTGCGCGCGATTGTGTCCGAGGGGTTCGACGAACCGACCGTCCGCCGGGTCGCTCGCCTGGTGGACCGTAACGAATACAAACGTAAGCAGGCCCCGGTGGGCTTGAAAGTCACCTCCCGCGCCTTCGGCACCGGTCGCCGCATGCCCATCGCCGCGAGGTACGACTGAGCACTGGAGCCCGCGCAACCGGACAACGCGCTCGCTTTGTGAATCACCATGCCCAACGAACAGGCACTGCCCACGTTGGCCTTTGATCGCGGCACGCTGGTTGTCACGGGGATGGCACGCCGTCTGGGCGAACCCTTCACGTGGGATGCCCGGACCGGGCAATGGCGATGTCACGCACGACACCATGCCGCGGTTTGCCAGGTTCTGCGTGGGCACATTCAAGACACCTTGCCAACTCCCCGAGAGGTTCACTGGCCTCGGGTCGAAGTTCCCCGGCTTCGTCAGGATCAACTCGAGGCGTTGACCGCCTGGGAAGAAGCCGGCAGGCGCGGCCAGATCATCATGCCTACCGGAACGGGCAAGACCATCGTCGCTTTGGCCGCGATGGCCCGCTGTCAGACCGCCACCCTCGTGGTCGCACCCATCCGAGACCTGATGTACCAATGGCACCGGCGCATCGGTCAGGCCCTCGGCTACAATGCCGGGATACTCGGTGACGGACGGCACGAGATCCACGCGGTCACCGTGACGACGTACGACAGCGCCTACATCCACATGGAGCGGATGGGCGACCGGTTTGGGCTGGTGATCTTCGATGAGGAACACCATTTGCCGGGCCCGAGCCTCCGCCAGGCGGCTGAATTCTGCGCCGCCGGGTGGCGCATGGGTCTGACGGCCACGCCCGAACGGTTCGATGGAGAGCAGGTCTATTTGGATGAACTTATCGGGCCTGTGGCCTACCGGCAGGACATCGCGGATGCTCGGGGCGTCACGCTCGCGGAGTATCAAACTGTGCGCATCCCGGTGGCGCTGCGCGATGCGGAGCAACGCCGCTATGATACACTCAGCCGGCAGGTACGAACGTTCGTCATGAACCGCCGAAAGGACCACGCCGCTTATCGCTGGGAAGACGTGTGCAAGGAGGCGGGGCACGATCCCGACGCAAGGCGGGCGCTGCGCGCCTTTCACGCCAAAGCGGCCATTGAAACACGTGCCGCCGAGAAGCTGCGCGTGCTGGAGGACCTGTTTCGTCTTCACGCGCACGAACAGGTTCTGGTCTTCACCGGCTCGAATCAAATGGCGTTGAATGTGGCGCAGCGATTCCTCATTCCACTGATTATCGACAAGATCGGCAAGTGCGAGCGCGAGCGAATCCTCGACGGGTTTGGGGCGGGGCGGTTTCGAGCACTGGTCGCCAATCAAGTGCTCGATGAGGGCATCGACGTGCCTGCCGTCAAGGTGGGTGTTGTCCTTGGGGGCTTTGGTTCGCCCCGCCAAGCCAAGCAGCGCCTCGGGCGGATTCTGCGCAAGAGTGCCCGGACTACTGCCGTGCTCTACGAGGTTGTCTGCCAGGAGACCCGCGAGGAACTTCGGTCCCGATCACGGCGACGTAGCGATGCTTTCCAAGGAACTCGCCATCTACACCTGTAGACGAGGCCGGGCCTATCCGGACTGTCTAACGCGCGGGGATCACGCCCACTACGTACAACTGATCGAGCGGCTGCTGAGCGTCTACCGCGACGGTAAAGGCAGAACGCGCGAACAACTGCACCGCGCGGCGGAGGCGATCTTCCAGGCCGAGCCCGATTGCCCGCCCCAGCGGGTGCGCTCGTTCGTCCGTCTGCTGGACCGGGCCAGTGACTACCAAACCGATGTCGACGGGCGGGCCCAGGCCCTGCGGCAGCGCGTGTTTGACGCGGCCGCCCAATGCCATCCTCTGGTCACCGAACCGGATGCCCTGTTCCAGCACGCCCGCGGCGAGGTCCAGCAGCGAATCGCGACCGCGATTGGCATGTCCTGGCCGCGGATCGAACGGGCCCTGTACGCCGATCTACCCGCCTTCCACCGACTGATCAAGATGGACGGCTATGCGGTGCCGGCGGAGCTGCTTCGGCGGTACAACGTGGCCCAGGCCCAGACCTTGCTCTTCTGGGCCGAGGAGATGACCGTCCTGGCGCGGCGGGATTTCAGGCGCATATTCCGCCATGTGAAATTCAACCGACTCCTACATGAGGTGGAAGTCACCGGCCCCGGGGAATACCGTATCAGGCTTTCCGGCCCGGCGTCCGTTCTCGCACACAGCCGGCGCTACGGTGTTGACATGGCCAAGTTTCTGCCCGGTCTGCTGGCCTGCCGCGGCTGGCACATGTCCGCCCGCTTACACCTCCCCCGCTCAATCGCCAGTTTCCAATTGTCCCCTCGCAACCGACTGCAAAGCCATCTGCCCCCCGGCGATGAGTTCGACTCGGAGGTCGAAAACGCATTCGCCCGGAAGTTCGGTCCCGAGCGGGACGGTTGGCGCATGCACAGGGAGGGAGAGGTGTTGACCCGAGGCCAGAAAGTGTTCGTGCCCGACTTCGCCTTTCGGCATGCGGACGGCACGCTCGTGCACCTCGAAATCGTCGGGTTTTGGACGGCAGAGTACCTTGAAAAGAAGCGAAGCACCCTGTCCCTGTTCGCCGACACACCGATCATCGTCGCGGTTGCCGCCCGCGTCGCGTCCGAAATCCCACAATTGCCGGCGAATTGGATCCAGTACAAGACACGTCTCAAAATCGAGCCAATCCTTCAGCAACTCAATGCCCTGCGCGCGCGCTGACGCCGTTTGGGAGGGGGCCGAGTTCCGTGGTGACAGGGTTGTGCCGGTGCCGCCGGCCGCTACGAACAGCGCGAAACTCGTCAACCGAAAGCGGCATTAGCACTACAGGGGCTGTCGATTTACTCGCAGCCCCTGTAGTGCTAATGGGTAGGGCGATCCATGCCCGCCCTACGCGGCCGACCGGGCTCATTGGTGTGGTTGGAACCGTGTGGTATGATCGTCGCCGTGTAGGAGGCTTTTTTGTCACACGAGCCCGCTGACAACTCGGAAGGGGTTCACGGCCGCGCCGAGCCGCCCGACTCTCTCGTCGAGAATCACAACGACGATGGTGCTGCGCGCCGCACGCGGATGCGGATTCGGCGGCGCGTGACCGGCCGGCGCCTGGACAAATATCTGCACGACCGCTTTCCACGCATGTCGCGCACCGTGCTCCAGAAGCTCATCAAGCAGGGTGAGATCACCGTCAACGGCCTGCCGACCAAAGCCAGCTACGAACCGGCTGCCGGGGACGTGCTCGAGGTACTGATTCCACCGCCGCCGCCGAACGACGTGACCCCGGAAGACATCCCCGTCGACATCGTTCACGAGGACGACCACATCGTCGCGATCAACAAGCACGCGGGGATCATCTGTCACCCCGCCGGGCCCGCGCAGGGTGGCACCATCGCCAACGCCATGGCTTTTCACGCGACCACGCTCAGCCACGGCGACGATCCCTATCGACCGGGCATTGTCCACCGCTTGGATAAGAACACCACCGGGGTGATGCTCATCGCCAAGAGCGACGAAGCTCATTGGCGACTGTCGCTGCAATTCGAGAGGCGCACCACGCAGAAGACCTATTTTGGCATCTGCGAGGGCGAGCCCAGCCGCGACCAGGACCTCATCAACCAGCCGCTGGGCGCGCATCCGATGATCAAAGACCGCTACATGAACCCCGGCCAACTCCCCCGGGCCATGCTGTTCAAGGAGGCGATCACCCAATACGCAGTGAAGGAGCGTCTCAAGGGTTTCGCCATTGTGCACATGTATCCCAAGACCGGGCGTACGCACCAGCTTCGCGTGCACATGTCCGCCATAGGCCACCCGCTCATGGGTGATACGTATTACGGCGGACATCTGTTCAGCGAGAGAGACATCGCCGGGGAGGGCGACGCCGAGCCCCTGATCTCGACGCAAGCGCTACACGCGATGGCGATCGAGTTCGTTCACCCCATCACCGAAAAGCCCATGCGCATCGAAGCTCCCTTGCCGGAGAACCTCCAGCGAATCGTGGATCTGCTTCGCGAGCATCGGAAGTATCCGTAGTGCTCCGTCGCACGTAGTTTGATGCGTACCATCGGCCGCTTGCCTGCCAGTGCGATGGGTGGCCCACCTCTTCAGAGGTGGGGGACACGAATGGTTCGCCGATTCGCGTCCCCCACGGCTAAAGCCATGGGCCACCCGTCCCTTCAGAGGTGGGGGACACCATGGGCCACCCGTCCAGAGATTCATAGCCCACGGCGTGAGCCGTGGGTTCGTCTACAGCGTGATGACCTTGTCGGCCGCTTGCAGCGTGGCGAGGATTTCGTCCATGCTGCTGACGTGCTCGAAGATCAGTTGATCGCGCAGGCCGTAGTGCTCGATGCAGGTGCCGCAAACGAAGACGTCAACGCCGTTTTCGTGAAGCTGGTGCAGTTCCGCGGCGAACAACGAGTCCTTGGTGGCCAGCTTGACGCCGGCGTTGTAAAGCACCAGGGCTTCCAGATCGGCAAAGCGGTTCAGCTTGCGCAAGCAGGTACCGAGAATCTTCCTGCCGAGGTCGGTGTCGCCCTGACCCATTGTCTCATTGTGAAGCACGATGACGGTCTTCATAGGTTCAGTCTCTCACGGGTTTCGGATTTCGGGCAGAATACGAATCGCGGCTTGAGCAGGGCAACCGCGGCGGGCAGGAGGGTCACGCTGACCACGAAGCTGGCGACCATCCCCATCCCCACCAACAGGCCGAAGCGCATCAGCGTGCGAAACTCCGACACGCACAACAGCATGAATCCCACGGCGACCACAAACGCGGTGAAGAACAACGCCCGACCGGTGAAAGCGAGCGTACGCCGGAACACCGCGCGGGCCAAAGCCGGCGGCTCGGCGGCGCCGAACTCGGCGCGCATGCGATCGAGAAGATGGATCGGGAAGTTGACGCCCGCCCCGATCGCGATACTGGCGAACATCGAAGTGCCAACGCCCAGCGGGATGCCGCCAAACCCCATGATGGCGTAGTTCACCAGCACCGCCAGGCCGACCGTCAGCGTGCAGAGTACGCCGGCAACGACGGACCGGAACATCAAACCGGTAAGCAGCAGCACGCACGCAAAGGAGAAGCACACACTCTTGATGTGCGTCGTGCGAATCAGGCGCAGCCAGTGGTAATCCAGGTGGACGCGCCCGGCGATCCGCGCCTCCAGCGAGCCGTCGCGGAAGTGTTCGTCGAGGTAGGCTTGCAACCGCGTGATGACCGTGCGCTGATGAATGAACTCGCTGCTGCGCATGCGCACGATCAGGTTAGACTCGGTGTAGGTGTCGTCGATTACCTCGCGCAGCGACCGGGCCATCGGCGAAGTGTCGGCGATCAACACGTCGAGGTAAAAGCGTGTGTCGGACGGATCGTCCGGAATGACGCAGTACGCGGGGTCATCCTCATGCATTTTCTGGTGGGCGCGTTTGACCCACCCGGTCAGCGAGTGCGTCCCGCCGACATACGGCAGCGTCTCGGTAAACGCCTCCAGCGCCTCGATCCGGCGCAGTAGGTCCGGTTGAAGAAACGCCTCCTTCCGGTTCGCGGTCACCACGACATTCAGTTGGCTCGTGCCGTCGAAGTGTTCGTTGATGGCACGGGTGGCCTGCACGATGGGATGATCGTCTTTGAAAGCGAGAATACGGGCGTCGTTCACGGTGAGCTTCGCCGAGCCCCATACCGCCAGCGCGATCAGCACAGCTCCCACAACCAGCACCAGGCCCCGTCGCCGAAACGTGAATGCCCCGACGCCGCCCATGAACCTGCCCAGCGCATCCAGATGGGCGCTCTTCTCGCCGGCTCCTTTGCGTTTGAGGAATGCCCCGCTCATCTTCAGCGGCAGAATCGACAAGCCGGCGGGAATCACCGTGTACGAGTACAGCAACGCCCCCAGCACGCCGGCGCACGTGAAAAGGCCGAAGTAGCGAATCGGCGGCATGACTCCCGTCATGTATAGGGCGAAGAAACCGGCCACGTCCGTCAGCGTGGTAATCAGCACCGGATACCACAGCGCCATGCACGCATCCACGATCAGTTCCCGCCTGCTCCGCCCGGCGGTGTCGAGTTGCTCTTCGTAGTATTGCCCGACGAGGTGCAAAGAGTCGGCCACCCCCAAGGCCATGATGATGACGAAGATGCCGTTGGTCACGATGTAGACCGGAACCGAGCAGGCGGACATCAGTCCCAACGCCATTGCCGAGGCCCCCCCGATGACGCAAAGCGGCAGAATGGTACCGCGAGGCGTGCGATAGGCCAGGATGATGAGGACGGCCATCACCACCGGGCAGACGAAATTCATCCGCAGGGCGTCGTCGGAGACGGCTTTTCCCATGTGCGTGCGGACCGCCGCTTCACCGGCAACCACCAGTTGCTCATCGGTGCGTGGGAAGTCGCGCAAGAGTCCGTCCAATTCGCGATAGAGTTCCTCGGCCCGATCGTCATTCTCCAGTCGGATGACGATGCACGCCGCCGAGGCATCCTCCGCGACGAGGGTCCCGCGGTAGAGTTCGTATGCGAGGACGTTCTCCCGCAGCGCGTCCAACCCCGCGCGGTCTTCGGGAATCTCCCGCAGCAGCAACTCGAACCCGGGCGCGCCGTCTTCGAAGTAAACGCCGGACTCGGTGGCCAGACTCATCACGTCGCTCGCGTCGATGCCCGGCAAACTCTGGATCGCGCGCGTCAGCTCGCGGATCAACTCGAGCGTGTGGCTGGTGAAGATGCCGCCTTGGCCGTCGCGAATCACGCCCACGGCCACAGGATCGCTCAGACGGAAACGCTCATCGACCTGGCGTTTCAACGTCAATGCAGCCGCCGACGCATAGCGCTGTTCGGCGGGGATGAAGGCATCCGGGCTTGTATCACGGGTAAGCCCGAACACAAACGAACCCAGCACCAGCGCCGCCGCGCCCATAACCACCAGTATGTGGACAGGGTGTGCAACAACGAAGGAAAAGTAGGGACGCATCGCAGGCAACCGTTAACGGCATGAACTTTGCTGAACAGGACCGCGATCGATAAACTATGGACTCGCCGGCAAGTCGTCAAGCCGGACCGCGCACGGGCTGTTCGGCGTGTAATTCCGGCAATGCGATTGATCTTCGGGGCGCCCGCTTGGGCAAAGCGAAGGCCTGCACACAGGGCGTTTGCAGCAAGGTTGACCGGCGCCGTGTTCGCGCCCGGCGGGCTACTTGCCGAACGGGCTGCGCGCGGAGACTTCTTCCAGATAGCGGTGCAGGCTCTCGTAGGGCGGGGGCTGCTGGGACAGCTCGATGGAAT
>Ga0190284_1001351_pt1 | contig 11131 bp, 5 predicted proteins | sample 48691812_MG_FD_161668 | JGI IMG/M metagenome (GOLD analysis project Ga0190284, IMG submission 161668) | Hydrothermal vent microbial mat bacterial communities from Southern Trench, Guaymas Basin, Mexico - 4869-18-1-2_MG | ecosystem: Environmental > Aquatic > Marine > Hydrothermal vents > Microbial... | reverse complement strand
AATTTTGGCCGATTGCGGCGTTGATTTCAGCTCGGCGTATTACAATACGCCTTCGCCTTATCGCCTTGCAATTGCCTCAAAATTGACTTTTTAAGGGTCGACTAACTACTAAAGAACGAAAAATATTAAAATATTACAAGTTCGGATATAATACAAACGAAATTGCAAAGGAACTTTTTTTAAGCTCAAGCACAATAAGAACACACTTTAGCCATATCATGGAAAAGCTGGGATGTAATAATAAAGTTGAACTTCTTCGTTTTGTTTTGGAAAACGAGTCGAATTTTTAATTCTCCCTTCCCTTCTTTTAGGTTTTAAGACATCTCTCCTGCAGGTCCCGTTTAGCGGGACAGAAAGAAACGACAAAGAATATTTTTATTGTAGCCGCAGTCGTTGAGCGCGGAAAAGTCCGCCCTCGACGAGGGCGGCTACAGAACCAGGCCGGGGATTTTTCCGCCCTCGACGAGGGCGGCTACAGAGTAAGGTCGGCGGGATTCTAAATCCGATTTTAGATATGATAAGAAATTTTTTTAGGAATAATTAAACGCAACGTGAAAAGGGGTCGACAAGAAAAAATCTCCTCCTTACAAATGAGGAGTGTTACAAAGCGCCTGGGTGGTTCTCTTCTTTTTGAAGAATCCTTGGCAAAAACAAGCAAAATCGAAGTAAAACAGGACGTCCGAGACTGTTTCTCCGGTGATATACTTATTCGCAATTATACGGCGTAATCAGCATTCGTGGAATAAGCAGGCCGGGACGTCCTGCTTTACTGCCCTTTTCACGTTGCGTCTAATTAGGCGTTTTTCCAAAGCGCTTTTTTTGATGATGACTGTAGCAGGCCTCGCTGATGCCGGTTTTTTTCGCGCGCGCGCGCGAATGTTGCAGGGGGTGACATTTCTAAATAACGCAAAGTGGTGACATTTCTATTTGCTTGCAACAATTTGACAATTTGAAAAAACCTTGAAAAATAAAATGGTATTTGTTAGAATAACTTTACATTTTGTTTTTAAATACAGCATTTCTAACTGGAATTTTAAAAATTTTTAAATGGGAAACCTGGAAAAAACTTTAGCTGCGGAAAAAACTAAAACTGAAATTCAAGAAGCGCCGCGAATAGTTACCTTTCGCGCTATTTGTTTGTCGTGCGCTTTGATTCCCGTCCTTGCGATGTGGGTAGTTCAGTCCGAGCTGATCTGGTACACCGGCCATTCCACCGCCATCTCCCTGTTTTTTCATGTAACGACAGTCATTTTTGTTATTTCGCTGATAAACCTTCTTTTAAAGAGATGGTTTCCCAGGGCGGCGCTTTGGCCGGGAGAGCTCCTGACAATGTACGTGATGCTATCAGTGGCGGGAACGCTTTGCAGCCATGACTTTCTCCAGGTAATTATACCGATGCTGTCGTTTCCTATTTTTGCTGCGAATTCTGTAAACCGGTGGCCGGACCTTATTCTTCCAAACCTGCCTTCATGGGCGATTTTGTCCAACAAGCCTGTAGCAATTCAAATGGCGTGCGGAAACGCCAGCTTCTATAATATGGAAGTTCTTGCCGCGTGGTTTAAGCCGCTTTTATTTTGGACAGTTTTTATATTGCTGCTAATGTGGGGACTAAGCTGCCTGATGTCGATTTTCCGCCAGCCATGGACGGAGAAAGAGCGTTTGAGCTTCCCGATTATCCAAATTCCTTTGTTTATTACAACACGCCTGACGGAGCTGCTTCGCAACAAACTTTTCTGGATAGCCTTTGGCATAGCAATGGCAATAGATGTTTGGAACGGGTTCAGTCATTTGTATCCGGTTATGCCTGAAATTCCAATTGTCCAGGCATTTCAGTTTAGGGATTATTTTGTAGAGCGGCCGTGGAACGCGATTCAATCCACCGAAATAAATTTGTATCCTTTTGTAATAGGGCTGGCATTTTTTCTGCCGACAGATTTGGCTTTCAGCTGCTGGTTCTTTTTTATGTTTTACAAAATGCAACTGGTGATAACTTCCGCATTAGGCATACACGAGTTGCCGGGTTTTCCATTTCCGCACGAGCAGGCTGCAGGCGGGTATCTTGCGATAGGTTTGCTTGCCATCTGGCTTGCGCGCCGCCATCTGGCAGGAATTTACCGGACGATTTTTAACAAGCCTGGAGCGCTTGACGAGTCGCGGGAGCCGATGCGTTATCGAACGGCAGTATTAGGCCTTTTTGTTTCTTTCGGCCTGTTGATTTTGTGCGGTGTCGCGTTAGGAGCCGGCGTCATATCAATGGTAGTTTTCTTCATGATTTTCTTTTTGTACGCTTTGGCGATAGCAAGAATGCGCGCCGAGCTTGGCCCGCCCGCGCACGACCTTCATAACGCCGGCCCCGAGCTTCTCATTAACAACGCGATAGGCACAGCAAATCAGAGCAAGGGAACGTTAAGCACTTTTTCATTATTTTTCGGGTTTAACCGCGCTTACCGTGCTCATTATGCCGCGCACGCGACAGAAGGTTTTAAAATTGCACAGCTTAGCAAAATTACTTCTCGCTCGATGCTGGTCGCAATGCTTGTGTCTATTGTTGTAGGATTTTTCTCGGCGGTTTGGGCGCTGATGCATTCGCTTTATCTTCACGGTTACAGCGGCCGAGCGGCGGGTTCGGCTTTCGCTTCTGAAGCGTGGGTTCGGCTCGAAAGCTGGTTGTCTTTTCCGGAAGAGCCGAGGGTGGCGGCAACTGTAGCGACAATTGGAGGAGGGCTGTTCGCCCTGTTCCTCGGCTCAATGAGAATGAAGTTTACCTGGTGGCTCTGGCATCCTGTCGGGTACGCGACTTGCTCGTCCTGGTCGATGGAAAAATTGTGGGCTTGTATTTTTATTGCCTGGATAATTAAATTATTTATTACCCGCTACGGCGGAGCGAAAGCTTATAAAAAAGTTATACCGTTTTTTGTCGGGCTTGTTCTTGGAGAGTTTGTTACCGGCAGCATCTGGTGTATTTGGGGCGCTATAACCAAAACGGAAGTTTACCATTTTTGGGGATAAGGAACGGTGAACGGTGGTCGGGGATCAGGGATCAGGGATCAGGGATCAGGGATCGGTAATCGGTATTTTGTAGGCGCGGCTTGCCAGCCGCCAAAAGTGCAGATTGCAATCTGGCTACTATTTGATTTAAATAAAACATGCGCAACTTAAGAAAAAATATTTTCTGGTTGGCTACCGCCATTGTCTGTATGGTCGGCACGGTCATTTTGATAGCTTATCTTGACATGCCGCGCACACTTCCTTTGATGGAGGAAGTAGTAACATACTCCGACATTGACATGAATCTGGTCAAAAACCATTTGAAGGCTTTTTGTTCTGAGCCGTCGCGCATGTCCGGATATTCCGGTTCTAAAACCAGTTTCGATTATATTTTAAAAGAGCTGGAAAAAATGAAAGCTTTAAGCCTGGAAGTCCAGGAGTTTCCTGTTGCAGTTCCGGAAAGCGGGGAGACAAAGCTTGTGGGGCAATTGCCGGACGGAACAAAGAAGTCTGTCCGGCTGTATGCTGTTTGGCCGAACCTCGGGCGTACCTGCCAGACCCCGCCCGAAGGAATCACCGGGCCGTTAGTTGACATTGGCAGCGGTTCAGAAGAAGATATGCAGGGCAACCGTATTTTGGATTCTATAGTTTTGATAGACTGGGACATAGATTCGGAATGGCTGAGCGTTCCTGAGTTTGGCGGGAAAGCGGTAGTTTTTCTCGGAAGCAAGCCCTCGGTTGGAAATAAGGCGAAAAAGAAATTTTTGTCAGTTGTTGCAGACATCCCGCGTTTTTACGTTGCGAAGGAAGATGTTGCGAAAGTAGAAAAGATGCGCGGTCAGCCCGTGACTATTAATTGCCAAAGCGAATGGAAAGAAGTAAACTCACAATTAATTCTTGCCAAATTATGTGATGGCGATCCGACAAGCGACCCTCGCGACCAAACCCCTATAATCTTCCATGCTTATTATGACAGCATAAGTGTAATTCCGGAACTTGCGCCGGGAGCAGAGCAGGGATGCGGCGCGGCAGCTTTGCTTGAACTCGCAAGACATTTTATCAATCATCCCGCTCCACGTCCTGTTTACGCACTTTTCACAGGCGGGCACGGCCAGGCGCTTGCCGGGATGACCCACTTTATAAAAACTATCCGGAAGTCGGAAACCCTGAAGCCCGGGCTTTTTGTCGGTCTCGACATTTCCAGCCGCTCGGAATCTTTCGGCGTTTTTTCTCTCGGCCATTTTCGCAACCAGCACGCTCATCTGATACTTCACAAGTTCAGCGCACTGGGGGCAAACCTCGGAGCTTATGCGGCAAAGTGCCGTGGCCCGTCTTATACAAACACAATTATAGTACCGCCATTCCTTGACGGAATCAACCCTCCCAACGGGCGCGGCTGGTGGACGTTTTATCCTTACCGCGCGCCTTTTGAGAGCGAAATACCCACGCTTGCGGGATTTCCTGGGATAACCCTCACGACAGTTAATGACGCGCGGCATTATGTTGACACCCCCAACGATACTTTAGACCGCATAGACTTCGATATGCTTGGCAAACAGCTTACAAGCAAAAAAGATGAAAGGGCAGGTTTGATTAGAATCGCCCGCGCGATTACCAGGTGGAAAGGAAACTTTGTCAGTGTGCCGCTTGAAGATGTTTGGTCGTCAATCAGCGGTCGCGCCGTTTGGCTTGACCAGCAGCGCAACTACACACCTAACGAGCCTTTGGCAAATTCAACGGTTTTTCTAAAGACTGGAATTGGAGATAAATATTTGATTGGCACACGCGGAATCCCCGTGAGTATTACTGACAGCAACGGGCATTATTCTTTTGAAGGGTTAATAAGGACAACTGACAGTTCTAGTCACATGAACTGTTTGATGGAAGTTTACGGCACGGCCAATGATTCATTTTTGAGCGCCAACCCCAGGGCATTAAAAGAATACCTCGAAATAATCCACGGCGAGGGTTCAACGAATGCAACTGTTGTAAATGACGGCTCTATTTTATACGCGATAGACATGGCACGGCCGGACGATTTTCCATGGCGGATAGAAGCTGAAAAAGAGGAGCAGCATGTAAATATCGCTACTTTTCCCTGCCGGACGCTTACTTTGACAGGGTTGACGGACCCGCGCGGTTACATTCCAATAACAGACATCCAGATTCTTCAGGCGTCAACTAAAAGCACGCCGTTTCAGTTTGGACAAAGCACGGCAGACATTTCCTGGGGAGACCCTACGGAAACGATAGCGACAGTTTGGACAGACCCGACGCTCCGAATTATGCTTGCCCTCGGAATGGGTTTTCAGGGGAAACGCCTTATTTTAATTAACAACACGCCCGAAGAACCCGCTGGCAACGGTTTTGTCCTCGAAGAAATTAAAGCCCTTCCTTCCATGGTGCTGCAGGGAGTTCGGGACATGTGGATTCTCGACCAAAGCCGAATAGACAAACTTGAGAAGAACGGCGTCAGCAATCCCCGAATTAAAAAACTTCATGGCAGCTCGGAAATATTGGCGGCGGCAGCACAAGCCGCTTATGCGTCTAACGACTATAAAACTTACAGGATAGCCGCCGAAAGAGGGTGGTCGCTTGAAGGAAAAGCTTACAGCGAAATTATCGCCCTTATTAATAATATGCTGCACGGCGTGCTTTTCTATTTGGCTTTGCTTATCCCGCTTTCTTATTGTCTGGAGCGGCTTCTTGTCGCGTCTGAAACGCTAAAGAAACGCATTCTCTGGATGGCGGGAATCTTTGCTTTTTCTTTTATTTCTCTCGCGATAATTCATCCGGCTTTCAGGTTCACTATGTCTCCATTGCTCGTTTTGCTTGCCTTTACTATTCTTTCGCTGGTGGTCACGGTAAGCGTGCTGATCGTTTCAAAGATGGACTCAGTTTTGCTGGAACAGAAACGCGAAGCAACCGGGCATCACGAAGAACAATACCGCAGGGCGGGAGTTATGGTTCGCGCTTTTGACCTTGGAATATCAAACATTCGCCGCCGCCCGCAGCGAGGGTTCCTGACGGGGTTGTCTGTTGTGATGGTCATGTTCATTCTCCTGTCGTTCACGTCACTTGTTCCCGTGGTAAGCATATCACGGCTTACACACCCGCGAGGTGAGCCTGTTTACGAAGGGCTTCTTGCCCGCGACAAAGCATGGAACCAACTGCCCGACGCTCTTTATGAATCTTTAAAGCGGAACTTTACCGGGGAGAATGATGAAGATAAAACTCAACCGGAAGAAAATTCTAAAATTGCCGCGCGGGGATGGTTCTTCTCCGACTGGTCGGGAAGGCTTAGCCAAATCGACTTGACGGGCGTTCCGGTAAGCAACGAACACGCTAACGCTGTTCCGGTTTCTTCGCTGCTGTGCCTCGAGCATACTGAGCCCGAATTTTCGGGAGTTACAAATGCGCTGGTCGCCGGGCGATGGTTTTCTTCTTCCGACGAACTCGGAATAATTCTTTCCGAGCATATTGCCGGCCAGCTTGGCTACGGGCGGCAAGACATCGGCCGTCCGATTTTGCTCTTTGGTGAAAAACTTCCTCTGACAGGAATTCTGGATTCAGAAATTTTTGACAAACTCACTGATTTGGACGGTGAACCGCTGACTCCCGTCAACTTCGTTTTGCAGCAGCAGCGAATGGCGCAAATGACTGTTAACAACGAATTCGAGCAGGCAGACACTTTGCAGGAATACATTCACTATTCAGTTGACAAAACAGCTATCTTGCCGTATAAATACGGAAGACAATTTGGCGCAAGTATACGGAGCGTGGCGGTTAAGCCCGGCGACAAAACAGATGTCGCTTCCGAAGCGGAAGGTTATGCCCGCCGCTCAAACCTTACGATTCTTGCCTGCCAGGATGATGAAGTAACTCTTTACGCCGCGTTAAACACAAGCCAGGTAAGCGCCGCGTGGCAGATTATTGTTCCGGTTGTCCTTGCTTTCATAATGATTCTTGGAACGATGCTTGGCTCGGTTTACGAGCGCCGCAACGAAATCTTTATTTATAACTCTGTAGGGCTTTCGCCAACGAACGTTTCCTCGCTGTTTATTGCTGAATCCGCGGTTTACGCTATCGTGGGCGCCGGCGTCGGTTATCTCCTTGGGCAGGGCGTGTCCAAGGGTTTGCAGGCGTCTGGGCTGCTTGCTGGCCTGACGTTAAATTACACAGCCGGATCCGCCGTTTTTGTTACTATAATTACTATGGCGATGGTTTTTGCATCGGCCATTTATCCTGCGCGCCAAGCTTTCCGCGCGGCGATTCCCGATATTGACAAGGAAAAAGAAAAAGACAAGGAAATTGATAAAGAGTCTCTTGACGCTGTGAACATGTACCTTCCTTTTGTCGCTACTCCGGGACATGTTCTCGCTATGCAGGCGTACCTCGGAGAGTATCTCGAAAGCATTCAGGGAGTTACTGTCGGACAGGTCGCTGTCGATAACCTTGAAGCGCGAGTGGAAAAAGATGGCGAGCATATTGTGCCCGTGCTTGATTTTCGCGCGTGGATGTCGCCTTTTGATTTGGGAATCAGCCACGACGCGCATCTTAAAATTGTTTATCGCAAAGACCATGGAATATACCAATATTTTCTTTCCGCGCATCATGCCAGCGGCGACCGCCAAAACTGGCGAAGATTGATGCCGAGATTTTTGAGGGTCATCAGGCAGCAGCTTTTAATGTGGAGAATTTTGTCGCCGGAAGATCACGAGCGATACATGGAAGAAGCCGATAGAATGTTTAAAATATAACGTAGCCGCGGATTGCCATCCGCGTAAATCGAATGTAGCCGCGGATTGCCATCCGCGTAAATCGAATGTAGCCGCGGATTGCCATCCGCGTAAATCGAATGTAGCCGCGGATTGCCATCCGCGTAAATCGCAGGCGGCAACCTGAGCCTGCAAAAACAAAGAATGTAACCGAAATTTCTGCCCGCTCCAGCATGGGTCTGATTTCGACAAGGAGATATAACTTGAATACCGAAGAAATTAATAACACGGATAATAACTTCGTAGATGAAGACGCCCTTGAACACGGGCAGTACGTTGACGGGTTCTCGTCGCGAACTGTTGTCGGCGCTTTGTTTGTTGCTTTGATAATGATGCCCGGCGCGATTTATATGGGCCTGGTTGTCGGGCAATCCCTTGGCTCGGCCGCCGAATGGGTTACTATTATTCTTTTTGCGGAATTAGCCCGCAGAAGTTTTACCCAGCTCAAACGCCAGGAAGTTTATGTTTTGTTTTATGTCGCGGCGGGAATCGCGGCTATTACTGTCGTGCACCTGATGCTTGCCGGCGGGCCTTTCGCGATTACAATTTGGAACCAGTTTCTTCGCCAGGCGCCGGAAACAAGCACTATTGCTTCCGAAATTCCCGACTGGGTTGTCCCTCATGCAAGTTCTCAGGCGCTGCTAAACCGTAACTTAGCGCATATTGACTGGTGGTGGAGCAAGTCATCAGGCCTGCTTTCTCCTGTTTTCATGATTTGCTGCGGCTACGTTCTGGGGCGAATGGCTTACTTTGGGATGTCGTACATATTGTTCCGCCTGACATCCGACCGCGAACGCCTGCCTTTTCCTATGGCTAATGTCGGCGCGGAAGGCGCGACCGCTCTCGCCGAATCTACCGAGCGCCAGACAGGAGCCGAAGCAAAAAAAGAGCCTTGGAGACGGAGAGTCTTCAGCGTTGGCGCGTGCTTCGGCATTGCTTTCGGCGCTGTGTATATCCTGCTGCCGATCGTTTCCGGCTTGTTCCTCGCTAAGCCTATTATGATTTTTCCGATCCCGTTTCTTGATTTGACTCCAAACGTTGAAGGCGTTTTGCCGGGAAGCCTCGTCTCCATAAGTTTTGATGCCGCTATTTTTATGATTGGGATGATCCTGCCTTTCAGAATGGTTGTCGGTACTTTTGTGGCTATGGTTCTTACAAACCTTATCGGTGGGCCGCTTCTTGTCAAATTCGGCGCTGTGCCTCACTGGCAGCCCGGCAACAGACTGCTTGTTAACGATATGATCATGCGTTTTGATTTCTGGATGAGCGTGCATATCGGCGTCGGCCTGGCTGTTTTTATTATTGGTATGTGGGCAATGATAAAAATGTTCATGAAAAAGAAAAATAATAAAGAAGAAGCGCCTGACACCGGCGACGCAGAGCGCGAAGCAAGAGCAAAGGCCGACCCTAAAGAACCGCCCTACCGTCGCGCAAGCAAACAAAGAGGGGACTTTCCAATTTGGGTCTGCGTCTTCCTGTTCCTCTTCGGAATTATGGGAATGTGCGTGCTCTGTAACAAGCTGGTTCCGGATTTCCCACTATGGATTGTTGTTATTTTTGGCTTCGTTTGGACTCCAATGATATCTTATGTCTCGGCCCGTATGTTCGGGTTCACTGGACGCGGCGTTGAAGTCCCGTTTCTAAGAGAAACTGTTTTTATCTCCAGCGGTTACAAAAAAATTGACATTTGGTTCGCGCCTATTCCAATGATGGATGTTGGCGGAGGAGCTCAGCGCTTCAGGGAGCTGGAACTCACCCGCACAAAATTTACTTCCATCGTTAAAGCGGAACTGCTGATGCTTCCGATTATTTTTATCAGCAGTTTCCTGTTCTGGTGGTTTTTCTGGCGAATTCAGCAGATTCCCTCAAGCTCGTTCCCGTTTGCCGCGCGCTTATGGCCGATTGCCGCACGGCAGGCGTACCTTATTTTTACTGCCAATAGCACGGAAAACCCACTTCTGCTTCAGGCTTTGCATCCCACGATAATTGCGAGCTCAACCGGCGTCGGCCTCGTGATTTACGGCGCGATGGCTTTGCTCGGTGTACCGGTGCAGTTCTTCTATGGGATGCTTGGAGGAATAGGTATTCCTTCCCACGCGGGTATCAGCATTTTCCTCGGCGCTTTGGCGGGAAGGTATTATTTTAGAAGAAAATTCGGAGAAAAAACCTGGTCGAGATACGTGCCCGTTGTTGTCGCGGGATTCACCTGCGGTATGGGACTCGCGGGAATGACAGGTGTGGCGTTCGCCCTGATCGCGAAATGCGTTCAGGATCTGCCCTACTAAATATTTAATTATAATTTTAATTTTTTTGACGCTGAAAGACTCAGAAAGATTATGATAAATTATGAAAAAAACTAACATAAAAGTTCATATGAATTCAGAGTCCATCAGTGTCAAAAATATAGAGAAAAATGAACCAAAACAACCATCGAATATTTGACGACAGCCCGGCAAGCTCGCGCAAAGTTGTGCTTCCCTGGCGACGCACCATAAGAATGTGCGCAGCGAACGTTCGCCACAGGCTTGGCCGCTCCGCCCTTACTTTTATTTGTATCGCCGTTGTGGTGGCTTTTTTCGCTTCGTCTATGTCTTACCAGTTCATCATAAACAAGTCGATGAATTCTGATGACATTCACATACAGGCTGTCCTCGAAAAAGCCGGCGTCTTCGCTCACGATGCCCAGAGCAAGACAAAACAAAGAGACCAGCGCATATGGCTGATGACTTTGTCCGCTATCCTTTGCCTTGTTGGAATTACAAACACGATTCTTATGAGTGTAACCGAACGGTTCCGGGAAATCGGCACTCTGAAATGTCTCGGCGCCCTAAACGGGTTTGTTGTCAGAATCTTCCTGATAGAAAGCACTTTCATTGGAATAATCGCTAGCCTGCTTGGCGCGCTGTTAGGTTGTTTTCTTGCCGTGCTTCAGGTCGGCGCGGCGTTCGAGTTTTCGCTTTTGGGAGGCGCTACTTTTTATCAAAGTTTCGCCGCAAGTTTGCCGAAAGCTGTTGCTCTCGGCACTGTGCTGACGCTGCTTGCTTCCCTTTACCCGACTTTCATCGCTTCACGTATGAAACCCGTTGACGCGATGAGAACGGAGATTTAAATGTAGCGCACGCTGCCAGCGGGCTTGTAGCCGGTCTCGCTGAGACAGGACATTTATTCCGCGCCCAGCGGGCGCGGCTACAAAGTGAGGCCGAACGGATATTCAGTTGTAGCCGGTCTCGCTGAGACAGGACATTTATTCCGCGCCCAGCGGGCGCGGCTACAAAGTGAGGCCGAACGGATATTCAGTTGTAGCCGGTCTCGTTGAGACCGGACATTTATTCCGCGCCCAGCGGGCGCGGCTACAAAGTGAGGCC
>Ga0190284_1001350_pt1 | contig 11133 bp, 8 predicted proteins | sample 48691812_MG_FD_161668 | JGI IMG/M metagenome (GOLD analysis project Ga0190284, IMG submission 161668) | Hydrothermal vent microbial mat bacterial communities from Southern Trench, Guaymas Basin, Mexico - 4869-18-1-2_MG | ecosystem: Environmental > Aquatic > Marine > Hydrothermal vents > Microbial... | reverse complement strand
CGACGTATATCAATGATTATTGATATTGAGAGGTGTTGTCAATAAACAAGTTACAACGACTCAAAATGGATAAAATCGGCCAAAAAGGGTTTTTACGAGATAGTCAACACTGCGGAGTGGCTTCTTATGAGAAACAAAAAAATCCGCTCTCAATCGAGGAAATCAAAGACATCATCCACCACGTAGCCGAATTGGGGTCGGGGACGATCTATTTCAGCGGTGGGGAGCCGTTGCTGAGGAGCGGCTTGGTCGATCTCGTGCATACGGCTGTAGAACGGGGATGCAAGGTTCAGTTCGATACGAACGGCCTGCTTCTCGATGCTACGATGGCAAGGCAGCTCAGTCTCTGTGGCGGACAGATCCTCGTAGGTGTGAGCCTCGATAGTCCTGAGAAGAAAGCCCATGATTTAAACAGGGGAGTGGAGGGAATCTTCGATGCCGCCGTGGAGGCCATCGAAAGCTGTGTCCGTGAACGGGTCCCCGTCAACATTTCCTACTATATGACCCGGGATGCCTTCCAGAGGGGAGAGCTCGAGAGAATCATCCAACTCAGCAGGGAGCTACAGGTGGATGGTCTGCGCGTCCTGACTCCCGCTCTGAGCGGGCGTCTCTTTGAAGACCATGATTCGGCCTTCTCCCGGGAAGAGGAATCGACACTGATGGTCCGGCTGGAAGAGGAGAAGGGATTCGCGTTTCTGGAACATAAAAATATCTACAACAACCACCGGTGCTCGGCGTTCGATATGGAGCTGATGTACATTTCACCGTACGGTGAGGTACAACCCTGCATCTATGTTCCTGTTCGGTTCGGTAACCTGAGGGAAGAGCCGTTGACGCGGATCCTCAATAGGATGTGGAAGCATTGGATATTCAAGGGCAAAAATATCCGCTGTCTGGCTCAGAACCTTCCGTGCCTCGAGATGTGCAAAAACTCTCAACCCGAGGCGCTACCGCTCGATTCGGATGCGCTTTCTTGATCACTTTATCTGGATGAACAGCGGATTGGTCAAGCGTGCATCGGGCTTGAGTCCACCCACCAGGGCTTGGAGGATGATCCGGCTGTCTGGCTGTATATCGTCGGGAATCTCGCTTTCTATGACCCGCAGACCGTCGGTCGGTATGGGCCCCAGATTCCAGTCAGCCAGGAAGGGCCGTCTTACGTAAAGATCTCCAAACTCGGTCTTCCAAGGCGGGTTCTGGATCCGTGCGCTCTGGATCAGCCGGATTGGATCCATATTGGGTGTCCCGATGATATTGAGCTTGACCACCTGACCTGGCGTCAGCTTGCCTGTGATGTAGAGATGAAGGTGGAATTCGTCGGCCCCGATGTCGATCATAGCGCCCTCGGCGGTTGCGCGTGGATCGTTTTCGAAATCGAAGGAAAAAGTCGAGGATATCACCTTGTTGTTCCCTGCATCCCTGCAGGGAGACTCCCAGGTCAGGTGATAATCTCGAATTTCTGGTTCGACGAAGAGCGGGTCGGCATCGATTATGCCGGCTCCCCAGGAGAGCACGCAGCCGGACTCCATGTGCACAGCGGCGGATCCTCCTTCTACATCGCAGTAGGCGACGTAGACCAAAGACGGCTCCGAGGCGATACCTGCCCAGATAGCGTCACCTTTCTTGGTGGCATGGTTGCCCCAGATGATGGTATTGACGATGACGAGACGCGCCGACATCGCACAGGAGATCCCGCCTCCTTTGGGAGAGAGGTTTCCATAGACCGTGTTGTTGATGATATCAGGTCGCGAGCCGAGGCTGAAAGCCATGCCGCCTCCGGTTTCTCCCGACCGATTGTTGTAAATCATGTTGTTCTCTATGTCAGGGAGCGACTGCCTGGCATAGATCCCACCGCCGCAACCGGAAGCATCGTTGCCACAAATGATGTTGCGTGAAATGTTGGGAGCCGACTTTCCGCAACAGAAAATCCCGCCACCGTAACCGCGGGAGATGACGTTGCCGGTGATGATATTGTCGACGATCATCGGCGATGATGACTCGCAATAGATGCCGCCGCCGCTCTTGAATCCCAGCGGCTCCTGAGATCCCGTCCCGTTCGTCAGCGTGAATCCCTGGAGGACGGAACCGGGATCGTCTCCTCCCCGGAAAATGACGACGCTCGATGCCATCATGGCGTCCACGATGGTGGCAGTTGGTCCCTGCTCGCTCTTCACAGTGATTGATTTGCCCAAAAAATCGAGGCACTCTTTGTATCGTCCCGGGCCGACGATGATGATGTCGCCGTCCTGAGACTCATCGATTGCCGCCTGGATGGTATCGATTTCATCGGGAACGTGGAACTCGGCGGCAGTCAGAGAGTTGAGCCAGATCAACATGAGGGAGAGAGCGGCCAGTGCTCTCGACATGATCATTCCTCCACGAAAGATCGAACGACGGGCTGAATATTTCTTTTTTCAACGGGGCGTATTCAGCGAGTAATGCGGGATCGACACAGCGTCCTTTCGGTGTCACGTCGTCGTTCCTGTCGGAACATGAGCATCGTTGGCGAACGATAGTGCCATCGAAATCTTCGTGAGTATTCGGCAAAATTCGGCAAAAACTCGATTGTTGTTCGAATTTGCGAAAAAAATATCATATCCCGAAAACGCCAACAGCTCGCTGAGAATCTATTTCGATTTCAGTATGAGTTACTATGATCAATTTGTCTCGACATGTCCACAAAAAAAGTAGGAAACCGGTGGTGCACATCGGATTCCTACTTTGCAATTTCGTAAGGACTTACCTTTACTCGACGACCAGGAGCATGAGATTGGTCAGGTACGAACCGGTGCTGAAAGGGCCGATCAACGCCTGGAGTGCATATTCTTCGCCAGATTGCCAGGAGCCGGGGAGCTTTCCTGCAAACGACAGGATGCCGTTGGCGGGGATGTTCCCCAGGGTCTTCTGCCAGACCACCGGCAACTGGATATAGAGATCTCCATAAGGGGTCGTCAGGGGTGGATCCTGAACTCCCGATCCCAGTGCTAGTGTGACAGGCCCAGCGTTGGGGCTGTCGGCGACCTTGATCTCGATGGTGTTGCCGGCAACGATCCCGCCGATGCAGTAGAGATGGGTGTAGAACTCGTCCGATCCCAAGTCGGCCACGCCGCCGACGATCCGGGGATCCCCTTCCCGATCAATGGCAGGCAGTCCCGGTGCTCCGTTGGTGCCGGCATCCTTGCAGGGAGAATTCCAGGTGAGGTGATAGTCATCGCCGGATATGTCGGCGAAGAGAGGATCGGCGTCGATCATACTCGTGCCCCAATTGATTGTGGAGCCGGTTTCCAGAAAGACCGAGGAGATGCCGCCCTTGACATCGCAAAAATCGATGTCCATTGTCGCCGGAGTCGCAGGATCTCCTATCCAAATCTCAAGGCCTCTCGGGGAAAAATTGTCCCATAAAATATTGTTGACCACAATCGGATGAGCACCGATTCCAGAAGCAATGCCGCCGCCATACTGGGATTCGTTTTTGTAGATCGTGTTATTGATGATTCTTGGCCTGGCGTTCCAACTGCAGGTGATGCCGCCGCCGGTCGTCTCATGCGACTTGTTGTTGAAGATCGTGTTGTTGGTGATCAGAGGCGAGGATTTCCTGGAGTAGATGCCACCACCGCAGAATTTGGATTGATTCTCATGAAAGGTGTTGCCCGTGATTTCCGGTGAGGATTCGAAGAGGAATATACCGGCGCCGAAACCGGCGGGAACGATGTTTTTCGTGATGATATTGTTGCGGATTATTGGCGACGATCCCTCACAATAAATTGCGCCGCCGCTCACGTAACCCAACGGTTCCGGCGAGCCGGATCCGTTGGTGAGTGTAAATCCCTCCAGGATCGTACCGGGTCCTTCTCCGGAAATAAAAGTGGCCACGCTCTTGACCTTGTTTCCGTCGATGATCGTGATGGTCGGCCCCTTTTCGGTAGTCACCGTGATTTCTTTCCCGATAAAGTCAATGTTTTCGACATAAACTCCGGGCCTGACGACGATGACGTCTCCGTTGACCGAAGCATTGACGGCTTCCTGGATGGTGCCGTAATCATCGGGCACATAAATGGTGACGGCACCGAGAGCCGAGGCCATCACACCTAACAAAGCGAGTGAGATTGCTAACTTTGACATTAAAAATCCTCCCACAATTAAAAGCTTTAAACGTTGTTTATCTTGCCTGGCGAGGTGTTATAGGTAATATACCAGCGGCCGTGATTTTGGAACAACAAAATTCCTTCGATTTGCTGGGAATAGGAACAGGAAGGTTGTCTTCATCCTGGTATTGTGGGGCATTCTGGGTGGAATATTGGCCTACGAGCTCGATGATATGTTGTAAGATATGATCGCCGTGTGCTGTGGCAACGAAAGAAGAACTCGATGGTGGCAGAACCTCTGCCGGGAGCGCACAAGGATGGTCGATCGGGAGGAGACACTCAGGGCACTTCGCGAGGCGATGTCGCTCTCGCCGAATAATGTGGTGTTGCGCAAGCACTGCGCCAGCCTGTTACTCGAAATGGGGCGGCTCGACGAGGCGGAGCAGGAGTTCAAGGCGGCCCTGGCGCTGGAGCCGCAGAACGTGGAGATCAAGATCGGCCTGGCCCGGGTCTGCCACCTGCAGGGCAAGCGATCGGTAGCCATCGTCATCCTCGAGGACCTGGTCAATAAGAACGACGCCCTGCCGGAGGCGCGCCTATTCCTCGCCAGGCTCCAGCTCGACGAGGGAGATGTGGAGGGAGCGATCCATCACTACAAGACCGGGGTGGAAGCCGATCCCGAGGTGCGCGACGCCGATCTCGAGGAGCAGCTCGGTCTGTATCGCGAGGGTGATGCCAACGTGATCGATGGGCGGGTACCAGCGCATGATGCGGGACGGGAGCCTTCCGATATCGAGCCGCTGCTCGAGAAACCGTTGATCTCATTCGCCGAGGTGGGAGGCATGGAGGATCTCAAAGAGGAGATCCGTGTCAAGATCATCCATCCCCTCGAGCATCCCGAGGTCTATGCAGCCTACGGGAAGACGATCGGAGGCGGGATCCTACTCTACGGTCCTCCAGGATGCGGCAAGACCTACCTGGCCAGAGCGACGGCCGGGGAGGTGAGTGCTCGTTTCCTCGCGATCGGGCTGAACGATGTGCTCGATATGTGGCTCGGCAACAGCGAACGCAATCTCCACGAGCTTTTCGAGGTGGCGCGCAACAACCGCCCCTGCGTCCTCTTCTTCGATGAGGTCGATGCGTTGGGCGCCAGGCGTAGCGACATGCGCCAGAGCGGGGCGCGCCAGCTCATCAACCAGTTTCTGGCCGAGCTCGACGGGGTGCAAGCTTCCAACGAGGGCGTGCTCATCCTGGCGGCCACGAATGCTCCTTGGCATCTGGATTCCGCCTTCCGCCGGCCGGGGCGTTTCGATCGCGTGCTCTTCGTGCCGCCCCCCGATGCCACCGCGCGCGCTGCGATTCTCGAGGTGATGCTCCGGGAGAAACCGACGGTGGATATCGATTTGCAGCTCATCGCCAGGAAAGCCCCTGAATTTTCGGGCGCCGATCTGAAGGCACTGGTCGACTTGGCCGTCGAGGTGAAGCTGAAAGAGGCGATCAGAAAAGGGATTCCCGAGCCGATTCGAACGAATGATCTCAAGAACGCTCTCAAACGTCTCAAGTCGACAACCAAGGAGTGGTTCGCCACGGCACGCAACTACGCGCTCTATTCCAATCAGGGCGGGATCTACGACGATATCCTCCACTACCTCAAGCTGAGGTGAACCGCGGAATCAGCAGCTTTCCTGGTACGAGCACAAGCTGCTCCAGCAACTGACACTGGCAATGATCCCAAATAACGATTCACCATGAAGACCACGAAGAGCACGAAGTGAGAAGATGCCAAGCTTGTTAGGTAGAAGCATCAACGATCGCTTTACCTACCTCTTTATTGTATTTAACTTTGCGTTCTTTGCGTCTTTGCGAGAGTTCTTTCTTACAGGTGTCGAGAGCAGTTTGTTAGGTAGAAGGCCTCTCAATGAGGGGGCCCCGTTTGTAAGGTAGAAGTATGCTCGGAACCTCGGTCAGCGTCGTTGTGCCCACGTACAACCGGGGCCCTGTCGTGATGCGCGCCCTGTCCTCGGTGATCGGCCAATCCTATCGTGATTTCGATCTATGGATCGTTGACGACGGATCCACCGACGACACCGAATTCCGCGTGCACGCTTTTACCCGCGGCCTGAGCCCAAACGTCGCCGCTCGGATTCACTACATGAAAACCGAGAATCGCGGTGTCAGCACGGCACGCAACATGGGTGCGCGTGCCTCGCGGAGCGATTGGATCGCCTTTTTGGATTCCGACGACGAGTGGCTGCCGGCAAAGCTGGCCCTCTCGATCAAGGCCGTAGAAAAACAGCCCGAGATCCGGCTGGTGCACACCGAGGAGATCTGGATCAGAAACGGTGTCCGCGTCAACCCCAAGAAGAGCTACCAGAAAACGGGAGGGCGGATCTATCGTAAATGTCTACCCTGTTGTGTGATAAGCCCTTCCACGGTCACCATCAGGCGCGATCTCTTCGAGGAGATGGGGGGATTCGATGAGGGCTTCCCCGTCTGTGAGGACTACGATCTGTGGCTGAAGATCACCTCGCTCTACCCGGTGGGTTTTGTCGATGAGCCCACGACGATCAAGTACGGCGGGCATGATGATCAGCTCTCTTTGACCCACAGAGCCATGGACTACTGGCGGATCAAAGCCATGGTCAGGATTTTGCGCGAGTGCGATCTAGAACCTGGAGATCGGGATCTTACGATCGCCGAGATCCGGAGCAAGGGCGAAATCCTGCTCAAGGGGTACAGGAAGCACCACAACCTGGAACGTTATCGTGAAATCGAGACTATTCTCAACTCTTTGGGGATCTTTCCACGGAAGTGATCACAGCCGCCGATTGACCTTCATGTGGGTTAGGTCGATCGCCAGGTGTGATCTCAGCCGGCCTTCTCGGGACAGCGCAGCGGTGTTGCGGTCAGTCCTTGACTGCCGTCATGGCGGGCTATTAGGGGAGTGTCGGAGTGACTGTTACTCCCGGCCCGAAGCCAAGCTAGTCTCAGATAGAAACGGATCGTCGAGACGGTGCAGGGATCAAGCGAATCTCCTGCTGAAGCCGAGGCAACGGGCTGCGAGGGACGTTTGCGGCGGCTATCTTTGATGGACGATTCGCGATTATCCGTTTTTCGACGATTTCGGCTTCCTGAAGGTGGAAACCGACCGCATTCCGACTCCCATTGACGATATTGACAAGGTGATCGTCTTGACTCCGGTCTCGAACTGAGGAGCCTGAGCTGATGATGCGCGACAGATTGAATCTCACGTTTCTGGTTGTTCTCTTCTCCGTCGTTTTTATCTCGATCTCCCTGAATGTTCCATCCGAATGCCGGGCCGGAACAGCCCATAATCCCTGGCAAACGCCGCCGCCCAATGTGCCGTCGGCTGGCGACAAGGTGCGGCCGGGCAGTTCCACGGGGAATCCCGGCGACGGCATACCGCCAGGCAATCGCGGTCCGGCGACCTCCCCCGGCTTGCCAGGGCCGAGCGGGCCGTCGACTCCCAACGGAGCTCCCAGCGGGAGCGGCACCGGAGGCGGCACCAGGAGAACGACCGGCAAGGGGGCTTTCACGAGGAAGAACCGATCCGTCACGTCGACAGGCGATTCGTGGCAGCAATGGTGGGCTCGCAACCGCTATCAGTTCCTGAGCTTTCCAAAGGTTGAATCCCGATCCCAATCGCGCTATCCCGCCACGCCGGTGGCCACCGAGTCGAACCCTAGCGGGCACCAGCAGCGGAGCTGCATCAAGGCACTCAGGCCTTTTCTCCTCGATCGATCGGCCCTGGTCAGGCGAGCCGCCCTGGTCGGTCTGGCACGGCTCGACGACGAGAGATCGTTGCCGCAGATGATCGCCATGCTGAAAGATCCCGATCAGACTGTTCGCCGGGCGGCAATCCTGTCTTTAGGCCTCATCCGGAGCGGGCAGGCGCGCTATACCTTGCTGCACATCGCCCAGGGCACCGAGTACGGATCTTCGGCGCTGAGCTGCGCGACGGTCCCGGCGAGTGAACGCGGTTTCGCCGGGCTGGCCCTGGCCCTCGACGAGCACGGCCGTCTAGGTCCGGTCGAGTCGATCTTTCGCGAGATGGCCGTCGATCCCGCGTGCGACACGACAGTGCGCGCCATAGCGCTCGAAGGGATCGGACTACTCGGGAACGAAGAAGCCGTTGAGTTCCTCGCGTCCGTCGCCGGCGACATCAAGGAGGACGATCGTCTCCGCAGCGTTGCCATAACCTCTCTCGGCAAGACCCAGGACCAGCGAGGACTCCCGGCGTTACTGCGCTCCCTCGCGGCCAAGTCTCTGGCCGTCCGGCAGTCGGCGGCTCTGGCGATCGGCTATCTCGCCTCACCGCGGGACAGCACCTGCGTGCGTCAGCTCTTCCGTTGCTACAGCCGCGCGAGCAACAGCTCACTCAAGGGTTTCACGCTGCTCGCCATCGGCCAGATCGGCGGACCTGACGCGGTCAAGAGGCTCGAGTTGGTACTCAAGCGCGGCTCGTCGTCAGATCTGCCCTGGGCCTGCCTCGCACTCGGCCTGGCGTTGCGCAACGAGCCGCCTGGCGCCGCCTCCGATCTGCTGCTTCACAGGCTGAACCGGATCAGCAATCGCTCGCACCAGGGTGCGATTGCCATCGCCCTGGGGCTGGCGCGAAGCTTTCAAGCCGTGGATCCTCTGATCGAGCTGCTGCGAGACGGCGATGAGCCGTATATGCGTGGCTACTGCGCCACCGCGCTGGGTATGATCGGAGACGCCCGCGCCGTTCCGGCTCTGCGGGAGGCGTTGACCGAGAAGAACATCCCCTGTATTCACACCCAGGCCGCCGTCGCACTCTGCCAACTGAGCGACAGCCGATCGGTTCCAGGGCTTCTCGATCTCCTGTTGAACTCGACGAGCAAAGGCACTCAAGCCATGGCGTCGTGGAGCCTGACCTTTCTGGGTGACGGCGAGGTGGTCAGCGAGCTTCTCGATTTCATCAGATCGAAGTCCTCGACGGAAAACACATGCATGTTCAGCATCGAGCTGATCGCCAGGATCGTCGCCGGGCACAGGATTCCACTGATGGACCGGCTGGCTTACTGCTCCAACTACAACTTCGAGCTGCCGATCGTCGCAGAGCTTCTGGATTTCGGAGTCTGACCGTCGGCCTGGCGCGTACGCCAGATTCCCCCCGGGGGACTAACATCCAGTTCAAGATTTCCTCTCGCCAAGACGCCAAGAACGCCAAGAAATTTTTGGGGTGTCGAGGTTTTTCTCCAGACTGGAGAATTGCAGCACCAACGACCGCTTTTGCTATCTCTTTATTGTCCCTGCTCTCATTGGTTCTTGCTTTTTTTGTCGGTCGTTCTGTTTTCGACGATCGCCGTGACGCTTACGTCCTGTCGCCGGTAGAGGCAGGCGCCGCTCTGGTCTTCGCAGAGGTGTACGAGGGCGTAGCAGCGGAAGCTGACCTCCCCTGGGGCGGTGCCTGCGGGGCATTTCGCCTCGAACTCGAGTCGGCGCGGCTCACTGCTGATCGCCCCGCCGGTCAGAGGTGAATAGCTCCAGAGCCGCCGGTCTACAGCCCACCCCTTCGGCGGATCGACCCAGTAGAGCAGATCGCCTGCCTCGTTGTTCCAGTGGGCTCCGGCGTGGCGCCTGAGACGCAGAACGATGTGTACCCGTGCGACGCCACCCGGTTCGATGATCGAAGGCACCGTCAGGGTCTCGACGGCGATGCGTCCGGTGGTTCGCGCGACCGCGCCTCCGGGATCGGGCTCCCCCTCGGTTTCGACGGTTGCGACGAAGGCCTCGAGAGGCTCGGCGAGCTCGGCGCCCGAGGGCTCGATGGCGACGGGAAACGGTGTTTCACACCGGGCGATGATCGACTCCCTGGCCGCCGCTACCCAGTCATAGAAGGGATAGGGTTTGGCAAGTCGCGGACCGTACTGCTCGAGCCGCCGCCGGGTGATGTATTGGTTCGGCGCGATTTCCAGGGCTGTCTCCCAGTGGCCGACGGCGCGCTGGAAGTCGCCGGGCTCGAGGTGGTCCGAGTCGAAACGCAGGCGGTGAATCACACCGAGACGGAAGCGCGCCTGGTGGCACTGCACATCGAGCTCCGCGGCCCGTTCGTACGCCGCGATCACCTTTCCCAGATTTCCCGGTGCGGCCATCAGGGCGGTCCAGTCGGCGAACTGGAGCCACGCCGCGGCCGAATTAGCCCGTGCCGGCTCGATACGCACCCTGTGGCGCTGGTCTCGGCGGATCGGTTCCGAATCCCCTTCGCTGACGTTGGGGTCGTCAACCACCGATGGCTCTACCGGGACGGGGGGGGCCGCAGCGAGGAACGATGCGAGCTGCTCAGCCGATTTTCGCGGCGATGACACAAGGTTGCGAACGGTCCCGGCTTCGTCGACGAACAGGGTGATCGGCACGTAGGGCACCTCGAGCAGGTTGAGAGAGTCCACCAGGATCGGCCAATCCATCCCCTTCCACTGCATGAAGAGCCCTGCCCGATCGCCGTGCTGTTCCTCCACGATGCCCACCATCTGAATCGTGCCCTCGTCCTGGAGCTCCTTGGTCGCTGCGTGCCAGCCTGGCACGTGTCTGCGGCAATTCGCTCACCACGAGGCGAACACGTGGAGGATGGTTTTGCGTCCTTTGAACCGGTGGAGCGGCTCGAGCCGGCCTTCCGGGGTGGGAAGCACCAGGTCGGGAAGCGGTTTACCCACCTCCAGGAGGGGGCTGATCTCGCGACCGGCGATCGGCCCGATCGTCAGGGCGCTGAACGCTCCCAGCAGGGCCGCAGTGATCATCCAATACGGTTTTTTCAAAGTTTGATCCTCGAATGCTGATTGGGTCGGTTTGTGCGGCAGGCTGCCGTGGTTGTTGAGCAGCCTATCTGGTGCCGGCACTCGTTTTCCCGGCAGCTAACACCGGCAACAAAAAAAACCAATTAAACCAGTAGAGTAGGAGAGGGCCTTCCTTTTCAGAAGGCTCCTCCCCCCTCATCGCACCGGACGTGCGGATTTCCCGCATCCGGCGCACCCAAGCACTTCACCGCAGGCATGCACGAGGAAGCCCG
>Ga0190284_1001348_pt1 | contig 11142 bp, 6 predicted proteins | sample 48691812_MG_FD_161668 | JGI IMG/M metagenome (GOLD analysis project Ga0190284, IMG submission 161668) | Hydrothermal vent microbial mat bacterial communities from Southern Trench, Guaymas Basin, Mexico - 4869-18-1-2_MG | ecosystem: Environmental > Aquatic > Marine > Hydrothermal vents > Microbial... | reverse complement strand
TAGGCGGGTGCTACTGGCAGCTTGCCTGCCAGTGTGTATGGCCCACGCGCTCACCAGAGAGGCGGCACGGGCGGACAAGCCGCCCGTGGCACCCGAAATCGAATGCCGCCGGAAGTGTCACGAACCCGTGATAGAGCTGTGCCGTTGGGCGGATCACGAACGGCTCATGTATCGCGTGATCGAGACCATCAGCTTCTCCAGCGCCTTCAGCCCGCGATGGCACAGGGCGTACACGGCATCCTCGGACTTGCCCAACGCCGCGGCAATCTCACCCGCCCGGCGGCCTTCGAGGAAACGCATCCGCACCACGTTGCGCTGGTCGTCGCTAAGTCGCGCGAGGGAGGAGAGGATGGCCGCCGACGCCTCCTTGTGGGCCAGGTGCCTGCTGGGAGTGGACTGGTGAACGGAAAGGCGTTCGATCAGATCGGGATAGGACGTCGTGGCAACGGGTGGACCGCACAGGTTTCGGCCGATGTCACGCTTCTTCCTCCGAAGATCGCGCACGGTATCTCTCAAGCGATCCAGGGCGATCTGTTCGAGCCATTTGTAGAATCCGCCGGGGCCGTCAAACGTGCAGTTCGTCGCGACCTTGAAGGCGGTAATATACGCTTGTTGCAGAATGTCGTCAGGATCGACCCGACGGCGCAGGGCCGCGTCCATCCGTCCGCTGATGGTGCCGAACAGGGGCCTGTGATAGTAGACGATCAGTTGCTGGAGCGCATCGGCATCACCTTTGACCGCCCGCTGAACATGAACAGCTCTCTCTTTTTCATCCACGGCATCGCCCCGATCATTCCAGCCGGCCGCTGGGACGCTCACTTGCCGCCGTGGGCTGGTGGTGCCAGGCGCGCCAGAGCAGTCTTGCGCCAAGAACAAGGCCCGAGCCCACGGCCACGTAGATCGCACCGATGGCGATGCGATGATGGACGTCGGAACGCAGCAAACGCCCCGCACCCACCATGACCGCTACCATTCCCCACGTTCGCATGGAGAGAAATCCCCCGATGCAGTTTCCGTCGCCGCGCGATGTGATTCGTTCGACGATGCGACGGGCCGCACGGTCCAGGATGAATCGAGACTTGGCCACGCCGACGCAGGCGGCCCCACAGATCAGCAACAGCGCAAACCAGGCGCGCGATTGCAGGACCCACCGGGCTCCAAAAACCAGGAGAGACGTTCCCACCACGCTCCACATCAGAGACGCGAGCAGTAGATGCGTGCGTCGGGAAGCCGCCGGCTTATGAGCCCGAATCCAATGACGCATGGGCGTTCATCTCTTTCAGTCATTCCCGCTGTGTGCTATGTAGGTGCACTTACCCGATGCTTGCGCGCTACGATGGAGATCAGTTTCATCTGCGCTTCATCCTCAACACCACCCAGTGACGGGAGTATTTTCACGTTATCGAAGCCGCTTTCTACAAGCAAGGAGCTGTATTGCGAATCGGTATAAGCCTGGAAGCTGCTCGCATAACGCGCCACTGCGCCGGTCGCCGCGTCGATGATATAATAGCGAGTGGTGGCTGTCTCGGCTGTGGCATCCCAGCAGCTTTCTTGGAAACAGTAGTGTGGCCGGCCCGAAAAGAGCCCCGTCTCCGCGGAATACCAGGTGCGGCCCTTTGCCGCAATCCTTTCAACTACGGCATACGGGTGTGGCTCGAGCAGAAGCAGGCCGTCGTCGGCAAGAGCGGCGCGGGCCTTCTTCAATATGTTCCTCGCATCACCGGGGCGAAAGATGTTGAGTTCACCGTAGATCAGCATAACCAGGCCAAAGCCAGCGCCATATTCCGCGTGGCGCATGTCCTGCTGCACGTAGGTGCAGTGAAGCTTCTCTTGCTTGGCGGAGCCAACTGCATAGGCGATCGATGCGGGCGAGTAATCGATTCCGACGCACTCATGTCCCAACTCGGCGAGTCGGCTCGTGTAGAGTCCGGGCCCACAGCCGAGATCCAAAATGTGCGTGGGCCGCTCCGACAGTAGCTCGCGATGAATCCACTGCACATACCCGTCGATCTTCTCGGATCGGCGGCTGGCGGCATCGTGCGTCTGGGACAAATGCTCCTTCAGCATCCGCTCGCTGAAGGCCGGATCGTGCCATGGGATGTTGTCCCCCTCGGCCCAAGGGATGGGGGCGGCGGATCGTCGAATCACGTCCATAAGGTCCATCGCAAGCCCCATGTGTCGACGGTCAATCGCTCTCCCGCCGTGCCGACAATCCCTTCTAGTGCTCTGTCACGCTTGAACTGTCGGGGAGTGCGGGCATCCTGCCCGCTGTTCTTCGAGGAATCAGGCGGGCGAGACGCCCGCACTCCCCGACAGTTCTAACGTGACGCGACACTAGGCACCTACCGCTTGATGCCGCGCAGGAACTCCTGCACCTCCGGAATGGCGCCCTGGAAGACCAGATAGCCATTGTATGGCTCGCGATCGGTGATCTCGTCGCAGACCGGTGTCAACATTATCCGCTTCACCTCGTCTCGATCGTCCGTCTGGCCCAACGTCCAGCACAGTTTCACGTAGGCCACCTCCGGCAGCATATTGGCCGCCGGCACGACGCCGAGTCCCATCATCTCCCGACCGGTTTCATAGACGTACATCTGCACATAGCCCCACAGTGTCTGCACCGTCATGTAAATGTGCACACCCGCCTCCGTCGCGCGCTTCAGTGCCGGGTACAGCGGCTTGTTGACGTGGCCCAGGCCGGTGCCGGCGATGACGATGCCGCGATAACCCTTGTCCACGATGGCATCGACGATGTCAGGCATCATGTTCGGATAATAGTACAGAATGGTGACTTTTTCCTCGAAGGCGGCGTTGATCTTCACCTCTCGATCCGCTCGCCGTAGCGTGTAGCCGTCGCGCAGGTAGGTGATCTTCTGCGGATCGATCATCGCCAGCGGGATGTCGCCGATCGTACGGAACGTCGACCGATAGCTCGAGTGCATCTTGCGGACGCGCGTGCCGCTGTGCAGCAGGCAATACTGGTCCGACGTCGGGCCGAACATGCACACTTGGACCTCGGCGATGTCGCCCTCCGCCGCCGCCTTCACGGCGTTAATCAGATTGATCGCCGCATCCGAAGACGGACGATCGGAGGATCGTTGCGATCCGACCATGACGATCGGCACGGGCGAATCCTGCACCATGAAACTGATGATGGCCGCTGTGTGGTGCATCGTGTCAGTGCCGTGGCCGATGACGATGCCGTCCACGCCGGCGGCGATCTCCTCACCGATCCTCTCCGCCAAGCGGATGTACTGTTCCGGCCCCATGTTCTCACTGAAGACACCGTACAGTTTCTCCGTGCGTAGGTTGCAGATGTCGGCCAACTCCGGCACGGAGCCGTACAACTCACCCGGCGAGAACGCGGGGATAACCGCGCCGGTTCGGTAGTCCAGACGGCTGGCAATCGTGCCGCCCGTGCCGAACAACACGACATTCGGTTTTGATGGATCGGTCGGGAACTCCTTCTCCGGTATCTTGTAGTGAGCCTCACGGCGTCCCTTCTCGGTAATGCCCGTGACCGTCTCCGCGGCAATGCCGACGTTGTATCCGCTGACAAGCTTCAGGACGATGTGTTTGTCGTCGGCGGTCTCGCTGCGCGGCAGGATGATGCCCTTGAATCGGCCCTGCACGGACTCCACCTCGACATCGCTCCAGACGCCGACCTTGTGCCTTTCGAGTACCGCCTTGGCGACACCCCGATAGCCTTTTAGTGCATCATCACTCATGTTAATCTACAGTTGTCAGTTCTCAGTTGTCACCGCCCCGGTGGTATGGGCACGTACCAGTCTGCATATCTTCACTCAGGGTCGACCGCCGATAGCTGGTAGCATCTCTGGAGCATTCCCGCGAGGCGGCGACCTTCTACCCGGCCGACCAGTTCTCGCATCAGCAAACCCGTCAAAAAGCGCTGCTTCTTCGATATCGTCGCAAACTGCGAGCCGTCGAGATCGTCGACTGCTTTTGCGATTCGAGTCTCCAGTTCGCCATCACTGACCGGCTCGCCGCCTACCGTCTCCAGCGCGGATGCCACATGGGACACGCCGATATCGACGTCGGTCGTGTCCCGAAGCGCCTGAGTCAAGACCTCGATCACTCCCTCCCTTGCCAGTTTGCCGTTGGCATGCGCCTCGAACACCTCTCGAATCTCATCATCGCTGAGCGTTTCGGGATGCAGCCCCTCGCGCCGCAGGGCTTTGAACCGCTGTATGAGGATGACGGCGGCAAACGTCGGATCGACCTTCATTTCGTCCACCAGCCGATCGAACAAGTCCGCTCTCCTCGAGATGCAAAGCGGCTCGATCATGTCCTCCGGCAGACCCAGCTCGTGGTATCGGGCCTGCCGATCCCAAACGCGGATCGTCAACCGCTCCCTGATTCTCTCCAGCCGGCTCTCCGGAATGGCCATCGGCGGGAGGTCGGTGTCCGGATACATCCTGTCCGCACCGGGCAGCACCCTTTCAAACCCATTCGTGCCGTCTTTCAACGCCTGGCGCGTATCGTTCGGAATGCCCTGCGTCGCCTCCTTGGCGCGGATGGCGATTTCGTCGCAGGCTGTTTGCGTGTCTCCCTCGCTTCCCCACACTAGGATCAATGCGTCCCGTTCCTCCGCCTTCATACGCTTGCTCAGTTCCTTCCAGTCCCGAGCGGTCAGTGAATCGGACTCCGTATCCGAATGGACGATGTTGGGCAACTGTGTCAGGCAGGCGATCACCCGGACCCGATCGGAAAACTCCTTGGCAAACGTCGTATGTTCCTGCGTCGTCATTTTCAGGACGCCGGCAAAGCCCTTCAGGATGACACATTTGACGCGCAGTCCCTGTTCCACCGCATCGCGCACAGGCTGATAGGTTGTATTGGCCATGTTCCGCGTTACGTCGCGCGACGACCACTTGAACGTCTCATCCGTAATGCCGCGCTGCTTCAATAAACCCCGAATCTGAAGCAGCGACCACTGCCGCATGGCCTCGTTGTAAACCAACAGCGGAATCCGGGTGATCTGCGGCACACCCTTGATTTCGACACGCGTACCCCCACGGACGCTGACGTTCACGTCTTCCCGGGCCGCGCCGTAGCCGGTTCGGACCTTGCCCGTGCTACGGCAAAGCATGCGGATCAGTTGACATACCTCGGCGGTCTCCTGCGGTGTCCGCATGTCAGGCTCGGTCACGATCTCGATCAACGGCATGCCCAGGCGATCGGTCAGATACACACGGTCGTGTCCGACGTCCGACACTTCACGGCAGGCGTCTTCCTCCAACGAGAGCTGGCGGATATCGATCTTGCGGTCGATTTCGTCGGGCCATGCAGGTTGGAACCGCCTGCTCTTTCGCGGAAAAGGAATCCAGCCGTCGACGCCCAAGATCGCCGTGCGCTGAAAGCCCGTTGGAATCGATCCGTCGAGGTACTGCTTTCGGGCAATGTGCATCTCTCCGACCATGTTCAAGTTGCACAAGAGCGAGATCTCCAGCGAGATATCAAGGGCCTCTTCATCTGGGAAGAACGGCGGCGTGTCGTCGAACTCGTAGGTGCAGACCGTGTCGTGGTGAATGCGGTAGTGAATGTTTTTCCTGGTCTTTTTCTCCATCAGCGCGGTGCCGTCGTACTCGCCCAGTTCCGACAAGGTCGGCCGCATGTGCCGCAAGACCTCCGCGTCGTAGCTACATGAATAACGCCCAGCCGGACAACGGCAGAACAGCTTCCGCCTGGTCAGGAGTTGCTGATGCACCTCCAGCCCGCTCTTGAAGCCTATGTTGGCATAGTCCTCCGGCGTCATCTCGTGAAACGGCTTGAACTCAAGCGGCATCGTTCTTTCGTCTCCTCTGAGCCGGGCGGTCCTCCGCCCGGAAAACCGTCCCGATGACGAACTGGCTCACGACAATCTCGGTGATCACACATCCAGATAGAGCTGGTATTCGTACGGGTGCGGGCGGGTGGCGATCTGGTCGGTTTCGTCTCGGCGTTTCGTGGCGATCAAGCCCTTGATGAACGCCTCCGAAAAGACCTCGCCATTGAGCAGAAACTTGTGGTCTCGGTCCAAAGCCTCCATCGCGTCGAACAGGGTACGTGGCAGTGGTGTGATCTTGCTCAAGAAGGCGTCATCCTGCTTGGCGATGTCCACGTCAAACGGGCCGAAATGACTCGCCTCCACGTCGATCTTAGACTGGATACCGTCCAGCCCCGCCATCAACATGCCGGCCAATACCAGGTAGACGTTGCCGGTGAAATCGGGCGGGCGATACTCGATACGCTTGTCTTCAGGCTTGACGGTGTACTTGGGCACGCGAATGGCCGCGGAGCGATTGGCCAGCGAGAAGAACAGGTTCACGGGCGCCTCATGGCCCGCCTCCAGGCGTTTGAATGAGTTTGTGGACGGATTGGTCAAACCGGTGAGCGCGCAGCCGTGGTGGAGCAAACCACCGATATAGTACAAGGCCAGGGTACTCAGGTTGGCGTAGTTCTTTTTCGCCGTGTCGTAAAAGAGCGGCTTGCCGCCCTTGTCCAGCTTTTGGTGCACGTGCATACCGTTGCCGGCCTCGCCGAAGACAGGCTTAGGCATAAACGTCGCGATCTTTCCTTGCCGCCGGGCGACGTTCTTGACCACGTACTTGATCAGCATCGTCCGGTCGGCCGCCTCCATCAGTGGGACCAGGTCGACCTCGATCTCGCATTGCCCGGGGGCTCCAACCTCGTGGTGGTGATACCGCACGGCGACGCCCATATCTTCCAGGATCAGGGAGATTTCGCTGCGCAGATCGTACAGTCGATCGGCCGGCGGCATGGCGAGGTAGCCCCGCTTCGGCTGGATCGGCGGCGAGGCCCCGTCCGACTCGACTTCTCCGCATTGGATGTTTACTACCGTCTTGTATGGACTGTTGTTTACCTCCAGGCGGTCGAACACGTAAAACTCGAACTCCGGCCCCATCATCGCCTCGTCCGCCACGCCCAGTTTTTGCATGTAGTCAACGGCCCGTCCGGCAATGGTCCGCGGATCGCTGGGAATCACGGCCTTGGTATCCGCCGTGACGGTGCTACAGATAAAACTGATCGTCGGCTTCTGCCAAAAGGGATCCAGGAAGGCAGTGGTCGGTTCCGGCTTGGCGACCACGTCTCCGCTTTCGACGGTACTGAAGCCCGAGCCGGACGAGCCGTCGTAGCCGACCCCTTCATCGAAGTGTTTCTGAGTGAAGTTTTTCGCGGGGATGGTAACATGCATCCATTGACCAGTAACTCCGACGACCTTCAAGTCGACCATCGCGATGTCCCGATCTGCAAGATATTTAAGGGCTTCACCGGCGGATGCGAACATGAACCAGCCTCCAATTCATTGAGAACCTTCGTGAGAGCCAACACATAACCATATAGCACGTATCGTGTAGCACGTATCGTGCCAACGCCCCGCCACAGGATGCCGCGCGATCATGAACCCTGAGCATATAGGAAAGGAGTCGATCACTTCAATAGCGGATTGAAGAGCCGATAGCCTGATAGATCAAGTCGGGCACAGGCTAAGCAACACTCAAGCCCCTTCAGAATAAGAGCCCCCGACCTTGGTCGGGTGGTTCGTTCCATCAGTCATTCGGGCGCCCCCCGGCCAAGGCCGGGGGCTCTTTTAATTACCTACTGAAATGACGCACACCCACACTCGATGAACACGTCATCCCTCCGGGTATTCGGATAGACCGAGTAATACGCGTTCCGTGATTGCGCCGGCCGATGAAATCCAACTCCACCCTTGCCACCGGCCTACCTATGCATCGTGGTTATCTCATGAATGCAGCGTAGATTATCGGGCTTACACCAGTGTGCCACGCCCCCAAGCGTCGCCGACGAACCGTACCGTTTCTCGCATTGCTGCGGTATGATCAGGCCTTCATAGAGGCCGGCCACTTGGTTTGCCCTGTTTCATGTGACGGCGATAGAGGCACAGCGAATGCCACAACAAGAACCGCACACGCCATTTGTTCACCTGCACGTGCACACGCATTACAGCCTGCTCGACGGGGCATGCCGCATCGACGAACTGGTCAAAGCGGCCAAGGAGATGGGCAACCCCGCGATCGCCATTACCGATCACGGCAACATGTTCGGCGCTATCGAGTTCTATCAAGCCGCCATCAACGCCGGGATCAAGCCGGTCATCGGCATAGAAGCATACGTCGCCCCCGGCGACCGCCGCAGCAAGGATGCCAAGGGCATCGCCGACGCAAGCTACCACCTGCTGCTGCTGGCGATGAACAACAAGGGCTACCAGAACCTGTTGAAGTTGGCGTCGATCGGCTTCTGCGAGGGTTTTTACTACAAGCCCCGGATCGACCACGAGGTCCTCAAAGCCCACAACGAAGGGCTGATCTGCGCAACGGCGTGTCTCGGTGCGGAAATCCCACAGGCGCTGCTCAAACACGATCGCGCGGCGGCCAACGAAATCGCGGACCGGTATCTCTCGATGTTCGGCCCCGAACGGTTCTTCATCGAGATCCAAGACCACGGCATGGAGGAACAGAAGCTCGTCAATCCGGAGTTAATCGACATCGCCCAACGCAGCGGCATCGGACTGATTGCCACGAACGACGTGCACTACTTGAGCCATGACGATGTAGAAGCCCACGACGCGCTATGCTGCATCGCCACACGGGCTCTGCAAAGCGACGAAGATCGGTTCAAGTTCCCCTCCGACCAGTTCTACTTGAAATCGCCCGAACAGATGAAGGTCCTGTTCCCAGACCAAGGCGAGGCGATATCCAATACGGTCGAGATCGCGGACCGCTGCAATGTCGAGCTGGACTTCAGCAAGCGCTATACACCGGTCTATCGGCCGCCGGGAAAGAAGAGTCCGGAAGCCTACCTGCGTGACCTGGTGTACAAAGGGGCCGAGGAGCGCTATGGCGAGATCACCGACGAAATCCGCGACAGGATCGACTACGAACTCGAAGTCATCCAAAGCAAGGGCTTTGCGAGCTACTTCCTGATCTGTTGGGACTTCGTCCACTACGCCCGAGACAACGGCATCCCCTGCGGCGCGCGCGGCAGCGGATGTTCGTCCATCGTCGCCCATTGTTTGCACATCTCCCAGCCGGATCCGTTGCATTACGGACTGTACTTCGAGCGGTTCATGGACCCTGACCGCGACGAGATGCCCGACATCGACATAGACATCTGCCAGGACGGCCGCGAGAAGATCATTCAGTACGTCCGCGAGAAATACGGCCACGTCGCCCAGATCATCACGTTTGGCACGCTCAAGGCCCGGGCCGTCATTCGCGACGTCTGCCGCGTGCTCGGCGTGTCCCTGGCGGATGCCGACCGCGTCGCCAAGCTCGTCCCGGAAGCGCTGAAGATGACCCTGGACAAAGCGCTGGCCCAGGAGCCGGAGTTGAAGGCGATCTACGAGGACGATCTCACCATCCGGCGTGTCATCGATATCGGCCGACGTCTCGAGGGTTTGGCCCGCAACACGAGCGTTCATGCCGCCGGCGTGGTCATCGCCGACGAGCCGCTGGACAGGTTGCTGCCCCTGTACAAACCCTCCGACTCCGACGCGCTTATGACGCAGTTCGAAGGCACGACGGTCGAGAAGATCGGCTTGCTGAAAATGGACTTCCTCGGCCTGCGGACCCTCAGCGTCATCGCACGGGCGTGCGAACTGGTCAAACAACATCACGACGTGACCATCGACCTCGAACACCTCGACCTGACCGACCGGAAGGTGTACGAGTTGTTCGCAACCGGTCAGACCAAGGGCGTGTTCCAATTCGAGTCCGGAGGCATGCGCGACGTGGTGATGAAGATGCGGCCGAACCGTATCGAAGACCTGATCGCCGCAAACGCGCTGTACCGTCCCGGTCCCATGGTCAACATCGACGCCTATATCGCCCGCAAGCACGGCGAGACATGGTCCACGCCTCACAAGATCATGGACGATGTGCTGGCCGAGACGTACGGCATTATCGTTTACCAGGAGCAGGTTGCACGGCTGGTCAACCGGTTGGGCGGCATCGAGCGAAAACGGGCCTTCCGGCTGGCCAAGGCCATCAGCAAGAAGAAGACCGGCATGATCGAGGCCGAGCGTGAACCCTTTATCGAGGGCGCCGACAAGAACGGCCTGAAGCACTCGGTCGCCGAGGACATCTTCAACCAGATTCTGCCATTCGGGGAATATGCCTTCAACAAGGCCCACTCGACCGGCTACGCACTGGTCGCGTTTCAGACCGCCTGGATCAAGACCTACTACCCACTCGAATTCATGGCCGCCCTGCTCACCTATGAAATGGTCAACACCGACAAGGTCGTCGAGTACATCGAGGAGTGCAAACGCCTCGGCATCGACGTCAAGCCGCCGGACATCAACACCAGCAACGCCGACTTCACCGTCGTGCGGCCGAAGTCCGACGAAAAGGGATTTCTGCGATTTGGGCTGGCTGCCATCAAGGGCGTCGGGCACAAGGCGGTTCGGTGCATCATGACCGCCCGTGAAGAAGGAGCACACTTCCTGAATCTGTACGATTTTTGTGAACGGGTCGATCTCACGGCGGCCAACCGCGGCGTTGTCGAGGCACTCATCAAGGCTGGTGCATTCGACTCGACAGGTGCCATGCGTAAGGCACTCGCGGGCGTGTTGGACAAGGCGCTTCTGGTCGGCGCCGAGGCCCAACGCGACCGCCAGGCCGGCCAGATGAACATGTTCGGCACATTCGAGCACGACGCCACCGAGATTCCACAGCCGGCCATCCCCACCGACGAATGGACCGAGGCCGAGATGCTCGCCCACGAAAAATCGGTCCTGGGCTATTACGTAACCAGCCACCCCCTGGCGAAACAGGCCGACGCACTGAGTGAATTCGCCACCGCCCAGTGTGCCGACCTGGCAGCCCTGGAAGATTCGACTGAGGTGGTCCTGGGCGGCATGATCACACGGGTCCGCAACATCGTTACCAAGACCGGCAGGAACGCAGGCTCTAAAATGGCCATTCTGACCATCGAAGACCTCAGCGGCACGATAGAAGCGGTCGTCTTCAGTGAGGAGCGTGAACGCCATCGGACGTTGATTCGCCCGGACCGGCTGGTCTTCCTGCGGGGCCGTGTCGACCGCCGCCGTGAGGACCCCTCGCTACGTGTTTCCGAAATCATTGCGTTGGAGGACGG
>Ga0190284_1001346_pt1 | contig 11159 bp, 12 predicted proteins | sample 48691812_MG_FD_161668 | JGI IMG/M metagenome (GOLD analysis project Ga0190284, IMG submission 161668) | Hydrothermal vent microbial mat bacterial communities from Southern Trench, Guaymas Basin, Mexico - 4869-18-1-2_MG | ecosystem: Environmental > Aquatic > Marine > Hydrothermal vents >... | reverse complement strand
TCCAGAAAGACGTTGATGCCGAAGGGGTTGACGCCAGCGTGAGCCACCGGCACGTCGGGCGCCGTGTTTGGCTGGGGGTGGAGGGGGTTGGCTGCCAGTTGGGCCATTCCGCGCACCTGCCCCAGCAGGTTCTCCTCCCCCGTGCAGTCGAACATCACTCCTTCCCCTTCCCCACCCCGCCTCAAGGGAGGGCTGGGAGGAGGGGGCTGGCAGGCGGGCAGGATCAGTAATGTCAGTATGGCGCAGGTGAGGGTTAGTTTGCGCATTGCGCTGCGATTATACCCTGCTTTTTCTGAGATGCAAGAGCCCGGCGTGGTGAACCCTCCCCCCTCGCGGGGGGGAGCCGGAGGGGGTAGATCAGGCTGGTTTGTTGATCAGCGCGGCTATGGGCCCGGGGATTTCATTGGATGACAGGTAGACCCGCACCTCCTCACGGGCTTCCTCGAACATGAGGATGAGCTCCTTGTCGGAGCCCTTGAAGCCACCGACGGAGCGGCGGGCGCACGTGCAGCAGCCCAGTGAGGCGCGGTAACTGTCCAGATCGCAGGTGAGGCAACTCCCCAGTCTAATCATCGTCAGCGAGAAGCCCAATACGTCCTCGTGGCCGTCGGGAAGTGCGGCGATGTGGTCAATCAACTCGGCCCACTCTGGTCCACGCAGGTCGCGCAGTTGCGGGATGCAGCGGGGTGGAAAGAGAATTTCACTTTCAGGGTACATTGTTGTACGTAGTCCTTATTGAAATATGAGTGTACTAATGATAACACAAAAGCAGGCCAATTTCAAGGATTTTCTGAAGGAATCTCTGATTTTCGGATTGGAGCGCAACCTGGGTTGTCATTAAGCCGCAATAGAAGTATGATAGGGACCGAGAGGTGAAAAATGAACTCCCGCGAACGAGTACTCGTAGCCTTGGCGCATGGGGAGCCTGATCGGGTGCCCATTGACCTGGGTGGCTCGTTGGTGACCGGCATCAATGCCGTCACCTACGGCCGCCTCAAGCGCCACCTGGGGTTGGCAGGAGATCCGCCCCGGGTGGCCGACATCATCCTGCAACTGGCTGAAGTCGAGGAACCGATCCGCCGCAGATTCGGCGTGGATGTCATCGGCCTGCCCGCGCTGGAGCCCTTGCCCGGCGTGCGTAATCTGCGCTGGAAAACGTGGACGCTGCCCGATGGCTCCCCCGCGCTCATCTCCGCCGATTTTGAGCCGGATGTCACGGAACGGGGCGGGCTGCTCATCCGCGCTCCCGACGGCTCCGTCGCCCAGCGTATGCCCGCCGGCACTTATCACTTTATCCCTGCCAACCCTCCGCTGGCCGACGCCAATCTGGAAGACCTGGAGCACTTCGACTTCCGCCGCATCTCCGACGAGGAATTGGAGTTCCTCCATCGCGCAGCCCGCCGGCTCCACGATGAGACCGACTACGCCATCTTCGGCTGGTTCGGCGGAAGCCTGATTGAGGCGGGCCAGTTTGCGCGGGGCTGGGCCCGTTTCCTGACGGATCTGAAGTTGGCCCCCGAGTTCGCCGCTGCGTTGGTGGAGAAACTGGCGGCCGTGGCGCTGGTTGACCTGGAGCGGTACCTGGAGGCGGTCGGCGACTTCGTCCACGTCGTCGGCTTCGGGGACGATTTGGGCATCCAAACTGGACTACAATTTAACCCTGATTTCTACCGGCGGTTCTTCAAGCCCTACCACCGTCAGCTCTATGGTCTGGTCCACGCCCGCAGCCAGGCCCACGTCTTCCTCCACAGTTGCGGCTCCGTCTATGATCTGATCCCCGATCTGATCGAGGCCGGCGTGGACATACTGAACCCGGTACAGACCTCGGCAGCGAGGATGGAGCCAGCGCGGCTGAAACAGGAGTCCGGCGAGCGGCTGACCTTCTGGGGTGGGGGTTGTTGCCCCCATCTGGTGCTGCCCTGGGCCACTCCGGCTGAGGTGGGGGCGGACGTGCGGCGCAGGCTGCGGGCCTTCGCGCCGGGTGGGGGCTACGTCTTCGCCCCCATCCACGACGTCCAGCCCGACGTGCCGCCGGAGAACGTCGTCGCCATGTACGACGCTGCTCTCCGATACGGGCAGTATCCGATCGCTTAGACCTGGAACCTATACGAACTGCGTCTACACCTCCACCGTGCTGTGCCGGCCCTCACCCCGCAGGATCAGCCAGATTTCCTTCATCGTGGGCCGTTTGCCGTAGATGAGCAGCCCCACCCGGAACAGCTTCGCCCCCACCCAAAGTGCCGCCGGGATGGAGATCAGTAACACGACGATGCTGCCCACGACGTCCACCCAGCCCACCTCCGCCAGGGGCAATCGCATCATCATCATCGTGGGCGCGGTGAGGGGGAAAAAACTCAGCACCCGCGCTATGAGCATGTTTGGATTGGTGAAGAGGAAGCCGCTGATCATATACGGCACGGCGGCGAAGAAGGAGAAGATGCCCGCCAACTGCTGGCTCTCCTGCATCGTCGTGCCCAGCGCACCCACCCCGGCCATCAGGATGGCGTACAGCGTGTAGCCGAGCAGGTAGTAGACCACCCCCAGGATCAGGACACGCGCCGGGATGGAGGCTGACCCGGCGACGGCCAGAAGCGCCACTGCCCCACCGCTGAACCCCGCCGTGCTAGCCACCCAGACCAGTATCTGCGTCAGCCCCAGTGCTCCCAGGCCCGCTACTTTCCCTGTCATTAACTCCACCGGTCGGACCGAGGAGACGATGATCTCGATCACCCGGCTCTCCTTCTCCTCGGCCACGCCCTGCAGCAGGTAACCCGACGAGACAAAAATAGTCATCACCAGGAAGATGGCCAGGAAGTAGGGGATGATGAAGGTGAAGGCGAATCCCCAGGGCCCCTCCCCCTGTGTCTCGCCGCCGGCCGAGATCACCCGGGGCTCCACGTTCATCGGATCGGCGGCCCGCTCCCGCAGCGCCGGGTCCACCTGGTCGGTCAGCATGTGGTCCACTAAGAAGGCCCGTACCGTCTGAGAGTCGCTGACCGTGGCCGCGCTGAACCCGCTGCCCATACTCATCACCACCACCCGGCCTGTCTCCAGGTAATCCTTCTTAATCAGCAATACTTTCGAGACTTCCTCGGCCTTCAGCGCTGTCTCCGCCTCCGCCTCGCTCCCATACGGGACAAAGTCCTCCTGGTACTCTGGCAGGATCGAGGAGAAGTAGCCCGACCCATCCACCACACCGATGGCCTTGTCCCCGACCTCGAACTGTTTCTCGAAGAATGTGCCAAGTTGACGGGCCTGTCCCGCGAAGAGGGTGCCGAACAGCAAAACGACGATGCCCAGCGCGGGCACGATCGCCGTCATGATGATGAACCCGGCCCGCCGCACGTTGGTCAGGTACTCGTGGCGGGCGACCACCCAGATTTTGTGCCAATCCATTGTTTCACTCCTCCTCACCGCTCACCACGGCCACGAAGATGTCCTCCAGTGGCACCGGCGACACCTCGAACGCCTGGACTTCCACGTCACGATCCAAGAGCGCGCGCAGCACTTCCTGGGGCGCGGTGCTCTCCGCCAGCGCCAGGTTGAACGCTCCGTCGTCCGGCTCTACTTCCACCACGCCGGGCAGGTCTGCAGGGACGTGAGGGGCGCGGACCCGGATGGAGTGGGGGGCGTACTCCTGCTTGATCTCCGCCAGGCGGCCGTAGAGCACCGCCCGCCCCCGGTTGATGAGGAGTATCCGGTCGCACAGCGCCTCCACCAGGTTCATCTGGTGCGAGCTAAGGACGATAGTCTTTCCCTCCTGGTGCAGTTCGGCCACGAAATCCTTGACACGCTCCACGTTGACTGGATCCAGCCCCTGGAACGGCTCGTCCAGGAAGAGCAGCTCCGGGTCGTGGACCAGGCTGGCGACGAGCTGGAGTCGCTGCTGCATGCCCTGGCTCAGGTCTCGGATCTTGCGGGCGGCCCACTCCTCCAGTCGGATCCGCTCCAGCAGGCGCGTCGCCCGCTCCCGCGCCACCGGCCGGGGGACTCCCTTCAGTTCGGCCAGGTAGACCAGGGTGTTCAGCACCTTCAGGTTGCGGTAGAGCCCTCGCTCCTCTGGAAGGTAGCCCACATGGGCCTTCGCCTGGCCCGGCGGCTGGCCCAGGACCGTCACGCTACCTGCGTCGGGATTGAGGATGTCCATGATGACACGGATGGTGGTGGTCTTCCCGGCCCCGTTGGGTCCCAACAGGCCGAAGATCTCCCCTCGTTCCACCTCGAAGGAGAGGTGGTCCACCGCCACCACGTCTCCGTATCGTTTCACGAGGTTCTGTACTTGGATGATCATGCTGCTTCACCTCCAGGGACGTAAAATGTAATACGTAGTGCGTAAAACGTAATGTATGGCCGGTCGTGTCTCACGTTTCACGTTTTACGTTTCACGTTCACACCTCACGTTCCAGCCATGATGACTCGGCATCATCATCATCATCATCATCATCATCATCATCGTCGTCGTTTACGGTTAGCGATTAGTTCGCCGATCAGGTTGAGTAACGCGAGCACGGCGCCAGTGGCCGTGGTCCATAATCCCCATAGGATCTCGTTAGTCTTTTCCAGCACGAACCCGATGCCGACCAGAGATGCTACCGCTCCGATACGTTCCAGCCAGATGATCTTACCGTTGTCACGCACATGCTGGGGGCCGAGGCGTAGAAAGGTGACGATTAACAGAAGTAAGATCGGCATTGTCATAGGAAAAAAGAACAATAACGCTCCCGTGCCGGTCACCGTTATGTAGTGCGGCGACTCACCATTGGCGCTGGGACCACTGCATCTTGTCCACGGGCCGAAGAAGCCGAACACCAGCAGAATGATGGCAGCCAGGCGGCCACAGGTCCAAACTGGTGCTTGACGGAGGATTTTTAGAAGTCCTACCAGGTGGCTGTAAGTCCAAACTTGTGCCTGGCGGAGGGGTTTTAGAAGGGGACGTGCCCAGAACAGCGTTCCACTGGCTCCGATGGCTCCGGTGATGGTCCCGGCAACAACCCAGCCAATGTCGGAGTCGGTGGCCCCGATCGTAGCCCCGCCGATGGCCCAGACGATGGCCCAACCGGTGGCAACCGCTACCACTTGCTTCCATTTGATAGATGATGCTGTTCGTCGCAGCGTCAGCCCAGCGATCAACCCGCCGATGGTCCCGACGATGGCCCAGCCGATAGCCCCGACGGTGGCCCCGACGATGACCCCAACGATGACCCAGGCAATGGCCCAGCCGATCGTTCCCAGAAACAGCGGGCCTACCGGCTGCTCGGCTTCTGCTTTAATTTCTTCTTCAGCGGCTGGCCCTTCTGCCTTGACCTCAGTTTCCTCTCTCATGCGCTGCGTCTCAGCATACGTTGCCAGCCTCTCAGCGGCCAGGATCGAAACCCGGCGGCTGCCGTCGTCTGCCAGACGCTCAAGGGCTGCGTACGCCGCAAGCGCCAGGGCCTTGTCACTGCCACGTAACAGACGGTCGAGTTCGTGCATCGCACCCGCACGTACCCCGGCAAAAGGACTTACGATGGCCTGCTGCAACCCGGTGGGCAATTCGGCTGGCTTCACGACCAAGCGAGGATTGTGAGCAATGACGATTCCCCCCTGCTGCTTATAAGCCCACTTGCCCGGCGTCTGCCTGGGGGTCTCGTTTACTACCCGCTCGTACACGTAGTCGTACAGCTCGTCGAGGGTGATCCATCCGTCGGCGTCCGCATCCGCCTCGCCGGTCCGGAGGCCCTGGATCAGGTAGTGGGTGAAGACCGAGTTCTCGGCCTCGCCAAGCACCTGGTCGCCTTCCCAGGCGTACTGGGTCGAGTCGGTCGCGGTCAGCACCACCCGACCGTAGCCGGTGCCCTCAAACGCGGCCGCTGTGCTCACGCTGGACCCCAGGGCGCCCTTTGTACCCCGGGCAAACGCGCCGCTGTGACAGCAGTCGAGGATCAACACTTGCCGCTGTGAACGGCTGCGGTCCATCTCGTCGGTGATGAAAGCGGCCGGGATGGCCGTTCCGCTCAGCAAGTCGCGCTCGGTATCGTTCACCGCCAGGTATAAGTTTCCGCGATCATCCCGCACTCCGTGGCCTGAGAAGTACAACAGCAGCAAATCATCCCGCTTTTTCTTGTCGAAGAAGCGCGCAATCGCCGGGCGGATAACATTGACGGGTTCGTTGACGAGCGCCGTCACCTCGTCAAAGCCACCAATCTGTGGGTTACCTAATACCTTTGCCAGATCGCTGGCATCTTCGCCAGGTGTCACCAGCCGCGCCAGGTTGGTGTCCTGGTATTCACTATTGCCGATGATCAGCGCGAGTTTTTGGCTCATAGCCAGTCCTATCTCGTGCATCACCTTCGCTGGGGTGGCACGATAATCATCTGGGCGGTCGTGATAGCCAAAATCAAAGAAAGGAGTCGGACCTGCCGTACAATTGCAGCGGGTTGAAGTCCCCCCCGGGCCCCCGCCAGCGGAATTTCCCTACCGTGCCCCGCCCGATCTGGATGGCCTCCTGGGGACACTGGTGGATGCATCGCATGCATAGGTAACAGCGGTCTGCGAAACGAATTTGACCACCCTCAAGCCGGACGTTGTGCGCCGGGCATATCTGGACGCAGAGCAGGCAGCGGTTGCAGCGCTCGTCGGTGTAGAACCGCCGTTTGAAGGGCGTGGTGAAGTGTTCGTATGCTGCCCGCCAGAGCCGAGTGGACAGTGAGGGGCCAGCGCTGCCCGTGCTGCGAGAAATCCGCACCTGGTGATCCCTGGCGGACTGCCCGGCCAGCATTCCCCGGACAACCTCTGCCATCCGGCGGGCCAGTCCATCCGCGCTTTTGAGATGTTCAAAGTCCTTGTTCTTGGCCATACGCGCCATCCAGGAGTTCTTGGAGACGAAGGCCAGCCCGTCGTTGCCGGGCATGCCCACGCTAACGTTCCCCAGGGGAACGTAGCCCTGTGGCGCCAGCCGCTGGAGGTTGCGGCGGCCGGCTCCGCCGTCGAAAGCTCCCTTGGTACTAAAGACGAACGCCCCCTTACCCTCCCCGGGGGGGAGACGGCGCAGGTAGTCCTGAAAGAAGGGGGGAGAATCGGCGGCGTAGACGGGAAACCCTGCCGCCAGGAGATCGAACTCCGGCACCGCTCCATCCGGCACCTGCTCGATGGAGCGCACTGTGATCTCAATCGGGAGCTGCTCCAGCTTGCGGGCCAGGTACCAGGCCACGTAGTGGGTGTTACCGGTGCCGCTGAAGTAGAGGATCAACAAGCGCATAGGGACATCAAGGCTCTGGCTGATGATCTCCCAGCCAGCGGACGTGGGGAAAATCGGCGTGGACGGTGTTGTAAAAGCGCTCGTCAGCCGTCCAGAAGGGGCAGCTCAGGTGGTCGGCCAGGGCCAGGTAATGGGCATCGTAGGCGGCCGGCCGCTTGAAGCGGGCTGCCAGTTCGAAAGCACGCAAAGAGAGATCAGGTGGGTCGAGGTAACGAATGTCGAGGGCCAGGGCCTCTCGCAATGCCTGACGTGCGTCCTCCGAGGTCATCGCTCCTCGCACAATCTTCCGGTGCAAAGCCGACGTTACTTCGTAACGGAGCAGTGATGGAGCCACCGGTTGCCAGTCTTTCTTTGTCAACTCTTGCCATAGGGCAAAGGCTGCGCGGCTGAAACGCTCTGCTGTGACCAGAGCGACCACGATGTTGGCATCAACGCAGACCTGTGATCTGGGCATCTCGCTCCTCCCGCATCTGGTTGATATCCTCCACGCTGCTGGGCATCTCACCGTACTTCTCGAAGAGGTAGTCCTGGAACTGACGCACGCGCTCCAGTTGCTGCCAACACTTGCGGCGGCGCACTTCCGCCTCTAGCACCTCGGCCACCAGGCGGGAACGCTGGCCTTTGGGGACCATCCGCTTGACCTCTTCCCACAGTTCCCCAGGCAGCACCAGTGTGACTCGTGCTGTGTGGGTCATCTTGACGCCTCCTTACGTATGCATTACTCGAGCGTATTATTCGTATGTAATTGTACTACATCTCATCCTTCCTGACAACCCCCAGCAGACTTGAGCCTTGCCTGCTCCAAAGGCCGCGTCGAATCTTGCCTCGCTGGACAAAAGGCGCTGGATTGAGTACAATAGAGTAAAGTTGAAGAGCGTACCAAGTGGTTTCGTGCATTGTTGCCACTGCTGAACGGGTGTGGTACAATGTTACCAGATAAGCAGGAGAGGAACAATGGCTCACAAACTGACCATGAGTGAGATTATAGATGACTTGCGCGTGGCAGATGAAGCGTTACGCCGATTTGAGCGCCTGTATTGCCTATCATCAGACCAATTCTTTGGGCTGTATAGTCAGGGCTTGCTAGACGACGGCGAACACTTGCACGATTTTAGCCAATGGGCCGGATTTTACAAACTGCGCCAGCGCCGGCTGGAGGCCTTTAACCGCCTGAGCCAGGAGCGAGTGGCCCGGTTGCGCACCGCTGAAGGGCCAATTCGGCTAGAACGGGTTGAGACATTGGTTAAACCGGTGTAGTGACCCTGATCATCGCCCCCCATGTTGGTAGGTGACACAGTTCGCCATCTTGGCGACAAGATACGTAGTGAGCGTTGAGTAAGGAAAAACGTTAAAAATGCCAACAGTTCTGAGAGTAGGCGCTTATAGGTTTTTTTTCGTTTCCCTGGATTACAACGAGCCTCCGCACATTCACGTGAGGCGAGAGAACAGAGTCGCTAAATTTTGGCTTGACCCGGTTGCACTGCAAAAGGCTGGTGGATACAGTCGGACCGAACTCAACAAAGTCGCCAGGTTGGTAAACGAGCACCGGGAACACCTACTGGAGAGTTGGTATGAATTCTTTGGCAATTGAAGTTCAGGAGGCGAGTGCCCAAAACGTCACCATTAGCGAGGACTCACTAACGGTTGACCTTGTTGATGGTCGTACTGTCATAGTGCCTCTGGTGTGGTATCCGCGCTTGTGGTACGGCACTCAGGAGGAACGAGACAAGTTCGAGATAATAGGCGATGGCACGCTCATACACTGGTCTGACCTGGACGAGGATCTTAGCGTGTCCGGCATTTTGGCCGGACGGCGGTCAGGTGAGAGCCAACAATCGTTGAAGAAATGGTTGGAAAAACGCGCAGTACGCCCGGTGCAGAGTTCCAATATGATACCCGTTGCAGTGTGAGCGGGTAGGCCGAAACGGACAGCGGAGTGGGCGCAGTTGCCGAACGTTTTGTCGCTCGCGTGGAACGTTACCTGCGTGAGGTAGGGGCGACAGATGCGCAACACGCAACACGCAATACGTGAGATGGCGATACCACTGAATCCCTACGTCGCCGGCAACCCCGTCGGCGATAGCCCCGCCTTCGTGGGGCGGGCGGACGTGCTGCGCGAGGTGCTGCGCGCATATTGCGCCGACCGCAGGACAACGCCATCGTGCTCTACGGCCAGCGGCGTATCGGTAAGACCTCCATCTTGCAACACCTGGCGGCCCAACTGCCCGGCGAAGGGCCGTACCGCCCGTTTACTTTGACCTGCAGGACAAGGCTGATTGGCCCCTGAACCGCGTTTTAGGAGACCTGGCCCGGACCATCGCCCACGCCCTGGGTCAGCCTGACCCCGCCCGCACCGCCGTGGAACAGGCGGTGCTGGATCGGTTCGCCGACGTAGGTTCCGACCCTGAGACCAGTTTCCGTGCTGAGTGGCTCCCCGGCGTTCTGGATGACTTGCCAACTGGTTGCTCGCTGGTGCTGCTCTTTGATGAGTTCGATGTCCTGGCCGACCCTCAAGGCGAGCAAGCGGCCAAAGCCTTCTTCCCCTACCTGCGCGGCCTGCTTGCCAGCGACCCCGAACGATTGCAATTTGTCTTCGTTATCGGCCGCAACGTGGACGACCTGGACAACATCGCCCTGTCTCTCTTCAAGGGAACACCCTACCAGCGTGTCTCCCTGCTGAACCAGGAGGACACTGCTGACCTGGTGCGCCTTTCCGAGGCCAATGGCACTCTGCGCTGGCCTGACGACGGTGTGGAACGGGTCTGGCAGTTGACCAACGGCCATCCCTTCCTGACCCAACAACTCTGCTCCCACGTTTGGGAGCGGGCCTACGACGAGTACGAGGTGCGACGCACTTCCGAAGTGCGTCGCACCTTGCCTGCTATCTCCCCGCAAGATGTGGACGTTGCTGTCCCCGACGCGCTGGAGGCCAGCCGCAACACGTTGGAGTGGCTGTGGGACGGCTTGCCTCCCGCCGAGCGGGTGGTGGCCTCCGCACTGGCCGAGTCCGGCCCCAGCCCCATCACCCAGGAGGGGTTGGAGCGGTTGCTGCACGAAAGCGGCGTGCGCGTCGTCATTCGAGAGCTACAGAATGCCCCCCAACTGCTGCAAGAGTGGGACCTGATCGAACCGGCCGACGGCGGCTACCGCTTCCGCGTCGAGTTGCTGCGCCACTGGATCACCAAACACAAGCCGCTGCGCCGTGTGCAGGAGGAACTGGATCGCATTGAGCCGGTGGCCGAAAGCCTCTACCAGGCTGCTTCGGGGTTCTACCGGAGCGGGAAGTTGGGCCAGGCCGTTGAACTGCTGCGCAAGGCCGTTGGATTGAACCCCAACCACGTGAGGCCAACCAACTGTTGGCCGATATGAGTGTGGCTAAAATCTGTGGGGGCGATCTCTGGACGGTGACCGCCGGGGCATGAAGTGCCCCGGCTACGGAGCAGCGCCCGATAAATCGGGCTTGAAACTGGTTGCTTACCCGGAAAGGCGTCAATCCAGGGCGATTTATCGCCCGTTGCTCCGTAGCCCGGCGACTTCATCGCCGGGCGGCTCTGGCTCACCAAATCTCCCACGGATTTTAGCCAGACTCGATTGAAATGCACCCGACGGGCGGCGCTACTGGCGCTCAGATGTCATCTGTGGTATGCTTGAGGTCAGCATCTCGCAGGCGAGAAAGAGGGCTCGTTGACCAAAAGAGAGTTCAGGCTAGAAGACGAAACCCATTACAACCGCTCCGGGCCGGTGCGCTGGATCATCTCCCACGCGCTGCGTTACCCGCTTTTTCCCCTGGCCACGGTCCTGGCGGCTGTCCTGAACAATGCGTTTCATAGCAATATCCATGTCTTTGTCGGCCGGGTGTTTGACTTGATCATCACGCCTGGCTGGGACACGGGCGCGTTGCTGGTACTGGCTTTGGGCGTGA
>Ga0190284_1001344_pt1 | contig 11165 bp, 9 predicted proteins | sample 48691812_MG_FD_161668 | JGI IMG/M metagenome (GOLD analysis project Ga0190284, IMG submission 161668) | Hydrothermal vent microbial mat bacterial communities from Southern Trench, Guaymas Basin, Mexico - 4869-18-1-2_MG | ecosystem: Environmental > Aquatic > Marine > Hydrothermal vents > Microbial... | reverse complement strand
TATTCGCAGCGGTTCCTTATTCTCTGAACTCCAGGCGGGACGAGGCGTACTTCCACACCATGTTCTATCTCATGGTGTCCGCGTCCGGAACAGATGCTGAGAACGAGGTGCTGTCCTGTCGGGGCCACATTGACCTTGTCATGGAATTTCCTGACAGTGTCCATATCACGGAGTTCAAGTGCAACCGGAGTGCGAAGGCAGCCATAAGCCAGATACGGAAGAAGGGGTACGCCGAAAAATATAAACAGGGCGGAAAGAAGATATTTCTTCTCGGCATCAACTTCAGCACGGAGAAGCGGATTCCCATGGAATGGAAGGTGGAAACCGAGGGTGGGGAGGCGGTCATGACTGGGCAGAATGAAGTCTGAAGGATGAAATCCCCAGCCTCATATCGCTCAGATCGGACTTCGGCGAGCAATTTACCTGAATGCAAAAAAGGTTGCGGACGGGATTGCAAATCCCGTCCGGCTTGGGTGGGATTGCAAATCCCGTCCGGCTTGGGTGGGATTGCAAATCCCGTCCGGCTTGGGTCTGAAGGATGAAGTGCCTCTTTCATCCTTCTGACTTCAGACTTCATCCCTCATCTCTCAGACTTCAGACTTCAGACTTCATTCTTCAGACTTCATTCTTCAGACTTCAGACTTCAGACCTCATTTTGGCAAGGAGGAAATATGAACAGACAGGTTGGCCCGAAACAAGGCATTCAGAGAAAAATGGGGCTTTTCCTTATTCTCATAACCACATTCATTCTGGTCGGATTTGGGCTTTACCAGCATTTCAGAGACGCGCACAATATTACGGCGGATATCAATTGTCTTGCGGAAATGACGATACTCAGACTGGCTGATAATCTTGCACTGCCTATATGGAGCGTAGATGACAGTCAGATTGAGAAGGTGCTCCTATCCGAAATGAATGAAAAAAGGATCTATTCCGTCCTGATCAGAAAAAATGACGGAAAAAAGATTGCTGTAAGAGGCATTAAAAGGGATGACAGGTGGCAACTTATCGAAACAGAAAATGACGTTTCGGGCAGAAAAAGCAAAAAAATTGTGATGGAAGGTGAGGAATTGGGGGTTGTCGAAGTTTGTCTGACCAAAAAATTCATGGTAGCTGAACTGAAGCATGAAATAATCATAAAAATTGTGACGATTGTATTTTTGGACATGTCCTTGCTGATTGCCATTATGACAATCATACGAAGGAATGTCATCAGGCCCGTGAGGCTGGTCATCGCCGGCTTTACTGAAAGTGCTGAAAAGATATACTCGGCTTCGGCCCAAATATCATCCGCAAGTCAGTCACTGTCAGAAGGTTCGTGTGATCAGGCAGCGTCTCTGGAGGAATCATCCGCATCTCTGGAGGAAGTCTCCTCCATGAGCCGGCAAAACGCAACCAATACAGAGAATGCAGACAGATCTACGAGAAAAGCCGGTCAGGTGGTCATGCAGGCAGGCAATGCCATGTCCGCCATGACCAGTGCCATGGAAAAGATATCCGGGGTAGCCGGGGAAACTCATAAAATCATCAGTATGATAGACGGAATCACCTTTCAGACCAATATCCTGGCTCTCAATGCCGCTGTTGAGGCAGCCAGGGCTGGTGAGGCAGGACTTGGATTCGCTGTGGTTGCGGAAGAGGTGAGAACTCTTGCGGCAAAAACTGCTGATGCGACAAAACATACTGCCGATCTGGTGGAAAAGATTATAAGGCAGGTCAGTGACGGAACTGAATTTGCGATCCGGACCGATGCGGCTTTCAGAGAAGTTGCCGCAGTCTCAGCCGGGGCTGCCGAAAGGATCAGTGAGATTACGGCAGTTTCCAAAGAACAGGCCCAAATTGTCGGACAAGTAAACAAGGGGGTGATACAGGTGGAAAAGGTAACTCAGCAGAATGCGGCACACGCCCAGGAACTGGCGGCTGTTTCAGAATATATGAACGCACAGGCTGGGAAGATGAAGGGCTTTGTCAGGGAATTGGCCGCTTTGGTCGGGTAGAACAATTTTGCAAATTGTTTGCTGCTCACTGTCAACTGATTTATATAGAGCGTTACACATAATGTTTGTCAGCAGATGAATTTTTAACATACTGATAATAAAATAAAGTGTCAGAAAAAAATGATTTTGACAATCTTTTTGTTAAACGCTATAGATAGGAGGAAAGTATGAAAAATTGTATTCTTGTTATGGTCGCCCTGCTCACTGCATTTTTCTGTGCAGGAACAGCGGCAAACGCAACACCGGAAAATAAGGAGATTGTCATCTCCTTTTCAGGCAAAGGCTGGCCTCCGTATCTGATCCGGGAAAAAGACGGGAACCTTGGCGGATTCATGTTTGATGTGTTGCAAAGCATCGCCGCTTCAAGCGGGTATAAAGTGACCGCCAAAGACTATCCTTCAAAGCGGGGAGCCATAATGTTGGACAAGGGGCGGATTGATGCCCGCGCAAAGGCAAAGGAATGGGTAAAAAATCCCGAACATTATACTTGGACCGACCCTGTCGTGGCATCCGTGGACCTTCTCGTGTTCCTGAAAGAGAATCCCATAGTTTTCAGCAAGCCTGAAGATTTGCTCGGAAAGCGGATAGGGACCGGTCTGGGATACAGCTATCCGCTGCTGGATCCCTATTTTGCGGACAACCGCATTATACGTTCCGACGCAAAATCCGTGTTTGCCATACTGACAATGTTGCTGAAACAGCGTACTGATGCTGCAATTCTAAACAAATTCGTGGTATTGTGGGTCCTCAGACAGGAGTCGAGGCTTCAGAGAGAGAAGTTCAAATTTTCTGAAAAGCCCGTGGGAAAGGCAGGATACAGGTTCATGTTCACATCCGAACATGATTGGAAGCCTTTTGTGAGGCTGTTCAATCAGGAATTGGTGAAAATGAAGGAAGACGGAAGATTGGAAAAAATAATGAAAAAATATCAGTAATGTCCGAAGACCTCCGATGTTTTCAAAACCTCGGAGGTCTGAGAAGGGGACACCAAAGTTAAGGGAATTTACTTAAAACATAAAGTCATCCTTAATATAATACAACGAAAGAAACAAATTTTCCAGCACAAAAAAAATATTTGTCAACAAAAGAATTAAAAAAAAATTGTATTTGATTTTTTCCCATATTTGTGTCAGTATTGCTTAAACTCGTTACGAGATTCCGCCTCGTAACGTGAATACCGGAGGCTCTGATTGAAAAAGTGACAAACGCGCATGACTGCGGCCGGGCAGTCATGGGAGCATGGCTCGGGTTTGTCAATCCGAGTCGAGCCATATGGCCCAAACTATCTTTTATAATTGATATAACGTCACAGTATCCCTGAGATCATTTTTTTTGCAGCTTTTGGCGCACTGCCAAAAATGATTTTGGCGATCTGAAAAAGGAGCATTTTATGACATCAGCCCGCCGATGACATACGCACATAAGAAAATCCCGGGTTGTAGGGTGGGTGGAGGATTTCGATTTTTTACGCAGTAAAAAACGAAATCCGCAACCCACCTTGACAAACGCACAAACGAAATCATTGAATATATTTGGATTTACAGAGGAGGAAAAATGGCAGACATGTTCGCAGACTATAAAAATGAGATGGCAGAGAAAGACAGCAAGGAGGAAAGCAGTCCGCCGGCACCTCCGCAGGGTACACAGGGAGGAACTGACCGAGCCTTTGAATATCTGTACCGGGGCGCGTTTACAATGCTCAAAGTCAACCTCAGGGCAGGCGAAAGGCTCAAAGCCGAATCCGACGCAATGGCGGCGATGAGCGCAAATGTGAGCGTCGAAGGCAAGCTTGAAGGGGGTGTCCTCGGGGGACTGGGGCGAATGCTTTCAGGTGAAAAATTTTTCTTTCAGACGCTGCTGGCGCAACACGGCCCCGGCACTGTGTATCTGTCGCCGGCCATTCCCGGAGATATCATGGACCTTGAAATGGACGGCAGCATCTCATACATTCTTCAGAAAGACGGCTTTTTCGCAGGATCCGAAGGCATAACGATAACGACAAAAATGCAGAATCTTGCAAAAGGTATATTCTCGGGCGAGGGCTTTTTCGTGATCAAAGCCAGCGGCAAGGGAACTCTGTTCGTCAGTTCTTACGGTGCTATTCATCCCCTTGATCTTTCAGCAGGGGAAGAAATCATTATTGACAACTGCCATTTGGTGGCATGGCCTGAGACAATGAGCTACACTATTGAAAAGGCATCTTCCGGATGGATTTCGTCCTTTACATCGGGCGAGGGGCTTGTATGCCGTTTCCAAGGCCCGGGTCGGGTTCTGATGCAAACCAGAAACCCCAACGGATTCGGAGCATGGATGAGACAGTTCATGCCGGCCAAATAAGAAGTGAATCGAACAAATTGGGTGACAAGAGATGAACGCTATGAATTCGGCGCATCAGGATATCTTCTATGAAGGCGGTGCTTTTCACGAGCAATTCAGCCATGGAAGGGCTTTTGGGAAAATCATTGTCACCGCGGGTTCCCTGCATTTTGAAACGCAGGAGTCCGTGACTGATATCCCCTTGCAGGGCATTCTCATAAAGGCTGGCGGTGCGAATGACGGTACGATTTTTTTTATGCATCCCTCATCTCCCGGATGGACCCTCTTTGCCGGAGATCATGCCATCCTCAAGGATGCAAATCTGCTTTCCTATTCTGATATTGCCCGGCAAATTGACCGGATTCAGGAGGTAAAGACACAATCCAATAAGGTCATTGCAGCCTTTGTCGTATTTTGTCTGATATGTATTTACGGCCTTTTTCAACTGAAAGAGCCGTTGGTGACAGCCACTGCAAAGCAAATCCCCGCGGTCTGGGAACAGAAACTCGGAGATGCCGCGATGTCTCAGCTGAAAGCAGGAACGCGTTTCGTTGAAGCCCCGGGGGCCCTTGAGATATTGAAACAGATCACAACCCCGCTGTTAAGCCGGATCCCTGAAAAACGCAATACTTTCAGGATACACATTGCGGAAGATTCGGCAATTAACGCGTTTGCGCTGCCCGGAGGGCATATTGTCCTGAATACCGGACTGATTCTGTATGCGGAATCAGCAGAAGAGGTCCTCGGCGTTCTTGCCCATGAAGCCGCACACGTCACGTTGCAGCATGGTCTGAGACAATTGATCGGCTCCGCGGGAATTTATGCACTCGCACAGGCATTTTTCGGCGATGCCACCGGACTGATGGCGGTGATGGCCGAGAACGGGGCATTTCTGCTTACCCGAAAATATTCCCGGGATTACGAGCGGGACGCGGATGACACCGGCTGGCGTTATCTTGTCAACGCCGGGATGAATCCACGGGGAATGACTGCTTTTTTCACAAAGCTGCTGGAAAAAGAGCGGGAAAACCTTCCGAGCCGCGTCGGGGATGCGCTCAATTTTCTCAGCACACATCCCGCGACCCGGGAGCGGATCGCTCGTTTACAAGATAAAGAGAAAACACTTGACCGACACTCAGGATATATGTCCTTTCATCCGAATTTTCAGGAACTTCAGGATATGCTGCGAAAACATGTGCAGAAAGAAATCAGCCATGAATGAAACCCGGCCAGAGAGAAAGGATGACTGTCTGCTGATGAATGGAAGACCGTATCAAATCTGTAGCGGAAGAGGAATGGTGTTTCCTTCTCATTCCTTATGTTGCACCACATGAGCCTCCGAGTCAAACTGCTTGTTTTTTCTATCATTCTTGTGCTGATTCCGCTTGGAATTTCAGGAAGAACAATGATCCGAATCACTCAGGATGAGTTAAAAAGCTCGGCCAACGACAACCTCATCGCGGCGGCAGGACAGCTCACTCAGGAAATTGAGAATTTTTACAGATACACCTGGCTCTCTCCGCTTAAACTGATTAAGAAAATCGTGGAAAGCAAGCAGTTGGGGGCCAAAGAGAAACTGTCCTTCCTGACTGAGGAAATGAAAAGTGCAACCGATTTCGTGGCGGTTCAGGTTTCCATTGAAGGGGCGACATCTCCCCTTCTTATTACTCAGGACAGTTTTTCAGATCAACTGAAAAAATCATCTCTTGATCCCGCACAGATATTGGAACTGATGCCTGAGAGGATTGCCGCGTTGCGGAAGCATGAGGATATCTTTGCAGGAGACCTGACATATATCACGGCCGCGGAGACATGGCTGATCACGGTGGTACTTTCTCTGGATGAAAGTGCGTTTGAACGCCCGGCAACGCTCTCCGCCAGAATAAACCTCAGCAGGCTTATCCGTCGCATTGGGAGCAATCCGTTTAACAAAGTCGGTTCCATCATTCTCATCGGCCCCGAGGGACGGAACCTCCTGTCCCCAGGCACACCTGATATCGGGCAGCATGAACTTGTCAAGACTGCAAAAGGATTATTGGCCTCTGACATCCGAACTATGGGAACCGGGCTCAGCATTCTCCCTTCCGGTGAAAAAATGATCGGAGCTTACGCCATCACAGACACCCCGAGCCTGGGGGTAATTGTGGAAATGAAGGAGGCCAATGCATATCTGGCTGTCACGAAAATGTTGCACAACTTTGTCACCTGGCTCATCTTCGGCTTTTCTATCGCCGTTATCGGGGCGATAGCTGTCTCTGTATCTTTGACAAAACCGTTGCTGAGGCTGACACAGGCCGTGCGCCTGATTTCAAAAGGCGACTTTTCAGCTGCTTTGGATATTGATATCCGTTCAAGAGATGAAGTGGGCATACTTGCGAAGCGTTTTGTTGAAATGAGCAGAGATTTGGAAGACTCATACAAAAAGATGGAGGAATACAACAGGACACTCGAGGAGGAAGTCAGAAAACGGACTGAGGCACTGAATAAAACTCTGGGAGAAGTCAGTGAGGCTAACACTCACATTATGGAGAGTCTGCGTTACGCCAAAACCATACTGCGGTCCCTGCTGCCGAATTTGGACGAAGTGAAATCCGTCATCCATGACAGCTTTTTCCTCTGGATGCCCCGGGATATCGTGGGCGGAGACGCTTTTTTTGTTGATTTTTTTGAGGGCGGATTTGTAATTGCTGTGATTGACTGCACCGGACACGGTGTCCCCGGGGCTTTTATGACCATGATCGCCTCCTCCGGCCTGAAAAGGATCATCAAGGATGACACCTGCCGTGATCCTGCTGAAATACTCAGACGACTGAATTTCATTGTCAAAACATCTCTCCAGCAGGATACCGAGTATGCGCTTTCCGACGACGGCCTGGATGCTGCAATATGTTTTGTCAAAATGAAAGAAAGCTATCACACTTCTTTTGATATGACCTTCGCAGGAGCAAAAATACCGCTGGCCTATGTTCATAATGACGAGGTGCATGTCATTAAAGGCGACAGGCAGAGCATTGGCTATAAACGCTCCGATTTGGACTTCAGTTTCACCAATCACACAATCCATGTTGAAAAAGGAATGGCCTTTTATATATGTAGCGACGGTTTTGTGGATCAGCTCGGAGGAGACAGGGAGCGTTCTTTTGGCCGGAAGCGTTTCAGGAACTTGGTGAAGGAAATCGCACACCTCCCTTTTGAAAAGCAGGAGGCCAGGTTCCTTGAGGCGTTTAATGAGTACAGAGGCGAAAATGAGGTGCAGGACGATGTGACGGTGATCGGTTTTGGCTTTTAAGTGCGGTGAGCGGGAGAGACGGGAGGGCCTCAATCAGTTGACGACAAAAGTGCCGCACCCGAAGTGTGCATGTCTTCCTATATGAAGTATTGACGCCAGCCCGATATAGGGAATGACTGAATCCGGTATGGACACGCCAAAGGTCTGCGCGCCTGTCCACCGTCCTGGCCAATGTCCCGGCACAGGGTCGAAACTGCTTTTAAGGATAGGGACATGCGAAGCAGCCTCAACAGCATTCACCAGGGCTGAATGATCTTTGGTACTCAGAAGATCGCAAAACGCATTGAGATCATAGTGCTTTCCCAACGTCAGCAGGGCAGTCCGGTCTGCGAAAGCCTCCAGAATACGTTTTAATGTCGGAGCCTCCTCCTGTCCCTGGGAGTTTCGGAAATCAAACGGCGACAGCCAGGTCAGATCGTCAGTCACCTGTTTAACAGAGGCCTGCCGGCGGTACGCTTCAAAATCAAGTTCCTGGGACCATTGGAGAGGGGTTGCCTTATAGCCCAGATTCAGTTTCCCGTCTTCCACCACAGGCTCCCAACGGTTGCCCCGGGCCATATAGACGGACTGTATGTCAAACCGGCCCCATAAGCCGTTGGAATACTGCCATCGGGAGTCCGGCCTGTTCCCCAGCTCCTCCAGAGCGGGCAGAATGACCTCCAGAAACAGGCCGTGATCCGCGCTTTCCCCTATGAGTTTGAGTTCCCAGAAAATCAGTTCTCCCTGCCCATAATGCCGTTTCCCAGGATAAAAAAACAGTACAGCGTCAATAGGCCACGGTGTCTCCGGCACTTTCGCAGAACTGCCCTTCCGCATCCGCCTGCTTTTTTTCTTTCCCCGGGATTTTCCCTTTTTCCCTTTTTTGCCGATGGAGGAAATCTTGCCGTCAAAAGGTCTGAGATAATCCTCCCATTCAGCCAGTGTTTTGCGCCAGGGCCGGGCCTGAATTGTGGGAAGACGGTCTGCAATGGCCGTTCCCAGAATCAGGGAGAGTTCTGTGGATGGAAAATTCGGAAACCAGATTAGGGAACTGTTCACCCTGCAGGCAAACAGATAGCGATTCAAATAAATATCGAAACCTAACATTTTTATAATTTATAATTCATAATTTCAGGAAATTGACTGAGTCAAGATCACGGATTGAAAGAACAGTTGTTTTATCCGTCAGAGGGTAGGTTTTGGAGTCGGGATAAATCAACTCTGTTTTACTCACACCTGAATCAGCTGATTTTATAGGAAGCATACTCTATAAGCTCATACAGCAATTTGAGCTGATGAGCAGACCACTGTCTGATTTTCCAGGCCCCCAGCATATCTTTGGCTTCCTGGCTCAGATGCCCCATGAATCTTCCCCAGTAGAACTGTTCCTCTCTCTTATCTTTCAAACCAATGAGCTGCTGAAGGGCTTTCTGTTCATCAGGTTTCAGGAGGGATCGGAAAATCTCCGCCATTTCCAGCAGCCTCAGAAATTCCGTGGCTTCAAAAGTCAGCAGCCCCTTATCGTCACGGGTATGGGGCGCAAAGACCTGAAAAGGGCTGGAGAAGAATCGGACACGCAGCATATTCATTGGAAAACGGGCCTCCTGATGAACAGCACGGCACAGAATCTCTCCCATGGTGCCCCTTTTCCCTTCGCCAGTTGTCGGAAATACCTGAATCAGTCCCTTCAGCGCAGTCCCTTCATAAATAAGGAGTTCCTGCAGCCATGTTTTTAATTCACGGCGGTGGATTGTCAGCAGAAAATGATTCTCATCATGTATATAGGAGCCGATAACTTTCTCAGCATAAAAGCCTTTTTTTGTTTCTGCCTGCAGTTGCTCCGGTATGTGAGTGACAAATCCCCACACGATAATTGCCTGGCGGGAGGTATGTCCCATTGTTTTTGCTTTGTCAGTAATGGCCTGACATGAGCGGCAACAGTCTGAAGTGTCAGATGACATATCCGGATTCTCAGTTGTCATGCAGGGATATATCCAGCATCGCCGACAGGGTCTGTCAAACGCAGAAAGCGGAGACCCGGGCTTTCCCTCAATCGGGAAAAGGTCGGAATCCGTCACAGAATATTTCAAAATCGCCAGCAATTCCGCTCCGGAGCGGCTCCGGCGCAACCAATCAAAGATACTTAGCATCAGCATTTAGTGTTTCAGTATTTTAGTATTAAAAAAATTCTATGAAAAAGCTGAGAGCTTTAAATTCGCAACATGCCTTACATGCCTTACATCATTCACCATTTTATCTTGGTCTCAGATATTTTGTTTTTACTCCCCACAGATAAAATTTTATCCATTCAAAACCGAATTTCAGCAGTTCAGCCTCATCTTCTCTGATTTTCCTGAGAATTGCGGATTTCACTTTATACCGCTTCAGAAAACTGCTTTCAAGAATAAACGCCTGGAAACGGTCGGTGTTATAAGCGGCCATGAACGCCATCTTCGCTCTGGGACCATCAGGCCCCTCTTTCCCCCACGGGTCAGCGTGAAAGAGACGCTTGAGCTTTGCCCACCGGGCTGTCATTTTGTTATATGTGACCGCATCCTGATCCTGTGCATAAGTCTGAACGGTCCATGTTCTGTTTTCATGCTGGCCCATGCAGAAATCAGGGGGCCTGAAAAAATGAATGATGTCCGTGGTTCTGGTTTCAGCATCGTAAAAGGCTCCGTGTTCCACAGGAAAAGTGCGGCAGGCATCCGGGCGGTCCGGATACACAGAACAGCCTTGGTCCGTTAAAAAAGGGCAAGTTTTCTGTTCATTTTCAGCCATGCGAAGAAGCACTTCCGGAAAGAAATTGGAGGGCCGCAGCACAATATCCACATACTGCTCAATAAACTGGTCAGATGTAATCCCCAGTCGCTGTTTCAGCCGTATCACATCGTAGGGATATAAAAAAAGGTTGAGATTTCGGCAACATAGATTGAAGCAGGATATCTCTGCATGACAATGGAATGAAAATGTGTCATCATTATCAATCTGACCGGGAACCTGCTCCGGGTTTTCTGTGTCCATATATTTCATAAAAATCCTGAACAATCTGATATGACTAAAAAAATAGAGCCTTAATGATCTGTGAAAGTGAAAAGCTACAGTGAACAGTTGAAAAAGCCTGTATAAAATTATCAGAATTAATAACCGATAAATCATAATTTTTCAATGATAATATTTATTTTTTTTCGCCTGTCCCGTGATTAACGGGAAGTGATGATCTGGAAAATTCTGATGTCAGCAATTTCAGGAGATTAGGAGAGATTGCAACTGTCGGAGGTTAAGACAATTGAAATTGTGGCGTGTCGTGAAATTGATCTGTGTGCAGGAGAAAAAAAATTGTGGGGTGCCCAAATTCCATTTCAGCACCCCGGAAACTGAGGACAAAGCTCTGGAAAAAATGTTTGACAATCTGGTTGTGATATGATATGTTGAGATGTTGGTCAGGCACGAAACTGAAATGAAATTTTGGCAGGGTTCATCCTCCGGAGTGCCAAAATGAAATTTTGGCAGAGCCGGAGGCGAAACTCACCCGCCCAGCTCGGATTGCCAAATCCGAGCCGCCCGGAAAGGGAGCGCCAAAA
>Ga0190284_1001343_pt1 | contig 11170 bp, 10 predicted proteins | sample 48691812_MG_FD_161668 | JGI IMG/M metagenome (GOLD analysis project Ga0190284, IMG submission 161668) | Hydrothermal vent microbial mat bacterial communities from Southern Trench, Guaymas Basin, Mexico - 4869-18-1-2_MG | ecosystem: Environmental > Aquatic > Marine > Hydrothermal vents >... | reverse complement strand
TGAGCCTGCCATCGTTGGTGCCGTCGGGGTACTCAGCCTGGTCCAGAGAGTACTCCACGACTTCGCGGGATACGTGGTTCCGCTCCTGGACGATGATGCGGTCGCCGTCACGGTGGCTGCGCATCTCCCAGACCAGCTTGCCGTCGTCAAAGGCCCGCAAGTTGACCCGGGCGTCCCGGCCTTGAACGACTTTGCAGTTCACATGCCGATTGACAACGACGAGACTCTCTGATGCCTCCGCGCCGATGGCGAGGTACTCTATCTCCCGAAACGCTTTCACGAGGTTCTCGCCAATCTCCGTCACCGTGTCCGTGTCCGTCGCCTTGTCCGTGTCCGTCGCCGTTGCCGTCGCCGTTGCCGTCGCCGTCGTCCCGGGATCGGGACCGGGATTGGGATCGGGCCCCGGATTGGGCAATTGGACTGTCTTCTCCGAGCACGCGACGCACTGCTGCCGAGCGCACGCACCGCCCAACAACAGCAGCAGGATCGGGCTGAGTATCAGGACTGTCTTCTTCACGACGTATCTCCTTTTCACAAGCCGATTCTGAACCACCCGTTACAATTTGTGCTCCCGCCGTCCCCGGCAATCGATCTTAACCCACGCTGGTCCGCGCCGCGATTCCCATCGCCCCGAGCGCCCCTTTGTTCGCTCGCTGAGTCGATAAAGTTGGGAGAGGCGCCGAGCGCCCGGGCGCTCGGCGGTCTCCCAAACGGAGGGGATTGGAAGCCATTACATCTTGAACTGCCTGCCGCATCGCAGCCTTTCCGTTGCCGTTTGGCCAGTCCATCTGGCGCGCGCCGTGGTGGTCTCGGGGTTCCACGCCTCTCCACCAACAGGACCGACCACGCGCGCACCCTCATCGTGCTCTCCCCCCGGCCGGGGAGACCACCGGGCGCTGGCGCGCCCGGCGGCTCCCCACATGGAGGGGAAGGAAGCTAACCTTGGACAAGTCCTCCTGGCGGGCGAGCATCGCTTCGCTCGCGCCATGTGATGACTAAGGGCATGTCCGGTGCCAGGGCGAAAACGACGTCTTCTTGCAGTGTCTCTTTATTGGTTCAACCGAGCAGAGGGACCGGAACGGAGCGTCGTATGCGGCGTATCTCCTTGTCATAAACGTAGTTACGTTTCTGCTACGCGGCCGGACCGGCTGGTGCCGGTTTGGCTGATGCCGTCCACGCGACAAGCCATCAAAATGGCGGCCAATTGGCGGCTAATGGCGGCCAAGCGGTGGGACCCCTGGAAGGTGGTCAGGACGGCCCCGGCCCCGGCCGTATGGTGCCAGGTCCAAGGGGCTCGCGCGACATGCCCGAGTAGGCCCGGCCACCGGGCACATCCGATGTGCTGCACGCTGCTGGGGGGACGCCAAGTTAAGTGAGTAACTCATACGGGCCGGGCTATTTGACGCTTCGCGTCAAGCACGGGTCCGAGTCAGCCAGTGGCGGGTCACCCGGCCGAGCCATCCACGAAGCCGCTGGCCGCCCCACAAGACGAGACAGACCGTTGTAATGAGCGGCCCGCTTCGGTAGCATGGACTTGAGGTATATAGGGAGGTCTGGGTATGTTCACCTTGAAACCGGTTGACTTTGTTCGGACCGAGACCGCGTTGGTGTTCCGTGTTTCATTACGCTGCGTGATCTGTGCGGGCTTGTTTTGCGTCATGCCCGTGTTGGCTGACGACCCTCCCGGCGACGTGACTGACCCTACGCCGATCGAGGGGGCAAAGCAGGTGTTCATGGACCCGGCGGACGATAGGGCGCTGCGGCGGACCGATGACGACCCCAGCGTTGATCCGCTCACGGGCAACTGGCCCGAGTTACGCTATGCCACGCTCGGGCATTGGATTCCGGTTGACGCCTATGCGGACCCGTACTTCGGCAACTACAGCACCAACGGCGACTGCAACACCAACTGCGACTTCCTACGGTTGGACATGGTCTTTGACGGATTACTCAACCCGCCTGGGGATGTGACCGTGCCCTATACGCCAGCCCAGTATGGTCCCAACCCGCTGTTCGGCTGGGTGGAGATCGACGTGGACGCCAACCACGAGACCGGAGGCGACACGGACCAGCCGGGGATCATGTACTGCGCTAACGTGGCCCGCTGGGGCGGGGTGCCGCAAGGAGCGTGGTTCGAGGACCGGATCAGCACCGACGGGGAGCCGTGGAGCGGAACTTTCGGTGCACTGCCGGCGACGTATCGTAGCGGAGAGGAGTTCTTCCTGCTCTTTCAAGGGGATTACATCAACAGCATCGACAAGGTTGTTGGCGACGCGGACAACGTGTTCGAGGAAGACGAGACCTGGCTGGTGAACGGGGCTTTGTTTTGGGGTGCGCCTGGATACATCCCCGTCATCTATGGTCCGGGATATCAACCCGACGTCACCATCCGTTTCAAGCACTCCACCACCGATGGTACTACAACACTGTCGTTCGTCTACTCGCTAGACAACCAAGCCCACGCCAAACTCTACAACGACTGGCCGGTCCAGGACTACAACTTCTCGAGTAGCGACGCGAACTCCGTTGACGAAGCCCTGTGGGACCTGGAGATCAGCGCCGACGATCCACCATACCCGAGCCACCCCAACAACCCGCTGTTGGAGGGTTGGGCAACTCAGAACCGTCAGAACCATCTCGATCCGTGGGGTTGGCGGTGTACGGTCCTATTCGGAACGGCCCTCGACTCGCCGGCTCAGGGTGACGAGGTCTTCGCCTGGACGGATGCCTGGCCGAACGTGGTGGTCAATGATTTCAACGGCGACGGGCTGGTTACCAAGACGGATCGGTTTACGCTGAACGACTACATCGCTGAGCATGACGGCGAGACAGGCTATGACGCCGATGGCTCGTCGACGAACGGGGAGATTGACCGCCAGGACTTCTCGGACCGGTTCAGCGTTCACGATGACGATTACGACGGGCTGATAAACACGAACGGGTTTCCCAACCAGGGTCCGTGCGACTACGACAACGACGGGGACGTGGACCTGGATGATTTCCGGGCGTTCCAGGTGTGTTATTCAACAACGCCGTTGGACCCGGAGGTACTGGCCAACGTCGGATGTCTGGATGCGTTCGACGATGACGAGGACTTGAATGTTGACCTGGATGATTATGTGACCTTTGTCTCAGTGATGAATGGGCCGGGGTAGGAAGAAGGTAGGAGGCAACAAGGCGGCAGGCAGGGTCCACTGACGTTGGACGTTGGACCTTGGACCTTGGACTTTGGACTTCAGAGGGGAGTGGAATGACCAGGCTGGCGGGCCCGGTGGACGGGCCGAAACTCGGCGGGGATGGCGCGAAGATGTTCTTGCGCGCCTACACGCTGATGGAGTTGCTCGTGGTGGTCTTCCTGATTGCTCTGTTGATGTCGATCCTGGTGCCCGCACTGGTAACCGCCCGAGAGGCGGCTAAGAGCATCGTGTGCATGGACCACGGTCGGTCCGCGGCGATGGAGTTTCAGTTCTTCGCCGACAGGTATGCCCATCCGTATCGAGGTGACAGCGAACAGTACGGTTCGCGCTTCGACGCGATGGACTTTCTTGAATACCTTTACGGGGTCGGCGAATTCTGGGACCGCCACGGAATCGAACACGAGGCATATCGGCCGGGCCAAAGTTTAGTGACCTGCCCATCGGCGCCGCCGGGCTTGGTCGGGTACGGCGAACAGGTGGCCCCTTGGACTCCCGCCGTCGGTCCGCGAGAGAACGTCAGTTACGCGATGAACCGCCGGTTGTTCCTCGCCCCGGCGTTGAAGGAAGGTGTTCCCTTCGAGGTCCCGGTGTTGCTAACCGAGCACGTTTTGAACTACCCGTACATACCGCTGCTCTTTGACGTGGACGCTGAAGCCGCGATGAGGGAGTTCGGTCAATTGACGATCCATCATATGCCGTTCTTCTGTACGCCGGATCCCTTTCTGGAAAACTATTGGTTCCCCGCCATGCGCCATCGGGGCAAGATGATCGTTTCGTTTGTCGGAGGCCACGTGCTCTCCACCAAGGACCCGTTGGCCGAAAGTCAATGGATTTGGGATTACTTTCCCAGCCTCGGCGACAAGTCACAGTAGTCGGGTGTGTGTGCGGTTGTAGCGGCGGGCGTCCCGCCCGCCGTGGGGTATTCCCCGGACGGCGAGGAAGGCGATTCGGTCGGTTTTGGTTTTCCCCGGCCAGCGAGGCGCTGGCCGCTACAGACCAGAGGTGAAGTTGCTATGACTTTGCGGGGTAAGTTTCATCTGCTACTCGCCATCTTCGGGCTCTCCATTGCAGCCAACGTGGCAATAGCGGTGTGGTGTGTCCGTGTCTATGTGGACACGGCGACCGGCCGCTTTCACATGTTTGTTTCCGACATACGGCGAACCGACCAAATCCGAAGTTCGCTGGATGAGTTGGTGGGCGAACTGAAAGCTCGCGCCGGACGGAGCAAGCCTCTGGACGACAACCGCTATCACGTCTTGTGCCGGCAGATTGTGGAGCAGGTTTCCCAACTCCCTTCGGCGGTGAGCAACCCCCAAAGCGAAGAGGCCAAGACTCATCTGCTGGAGTTGGGCCGGCGGCTGTACAAGCGGAGCGAGCAGTACATGTCTTTGCTGTCCGACGGGCGAGGTGAGGAAGCTGCGGAGTTGCTCGCTACGGCGATCGAGCGTGAGTGTGTGGCCCCCATGCGAGAAGGACTCTGGGAGGTCGGCCGCCAGAGTAGCACGTCGATCAACCAGACCGCGGCCGAGATGGCCGAGAAGCAAACCTGGGTAACAGCCATCCTGTCCGCAAGCACGGCGGTGGTCTTCCTGGTGGTGGCGGTCAGCTTCCACCTGGTGCGTTACGGTATGCTCAAGCCGGTGGAAGCGCTCAAGACCGCCACCGAACGGCACGCGGCGGGCGATTTGGAGTATCGCATTCCCGAGCATTCCAGTGACGAGTTGGGCGTGCTGTCCCGCCAGGTCAACTCGATGGCCGACTCGCTGGCTATGGTCCAGCGCCGCCTGGTCGAGCAGGAACGCTTGGCCGCCGTGGGTGAACTGGCCTCATCCGTGGCCCACAACATCCGCAACCCCCTGGCGAACATTCGGGGTTCGGTTCAGATGTCGATGAAGCGGGTGCCCGAATGCCAGGCCCATCTGGCCGGCGTCATCGAGGTCGTCGATTCCCTGAACCAGTGGCTTCACGATCTGCTCACCGTGCACAAGTCAATCGAACTGGAATGCCGGGCGGTTGCCGTGCGCGGGCTGGTTGATCGGGTGGTCGGGGTGATCCGGCCGGCAGCGGAGAGTAGTGAAGTCCGCATCGAGGTGGAGGAGTCGCAGACTGACTGCACGGTTCATGCGAATTCGTCGCGACTCGGACAGGCCCTATTGGCCATGGTGAGCAACGCGGTGGAGGCTTCGCCTCCCAAGGGCGTGGTGCGGGTGACGATCCGCCGGCACGCGGAAACGCCCGAGCAAGTGGACCTCCAGGTGACCGACTCCGGGCCGGGCATCTCTCCGGAGATTCGCGATCGCCTGGCCTCCCCCTTTTCCACCACCAAGCAGGGCGGCACGGGCATCGGCTTGTACCTGGCCAAGCGGGTGGCCACGGCCCACGGCGGCGAGATCGACTTCCGGGACAATCCCGGCGGCGGCACCATCGTCACCCTGAGCCTGCCGTCGAACCCGGCCGAAGCCGCAGGTGAGGCGGCAGATAGATCGTAGTGGCGGGCGCCTCGCCCGCCGTGGGGAGTTTCCCGGCCGGCGAGGCGCTGGCCGCTACAGGAGCGGAGTTCGTGGCCAAAATCCTGATCGTCGATGACGAAAAAATGCTGGTCCAGACCATGGAGTTCCAACTGTCGGAGGCGGGGCACAAGTGCTTCTCCGCCCACACGCTGACCCACGCCCATAAAATCCTCGAGGAGTTGGACCCGGAGTTGGCCATCATCGACATCCGACTTCCGGACGGCAGCGGTATGGACTTGATCCGGAGCATCCGCGCCGAGGACCGCCGTTTCCCCATTGTGGTGGTGACCGCCTTCGGATCGATTCCCAATGCGGTCCGTGCCATGCGCGAGGGGGCCAACGACTACATCGTCAAGCCGGTCGATCTCGATGAACTCAACCTGATCGTCGAGCGCAACCTGGAGACCCAACACCTGCGGGGACGGGTTGAACTCTACGAGCGCCTCCGGCGCGAGGACGTTGGTGACGACCGTATCGTCGGCAAGAGCGAGGTATTCACCAAAGTGATGGAGATGGTCCGGAGCGTAGCCGATCCGCCGGGGGCGGGACCGGCTTCGACCATGTCCCCGGTCCTGCTCACCGGCGAGACGGGGACGGGCAAGGATCTGCTGGCCCGGTACATCCACAACATCGGCCCTCTGGCCGCTCAGCCGTTTGTGGATGTGGACTGCGCAGCCCTGCCCCGAGAGTTGATCGAGTCAGAACTCTTCGGGCACGAACGCGGGGCGTTCACCGATGCCAGAAGTAGCAAGCGCGGGCTGCTGGAGATCGCCGCGGGAGGCACGGTCTTCCTGAACGAGATCGGCGAACTGCCGGTCGAGTTGCAGACCAAGCTGCTGAGCGTGCTGGAAGGCAAGAGTTTTCGTCGGGTGGGCGGGACGCGCAAGATCGACATGAACGTCCGGGTCATCGCCGCCACCAACTCCGACTTGCAGAAGCGCGTCGCCGCCGAGACCTTTCGTCGCGATCTGTTCTATCGTCTCAACGTCTTCCGCATCGATCTGCCGCCGCTTCGTGATCGTGGCGGGGATATCCTGCTGCTGGCCGAGCATTTCGTGGACCGGCTTTGCCGGAAATACCGCAAACCCCCCGCGGCCCTGTCGGAAGAGACCCAGGCCTTGCTGACTGGGTATCCCTGGCCGGGGAACGTGCGCGAACTCGTGCACGTCATCGAGCGGGCTGCCTTGCTCCACAAAGACGGCCTGATCGGCATCGAACACTTGGGCATGGCCCCCACACACGCGCCGGTGTCGATATCCCGGACGACGGCGCCGGAACTCGATCGCCGCCTCATCCAGGAGACCCTGGAGCACACCGAGGGGAACGTCTCGAAAGCCGCCCGCATCCTGGGGGTCAGCCGCGATACTCTGCGTCACCGGTTGGAAGCCATGGACAAAGCATGAGCCGGACGGATATGGTGAGGCCCGTACCTGCTGCCGTGACTTCACCACTCCCGTTCTGGTGGCTGAGCCAGTCGAGCACCGAGTCATCCGCAGGGTAATCCTTCCCTGAGTGCCCGATAAAGCTGGGCGAACGGCGATCCACACAAATCTCTGATTACGCCGTACAAAACTCGGGCTCGCTCGTATAACCCTATGTGAACCGAAACCTGACTCCTCCGCTTCCTTTCCTCTTTGTCGCGCGGACGGGCCTGCCCACCCCCAGGCTCGTCCATTTTTTTGTACAAAACGGGGCACTCGTTCGTATCACCCTCGTAGCGGAGGTGCTGACGATGAACCACACGGACATGGCTGGAGTTGGAGTAGCGTAATGAATGTTTCGTTTCGGGCGAGCAGGGCAACGGCTGGCAGGGCAAAGCAGCACACGAGCCAGACCGACATCGTGTTGGAGTTCGACGAGTTTGTCGAGGGTGTTGATACGGATTACTTCCCCGTGCCCAGACATACCGTTATTCTGAGCCACATGCAGGCCGGTGTTCTTAAATTGCAGTTGGAAGAGGCGTTGAGCAAGCTTGCAGAACTGGCAAAAAAGGAACTGGGTGATGGGTCAGAAGGCGAACCTGCGTGACGACAAGCTGTGGGCGCCCAGAGTAGGACAGAACGCCTGGCCGATCAGTCCGGCACAGGTTCGTCTGGTTTCTTCTTGCCGATGTTGCGTGAGTCCTGGGGGGTGAAGACGCAAACTTCGGCGTCCAGGTCGGAGAGGTAATCCACGATCATGGGCTTGACCCGCCCCCACTCCAGGCCACCGCAGCCGCACCCCAGGGCTGGAATCGTGATACGCAGTTTTCTCCGGTCCTCGCTGAAGGCGTCCACCCGCACGGCGTTGTCGAAGATGAACTCGCGTAACTGGGCGAGGATGCTTTCGATCCAGACGTACTGCGAAGGCCTGTGCCAGTCGTTCTTCGTGGCCGCGTTGATGATCCATTCGTGCTCGTCGTTGCGATAGACTCTAATGCAGCCCGGCGTGTAGTGCCTCTGGTGACACGCCTCTTGGTAATCAGCGAACATCTCGGGGAAGCGTCTCTTGAAGCCCAGGGCCACCCCGGCTCCCATGACGCCCACGCAGTTGACGGTGTTGACGCGAAGGTCCGCCGTAGTGTCGAACATGTCGCCGGTGACGAAGCGGATCACGGCGTCGGCCCGTGGATCGTGAACACTTTCCCGTTGGTGCGAGCGAACTCGATGACGTGTTGTGTCTCCGTTGAACGCCCATCCCAGAACGCCACCAGCTCGTCGGCCGCGGCCACGACCAGCCGGTTGCGGATCATCCCGGCCGCTCTGCCGTGTCTGTTCCACTCGGCCGGGAATACCTTGATCGGCAGGCTCCGCTCGTTGGCGTACCGTTCGGCCAGCGCGTCCGCCGCCCTGGCACCGACGGATGTTACCCGCCCGGAAGATCAGGGGTTCGTTGAACCTTCCTCGGTTGCGTAGGATGCTGCCCAACGCCGCATTTCGGCATTCGCAAATCAGCGGCTAAGCGGATGCTCGCCACCAAGCGGCGGAAGATGCGACGGGGGAAGCTCCAACGGGTGCTCACCGCCGAGGGGCGGATACTTCGGCTTCGGATAGCTCAGCGGATGTTCGTTGCCCAAGCGTGGTAGATCGCCGATACCAGCGTCCCGCGGGACGATCCGCCAATAAGGACAGCCAACATCGTGGTGAGCCCCTTCATATGCCGAATCGGCGCTGCAATTGCACTTGATCGCCATGACTCACGCCTCCATTCTGGGAAAACGATGCCATCAAAACCATCTTGAACGGATACCCCCTGGCGGCCCAGCGTCAACTCCGCCAGTGAGATTGTGTCCGCCTGCCTGGCGTGGTACACTTCGGCGTAGCGCCCAGTAGAAGCAGGCTCACGCTAAAGGCTGTTACCGTGCTGGGCGTCCCTATCTCAATCGACCAGGAGGATGGCACCGTGTCTTTCCCAACCCGGCAACAATCGGCGTTGTTCCTCTTGCTTATTACGCTGTTGGTTTCCCCGACTATGCTCGGCTGCTCCGCGGGAAGTGGAAACCCAACCGGCCCGCTCAGCCAGGGTGCAGACGCTGAGATTATCAGCGTTGTGTTGAACAGCGACGAGGCAAGCAACCGCGTAGCGAAGCTGGTTGCCTCCGACGGCACGGAAATCGACATCTGGGGTCAGCGCGATGTGGGCGGCAACATCACAGAGATCTCGGACATGCAGTTCACCACGTCTGATGGCAGAAGCGCGTACGTCCAAGTGGACGCTTTCGGACGCCCCATGTTTTCCCAGGACGAGTTGGGCTATGCGTTTCGCGTCAATGATTACCTATCAGACAACCTCGTGGATGTAACCTACTACGCCCCGGACGGCGCTTCGGCGCGGGTTGTCGTTGATCTGTCCAAAGTCCTGGAGGACAGTGCACTTCGAGCGAAGACACTAGCCAAGCCGGATGGACTACACGGCCTGAGTCTCCGGGCAGATTGCAGTGACATCGAGCAGTTCCTCTCCGACCTCTGCGCCATATGGAGCATTCGTAGCGCTCTCAAAGCGGCTGGCTGCGTAGTCGGAGGCATCATAGACCTTATCGACGGTGGGCCGACCGCCCTGGAAACGATTCTCGGCTGCGCCATTGGAGCGGGTCTTGGAGGCATGATCGAGGACTTTCTCTGCGACCGTTTCTCGCATTGCGACTCTCTCACGGACAGTCTCCTTGGCGATGTCCCCCCTGCTCCTGATTTCGATCAGGACGGGATCCTCGACAGTGACGATCTGTGTCCGAATACCTTCAGCCCAGCGCCACAGATTGACACCGACGGCGATGGACTTGGTGACCAATGCGATCCGACCCCGCTCGGCGGTGGTGAACCGCCAGACCTAGACGACGATCAGGACGATCAGGACACGCCCGCTGGAGACGGCGAACCGAACTATTCCTGTGAGACTGCTCAACCACTGCGGTTTGTCGGCGACTCAGCGACAGTCATTGGGGAGACTGGTAACTGGACGCCCCCCGATACTGATTATGATGGCGACCACTTCTCATTCTCGGCTGTTCCCGGTGATGAGTTTGTGGTCACGTTTGAGGCCGGACCGGGGTATGAGTGCCGAAGCGGTCCTAGCTCGCTCGCCCGGATATGGTGTCTCTCGCCGCCGCCGGATGAGTGGTTGGGAGTAGTAGAGCACGTAGAAGAATGGTTGGTATACGCTGGCCATTGCGATGGTGGCTCCTGGTTGAACGATGAACTACCCCCAATTGTTGTTAAGGAGTCCGGGACGCACTATCTAATCGTAATACCGGGGTGGTATACTGCCGGACCATACGAACTCACAATCACGAAAAAGTAGGCTGAAGGGCGGCTCTTCTCCCGAGAGCGTACCAGAGGCCGGACGTTCCCAAGATTGACTCTCCCGTACGAACCCCCGTTTGCGCAAGCGTGTGAGAGCTTGGTGGGGTGGAAGGTGAAGGCGTTGGGTGGGGCATGGGTGCGGGGTGCTCTCTTCGGGGCGATTGGTAGCAGAAGCAAACAGCGGCGAAGCTGGGGCTGGCCTCGACCCTGTGCCCACGAGGGCGCCCGAAGGGATCAAGGCCGGACGAGTCGGGGGGCATAATACCTATTCTCCGCATCCTCATCCGTGACACCCGTGTCAGAGACGTGAACAAATCTTCAGCGGGTGCCCAGGCGACATTTAAAGGACGCCACGCCCCGCGATCGTCGCGCCGGCCGTCTCGCTCCAGGGGCCCGCTTCGCCGCATGTGCTGAGCCATCTTTGCAGGTGCTCGGCCGTCTTGCCAGACCGCCCGCCCCTTACATACTTGACGCAGTCATGTTCAGGATGTCAGGGTCCGGGCGGGTGAACGCGGCCACGGAAGGGGTGGCGGTGCCCACCAGCAGGAACGTCAATTCGCCCGGATCGGTCGGGGACACCAGTATCGGCGACGGGTCGCCGGGGGCGGTTACCCTAACCTCCGCGCCGATCGTGCCGCGGGGCATTGCGCTGCCGCTCGTGTTCTTCCCTGATCTTGTCGAGGTA
>Ga0190284_1001342_pt1 | contig 11185 bp, 12 predicted proteins | sample 48691812_MG_FD_161668 | JGI IMG/M metagenome (GOLD analysis project Ga0190284, IMG submission 161668) | Hydrothermal vent microbial mat bacterial communities from Southern Trench, Guaymas Basin, Mexico - 4869-18-1-2_MG | ecosystem: Environmental > Aquatic > Marine > Hydrothermal vents >... | reverse complement strand
CGAGATGCGCTTTTTTTTCAAGAGCTCGGCCAAGAGCTTCTCACAGAAGAGATCTTCGACGAGCTTGGCATCGAGATCCGGCAGGTGATGAAACTTGCCCTGGCGATCGAAAAGGCCCTCACTCACGATCCCATGAATATGGGGATTCCACTGCAGAAGGCTGCCCGCGGTGTGGAAGGCAAGGATAGCGCCACAGGCCCAGCCCGCTGCGTTGTCACAGGGCAAAGTCTCCTTCATGGCCCGCTTGAGGGATTCGAAAGCACATCTCGGAATCAGCTTCAGAAGGAATCCGAGGAAATGCGTGGGGCGATCGGCCGCGTGCACCGTGCGGCCGTCGCAGCGGGCCTGACCGACCGGCCAATGGTTGCAAGCCCCGGACCGATCGTAGCCGCGGACGGGGGGTCGGTGGCGTAGTACATGCGGTTGCCCGGTTCGTAGACGATCAAGGGATCGTGGTTCGAGGGGAAGTTGTTGCGTTGGATCGTCAACTCCTCGGGCACGCCCTCTTTCTGCGACCTGGGATTCTCGACGAAGCGGACCGGCGATTGGTCGAATCTCACCAGCACATCGGGATGACCCTCGACGCGCCACAGCGCATTCCACTGCTCGTAGTATTTCAGATTGCAGTAGACCGCGCCGAACCGCCCGGGCGCCTTCGGTCCCGAAGACATCGACTGTGCGGCAGATCGAACCGGGCTATGTTACGTATCCGAGATTTGTTTGTGCCCTCTTGTGCGAAGCGATAAACTTGAACCTTGACCGGTGTGGGGAATGGATTCTAGGACAAAAAACAAGGGTCAAGCGCCCTCGCTCCTTTTATACCGACTACGGAGTTGTCGCCAGCGTCGCGGCATGGGGAGTTACAGGTGAGGCGGAAATCATCGTTGAGAGTGTCTGACGAGCGTCTCAGGTGAAAGCAGACCTGCCGCAGCAGACTTAAATCTCCATCGCCGTTTAACCTGAGCAGTCTGCCTGCGGATACTGATCGCGGTTACTGAAAGAACTGCTCGCACTCGGCGTTGAGCATTTCCACGCTAAGCTGTTTCAACGGCAGTTCGGTAGGGCAACCGCAGGATCGACTGTCAGGTGGCATCCGGGAATCGTTATCACTTCCCTCTGAGGTCATTGGTCTGCGGATAGATGTTGAGCGGGCGTGAACCAGCCCGGCGGCAACGGCTCTTCGCTGACAAGCTCAAAGGTAAGCCGGCACGGATGCCGATTGCCCTGAATCTTCGCACCGTCAAAGATGATGCAATTGGGTATAGCGCTCTCAGGATCGGCCCAGATTTCAATGGTCTCCGGTCCCTTGACGTCCCGTGAATTGCGACGGCCCCGCACGTACCGTAGAAGTTCGTTGTTACCAGGCAACGAGACCTGACCGAGATGTTCCACGGTATAATCCACGCGAATCCGCTCCAGCGTCTGGTGGAGATCACAGAACGGCACATCCGCCATGATTGGAGGCATCGGGATGCCGCCGGCCCCGAGTCCAACTCTTGTCTCGGCGACCAGACCGTCTTTCACTCGCCAGCTCTGCTCGCCATCGTAGCCATCATAGATCAACCCGCCATTGGGGTCTTGACGAACCAGCAGGTACCGACGGCCATCTCGTAGATAGAGCTTGGCGTTGTCCAGGCCCGGCCGGGGCATGCGCGCCGGCCAATTCTCCTCTGGGGGGCGTCTTCCCGGGGGGGCAGGCAGATTCTCCATCTGAATGCTGTAGGTACGGTCACCGGGGAGTCCCAAGGCGCTGAGGATCTCTTCCAGAGACGCCATCGCGGGGGCGGGGCTGTAGATGAATACCCACAGGCTGACCGCGACCAGAATCAAGGCAGCCGCCGCCCATGCGCTCCGTCTTGACCAGCTTGGGAACCACGCATAGCGAGCCAAGGGGCCTTCGGCAGCAGATGAGGATTTTGAAGCATGCAGCTGTGCCGGCTCGCGAATGGCCTGCATGGCCCGTTGCACGCGCTGCTCGCGGAGGTCCGCCGCTTGGTCGTCATACATGTGGAGCAGCAGCGCGTGAATCAATCGCTCGTCGGCAGGCCGACCGGCGCCTTTGTCTTCCAGATTGTCCCTTGTTCTGTCCATTCGACTCATTTCAGCTTCGTCAGCACGGCCTTTCGTTCGAGACATTCGGCCAGTTGAATCCGAGCCCGTTGAGGTCTCTTCTGAATCGCATCCTTAGTCGACGCCAATTGACCTGCGATCCACTCCGTCGTGCGGTGCTGTCGGTAATGCAGTTCAATGGGCTCTCGAAAAAGCGGAGCGAGTCGCTCGATGCAATCCCTGAGGGCCGCAATTCTCTCCTCGAGTGTGTCGCCGGGCTGCCGGTCCACCTGCTCCATCCGCTGGCCGAGGTAGTCCAGGACCTTCTCGCTGGACAGTGGGACTTCCCTGGCCGCCTTCCGGCAATGCGCCAGGACGAGCCGTTTGGCGATCCCACGCAGCCAGGCACCGAAGGACCGCGAGCGGTCGTATTCGTCGATCATTCTCCATGCGGTCAGCATGGTCTCCTGGAACAAGTCATCGGCGGTGGTCTGATCGTAGACGGACGCGCGCAAGCCGCCGCCAGGGAGTCTGCATTCTCCCGAACCAGAATCTCGAACAGGGCAAGCGGCTCGATGGGCCGTGAAGCCTGTCCGACTGATGGCACTTCGATATCGTCACTCATGTCAGGTCGTTTACTCATCGCTGCCTATTGTCGAATGGGTTCCGCCCGCGGACAATAAAATTCTCCCTACTCCCGTGATTCTGTAGGCAAGCTGAGCAACTATCTGCAAACCAAAGACTTGTGGTGGGTCTCGCGGGCTGGCGGTTTTCTTCTATCAGATTTCTTGTCCGCAAATCGCTCTCAGACGCAAGAAGAAATGAGCATTCGCCAACCCAGCCAGTGCTACTTGAGACTCAGTGGCGACCAAGCATGAACAGACGAATCGCCATGACCATGTCGCCGCAGCAATGTATTGCCATAGGCTGGTCTGAAAGAGAGGAAAAATATACGCGATGCAAGGATTCACATTACGAATAAACTGTATATGTTTACTGATCACTATCCTATTTCTACTCCTGTTTCCAACCATGCTCGAAGCCCAGGAGCAACGGGTCGGCTTGGTTCAGAACGAAAAAGACGCTTTCAAAGGCTTTACCCTTTTCGCCCCCTCTTTTCCACCACCACGTATCTGATCGACATGCAAGGTCGGGTAATAAATCAATGGAAGAGTGACTATGAGCCGGGTCAATCCGCCTACTTCTTGAGAACGGGCATCTGCTTCGCACGGCCGTCCCCGGTCCTGAGAATAACCATACATTTCATGGCCGCGGCTCGGGCGGCAAGGTGCAGGAGTTCACATGGGATGGGAAGCTCGTGTGGGAGTTCACCTACTCGAGCGAATCCTACATGCTGCACCACGATATCGAGCGGCTTCCCAATGGCAACATCCTCATGATCGCCTGGGAACGGAAGACCCTGCAAGAAGCCGCGGAAGTTGGTCGGAATCCGAAGAAGCTCGGTAAGGAGGGGCTCTGGTCTGAGCAGATCATCGAAGTCAAACCCACGGGAGCGACCACAGAGGAGATCGTGTGGAAATGGCATGCCTGGGATCACCTCGTCCAGGACCGGAATTTAACCTTACCGAACTACGGTAAAATCGCGGATCATCCCGAGCGTATCAACATCAATCCTTTTGACTGGAAAGAGCAGCTTTCCGAGGAAGATCGGGAGAAGCTCGCATCCCTCGGTTATCTATCTTCGTCACGTCGCCCCGATAAACAGGATACCAATCCCGACTGGTTGCACATTAATTCAATCGCTTATAATGACGAGCTCTACCAGATCGTGCTCAGTGTTCTTGGTTTCAACGAAATCTGGATCATCGACCATGCCATCTCCAGCGAGGAAGCCGCGGGACCGAAAGGGGATCTCCTCTTTCGATGGGGCAATCCACAGGCCTATGGCAGGGGAACTTCAGGAAACCAGCAGCTTTTTGCCCAGCACGACACGTACTGGATTGCAGAGGGCTGAAGGGCGCCGGCCACCTCCTCCTCTTCAACAACGGACGCGGACGACCGGGTGAATATTTCTCCTCGGTGGACGAGATTGTTCCGCCTATGGACAAAAAGGGAAACTACATTCTCAAGAGCGGGAAGGCTTTTGGACCGGCCAAGCCGAAGTGGTCTTACACGGCGACGAACAAGTCCGATTTCTTTGCGGGGCAGATCTCCGGGTGTCAACGGCTGCCCAACGGCAATACGTTGATTTGCGACGGCACCAGCGGCATATTCTTCGAAGTGACCTCCGCGGGAACGAAGACGTGGGAGTACGTCTGTCCGGTAGATGGCAATGGCCCCATGGAGAAGGGCGATTCGATTCCCCTTGACCATCGCGGCCATGCCATGAACGCGGTTTTCAAGATTGAACGGTATCCTTTAGACTATCCCGGTTTTAATAACAGAGACCTGACTCCCAAGGGAAAGGTGACCGGTTCTAAACCTGAAAACGTGCCCGAAAATCTGAGCCGCGGCGGAGGTGGCGAACGTCGTGGAGGTGAAGGCTCTGGTGAGCGACGCGGTACCAGAGGCAGTGGCGGGGACCAGCGTTGTCCGCCCCAAGAGATAGATAGAACCAATAAAGCCGCGGATGAAGAAGCTTTATCCACCGGGCTCGGCCGTTCGACCGCCGGCCGGTTTACGGTGAGCAGTCCGGTTGTGAAAGAAGGTGAGGCATTGCCGGTGGATTTCACCGGTGACGGCGACGGTATATCCATGCCCGTAGAATGGAGCGGCGCGCCGGCCGGCACCCAGTGTTTTGCGCTCAACCTGTGGTATGTTGCACCCGACCGGGAGAAATCCTATTGGGTCGTTTACAACATCCCGGCGGATGTTCATGCCCTACCTGAGGACGCCCGGGGAGTCGGTACGGTGGGATACAATGACCAGGGCAGGTCCGAATACATGTCCATGCGCTCAAAAGGGGGCGGCGTCAAAGAGTACAACCTTACTATCTATGCCCTTGAGTGTGCTGGCCTATCATGACATGGAGGTAACTATTTCTTATGGATCGGATAAGAAAGCCTTGACCCTTCGGAGCGATCAGTACGTGTTCAAGAAAGGGGAGCCCCTGGATGTGGTGCTGGATGAGTTGAAGCCGGATACCCGCTACTTTTACCGGTTTTCCGAAGACAAAGAAACGCGAACCTTTCATACACAGCGTTCGCCTGGTAGCACGTTCACTTTCACCGTAACGGCAGATCCCCACCTGGACCGAAATACAAGCCCTGAGCTTTATGCGATAACCTTGAGGAACGCCCTGGCGGATAGGCCGGATTTCCACATCGACCTCGGGGACACCTTCATGACGGATAAATACCGCAACGATTATCATGAGGCAGCAAAGCAATACCTCGCCCAGCGGTACTATTTCGGGCTCCTTTGCCACTCCGCTCCTCTTTTTCCGGTTCTTGGTAATCATGACTGCGAGGCGGGGCGGCGCAACGACATGTCCGACTGGTCAAACCGAATGCGCACAACGTACTATCCCAATCCGATACCCGATGGATTCTATTCGGGGAATGCTGCAAAAGCGGTTGAGAATTATTATGCCCGGGAGTGGGGAGATGCCCTCTTCGTGGTGCTCGATCCCTTCTGGTACACGGAAATCAGGTCCGGGGGCAACGATGGCTGGTCGAGAACCTCGGGGAACGAACAGTACCGGTGGCTAAAAAATACGCTTATGCAGAGTGATGAGCGGTTCAAGTTCGTGTTCAGTCATCACCTGGTGGGCGGGAATGACCGCAACGCCCGGGGCGGAATCGAGGCGGTACCCTACTTCGATTGGGGAGGGCGGAACAGGGACGGCAGCCGAGATTTCAGTGCTCAGCGGCCCGGTTGGGAGATACCCATACATGAACTTCTCAAGAAAACCCGTGTATCCATCGTTTTCCACGGCCACGATCATTTCTTTGCGAAGCGGGAACTGGAAGGCGTTGTCTACCAGCTTGTGCCTCAGCCTGGCCACCCTGACGGGAACAGCAGCCGGAGCGCCGAAGAGTACGGCTACTTGAGTGGAGAGATCCTGGACGGGTCAGGTTACATGCGTGTCACCGTTTCAAAAAAGGAAGCAGTGTCCGAGTTTATCCGGTCGGCTCTCTCGGATGATGAGCGACGGGGTCATCGTAACGGTGAAATCGTTTGTTCCTATTCCCTTAATTGATGAATTCGGTTTACCGAATAACGTAATCCTATCTCTGCTCTTCCTTACACTACTTTTTCCAAGTCTCTGTGCTGCATACTGATAGGTCATCGAGCGCAAAACGAGCGCGACACAGGTCATCCTTTATACAACTTGCTATGAAAAAAGAAGGTACAGATCGATACTGATCCATTCTTAATCAGAGGGTCCCGGGTTCGAATCCTGGAGGTGGTACTCAGGGCGGACTCCAGGCAAAGCTCAATTCAGCCTTCGCCAGCGGATTCACGCGCTTTTTCGTCGGCGTTGACAACTGGTCAGCACCGATGATGGATTTGCTTCGGCGAAGGGGCGCAACGATATTTTGGGTATTGGGGGTAAAGGACATCAGCATCAGTGGAGTTAAAGGCAAAAAATCGACCGAACTGGATGACTGGGACAGTGACACATACAGGGATGCACGCCGCAACCGTTCGGCAGTCGAATCGCTAATGTTTACGATTAAAGATGGAGTTGAGTTTGGGGAACTCGGACGTCGGGGCATCGATGCTGTTCGATCAGAGTTGATGGAGAAGGTTCTGGCCTATAATCGCTGCCGCACCATTCTGATGAAGAAGAGACGCCGGAAGGCTTTGGTAAAAGCGGCCTGAAGAAGCCATTCATGCGGTGTGAAGCCAACAGGAACAAACGCGGTGTCTCTTAAAATCGTGAAAATCCAGGCAACAGAAAAATGGTGGACGAATTTTGCACAACTATGGTGGCTTTTGCGCCCGAAAATAACTTTAAACCTTGGACTTAGAACCTTGACCGCCCTTCCGAAAGGCTTTTCAGATGGGGTCTAAAAAGAAGGGAATCGACTACAGCCTACATTTCTACTGTCAAGAAGAGGAGCGCACCGGAAAACCGTTCGGAAGTAGACGTGAAGGCTGGATAGAAGAGTCTATGCCTAGACCGTCGCCATTCTGTAGCTCCAGACAAGATAATCACCGTCCAGCTCATTGTCTGCCTGTAACGGAAAGTGCGAAGAATACTGGACAGCACCGTTTATTATTCTGGCTCGCACTTACAATAATAACAGGTATACCCCTCAGGTATTTCATATCCGCATTCGTCTTCGAACTGTACCCAATCTGTATGATCCAAGCAGATTTCGTTTTGCATTGGGCAAGTGTACTCTCCGTTACAGTCTATTTTCATGGGGCTACTGGACTTGAGCACCACTGTGCACTTTACCCAATTCCACTTCATCTTTTTGGAAAACATTCCTTCGCAAAAACAAGATTTATACGAATTAGGACCTACGTCGTAAGAGTGCTCGCTGCATGTCTGAATGCCTAAAGGGCAAGGTCCATTGGTACAGCAATACAGAAAATAACCGCCACAACCATCATCGCAAACTATGGACTGATCTCGGCATTTATCGCTAGAACTTGGCAGAACCATTCCAACTGCTATCCCTGCATAAAAGAATAGCACTACCAACGTCACAGCAATACAAACCGACAAGTGTTTCTTCATTGTCATCTTCCATACCCTCCACAATTCGGTTGATCGAAAAGTTCATGACTGTACTACTATTATGTCCATCGTTGTCCCCTCGTTTTCCAGCGCGAACTTGCACGGATAGGTTGTTTTCTTGTATCCAAAGCACGATAAAATAAACTCATAATTCCCAAGAGGTAGAGAAATCTCGTTGATTTGGTGCTCTAAAGTAGACTTAAATAATGTCCGTCGTATCTTACGATTCGAATCAACAGCGGAGAGGTACCATCGATGCAGATGTCTACCAAAGATATCTACCACACTAATTCCTCGTGTAACGATCTTTTTGCTGCATTCAATAGAGATCGATATCGTGTCATTCGCATGCACTTCGATCGCTACTGGATCAAAAAGAGGTGCCCCCATGCCCAACATAATGCTCTTTGCCTCGTACTTACCGGGTGGTACGTAGAAGACACAGCTTTGCGAACTGTTCAAATCGTTATCGTTATCTCTTTTTCGAGCCGGCGATGGAACACCAAAAGAATGCCCTGGGTGACTCAGACTAAAGAGCGCCCATTCGTTCTTTGGTGGAATGTATTCTGGATTCTCTTTGCACACAAATGAAATCTTAATCTGCGCCCAATCTCCACAATCAGTCGAATACGGCACAACATAAAGATCACCCAGTGATAAGTCTTGAACTCTCTTCATTTTGATAGTCGATAGACACCCTTCCTCACCTGGCAGTGGAATGTACCAGACTTCTGCCTCAGCGGGATACAAGGTAGGATCTTTTTCAGTTGCGAGGAACCACTTGATGCTTTCTTCCGAAAGCAGGAGCTGTCTCTCAACATTCCGAAAGATCTCGTTCTTTTGGTGTGAATTCAGGTTTCTTGTATCTCGAACGCCTTGTTTTTTGAGTTTCGAAAGGTTGAATTGCGAGTGATGACCTCCAGAAACGGGGTATGGAAGTTTCGCCGTCGGGATTAAAATTCCGCCCAACACCAAGGCGTTGAGTGTAATGAAAACTGTTCCATCTTCAATTTCTTGCTGAGACAGAAAGCGAACTTCTGGTTCGTACCCCGGAGAATCGCACACAACCTCATACTCGTAGTTTGGAGAGATATGTATCAAGCAGGTACCGGTGTGGTCGGATACCGCCGTTGGACAGAGCTGTCTTGACAAGGGGTCAGAACCGTTGAGGTGGCGGGACTCCCAACCCCATCGTGAGACAGCGCTGATGTGCGCTTCTACGACCGGTCTAGCCAGTCTGTTCCGGACTACGATACTCAGTGGCAGAGATTCTGCAAGTTTCACGGTAATTTCGCGGGAGAACTCGCCTCCTTTCCTCCAAATCTTGGCGAAGGGTGACGCCAGGTATGAATCGTATCCCTCCTTATAAACAAATAGCCACGGCAGGCAATCATCGCGGGCTAGTTCAACTCGGGCAGTGCCAGCCGAATCGGTGGCAAAGACACAAGAAAGGTTTCTAAGGAGATCTTCTGCTGAGTAGCCGATTTCAACGCATGCGTTGGCGACAGCTAATGAACCTTCGTCTTGAACGTGAACATATAGAATGTCAGAAAAGTCCGTGGGGAGGATTGGTGTCCGAGTATCGGCTGATATGTTAAACTGGTCCTGCATTAATAAAACTTCTTCGGAAAGAGAATTTAATTTCGGATGGTCTCGTTGCTCGGTTATTGTAGAAGGTTGATTGCGTGGCGACTTGGCGAAATAAATTCCTCCGACAAAAGCGCATATACACACTAACAGAAGAAACAATCTATTCGTGACCAAAGCATAAAGCCTGCCCACCTTAGGAGTACCTTGGTTATTCAAAATCATCCCTGTCAAAATCATCCCTGTCAAAATCATCCCTGTCAAAAGAAGGATACTTCAGAAGGATCAACGTTAGCAGCAGCAGCAGTGTTGCGATAATGCGCTTGACCGCGGCTGTGCTGTCAATGTTTGGCCCAAAGCAGCCACAGGAGTTGCTTAGATCAGTGAAGAACTGCCCCAGGGTAGAGTTTATCACGAAAAATACAAAAGCGACGAGGCCCGACAATAGGAGTGCCCCCACCCCGACTTTTACGAAAATACAGTGCAAGTCCAATAAGGAGTTCAATCAGCGCAACCGCTATTGCGGCCGGCCGGACTTCTTCATGGAATGCGAGAGAGGGTATCAGCTTGAGAAGGCTGATGAAAATCCAACTAAACGACAAAACAATAGCAAGTAGACAAGACACGAGTGAAACGGCAGAGTACGGTCTAGAAAATGACAAATTCGACGGTTTCCCTGTTGGTTTTCCGTTGATCATGTAAATCCATTGCCCCAAAATGGCAGAGGAAACAAAAGAACTACCGATCATTCGATAAAAGTAAAAAATACGGTTTTTTGAGTCAAGTTCAAAAATAATTAGCTGCCCGTTGAACAAGTCAGATCGGTTGTAACTTGTTTTTTTTTTTTAATCTTTTGGGGATAGGAATCTCAATCCCTGCCGTCGATCTCGTGGCGTGCCGCGCTCTCCAGTCTGGCACAAACCGGGCACTGGAAGGGAGCCGAATTGTGTTGAAAATCTGAGACGGAGACGCTTCAAATCGGAAAAGGAAGCACTCCCGACCGGTCCGAGCTCTCATTCTGGGCAAAAGCTCGCAGAACCCCGAGCATGGAGCGTATTTCTTTCACAACGGCCGTAACGGTCTCGTCGTTGACCTGTCGCTGCTCCTCGGTTTTGGCTATGAGGCGGCGGAATGTTCTTCGGGCGGCGCACGGTCCTTTTTCGCGATGTGCTCGAGTATTTTGTCGATCACAACGGGATCTGTGATCACGGAGACCACCCTCATTTCTGCGCCGCATCGAGTGCATGTGAGAGGCAAAATTTCAAAAACCCTCTGAATGAGCCGCGCCCGGGACTGCCTTCTTCGCTTGGCAAACTCGTCTGCTTCAGTCTGGGGCTCCTACGAGCAGACTGTCGCGCCGATCCCTGCGGCCACCAACTCCTTGCCACGGGCCCGCTTTCTCCTCTCGCCAAGAGCACGACTCGAGTAGACGCCGTACCCGATCACCCTTCGCATGTTTTTGTCCGGAACATGCATCAGAACCTTGGCCACGAACTCGAGAGGATCGATCTCGATCCGGTCGGTACCCAGCATGGCGTTGAAGTTCGCTCTGTAGATGACCTTTTCGTTTTCAGAATCGAAGGTCATTTTTGAGAGCGCCACCGCAGGCCTTATCATGTATCTCAGCATGTGAAAGAAGGCTGGATCCTGCGGATCAGCAGGAGCGCCTTTAGAGTGCACAGAAAAGCCGGAATGCCGCCAGGTGCTGATCGACGCGACGAGGCCGAGTGCGTATTCCGGAACAAGCGATCGGCTTCACCGGAATACGCTCCTGGTAACTCGATTTGAAGTCATCGAAGTGGGGGTTCAAGTCCCTCCTCAGGAGCCATTTTCCCGGTGCGATGCACAACGCACCGCTTAGGTTGACTGGCGGTTCGTCACCCACTCGCCAGG
>Ga0190284_1001341_pt1 | contig 11187 bp, 18 predicted proteins | sample 48691812_MG_FD_161668 | JGI IMG/M metagenome (GOLD analysis project Ga0190284, IMG submission 161668) | Hydrothermal vent microbial mat bacterial communities from Southern Trench, Guaymas Basin, Mexico - 4869-18-1-2_MG | ecosystem: Environmental > Aquatic > Marine > Hydrothermal vents >... | reverse complement strand
ATCTCCGTGCCCCTGATATACAACACATTCCTGTGTTCCAGGATTAACAATTACTTGTGCTTTGAATAATGCATACTTCTTTTCTAAATCGATGTTAATGCACTCTGTTTTTATTGAAAAAGGTGTTTTTTTCTCGTGGGCAGATTTCATAAGTGTCTCAAAATTTACCATATCATCTTGCCAATTACCTTGATTTGTTACTTTTGTTTGGTTTTGTTTTTCTAGATCTTTTTTCATTGTGCAAAAAGTTATTATTTTATCCTTTATTGCAATCTCTGCTTCCCCTAATTTCACAAAAGTAGGTTTAACCCATTCTGCAAGCTCATATTCCATAACTTTATTCTCCACTACTGCTTTGATCTTATTTCCATCAATTTCTATTATTGTTGCTTCCATTTGACCTCCTTTTTATTTTATTAAGAGGGTTAGGAGGATTCATTTGAGAATCCAACCCTCCCTCGCGAGTGTCCGACGGACTATATTTTCCTTTTAAGGAATTTCTTGCCAAGATATCATCTTCTACAAAGTGAGCTTTTAATTCTGATTCATTTACTTTTATTTCTTCTTCAAATCCTAATATCTTTTGCCTTAATATATCAATATGTTTAAATAAGGGTTCGGCTTCTTTTCTAAAAATTTCCCTGGCAATACTTTTAACTGTTTGTTTATTTAAAATTTCTACTTTCATAAGATCCTCCAAGCTATACATCTCGTTTTCATGATTTTACATTTTCTTGTTTGAGAGTAACAAACTATTTTATATTTGTTAACTAATTCGTGCCTTCTTGGTCTAACATAATTTGGATCTTGTTTAAATAAATGATTCATTATTTCTGAATCTGTTGCATCTCCTTGAATTTTACATAATTCTTTTAATGCTTTAAAAATTATTTTGTGTCTTTCTCCTAATTTTGGTTTAATATCTTCATAAGCCTGTAAACTTGTTTGCTGCATGTGGTGGCCAGAATGACTTCTCATTCTAGGCCCTCCACTATTTGCTCGGCTGTATTTCCTTTCAACTTTTTCGCTTTAAGAGGGTACTTAATTTTTAATAACTTATTTTCCCTCTCTAGCTTAATGTACTGTTCATGCAATTGTTTTAATTGGCCTATTGTTAGGTCCTCAAATTGCTTCATTTTGTGAATCCTCCAATTTAAAATGTTCTATATAAGACCACCCTTCTGTATAAAAAGAGTAATCTCCATAGCTGGAGTTTCTTTCAATTCTTCCTATCACTCTTATTTTTTTATCTCCATTAAGCCAGTAAAGTCTGACCCCTTTTTCTGTGAATCTCTCAAAGTAATAATCCTTTTTGAAATCCAATCGGCAGTTGCCTAAACTCACTTTTGTTTTTCCTTCTTCATCAGTCCAAAAAAACTTTTTAAGCGCGTCCTTTATTTGTTTTGTTATTTGTTCTGTCATTTGAATCCTCCTAAAATATACACGTATATTTAGTTTAAAAAGGTTGCTATTTTCAAAAAACCAAGAATGTCATTAAATAGTTGCATATTTTACTCTTTTTTTTATTGTAATTTTGCAATCTTGAGCTACTTTTATTTCAGAAGATTTTCTAGTTTTTGTTTTAGCAAACAAATAAGCTGGTTTCTTTTTAATAGCTTTTTTTGTATGATATTCTGAATTTGGGATTTTAATTTTTTTTATGACCATTTTTTTCTATTAACAGATTTCCACAATTCAGGAGATCTTCTTTTTAGTTCAATCATTATCTTTTTTGGTTCATGAATTAACATAAGATAAAATCTGATTGCTCTTAAAATAAACTTAGATTTGTCATACACAAACTTTTCTAAGTAGTGTGTGATTTGCCTATCTGCTCTAAAAGAATAGATTCTTCGGCCATCTCTATCTGTTCTATTCTGTTGCTTTATTGGATTTGCAATTAGATTGGTCATTTTCTCTTTTTAAAAAAAAGAGCTTTTACACTCTAATTTTCTCCTGAGCGTCATAAAAAGTTTCCCTATAATTCAAGTCGGGTAGCGAATTGCAGTATGGTTGCCAAAAAAAGCCACTCCTTATCGAGAGAATTAAATCTCCGCTTTTTATCACATTTAATTTAGATCCCATAAATTGGACAAGATTAAGCCATTTTTAAAATTTGCTATAATTATAAATTTATATTTTATTACTTAAAAGGTGTGGAGAGAAAGGTTTATGGGATCCAATCTCCACACCTGCTAACTCAATAAAAGAATCAAATCTTTTTAAATTTTCTTATTAAATACTTAAACGGTATACCGTTTAAATGTTAATTAGTTTGTTTTGGTCTGTTTTTAGGTATTACATTCAACTTTTTTAGGTTATCCACTACACAACAATCTTTAAAAACTATTTAAAAGTAAGAACATTAAGAGTGGCAGGCTCCTCTTCTATAAATTAAGGAAAACCTGCCCAACTCTTTAGATTTTGCAAAAGAAAATTATTTTTTATTCACAAAAGGCATATCACGTACACCAAACAAAGCCAAAATAACCCCTATTTCAGTCATTAATGCTGTTATGGCTGCACTTACATCTATTGATCCTTGCGTCCATGCTCCAATAGTTGTAAATATTGCTCCTAGACCCCCTATAAATACTCCAAGCTTGGTTTTAGACTTGTACCATGGTTTCATTGTACCCTCCTTTTATTTTAATATTGGAATCTTATTTATGTGCTTTTTATAAAGGTTGTTTTCCATCACATAATCGTAGTGCGCTTGTTCATTAATAAAAGTCATTTGACAAATATGGCACTCTAATCCATAACTCCATAAAGGAAGTTCTTTACAAAAAAGCCTTTTTATAAAATCAAAAAGTCCCATTTTCACTCCTTTTACCAGGAATCCTGGCTTTATTTATTTTTTGGATATGATCAAAAAATTTGTTCAAATAGTCATTTAATTCTCCATCTGAATAATCAAATTCAAAGCCCTCACTTTTATCTTTATAAGGAAATATTCCCATATGATCATGTACATTTAAATGTGGCCTGCAATGCATTCCGTGTTTTGTATGTATATTAAAAACTCCATCATAAAAATATCCTAAATTATCTACATGTGTGCCTCCCCAAAAAATAAGCATCGGCTTTTTAAAAACTGCTGCTCCATGCATCATTGCACTATCTATCCCTATATGAGCTATTGAATATTTAGAAATGGGTAATAAATTTCTAAAAGGCACCTTTAATTGTATTGTTCCAGGGATTATTGGTTCTGTTTGGCTTCTTATTTGCAAGATTTTGAACCCTTTTTGATTAAAAAAATTTACTATTTTTATTGCCAGTGGCTGTATCATATCTCTTTGTGATTGATCAACTTTCATTCTATTGGGAATTATTCCTGGAGGCAAGCCTCCAAATGCTTGAAAAGTAATTAAAGGAAAACTCTGTTTACAGAAAAATTGACCATCTAATTCTTCTCCTTTTGTTAAATAGATCTCACTTTTTGGGTTTTCATTATATTTAGAGAATCCATATGCTTTTGGATATAATTTCATTAAATGCATCTTATTTTTTTCTCTATAATATTCATAAACAGTATAAGGATCTCCTTTTCTATAATCCCTACCTTTTATATAATCTTCAAACAAATAAGGTGATCCTAATCGTAGATTTCGAAATATCCTAGGGTTATATTCAAAAATCTCAGGATATGCGCTCAAAATAGTTATTTTGCGCTTAGGATGTCTTTCATTAAGCCACTTAATAAAACTAGTAGCCATAATATGCTTACCTAAACCCCCTGTGATTTCTATTACATAATTCATTGGATCCCACCAACTATATCAAATTGTTTGATATATTTATCATAAGATCCAGTGTTTTTTAAATGTTGCTTTCTTTCCTTGGACATAAAAGTAAGCATTTTTTTACCTTCAATTTCCATATAAGATTCCAAAACTGTTTCTTTTCCAGTATTTGAATTTACTTTAACTATTGCTCCTCCACCTACTCCTCCATTTCCTGATCTTTTTTTAAAAGGTTTTGAAAGGCCTAATTTAATTGCTTGCTTTTTGGTAATTATTTTTATGGGTATCATGGTGTGTAAGGATATTCTCCTGCTCCAGTTATATATTTATTTCCATCACATCCAATGTATGCTAAATGTGAATAACCAAATTCTCCATCGGCCCATATTGCTCCTGCATAACTTGCTCCTGGGCTTGGGTTGGGTCCAGAACTATTACTAAACCATGAGCAAAATTGACAAATTCTCCATTTGGCTTTATAAATATCCCCTGAAGAATTAACCCAATTAAGGTAATGATTGTTATCTATCCATATAGCTCCTGCTGTCCCCCCAGTTCCTTGGCAATTTCCTTGCATTGCGTGTTCCCAAGTTTCTGCAGTTTGTTCTGGTCTAAAATGCAGATCATTTCCTTCTACCCAAATTGCTCCACGATAAGATCCTGTACTTGGAGCAGTCGGTGCATATTCTACTGTAATAGTACAGGCATTGGTAGGAATACTTACATCATCCCCAGAAATACATGTAATACATTGTCTTAAACAGTAATTTCCATCGACATCAATTTCCCATCCATTAGTCCCTATTTGTAAAAAATAAAACCAATATTGATAACTCCAATATCCTACTCCTGGTGCAGCCATATTAACTAAATGTTTAGATGCACTTGTCCACATTACTGAACCATCGCAATGAATCCATTGTATACATTGACATAAACATCCACATAAACAAGATGTATCAGATACACAGTACCTTACATGTCCTGCTCCTTGAAATGCTTCAAATCCTCTACAGCTTAAAGCAAAATTATAAGTCCCAGCTTCATTAATAGGTCTTGTACACATCATCCCATATTCAAAACAATCACAACAACAAAGATTATAAGAGGGCATATTAGCATTTCTTTTATATTGCATCATAATACAACCACTTGTTCCACAAACTCCTTCTCCAACCCATACACAATTAAATTTAGCAATTCCCATTTTAATAACAATTAACCCCCACTGGCAAAACCATTCTTCTACAAGCATAAAGGTTATTTATATATCCTCCTAAAAATCTACAAGCGCTAATTCCAACACAACAACTTCCATTTGCAAATGCATGAATATCTTTTGTTCTTATTGTTGCTAAACATGTACAAGCAGTTCCAAAATCAGCTACTTTTCCAGTAGAATTACAAATACTAACTCCTCCAGCTTGATATATTGTTGGAGTAGCAGTGCAAGTTGTGGCAAATACACAGGCAATATATGCTGTGGCAAATGCCCCAGGAGAAGAATTAATTCCAAGACTTCCAGTCCCTAAAGCATCACAAATATTTCCTGTCATTGCTATTCCAGGTACACAAATAGAACAAGAATTACATGGGATTATATAAGGATTTGTTCCATCTGCCCACATACTTGATCCTCCTGCTGCAACACAAGTATCTACATAATTTTTTGTTGCTGCATCTTGATTATTTGTTGGATCTGCTAATTGGATAATTTTACATCCACATAAAGAAAGCTCATCAAAAATTGTTGAATAAGCACTAGAAATATTAACATTAAGCGTTTGCATTTGCACAACTCCGCTAGGAACTGAAATATTAGCATTTGTTAAATAAATCCATTTTCCAGTACATCCACATATATCCTCTCCTGCAAAAGCAAATCCGGCCCAACAAGTAGAATCATATTGATTTGCATATTCGTCTAAATATTGATCATAAGTTTGTTGATCATTTGCTTGTATTGATAATTTTGCTAAAAGTTTGTTTACATCTTTTTCTCTAGATTTAAATTCTTTATTTGTTACTTGAAGCGTTAAAAATTCTTGACCATTTCTAGATCCTTTTTCTATACTGACTATTCTTACTTCTTCATTATTTAATCCTTTTGTTGTAGAATTTAAAGTAATCACATCTCCTGCAACTAAACTTTTATTTGGATTAATTACATCAAATTCATAAATCTTTACAGGATTCTTCCACTTTGCTACAAGTTTGTCAGCCAAAGTATTGGCTTCTGCTTGGGTTGTTACAGATGGATCATTATAAATTTTTCTTATAGTTCCATAAGTTGCTTTACTTGTTGCATCTTGACCATAACTTGTATGGTCACTTTTTATTCTTGAATTTCCTTCCCCTTTTCCATAAACTCTTACATCGTTGCCTATTGGATAACTTTGTCTTACTACTAAATTTTGTATTTGCAGACCATCATTTAAAGTCATAACGCTTGTAGAATTTCCTTTATGATCTAAAATATCTACTTCAGTATTGGCATAATCAATACTTATATCTTGTGCTGTTCTAGATATTAAACTAGATAATGCATTCCATAAACTAGATGTTGGTTCTGCTCTAAAATCTAAATTTTCCCCAGCTTCTATTACCCCAGCGGAAAATTTTGTGCTTTCACCTATAATTGATGATGCTATTGTTGAACTTGCTGTATTGCTCCAAGGTGAACTAGAATAATCTCCATTTTCTTTTGCTAACCAAATTTCATAGCCAGATATATCTGCAGCTATTCCTCCCCCATCTAAAAAACTTAATCCATTAATAAATCCATGAAATTCTAAGGAATTATTTCTATAAATATAAACTTCACTTCCTGTAGAAAATAAACTTCTTTTTACTTCTCCAGTGCCAGTAATTTTTATTTGACCTTCATTAATATCATTAAGATTATCTGTATAAGAAAAACCTGCATCTGGAATAATTGTTCCTTCATTGCCACTTGTATCTTTTATTTTTAAAATAAAACTGCTCATGCTGTATATGCGTCCCTGAATTTGGCTGTCCAGCCAGCATCAAGATTGCTAACTGAAAGGGTAGAAGTAGAGGCGCCTGCTGCTAATTGTATTAATCCAAATCCATCAGTTGTTTGAACTTTATAAGTTTGTGTACCTGCAATAGTCGTATAATTGTATTCAGTTACATAAATTCCATCTCCAGAATCTACCATTTCAACAAATTTAATAACTATATTTTGTCCTGTTGTAATTGCACTAGAGGGTATTGTGAGTTCGTTTCCTAATCCATCAGAAATAACTACATCACTTGCTCCACTTGTTACATTTCCACTTATTTCTTCTATAAAAGTTGTTGCATTTCCTCCATTAGTTTGATGACCCCCTCCATTTGTATAAGTTGTTTGTGTATTATCAAATAAAACACAGACTATTGTTTGAAAATTAGCAACATAATCTATAAAATTTGTTCTTCCTCCAGTGTGCGTTTTCTTGATATTATTTCCAACTCCCAAATAAAATTTATCACTTTCCCAATATAATTTTTTTAGCTTATGTGTTTCAGAAAAATGTTTACTTAAACTTTGATAATCTGTGTTTTTATTTGTTCCATAAAAATGTCCACTTAATACAATCATTTTAGGTTGCACTCCTCCTCCACTAACAAAATAATGAAATCTTTGATAATCTACATTAGTAACTTTATAATTAGGAACTATCTCATCATCAAAGGTGTTAGGATTGTTTGGAAATGTAAAGGTGTCTGCTGTTCCACTATAATTTTCTATTTTCATTACCATTATACCATATAAATCATATCTAATTCTGCCTCCTTTCTCGTCATTTTTTTAAGTCTTTCTGTAAACATATATTCTTGATATGCTCTTAAAGATTTATCTAAAAATCCTGGTTGTCCTGTAATTTCTCTTTGATAAGTATTAACTAAAGGCCCCAACCCTATTGCTCCAACAATCCCGCTAGTGCTAAAAATAGAACTTAAAATACCTGAGCTAGTTCCTCCAAAAGCAAAATTTTTAAGAGCTCCTCCAATTTTAGAAAACCAACTTAATACAGTAGAAAAAGCTCCAGCAATTTTTGTGGCCATATTTTTTGCCCAAGTTCCTAGATTTGAAAACCATCCTCCTATTGTGGCCCATCCTGACCAGTTAGCCATCTTCCCAAATAATCCAAAAAATGTTTTAAAAGCATTATAAACCCATCCTCCTACTTTTATAATTCCTGTCGCAACTGCCAAACCCATAATACTATTTATGATTCCTCTAAATAAATCAGGATGTTCATTTACCCAATTTGCTAATCTATTTAAAGCATTTGCTGCTGATTCAAAGGTAGGTTTTAATGCTCTACCTGCTGCCATTTTTAATTTGGTCATTGCTAAATTTATTCTAGCCATAGATCCTGCAACTGCAGGAGCATCTTTTGCTAAACCGATCATTGCTGTTGTGCCTGCAATAGTTAAACTAGCTAAAATTGTCACTAATTTTCTTCCTCTTGCAGCCATTCTATCAAAATCTGCCTCTACTGATTTGCTAGCTCTACTAACATCTTTAAAACCAGTTTCTATTCTATTCATACCTCTTTCTATATCCGAAGTTTGTATTGTTCCTCCAATTTGAATTGATCCAACTTCTACCATTTTCCCATCCTATTAATTAAATTTTGTATTTCTGATTCTCTAGCTTGCCTTTCTTCAATTGTTCTTTTTATATCCATAATTTCTTCAATATCTCGCATTCTACATTTTCTAAATTCTCTAGGACTAATCCCTGCTTCAAAAAATTTATATCTCATCCATAATAATGCTTCGTATTTGCTTTCTAATTTAAATCCAATTTTAGGATTTGCGGTTTGGATTTTAAATATTAATTTTTTTTTTGCTCGTTATTTGAGGAATCTATTTCATTGATCTTCTTCATAATCTTATCAAAAGTAGATGGTTTAAGCTTTCTAAAAAACTTCCATTTTTCTTCATTAGAAAGTTTTGTCCATTCTTTTTGCACTCCAATTTTCTTATTTATGATTTCTTGGTTGTAAGGAACTTCAATAATGTTTCTTATCTTACATTCATTAACTTTTTTGAAGTTTTGCTTTGGCTTTCCATCTGATCCTATTTCAACATATTCGTCTAACCAATCATTTTCATCTCCTGCTGTTGTAGGTTTATACTTAAATTTCCTTTTTCCTATTTCAAATTCAATTAATTCCTCATTTACAAAATCTTCTTCAAATTCCATTTTTTTCTTTTTGAATTTAATAATCACTTAAGCCATCTTTGGCTACAATAGCAACACTCTTTATTGTTCCAACAATATCCACATTAGTTATTCCTTCTATATCTGTTGGACTTGTTGCTGATTGAAGATACATATCTGTAAATGTAAAAGTAACATCATCATTTGCTCCTCTTGTAAATTCTAACTTATTTGTTCCAGGTACTACTACTTGATCATTCCAATCATCATAATAAGTATCATCACTTTGATTTATGTTAAATCTACATTTATATCTTCTAACTTTTGGAATTGGTTCCCCTATTGTTTGGTCTAATGTAGAATTACAATATCTTGAATCTTCTTCATCAATCCCATTTTCTACTGTAATTTCTCCATTATTGACTTCAGTAATCTCATTTCCATTATAAGTGAATTTGACCATTCTAAACTGAAAAGCATCCTCTGTTTCTGCGGATATACTTGTTGTACTTGTTCCTGCTGATGCAGACTTAGCCAAGCATTCTGCAGTAACTGTAATAAATCCTTCTGTTGCCCCAGTTCCTTTTGTAAATGATATAGTATAGCTTGTTATTATACATCCTGTCAATGTAATAACATGATCTGTTGATCCTCTTTTTGCCCATTCGTAAGTAAAGGATTTTACCGTATCAGTTGCAGTAAAGGTATGTGTATAATATCCTCCTGAATCGGTGTTTGTAACAGTTCCATGTGCACAATATCTTATAAATTTCCAATTTGTAGGATTAAAACTCAAAGTAAATCTATAAGATTCTGGCCCTTTTTCCATACTATCCATATCCCTACTGTCTGTGCCAGCAGTTAAAATTTCTTGCCAATTCTTACTAAAGTCAGGGGTTAATGTTACATTTTTACCAACTATAAAACCATCATCAACCATTGTTTTTGTTCCAAGAGTTGCCCATGTATCTTCTTCACACATAGCGTGTTGTTCTCTTTTTCCTAAAAAGTACTCAGTCATTTTGCCTCCTTAATTTAATTATTCTCCTTCAGATACATTGATCCCTTTTAATTCTACTTCCACAATAACATGAAAGCATTCCATCTCTTGATTAAATCCGAGATCTCTAGGTATTCCAATAGGAGTATAATTATAAAGTTCTGGATGCAAATCATCTTCATTTGCTCTAAAAGCCACCATAATTTGATGCGCAAGATATTCTGCGAGTTTATCTCCTTCATATTTTACAGAATTTATAGTTTGTGGTTGATTTTCTTTAGTCCATACATCTATTTGAAAATGCATTACACTTTCTACATCTGAATTATATTGACCTAATCTTCCACCAGTTCCTCCAACTACAAGTATATTAATTCTTGGAAAAGATGTTCTAGACAATGTTTCTCTAGCTTTATCTGGATAAATCCAGTTTGTAGATCCATATTTATAAGTTATATCTACATTATTTGTTCCTGCCCCAGTTGCAGAATAAAAAATTACTTTTTTATTCTGAAAGTCTATATAATAATCTTTCCACTTGGTTTGAGCAGATCCATCTACTGTTATTGCTGTAATACAAGATATTGATCCAGAAGGAGGTGTTAATGTAAATTCTGTTCCACCACCATTAAATTCTTCAGTATTTGTTGATTCTGCTCTAGCTCTTGGATCTGTTAATCTATGTCTAAGAAAATCTACTAAAACATTTTTAGGACTTATAAACACCATTTTCCTCTTGGAATTTTCTGGATTTTGCAATCCTTTCTGCCTCTTGGCTAATCTTTAAAGTTATGGGTTATATTTAAATATTGTTATTTAAGAGATGTTTCTTTAAAGACTTTATCAAAATATCTTTTTATCCATATTTTCTTAACTTGATCTAATGCAGGTCTAAAAAAGGGCTGTGCTTCTGTTCCTCTAAGCGCAATTTTTTTTGCAATTGGATAAGCTAATTTTTCATTTTTTAAAACTCTTCTAGCCCAATCTTTCAAATACTTTGGACTTACATAATGGGGGGAGGTTCCATACTCTACACTAATTCCATAATTAACACCATCTCTTAAAATATAATTATTATAGCCAGGAGTTGTAGGCTTTATTAAAATAGAATTTCTTAATCTTCCTGTATCTACAGGACAATTTATAATTGCTAATTCTTGCATTTTAATCATGCATCTAAATAATACTAATTGTAATTTCTCTTTTATTATAATTTTTTTAGTTTTTGTTTTTACATTAATCTTTATTTTCATTGATCT
>Ga0190284_1001340_pt1 | contig 11188 bp, 5 predicted proteins | sample 48691812_MG_FD_161668 | JGI IMG/M metagenome (GOLD analysis project Ga0190284, IMG submission 161668) | Hydrothermal vent microbial mat bacterial communities from Southern Trench, Guaymas Basin, Mexico - 4869-18-1-2_MG | ecosystem: Environmental > Aquatic > Marine > Hydrothermal vents > Microbial... | reverse complement strand
GACAAAGGCCATCGCCGACGCACTCCGAACCTACGTCGCCACCGGCCAACTCCCGTCGCTACCCGATACCAACACTGCAGACGGCTGAAGAGTTACCTTGAAGTTATCCGCAGTAACCGAATCCAACGCGACGCCCTCGATTACTGCAATCAACTGGAATTCAGCGGCGAGCATACCCGTCAGGGTAGCGTCACCCGAGAACGAGAAGATCGCAGCATCCAGGTTGGCCCCGGCCCCCGTGTCGTACATAACGAACAGGAACTGGTCATTCGCGTGGGTGTGATCGACTGTCGCCAGTGCGGCCGCTGCCCAACCCTCGATCACGCCTGCGGTGGTTGACCCCGGAACGATGTCATTGGCGAGCCCCGCACCGGTGAACTCGAAGATCACTACGTTGGCAGCGGCGCCGGTAATCATCGTGTCGGTCGCCGCCGCTGACACGTAGTTGGCGGCGGCAAAGGGCGGGCCCACGGCACCGTCGTCAACGTTCAGGGCCGTGTTCCAGTCGATGACATCGCCACCGTCGCCGGTGGTGAAGTCCGTCCAGCGGTCGTAGACCCATGCGCCGCCGGACGCCGCAACGTCAGCCGTGACAACCACGATGGTGTCGGCGCCGGTTCCCGTCTGCACCAAGTCAGCCGCTGCTCCCGGGTTGATGGTGTCGGCACCCGCCCCGCCGCTGATCGACTGGGCGCAGCAGGCACCACCATTAAGGGTGTCAGCTCCGGATCCACCGGTGATCGTCGCACTGGCGATCGCCGAAGTCACCGTGAGGTCGCCAGTGAAGGCAGACGCGTCGATGGTCGTCGTAAGCGCCCCGGTCCATTGCCCGGCGACGAGATCCTGATCGCCGGTGATGTTCACTGTGTTGACGTTGATCGTGCTGGGTCCGGTGATCGTGTTGGTGCACGTCGTCCCGTTCTGAGACACCGAGTTGATGTTCAGAATCTCGATGCCCTGCGTGCCGCTGATGAGCGCGGCGATGACCAGCGGTGGTCCCGGCGCCGACTGACACTGCATCTCAAGCGTAAAGGCCTGAGTCCCGAAGACGGGATTCACGATGTCGACGTCAATGTTGGCAGCGAAGAACGCGTTGCGAGCATCAACAATCAGCGTGAAGTTATCCGGGGCATCGTTGATCGTCAGTAGGTTCGCCGCGCCCGGAGAGTAAACGATCGTGTCAATACCAGGCATGTCGACGAAGTTATCGAGGATCGGCGCGCCACCCGCGGCGATTTGATTGAGCCAGATCTCCTCGATGTTGATGGCCGAGAACGCCGCCACGTCGGCAGCAGGGTAAGTCGCGGCGGCAGGGGTCCGGATTTCGATGGTGTCGCGTCCGTCCCCGCCGTCGAGGACGTCACCCTGACCGAAGTTCCCAGGGCCGGCGTCAAGGAACACGTCGCCGTCGGCGGTGCCCGTGAAGCTCGCGCCGCTGTCCGAGCCGGCGGTCAAGATGATCTGGTTGCTAACCGCGATGTCTAGTGTCCCGGTTGCCTCACCACCATCGGCGTCGGTTGCGATGAACGTCACCTGGTCGGTGCCGGGGTTGGCCGCAGTGCGGTCGGTGGTGAACTGGAACCCCGCAAGTGTCGTGTTGATGTTGACGATCGTGCCGGTGAGGACGTACTCGTCCTTGAGGACGTCCGCGGCCGTCACGGGGTTTCCGGCCCCGTCCACCGCTGTGCAGACCGGAGCTGCGTTGAAGCTGAGGAGGCCGTCGCTGGTGGTGATATTAAGCGTGAGCGCGCTACTGTCGGCGTCGCTGACCGAGATCCCACTGATCAGCGAGTTCTGCCCGATGGTCGCAACGGCGTCCGTCGGCAGCGTGATCACCGGGTCGGCGGGTCCGCAGATGACCTCACCTTCGCAAGCGCGACATTCCGGATAATCCGCCGGATCAATGTCGTAGTACCACTTCAGCCATGTCCCGGCGAAGAGGCCCAGGTCCACGCTGTCCACCGTGCCGCTGCAGTTGAAATCCTTGTCGGCGCACGCGTTCTCGTCCCAGCCGGCTTCGCCCTCGGAAAGCAGCCAACACCCGGCGAACAGACCCAGGTCAGCCGAATCGACGAAGCAGCTGCCGTCCAGGTCATAGATGTAGGGGCAGCCCTCGCAGTCATCGGGAATCCCGTTGCTGTTGCAGTCCTCACGGGCGCCCACGGCGATGTCGCACCAGTCGAGCACTCCGTTGCTGTTGCAGTCGCTGCACCAGGGGCTGCCATCGCAATCAGCCAGATCCTCGGTGTCGGGGATATCATTCTCATTGCAGTCGTTCGGCTCAGGTTCGCTGGGGCACCTGACAAGCTGCGTATGGGTGTTGTTGGTTTCGTCGAACTCAAGAACCACGCCGGCGGAATCTGCCACCGCGAAAACCGCCACGTATTCCCCAGGGGAGCAGTAACCTTGAGTGTCCCACAGATAGGTGACCTCACGAGCCCCCCCTACACCAATTACCGCGATGCCATTACTACCGATCTCCTCACCGTCGACGGCACCGAAACGCCAGGAGAGGTCAAACGCCCCCGTGGGGATGACGCCCGAGTTCACCACCCGGGCGATCAGCGCCACCGTAGTGCTTGAAACCTCCGTATTCCAGCCGGTTTCGATGGACACCTCGGGCAATACACTCCACATAGAGGCGATGTTGTTCGAGCGATCCCGGTCGTCCCAAAGCAAAGCAGGATCGACTGCAACGAAGACCTGGTGAGGCGTCGCGTTGGAAGGCACCTGCCAGTCAACCGTCACTTCCCGTGTTCCACCGGCGATCAACGTCCCGGAGATGATCTGCGTGTCTCCAATCGGCATTCCATTGCTGTTGGGGTCACCATCATAGAAAACCACCTCAACATCCTGCACCGGTTCGTCGCCGCGGCTTTCGATGGTCGCAGAGATAATCACCGACGCATCCGGCGCGGGGTTCAACGGATCCAGCTCAATCGAGTTGGGCGCCACAGCCAGATCGTTGCCCAGTTCATGTCGCAACACGCACAGGTCCGTCCGACCGGGCTGCGGGATGTCCTCCAGGTGATAGGGTACCCCATCGATCTCAATATCCACGTCGTTTCGCAGGGTCTGTGTTTTCAGGTAGGCCATCACCAACTCGCTGCCGTCGCACGCTAACGAAAGCGAGCTTTCTACGTGCTCATCCGCGGTCAACTGCCGGGGCAGGGACCATTGATCGAGGTTGGCATCGTAGAATGCCGCGACAATGTCCACACCGGAAGAGCCCTGCACGGTGTAGGCCACCGCGGCGCCGCTCGGCATGGTCACGCCGTCAAGAGACGCCGCTTCATTAGCCATCGTGTATTCGCTGTAGACCACCTGGGGATCCCACGTGTCCAGAGCAGTGTAGGTGGCAACACCGTTGCTATTCCAGACGCAGGTGGCCACGCCGTTCGGTGTCACCAGGGTGGGCAACGCATCTTCCACGCCATTGCTCGTTAGCCCGGTCGCCACCTGCCACTGCCCGCTGGCCGTCGAAGCCCGATACAGTTCGCGGTCGGTTCTGGTCTCGAGGTCGCCATCCTCGTCCACCACAAAAACAACGTGGCCCTCTCCAACATCGTCCGCAGCGAACGCAACCCCCACGATGCCCTTCGGAGCCGACCATAGCGCTTGCGGCGCCTGCCAAGCCCCGCCGGACCACTCGGCAAACATCAGGCTATCCCCATGCTCGGCGTCCCCGATGCTGGTGCCGGCTTCGTTCTGAACCCACAGGATTCCCTCGGTCACTCCAAAGACGGCCGAGAGCGGGTCGCGATCCACCACCCCATTGCTGGTGAGTTGGTCCGGCGCGCTCCACGCGCCCGTGCTCCGGTCGAACCGCGAAGCCACGATCTCCAGGTGTGGTGCCACGTCCTCCGGCCCCCCGGAGGTCGAAACATCACCGGACACCCGCGTCCACGCTGCCAAGACGGCATTGCTGTTCACGGTGATCATGCTGGGGGTGAACTCAGCATCCTCGTCGTCGGTAGCACGATCGAGTGACCACGGATCGTCGTCCACCTGTCGCAGCAAGGCCATGTCCGTGGCGGCATACCAGGGCTTGTCCGGATCGTGCAAGGAGTAGAGGATGAGCGACTCCGAGGGATAAGCCAGAGTAGCCGGGCCGGCCAGTTCGGTGACATTCTCCACGACGGTCTCTTCCGCGGTGCCGTTCCTCCTCCGTGGGGGGACAGACTCCCGCAGCCAACTCTCCATCATCACCCGGTTTGCTTCGCCCCACTTGAGCGGGCCCCTGCCGATGGGTCGCCACACACCGCCAGGCTCCCTTCCATATACTTCTCCTACACCCAGAACACCCATTCGGCCCCCGGCGTCGAACCGAACCTCGGCGCCCACCTCCTCGGAGAATTCAAACAGCCACGCTGACGCAAAGACGCCCACATATGCCCTGAAGGTGATCCCTTCGAACTCCCACTCCGGACAGATCTGGAACTCGGGCGTGCCCGTCCCACCGGCATAGACCCCGGCCTCCGCCCCAAACAGCTCCAACACCGCCTGGCCTTCCAGTCCCAAGGTACCGGTGACAGCCAGCGACGTTGTTCCCAGGAAACAGTCTCCCCATTCTCCGCCTTCGTATTCGCCCGACACGTTCGCTCCACCGATCAGAAACAGACGTAGTTTCAGGGCACCAATGACATCCCCAACCACCGGTACGCCCAGCAAGTAATGCACCGCCGGCGCGGCGGGAGGGAAGATGATATCCACGATAAGCACTACCGGGGCGCCCACTCCCGCCCTACCCTCAAACTCGAGTCTCCAGAACGGCGTGATCTCCGGAGGGTTGCCTCCGGCAAATGAAATGGCGAGGGTGCCGGTCAGATCCAGTTTTCCATCCCCCAGAATCTCGACCTCCGAGGCCTCCCAATCCCAACTGAATTCGCCGAGCCCGTCCAAAGAACCGTTGAACGTCGCCGCCAGAAGATTATATTCCAGCTCCAGATCGTAGCCGACGGAGTAATCAATCAGGCCCAGGTCCCCCTCGATCGACGCCGCGCTTGAATAGGAAAGCAAGAGCTCTGATGGCATCCAGGAAATAATGTCCCCGTACCACGGGATGACGATCCCGGGAATGGGAGAGAAATGGACTCCGGTATTCACGTACGTTGTCCGCCCTTCGCCGTTAGTCACCTCGATGGTCAGTTCGCTGCACGCGCCAATCGTGCTGGGAGCCGCCAGGGTCAGTGTCGCTTGAGCAAGTCCACCGCCAAGATCAGTGACCGTTGCCGGGCACCAGTCGCCCGCCACGCGGTAATACACCGAGCCCGGCGAGCCGTTCCACGCCACGGTCACCTCGAAGGACAAAGCCCCCGGCATGCCCTCGATGAGGTGTCTTCCGTTCGGCGATGCCAAGTCGAACGCCACCGGCTCTGAACCGCCCTGCGCGGTCAGATGAAACACCTCGTATATGGTCTCGCCCTCTTCCAGGATGATCGTCCGCGACACGGGATGGTAACCGGGCTTGCTGACTGTAATCGTCACCGTGCCGGGCTCGAGTCCGCCGAAACGGAATTCCCCCTGGTCGTTGGTGGTCGTCGGTGCCCAGCCAGTCAGTTCAACCGTCGCCCCGGCCAGTGGACCCAGGACCTGACCCCGAGCGTTGATCTCCGCGACCAGCCCGTTCAGGCCTCCGCTACTGATCTTGGCCACGAAGGCGTCGTAATAGCCGTTGTGACTGGTGTCGAATCCGCCCGAAACCCAGCCACTTGAGCCGGTCTTGCCGGCCACCAGGGCATTGCCGGCGTCGTCCACCGCGATGCCCTGGCCGTAATCATGGTCGCTTCCCCCGAGGTAGGTGGACCAGATGTGCCCGCCGCTGGGGCTGAGCTTGGCCGCGAAGGCGTCCCCTCCGGTACTGTAACTGGTGTCGAACCCGCCCGAAACCCAGCCACTTGAGCTGGTCTCGCCGGTGACCAGGACATTGCCGGCTCCATCCACCGAGACGCCGTGGCAACCATCTTTGTTGCTTCCCCCGAGGTAGGTCGACCAGACGTGCCCGCCGCTGGGGCTGATCTTGGCCACGAAGCCATCGTAAGCGCCGTTGTAACTGGTATCGAACCCGCCAGAAACCCAGCCACTTGAGCGGGTCTCGCCTGCCACCAGGGCGTTGCCGGCGCCATCCACCGTGATGCCCCCCAAGCCAGGATCCCAGTCGCTTCCCCCGAGGTACGTCGACCAGACGTGCCCGCCGCTGGGGCTGATCTTGGCCACGAAGCCGTCCCAAGCGCCGTTGTAACTGGTGTCGAACCCGCCCGAAACCCAGCCACTTGAGCTGGTCTCGCCGGTGACCAGGATACTGCCGGCTCCATCCACCGCGATGCGGTAGCCGTGATCCGTGCTGCCTCCCCCAAGGTAGGTCGACCAGGCTAGATCGGGGTCAATGATGAGCGGCCGGGCCGGGCCGTAGTCGCCCGTGATCGCGAAGGCGTACGTCCGCCGGTCCACCAACACGAATCGGCCGGCCACCTCCACCTGCTTCCCGTTGATCTCCTGGTAGATGTAGGGGGCCTCGTCGATCAGCCGGCCCCAGTCCTCGCCCACATCCACCACCAGCGAGCCGTCCTTGGCCAGCGACAGCCCGGCGATCCCCTGGTAGCGCACCTGAATCCGCGACCAGTCCGCCCCTGGGGCGACGTGAAACTCGTACTTCAGCCGGCTGCGCAGGCCCCAGGCGTGCAGATCAATACCCTCGTAGAGCCCCTCATAGGCCACCTTGGCGTAGCTGGGCACACCGCTGCGCCAGTTCGACTGCTCACCGACGCAGTAGTTGAAGACCGCCTCCGACTGCTCCAGCCCCACCGGGGCCACCACGTTGGCACCCAAGAATGAAACCGAGAACTGCATCATCTCGGTCTTGCCATCCTCCGGGTCGAGTCGCCCACGCGGGCCCCGCAGCCGATGACCCTCCTCCGGGCCGTCCGCCGACTGGCTGCTCGGCTCCTGCCGGAAGACCTGGAACACCGGCCCACTATCGGTCACGGCCACGTTGACGCCACTGCCGGAATGGACCAGACGAACCGACGGGTCAGCCCACTGCCCCCGGTTCTCCACAAACAGCGCCGGGCTGGTGCTGAAGAGTTCAAGCACCTGCTTGGCGTCATCAACATCGACAGAGCCCCGAGGCGTGGAGGGCTCCTCTCCGCTACGCGCCACCTTACCCGCGCCGGCCTCCGAGATCGTGTACCGATCGGCGATCGCAACAGAATAGGGGTAGCCACCCGCGCCGTAGGTCACGACGGGCGAGAACAGCGGATCGGCTACCGCCGCCGGGCTGCCCCAAACCAGCCCGAGTACCACGACCACGCCCAGCCGAGTCATCCTGCATGTTCGCATGGTGCCATCCTCTCTTGCACCGGCCCAGCCGACCTGTCCTCGACCGCACCGAACGGCCCGAAACGAGAAGAGAGCCCGCCCGAAAGCGTCTCTCCGTCGGCTCCCGGATGAGTTGTCGCGACGGGACGGTTCGTCCGCCGCCACCGTCCCACCATTGTACCAAAAATCGCCCTGCGAGGGTCAATTGGGGGATTTCCCTAACGCCCGTCGACGAACGGAGGCGACCGCAGCTTCGACGTTGTGGGCCGCCGCCGGGTAGCCAATCTCTATGGGTCTGTGAGCGTCACGGTGCTGCAGTCCTGCTCCGCGCAAGCCGCGATGTCGTCAACGAGCACGCATAGGGAAAGATCACCTGCGCCCTCAACGGCATAGGCGCCGTCCACATCGAACATCGGATTGGACAACCGCCACGGAAGTTCGACAGGCTCTCGACCCGCTGCACCTCCCGCTGCAACAACACCGCCGCCCTGCGATACCGGTGTCCCCTGCGTGATCACCGCAACCCTCACTTTTCCCGCCCCGACCGACAGGTTCTTAAACTCTGCCGACTTCACATTTGGGACCATATGTGAAGCGAACAGCCCAAACCGGGCACTGTTCGCCTTGCAGAGCCAGGCTGAAAAGGAGGCCTTTTGCCAAATGTGAAATCTTCAAGAAAACCACCCCAATACGAACGTTTTGGAGAGACAATCCGGTATCTGACAATAGAGGAATGGCAGCAGTTCCTCGATGTGATCGAGGACTACCGCCACAAGCTCGTGATGCGGATGATCTACGAACTGGGCTGTCGCGTGGGAGAGTTCGTCCGGATTCAGCTCAGGCACATCGCCTTTGCCCGCAACACCATCTACATCCCCGCGGAGAACACGAAGACAAAACAGCGCCGGGTGAGCCATCTTCCCCCTGGGTTGATGAACGAGATCAAGAGCTTCTTGCGCGGCCAAGGGCGAATGGCAAAACGCAGCCTCCGCGTCCATCGTCCCGGCGACTACCTGTTCTCTCCCGGACCAAATCCGAGGCAGCGCTACACCGAGAACCGTCTGCGCCAGCTCTTCTCTCGCTACGCCCGGGCGGCCGGGCTTGACCGCGAGTACGCCCGTGATCGCAGGGGGAGGGCCCTTCACGAGTTGACGGTCCATTCCCTCCGGCACAGCCACATCATGCATTACGTGCACGTCTACAAGCTGCCGCTGCCCATCGTGCAGAAGCAGGTCGGCCACAAAACGCTGAAGGCCACAAGCGTCTACCTCCGCCCCTCGGACGAGCAGGTTGGACAAGCGTACGGCCAGGCACGTTGCTACTCCGCGCCGATGACAAAACCGCCACAAGTCTTAAATACTGGTGAGGCGTTGTCCTTTGACAATGACACCAACAAACGAAACAAGACCGCGAACTGAAGACCTGCTTGAGAACATCCTGACAACGGTCGAATCCATCGACAAGAACGTTGAGGAAGTCCTCGATCAACTGAGCGACTACTTCGCCGACGTGCGTTACGCTGGCTGGCACGACGATCGCTACCTTGAGCATGGCGGCCACGACTGATACGGGGCCATGGCCGCGGGGTAACATTTATAAGGCCCGAGCGCCTCGTATGCCCATGGTATTCAAAGTTGACGTTGAGGGTGGTTTGCGTCAACTCTCCGCCCTGCGCAAGCGCATGGGCGAATTGATCGAGTGGGACAAGCTCGCCGAGCAAGAGCAGCGCCCACATCAAGCGCCGGCCTTCGAAATACACACCAGCCTGCGGAGAGGTCTTCGAGAAGATCTGCGCAGCTTCTATGGTTTTTCCCTTAGCCTGGCGATAGATATCGGCGAGGTGTTAAGCCGATACGACTTCGTATGCACGCTTGGCGATCGAGAGCGATGGCGCCGTCGGTTGGCGCGGCTGGAAGATGAACTGGCAAACCTACGTGTCTGGGAAAAGTTTATAAAGCCATGACGGTTTATGCGTGCGGTGGAGTTTACGCCACGATGAGGATTACTGATTACTTGACACGACAAGCGCGCATGTTGGACGAAAGCAGCCGGCGGATCACGGATTTCCGTGTCTTTGATTTCAACTACATCCCCGACGAGCCCTTGATGCGCGAGGAGGTCAAGCCCATCGTGGATGCGAGCCTCCGCTATCTCAAGACAGGGATTGCGAACCACCTGTTCATCTTCGGTAGCCGTGGCTCAGGCAAGACCCTCATGATCAAGTACATCCAGCGCTTGCTTGCTAAGCAGGGCAACGTCGATGTCCTTTACGTTAATTGCCGGCAGCACAACACGAGCTTCAAGGTTCTCGCTCATCTGCTTGGCGTGCGTCCCCGGGGCTGTAGTCTGGACGAGTTGTGGCACCGCTTCTCCGACACCTACTCTCGGCGCCTCATCCTCGTTCTCGATGAGGTCGACCTCCTGTCAGACAAGGACCGCCACAAGGACCTGCTCTATTTGCTCGCCCGCTCGACCGACAACTACATGGCCGTGCTGCTCAGCAACCACCCCAAGTTCCTGAACAAGCTCGACGAGAGCATCCGTTCGTCGCTCCAGCCGGAGATGGTTCATTTTCGCAACTACGATGCGAACGAGATCCTGGAGATACTGCGAGACCGGGCCCGGCTCGGCCTGCGTCATCCGCGGAAAGCGGCGCTGGCGCAGATTGCGGCCCTGACTGCACGGACCACGAACTCCGACGTCCGTGTTGCCATCAAGACGCTGTACTACGTGGCTTTGGAGAAGAATGGCAACGTCCAGGATGTATTCAACCGCGCCCGCCACGATCTCGTTAGAGACGTGCTGGCCGACCTCAACGACCGAAACCTGCTAATTCTCAAGGCGGCGGCTGATGCGCGCGAGCCGTTTGTCAAAGAGGTCTACGCCCGCTACCGCCGGATTAGCCGCGACGAGGGCGAAGAACCGTTCTCCTACGTCTATTTCTACTCCAGCTTATCCTACCTCCAGAGCATCGGCCTGATCCTGCTGCTCTCGACCAAGGTCGGCCGCACGTACACAAACCGGATCCAGCTACTGTTCGGTCCTGAGTTGTTGGAGGCGATTGGGCAGGCTCGTTTTGGGTAACTCCTTCCGCTGGTACCAGCACCGAAGTCGACGACGGAGTGGGGGGCGACCTGCTGGCGGGAACGGGCAAGGGGAGCAGTGATGTTTCAATCCACGCCCCCGTGTGGGGGGCGACGTGCGAAGCCGCGTTGATCCAACTATCCGACCACGTTTCAATCCACGCCCCCGTGTGGGGGGCGACCAATGATGACATGAGCGAGCTAACTCGCCAACCGGTTTCAATCCACGCCCCCGTGTGGGGGGCGACGATCGGGCGCATTCGCGCCTGGGAGAATAGCTAGGTTTCAATCCACGCCCCCGTGTGGGGGGCGACCGCAGGGCAACAAGAACGGTGGTCCCGCTGCCAAGGTTTCAATCCACGCCCCCGTGTGGGGGGCGACCGACATCGCCAGTTTCAGGTCACTCAAGTTCGTGTTTCAATCCACGCCCCCGTGTGGGGGGCGACCAACGACCTTGGTGTTGTTGAACGTGATCTTCTGGTTTCAATCCACGCCCCCGTGTGGGGGGCGACACTGTTCCGATTGACGAACTACTATTCACCGTCGAGTTTCAATCCACGCCCCCGTGTGGGGGGCGACTTGATGCCTCCGCCGTGCACACGCAGTGGACGATGTTTCAATCCACGCCCCCGTGTGGGGGGCGACACGCACCGCTGGGGCCGCTTGGGTCTTCGAAGATGTTTCAATCCACGCCCCCGTGTGGGGGGCGACATGTGCCGCTGAAACATGTAGTGCAGACTATCGAGGTTTCAATCCACGCCCCCGTGTGGGGGGCGACCAGCGGCCAG
>Ga0190284_1001339_pt1 | contig 11189 bp, 12 predicted proteins | sample 48691812_MG_FD_161668 | JGI IMG/M metagenome (GOLD analysis project Ga0190284, IMG submission 161668) | Hydrothermal vent microbial mat bacterial communities from Southern Trench, Guaymas Basin, Mexico - 4869-18-1-2_MG | ecosystem: Environmental > Aquatic > Marine > Hydrothermal vents >... | reverse complement strand
TTCTGGAACCAGGGTGGGTGAGCCCACTCTGGAGATCAAGTGCAGGTTCACAGATCCAGGGCCTTTGGCCTGGCGATACGACCGCAGGACTTCATCGTGAAGGTGAAGGAGGCGGGGTGTAAGCCGGGACACGAGTTCCATGATTTTGACCAAAATGGGAGATTTACCGATGACCAAACCGATGCGCGACACCCCCATGCTGGACCAGTTGGAGAGTGGCCCCTGGCCGAGCTTCGTTACCGGCCTCAAGCGTCTGGCCAAAGACAACGACATGATGGTCGACCTGATGGGTCAGCTGGAGACCTCCTACGAGACCAAGAAGGGCTACTGGAAGGGCGGCACCGTCGGCGTCATAGGTTATGGTGGTGGCGTGATCCCTCGCTTCAGCGAGCTGAAGGGCGAGGATGGCAAACCGCTGTATCCTGCGGCGTCTGAATTTCACACTCTGCGCATCATGCCGCCTCCGGGCATGCACTACGACACCAATACCATGCGCAAGTTCTGTGACATCTGGGAGAAATATGGTTCCGGCCTGATCGCCTTCCACGGCCAGTCTGGCGACATCATGTTCCAGGGCTGCAACACGGACAACGTCCAGCCCGCCTTCGATGAGCTCAATGAGATGGGCTTCGATATGGGTGGCGCCGGCCCGGCCGTGCGCACCGGCATGTCCTGCGTCGGTGCAGCACGCTGCGAACAGTCCTGCGTCGACGAGGGCCGCACCATGCGCATGCTGGTGAATAATGCCCTGGACGACATGCATCGTCCGGCCCTGCCCTACAAGTTCAAATACAAGGTCTCCGGCTGCCCCAACGACTGCATGAATGCGGTACAGCGCGCCGATCTGGCCACCATCGGCACCTGGCGTGACGATATGAAGGTAGACCAGCAGGAGGTCAAGGCATTCGTGGCGGACAAGGGGCGTAAATACGTGATCGACAACGTCATCACCCGCTGCCCCACTCAGGCCCTGGCGCTGAACGATGACGACACGCTGGAAGTGAACAACAAGGACTGTGTCCGTTGCATGCACTGCATCAACGTGATGACCAAGGCACTCTCTCCCGGTGATGACAAGGGTGTCACCCTGCTGTGCGGTGGCAAACGCACCCTGAAGATCGGTGACCTGATGGGCACCGTCATCGTGCCCTTCCACAAGCTGGAGAGCGATGAGGACTTCGAATGGCTAGAGGAACTGGCCACCGAGATCCTGGACTTTTTCGCCGAGAATGCCCTTGAGCACGAGCGCACCGGCGAGATGATCGAGCGTATCGGCCTGACCAACTTTCTGGAAGGCGTAGGGCTGGACATCGACCCCAACATGATCAGCCAGCCGCGCACGAACCCCTATGTCCGTATGGATGATTGGGACGGCGAGGTTGCCAAGTGGAACGAGCGCTCGGTTGCTCAGTAATGGTTCGGTGCGGCCCGCTGCGGCAGGCCGCATTCCAGAATACAAAGTTTGACAGAATTTGGAGATAACAATGGCTGAAGCACCTCGCATGCCCGATGAGACAGGCGTACCGGAGATGGATTCCTATCTGCACCCGGTGCTGAAGAAGAACTACGGCGCCTGGAGCTGGCACGAGCGTCCCCGCCCCGGCGTCCTGCATCATGTAGCCAAGAGCGGCGACGAGATCTGGACCGTACGCGCTGGAACCCAGCGTCAGATGGATGTTTACACCATCCGTAAGCTGATGGATATCGCTGACGAATTTGCCGAAGGCTTTGTCCGCTTTACCATCCGTTCCAACATCGAATTCATGGTCTCCGCGGAGCCTAAGGTTCAGCCGCTGATCGATAAGTTGACCGAAGAGGGCTTTCCCATCGGTGGCACCGGCCCTTCCGTCTCCATGATCTCCCACACCCAGGGTTGGCTGCACTGCGATATTCCGGCCACCGATGCCTCCGGCGCCGTGAAGGCGCTGATGGACGAGCTGCATGATGAGTACACCAAGGAAGAAATGCCCAACCGGGTGCGCATCACCACCTCCTGCTGCCAGATCAACTGTGGTGGTCAGGGTGACATCGCCATCAATATCCAGCACACCAAGCCACCGAAGATAGATCACACCCAGGTGGCCAACGTCTGCGAACGTCCCACGGTTGTGGCCCGCTGCCCGGTGGCTGCCATCCGTCCGGCCATAGTCAACGGCCTGCCGTCCCTGGAAGTGGACGAAAAGAAGTGCATCTGCTGCGGCGCCTGTTTTCCACCCTGCCCGCCGATGCAGATCAACGATCCCGAGCACTCCAAGTTTGCGATCTGGGTGGGTGGCAAGAACTCCAACGCCCGCTCCAAGCCGACCTTCCACAAACTGGTTGCGGCCGGCATTCCCAATAATCCGCCGCGCTGGCCCGAGGTATCTGATGTGGTCAAAAAGATCCTTCAGGCCTACAAGGAAGACGCCAAGGACTGGGAGCGTATCGGCGAGTGGGCCGAGCGTATCGGCTGGCCGCGCTTCTTCGAGAAGACCGACCTGCCGTTCACCAAGTATCACATCGACAACTGGCGTGGCAGTCGGGCTACCCTGAATGCCTCTGCACACATCCGTTTCTGATTCGGTGCTCGTAACGAGAGGGATTGGCAAATGAAGTTTGCGATTCAAATCAACGAAGGGCCGTATCAGCATCAGGCGTCTGATTCGGCCTATATGTTCACCAAGGAAGCCTTGGAGAAGGGTCACGAGATCTTCCGTGTCTTCTTCTATCACGACGGCGTGAATAACGGCACCCGTCTGACCACACCACCGCAGGACGACCGCAACGTGGTCCAGCGCTGGGCGGAACTGGGCGAAAAATATGAACTGGACCTGGTGGTCTGTGTGGCTGCAGCGCAACGTCGTGGCATCGTCGACGACGGTGAGGCCGAGCGCAACGGCAAAGATGCCACCAACATCGACCCGAGGTTCCGTATTTCCGGCCTGGGCCAGTTGATCGAGGCGGCGGTGCAGTCGGAACGGCTCGTCGTGTTTGGCGATTGATGACAGGAGATCGAGAAAATGTCTGAAGAAATCAAGAAATTCCTGTACCTCAACCGTCGTGCGCCCTACGGCACCATCTACGCCTGGGAGGCACTGGAAGTGGTGCTTATCGGTGCCGCCTTCGATCAGGATGTCAGCCTGGCCTTCTTCGATGACGGTGTCTATCAGATCGTCAAGGGGCAGGATACCGCAGGGATCGGCATGAAGAACTTCTCCCCCACCTATTCGGCTCTGGGTGACTATGAAGTCACCAAGCTGTATGTGGAGAAGGAATCACTGGAAGAGCGAGGGCTGACGGTCGATGACCTGATGCCCCTGAAGTGGGAGGACGAGGATGAGGACTGGGCGGAGAAGGACTCCATCCGGCTTGTCAGCCGCGAAGAACTTGCCAGGATCATCGATGAACAAGACGTCGTCTTTAGCTTCTGAGGGATGAGTCAGTCATGAGCGAACTACACATTGTAAACAAGTCACCCTTCGAGAAGAGTTCTTTCGACTCCTGCATGTCCCATGTGCTCGAAGGAAGCGCCGTTCTTCTGTTTGAAGACGGGATCTATGCAGCGACCAGTGGAACTGCAGCAGCGGAGAAAGTGAAGTCTGCACCGGGCGTGAAATTCTACGTCCTGGGACCCGACTTGAAGGCACGTGGTCTCTCCGAAGAGCGGGTGACCGATGGGGTTGAGATCGTGGACTATGCCAGGTTTGTCGACCTTGCAGAGGAGCACGACAAAGTGGTGTCCTGGGTCTGAATCCCGACACTCAGTATTTTTACGAAACTTGAGATTAGGAGAAAGCATTATGGCTATCGAAGCAGGCGGTAAGACCCTGGAAACTGATGAAGAAGGTTACCTGGTAAACCTGAATGAGTGGGTTCCTGAGGTCGCAGATATCATGGCTAAGGAAGATGGACTGGAACTCACCGATGAGCACTGGGACATCATCAATTTTCTTCGTGAGTACTATGAAGAATATCAGATTGCCCCGGCCGTTCGTGTTCTGACCAAGGCGGTTGGCAAGAAGCTGGGTAAGGAGAAGGGCAACAGTAAGTACCTGTATTCATTGTTTCCCTATGGCCCGGGCAAGCAGGCGTGCCGTTTCGCCGGCCTGCCGAAGCCGACCGGCTGTATCTAACAGCCGCTGACGTGGTAGAGGCACTGCCGCTGGCAGCGCCCGCCAAGATAACCTGGATCCGGCACTCAGGTGCTGGATCCGGGGCATACCGACAGAGGATTGCAGGAACATGTCGCTTTTCTTCGCATTGCTGTTTATCGTTGCGACCCTGGTACTGGTGGTTGGCCTGGCGAGAAAGATCATTCAGTATGCCAGGACTCCCGCACCTTTAAAGATTCCCACTACACCGGCTCCGGTCACCCGATCCGGTGTGGTTATGCGCCTGTTCCGTGAAGTGGTTTTCTTCGAGAGCCTGTTCAAGAGCACCAAGTGGACCTGGATCTTCGGTTGGATGTTCCACATGGGCCTGTTACTGGTCCTGTTGCGCCACCTGCGTTATTTTATCGACCCGGCCTGGGTGCCGGCCTGGTTCTGGTTGCCTATCGAACTGGTTCAGCCGTTCGGTATCTATGCCGGCTTTGCCATGGTGGCGGGCCTCGGTGGCCTGTTTCTACGACGTATCTTCGTTGATCGGGTTCGCTATATCTCGTCTCCGTCCGACTACCTGTGGCTGCTGCTGCTGGGCTTCATCGGCTTCAGTGGCCTGATGATGAAATTTGTCTCCCGCACCGATGTGGTGATGGTGAAACAGTTCTTTACCGGGCTGGTTACCTTCGATCTGAGTGGTACCCTGCCGGTCGATTTCCCGCTCATCGTTCACCTCTCTCTGGTGGCGGTGCTGATGCTTCTGTTCCCGTTCAGCAAGTTGTTGCACGTTCCCGGAATCTTCTTCAGTCCGACCCGGAATCAGGTGGACAATCCGCGCGAGAAACGCCATCTGGCCCCTTGGGCCAAGGCGCTCGACGAACAAGAACAGAACTAAGCTGCACCAAGCCGACGAGGTTAATTCATGGCTAAGGCAAAATTTGAAGTACCGGAGCTCACGGAAGTGGTCGATGTTCCGGCGATTCAGGAAGGCGTCATGGCGCATCTCAGCCCGTTTGTCGCCAAACCGGATCATCAGACCGACCTGAACTTTCCGCCCGAACTGGTCGATGACTGGCATCAGAAGACACTGGATAAGATGGACGATCTGCGCAAGCGCTATCGCTCGTTTCAGGTGTTTCTCGATTCCTGTGTCAAGTGCGGCTCCTGCACCGACAAATGCCACTATTTTCTCGGCACCGCAGACCCCAAGAACATGCCGGTGGCGCGTCAGGATCTGTTGCGCAAGGTCTATCGCCGGTATTTTACCTTCGCCGGAAAGTATTTCCCCAAGCTGGTGGGCGCCGAGGATCTGACACGCGAGACGCTGGACGAGTGGTACAGCTATTTTCACCAGTGTTCCCAGTGCCGCCGCTGCTCCGTATTCTGCCCCTACGGCATCGACACGGCAGAGATATCCATGGCGGCGCGCGAGATACTCGACAGCGTTGGCTACGGTCAGAAGTACTGTAACGAGATTATCGCCAAGGTCTACAAGATCGGTAACAACCTGGGTCTGCCGGGTCCTGCGTTGGCCGATACCCTGGAAGGCCTGGAAGAGGACGTCTTCGACGAAACAGGTGTCGAGGTCAAGTTCCCGATGGACCAGAAGGGTGTTGATATCCTGCTCATCACCCCTTCCGCCGACTTTTTTGCAGAACCCCATGTGGATGGCCTTATCGGCTATGGCAAGGTGTTTCACGAGGCAGGCGTCAGCTGGACTACCAGCGCCTATGCATCGGAAGCGGCCAACTTCGGCATGTTCATTGGCAGCTACGAGAACATGCGCCGGGTGTCGCGTCGTATTCGCAAGGCGGCCCTGGATCTGGGCGTCAAGCGCATCGTATTCGGCGAATGCGGCCATGCCTGGCGTGTTGCCTATTCTTTTCTGAACACCCTGGCCGGCCCGTTCGATTTTCTCGATCCTGATTACCCGGTGCCCCAGCACATCCTGGAGTTCACCCTGGACCAGATCGAGAAGGGCAACTTGAATATCGACAAGTCGGTCAATGACGATATGACCCTGACCTTTCACGATTCCTGCAACGTAGCCCGTGCCACCCGCATGGGTGACAAGCCGGGTGGTCAGCTGGAGATTCCGCGCAAGGTGATCAAGGCGGTCTGCAACAATTATGTGGACATGCACAAGGACACCATCGGCGAAAAAACCTTCTGTTGTGGCGGCGGTGGCGGTCTGCTGACCGACGATCTGATGGAGATCCGGGTCAAGGGCGCGCTGCCGCGTATGACGGCGCTGAAGAACGCCATGGAAGAGGAGGGTGTGACCCACATGGCCGCTATCTGCGCTATCTGCAAGAGCCAGTTCACCAAGGTCCTGCCCTACTACGGGATGGATATGGATCAGATCGTCAGCATCCACCAGCTGGTCAGCAATGCCATCATCCTTACCGGTCAGAAGACCGAGGATGACGAAGAGGAGGAGACAGCGGAAGCTTCTCCGGAAGTCGAGGTTTGATGACCCGGTGGTTTTCGGACATGGGTCAATGAATTTACCGGTGGCCTGGGTTGGGCCGGCGGCACCTGAAACAGTTACCAACTATAGGATTAAGGAGACATAGAGAATGGCGACTCCTACTGAAGAGATGAAGACTGCACTGAATTTCCGCCGCTACCAGGAGGGTGACAATACCTGGGACGATTGGAGCGAGATGATCTTCTCCGAGGATACCTCCCACAAGTGCCCCACCTACATCCACAAGACCCCCCCCTGTCAGGGCAGTTGCCCGTCGGGTGAGGACATCCGGGGCTATCTGGCCATCGGCCGGGGTGAGGAGAAGCCGCCCGAGGGCGTGGATTTTCACGAGTATATGTTTCGCCGCTCCACTGACGCCAATCCCTTTCCCTCGATGATGGGGCGGGTCTGTCCGGCGCCGTGCCAGGATGGCTGCAACCGCAACGACGTGGAGGAGTACGTTGGCATCAACGCGGTCGAGCAGTTCATCGGCGATACCGCGATTGCCAACGGTTACACGTTTGATGCCGGCGCCGACAGCGGCAAGAAAGTAGCCGTCATTGGCGGTGGTCCCGCCGGACTGGCCGCGGCCTACCAGCTGCGCCGCATGGGCCACGGCGTCACCCTGTTCGAGAAGGATCCGGAGCTGGGCGGCATGATGCGCTACGGCATCCCCGGCTATCGTATCCCGAGAGACAAACTGGCGGCAGAGATTGCCCGTATCGTCGATATGGGCGTCGAAGTGAAGACCAGCGTACAGATTGGTAAGGATATCCCCGTTGCCGATCTGGAGAAGGATTATGGCGCCATCCTCTGGGCCCTGGGCTGTCAAACCGGCCGCGGTCTGCCGGTAGATGGTTGGGAAGGCACCCCTAACTGCGTTTCCGGCGTGGCCTTTCTCAAGGCCTTCAACGAAGGGCGGATGAAGGTGACCGGTAAGAACGTGGTCTGTGTGGGTGGTGGCGATACTTCCATCGACGTGGTCTCCGTGGCACGCCGGATCGGTTATAACGCCGCTGCGGGCAAGCCCGAGGAGGTGGTTCACGATACCAGCCTGGATCAGGACCAGGCCTTGGTTGCCGGTCGCGTGCCGGCGGATGCCACGCTGACATCCCTGTTCACCAAGGACAAGATGTTCGCTGCCGAGCACGAGATCAATGACGCCCTCAAGGAGGGCGTGGCGATCCTGGACGGCGTGATGCCCCTGGAGGTGGTCGTCGGCGACGATGGCCGTGCCACCGGCCTGAAGGTCTGTGACTGCACCATGGACGGCATGAAGCCGATCCCGGTCGAGGGTACCGAGCGCGTCCTGGAGGCCGACCTGATCGTGTCCGCCATTGGCCAGGGCGGCGACATGGAGGGTCTCGAGGAGCTGGCCAATGAACGCAACCTGATGGACGCTGACAAGTTCTATCAGGTGCCTGGTAAATCCGGGCATTTCGTGGCCGGCGATATCATTCGCCCCCACCTGCTGACCACCGCTATCGGCCAGGCATCCGTGGTGTCTGAAAGTATCGATCATTTCCTCAAGCAGGAAGAGATCCCCAAGCGCCCGAAAGTGGATGTGCATCATTTCGATCTGCTGAAGAAACTGCACGAGGCCGGACTCGATCCGGAACAGTTCGATCCCAGCAGCGCCGGTGACATGCGCGGCACGGCAACCGCAGGCTTTGCTATCCATAACTTCGAGGATCGCTCGGAGCAGGAAATAATCGGTTCGGAAGAGTTGTTCCTTGGCCACTTCGGCTATACGCCGCGTATTCACCGCACTGAAGACGTGCCCTCTTCCGATGAGGTACTGGGACACTTCAAGGAGCGACTGAATCCGCTTCAAGAGGAGCAGATGGTCGAAGAGTCGAAGCGTTGTATGAGTTGCGGCATGTGCTTCGAGTGTGACAACTGTGTCATCTTCTGTCCCCAGGATGCGGTCTTCCGGGTGAAAAAGAATGAGTCCACTACCGGTCGTTATGTAGCCACCGATTACACCCGCTGTATCGGATGCCATATCTGTGCGGACGTCTGTCCCACGGGTTACATCCAGATGGGTCTTGGCGAGTAGGAGCTGTAATGCGTAGTTCAACCGGCACCAAATGGTTTGCTCGATTATTCATGGGAGGTTTGCTGCTGACCCTATCCATGGGCGCACTGGGTGAATCGTCAGTCATCCCGGGGTCCAAGGCCGCCGGCCTGGATTCCTGTGTGGCCCCCACGGCCGAGATGCGGCGCTATCATATGCTGTATCTCACCCATGATCGCAATGCTACCGTGCGTGAGGGTAGGCGTGACATCAAAAACAGCCTGGCGGAGTGTGTAGACTGCCATGCGGCAAAGGACGAACAAGGCGGATACCTGCCAGTGAATGCAGACGGGCAATTCTGCGAATCCTGCCACAACTATACGGCTGTCAATGTTACCTGTTTCCAGTGCCATCGAAAGATCCCCGGCGAGGAGCACTCCCACCCTGGAAGCCTGACCGGCGGTTCTGAGAATGGGGCAGGGCAAACCTTCGGACTGCTGCTCGATGCCGGAAAGGCGCCTTCATTGACCCCGGAAGAGTACAAGAGACTACACGCCATCGTGGGACGGGAGGACTGATCATGAGCAAACAGAGTGACCAGCCCGACATGAAACGGCGGGAATTCATCAATAAGACAGTGCTTGCTGCTGGCGTTGCTACCGTTGCACCGGGTGTCCTGCTGGCGATTGCCAAGGCAGGAGGCCCCGGCACTGGCGCCTCTTCTGATGTACGCTGGGGGATGCTGGTCGACACCAACAAATGTGCCGACGACTGCACCGCCTGCGTGGATGCCTGCAACAAGGAGAATGGCATCGATCTGATGAACAGGCCCGACGGACAGTCCGAGGCCATGTGGAATGCCCAGCGGCCGCAATGGATCCGCAAGGTGAAGCTCAAGGACAGGCAGACCGGAGAGATCACCAATCTGCCCATGATGTGTCAGCACTGTGAGTTCCCGCCCTGCGTCGATGTCTGCCCCACCGGGGCATCGTTCAAGCGGGCCGATGGTATCGTCATGGTGGATCGGCATATCTGCATCGGTTGTCGTTACTGCATGATGGCCTGTCCCTACAAGGCGCGCTCCTTTATTCATTCGAATGTGGAGCATCAGACCGAACGCGCACCCCGTGGCAAAGGCTGCGTGGAGTCGTGCAATCTATGTGTCCATCGCATCGACTATGGCGGCACCACCACTGCCTGTCAGGATGCTTGTGAAAAGGATGGTCATCAGGCGATCCTGTTCGGTGATTTGAAGGACCCGGACAGTGCCTTGTCCAAGGCCTTGAAGCAAAAGAGCAGCCGGCAGATCCGAGCGGACCTGGAGCTGAATACCGGTGTCAGGTATACCAACGTGTAACGGTGGAGGAACGTAGTAGATGAAAAAGTTGCACTACTCTGAGCTCTGGTGCAGTTCTCCCCGTTACTGGGGTGGACTGGCCGCTCTCGCATTCGTCATCCTGATCGGGCTCGGCGCTGCCTTTTATATGGAGCACAACGGTCACATGGTGACCGGCATGAGCAATCAGATCGTCTGGGGTCTTCCCCACGTGTTTGCCATCTTTCTGATCATTGCTGCATCCGGTGCATTGAACGTGGCGTCTATCGGTTCGGTGTTCGGCGGGCCGCTGTACAAGCCACTGGGCCGTTTTTCCGGGCTCCTGGCGATCGCGTTGCTAGCTGGCGGGCTGGTGGTTCTGCTGCTGGATCTGGGGCGGCCGGATCGCCTGATCATTGCCATGACCCACTACAACTTCAAGTCGATCTTTGCCTGGAACATTATCCTGTACACGGGCTTCTTCACTATCGTCGGCCTTTATCTGTGGGCGATGATGGATCGAAAGGGGATCCAGTATTACAAGGTGATGGGCTTTGCGGCCTTTTTCTGGCGCCTGGCACTCACCACGGGTACCGGTTCCATCTTTGGTTTTCTGGTCGCTCGCGAGGCCTATGACGCGGCGGTGCTGGCCCCCATGTTCATCATCATGTCCTTCAGCTACGGCCTCGCCTTTTTCATCATTACCCTGATGTCGGCCTACTGGTGGGCGAGCCGTGAACTGGGTGACCTCCGGCTGGTCAAGCTCAAGAACCTGCTCGGAGTGTTCGTCGGGGCCGTCTTCTATTTCACATTGGTCTACCATCTCACCAATCTGTATATCACCCAGCATCATGGAATCGAGAATTTTATCCTGCTGGATGGCGGTGTTTACACGGCGGCATTCTGGATCGGCCAGATCCTGATCGGCACCATCGTTCCGCTGTTCATGCTCTATTCGCCGGCGTTCGAGAAGAATCGATTTGCCATCGCTATCGCATCGGTGTTCGTGCTGGTCGGTGGCTTCTTCCAGCTCTATGTCATCATAATCGGCGGGCAGGCCTATCCGATGACCCTGTTCCCGGGCAAGGAAGTGGTGGCCAGCAGCTTTCTCGATGGCGTGGTAGCCAGCTATACGCCCAGCATACCGGAGTTTCTACTGGGTCTCGGCGGCATTGCCGTGGCCATGACTCTGGTGGCGGTCGGATCGCGCATGCTGAAGGTGCTCCCAGAGAGCCTGGAAGACCCGGAAGACGAATGCGTATGATCTGAGTGGATAAGTGGGGCTGCTTGAACAACCATCGCCCAGAG
>Ga0190284_1001337_pt1 | contig 11207 bp, 10 predicted proteins | sample 48691812_MG_FD_161668 | JGI IMG/M metagenome (GOLD analysis project Ga0190284, IMG submission 161668) | Hydrothermal vent microbial mat bacterial communities from Southern Trench, Guaymas Basin, Mexico - 4869-18-1-2_MG | ecosystem: Environmental > Aquatic > Marine > Hydrothermal vents >... | reverse complement strand
TCTCGCGGGTGGAGGACAAACTGAGGTGTTGGCGCAGCACATAGGCGCTGCCGGCTATACTTATCTCTCTCGATTGTTTCCCCGGCGGGAATTTGCCCGCAGTGCCAAGTGGCGCCTCATCATCAACGTAGAGCCAGCGCAACTCCGCCGTGGCCGGGAGGTGGTCTAATGGACCGCGCACACCTACATCAATCTACCAATCTACCAATCTGCGACTACGAAGGCTCCGCCTACCGCACCGAGTTCTGGGGGCAGGGGCGGGGGTACGAGGACGGTGTCGAGCGGGTGGCGCTGCGTCATCTGCTGCCTCCCAACGGGCGCCGCCTGGTCGAGATCGGCGGGGGCTACGGGCGGCTCGTTCCCCTCTACAGTGGTTACGACGAGGTGGTGCTGTGTGACTATGCGCTCTCGCAACTGCGGCAGGCCCGGGAACTGTGGGGGGATGCTGGTCCCGGCGGCCGGCCCCGCTATGTCTACGTGGCCGCAGACTTCTATAACCTACCCTTTGTCCCTGGCCTCTTCGACACGGTGACGATGGTGCGCACCATCCACCACGCCGCCGACGCGCCGGCAGTGCTGCGCGGCGTGGCCCAGATTCTCGCGCCCGGCGGCGCGTTCGTGCTGGAGTTCGCCAACAAACACAACCTGAAGGCGATCCTGCGTTACCTGGTGCGGCGACAGGACTGGTCCCCTTTCGATCGGGAGCCGGTCGAGTTCGTGAAACTGAACTTCGATTTCCATCCGGCCTGGATGTGGGAGCGGCTGGCCGAGGTCGGGCTGCAGGTGCGCAAGCTGCGCACTGTCTCCCACTTCCGGCTTGGCCCGCTCAAGCGCGTAGTCCCTACAGGGTTGCTTGTACTGCTTGACCGGCTATTGCAACCGACGGGATCGCTGTGGCAACTATCGCCCAGCGTTTTTGTGCGCTGTGCGGTGCGCGACGATAAACCAGCCGCGCCGTCGGGCGCTTTCTTCCGTTGCACCATCTGTGGTTCGACAGAGCTCACCACGGGTGGTTCGACGGAGCTCACCACAGGCGGTTCAACCCCGTTAACGTTGGTGGACGAGGGGGAAGCGCTATCTTGCGCCGGTTGCGGTGCGCGCTTCGCGGTGCGCGATGGTATCTACGATTTCAAAGCACCGCTTGGGGGAGGCACGGGATGAGCGATACAGCTCGACGAGCGTTGTTTGCTGACCTGGTCTTCAACGAAGAAGGGCAACCGGCAGAAACGATCTACGTCGGTGGAGTTCCCCACTACGCCGTGCCCGATGGGGACTTTTTGCGCCACGTCGAGGCCGAGTACGTGGACCGCCAGATCGTGGCCTTGATCCAGGAACGCATCCTGGTGATGCGCGACGCTGTCACCGAGGGGGTGATCCACATGCTCGGCCAGGAGGACCTGTTCACGCGGGTTTCGATCGAGCACGCCATTGAGCATATGGACCGCATCCTTGAGCCAGGCAGTGTGGACGTAGATGAACTGCGCACCGCATTGTGGATGACAGGCTTCCGCGCTACTGTAGATGTGCACGGTGACGTGGTGCACCTGGAGATCCCTGGGTGGGAGGATGGGGAATACGGGTAGGGGCAGGGTTACCCTGCCCTTACTTGTGCGGTTTACAGAGTTGATGTATACTGGTTCTATTCAGATCATTAAACTTTGAGGAGGGTCGAACTGATGAAGGTCTCCTGCCTGCAGGAAAACCTGTCCAAAGGTCTGAGCATTGTCGGACGGGCGGTCTCACCCCGCTCCACGCTCCCGGTGCTCGGCAATGTGCTATTGGCAACTGACGCCGGACGGCTCAAGCTCTCCGCCACCAACCTGGAAGTGGGCATCAACTGCTGGATCGGAGCCAAGGTAGAGGATGACGGTGCGACTACCGTGCCGGCTCGTACCTTTGTTGACCTGGTCAATGCGCTGCCGCCGGAGCGGGTGGATTTGGAACTGGTCGTGCGTACGCATACGCTCAACCTGCGCGCCGGCCGCAGCGAGGCAAACATCAAAGGCATTGACGCGCAGGAGTTTCCCGTCGTGGCGGTGCCCGAAGGTGAAGGGGGCATCCCTGTCGAGGCTGACGTGCTGCGCACGGCGGTAGAGCAGGTTGCCTTCGCTGCCGCCACCGACGAGAGCCGCCCTATCCTCACCGGCGTGCTGGCTAAGTTCGAGGAATCGCAGCTCACGCTGGCCGCCGCCGATGGGTTTCGCCTCTCGGTGCGCACCATTCCGCTGCCCCAGCCTATTCCCGATCCCTTCAGCATCATCATTCCCGCCCGTGCGTTGGTCGAGTTGGGACGCATCAGTGGTGAGCAGAAGGAGCCCATCGTCATCACCATCACTCCGACTCGCAACCAGGTACTCTTCCAACTCACCGACATCGTGCTGGTATCGCAGTTGATTGACGGCAACTTCCCAGACTACCGGCAGATTATCCCTCGCGCCTACACGACGCACACGGTGGTGGACACGGCCTTGTTCCTGAAGGCGTGCAAGACGGCGCTCATCTTCGCTCGCGACGCGGCCCACATCATCCGCGTGCACATCAAGCCTGGCTTCGAACTAGCCCCGGGCCATGTGGTCATCTCCGCTACCTCGGCCGAGACCGGCGATGACGTGAGTGAACTGGATGCCAGTATCGAGGGTGATGAGATTGAGATCGCCTTCAACGTCAAGTATCTGATTGACGTGCTCTCGGTGATCGGCACTCCTCAGGTCGTGCTGGACACGACCACGTCCTCCAGCCCTGGCGTCATCCGACCCGTGGGCGACGTGGATTTCACCCACGTGATCATGCCGATGCACCTGGGGCGGTAACTCCTGCTGGTCGAAATGCGAAACGCCCTCAGATGTATGGTCCTGAGGGCGTCTTTTTTGTACGTCAGGCACGCTTGGAATCTAGACGTGATGCGTGACGAGTAATGCGTGATAAGTGCAATGTGGTACGTGGCCAGTTACGCATTACGCATTACGTATTGCGCATTATGTTCTCAGGAGGCAGCATGAACGTCGCAAACCTGATCACGGTACTGCGGTTTCCTCTGTTGGTGGTAGTAGTCCTGTTGCTGTACTTTGGTGGAACGGCGGGCCAACTGATTGATGCCCCCCTTATTGTCGTGTTGATCTTGATGGACACATTGGATGGCATCGTCGCTCGGCGGCGTGGTGAGCAAACCCTTGTCGGCAGCGCACTGGACGTCGCCGCCGATCGGGCTGTGGAGATCGTTCTGTGGGTGGTTTACGCACACCTGGGACTGATTTCAGTGGTCATCCCCCTGACAGTCGTCATTCGGGGTGCGTTGACCGATTCCGTTCGCAATGTAGCATTGCAGCATGGGTATTCGGCGCACAGCATGATGCGCTCCTCGTGGGGCCGGTGGCTGGTGGCCTCGAGTCCCATGCGCACCGGCTATGGCGTGGTCAAAGCGTTCGCTTTCACACTGCTGGCCCTGGCCCTGGGGCTAGAGGCGGGGGGATACGCGGCCTGGCACAGCGTATGGATCGCTGCTTCGGTGGTCAGTTGGGTGGCCCTGGCGCTCTGCATTATACGAGGGCTGCCGGTGCTCATCGAGGCCCCGGGGTTGTTCCAATCGGCCGGGTTCCAGGTGGCCACATTATCCGTCTCCCCTGAACAGGCAGATGATAAGCAGATGAGTAGAGGATGAATTTTTGATGCGTCTTCAAGATGTTACCAGCAGTAAACTGGTGACGCAACTGGGCCTTTTTATCAGCCAGCGTATGCCGCGCCTGGTGGGCTACGGGTTGGCGCGGATCGTCGCTGGAGGCATTGCTCGCCGAAAACCAGAAATCTACTGGACGGTGCGCGCCAACCTGCGCCAGATCGTCGGCCCAGAGGTAGGCGACGGCACGCTGCACGAGATGGCACGTCGGGTCTTTTTCCACGCCGGGCAAACTTATTATGACTTCTTTCACGCCGTATGCCAGCCGCCAGAAGTGCTCGTCGAGGCGGTGCGAGGCTCAGGTTCCGTCGTCGAGCAGATGAAGTCTGAAATGGCTCGAGGCCAAGGTGTGCTGCTGCTGGGCATCCACGTGAGCAACTTTGACCTGGCCGCTTTGTCAATAGGCGCGCATGGTCTACCTATCCAGATGCTTTCCCTGGCGGATCCGCAGGCGGGATTTCACATCTTAAATCGCCTGCGGGCCACGGGGGGCTTTGAGGTCACGCCGATCACGCCCGGATCGCTGCGGGCGGCCGTCCGGCGACTGAAAAGCGGCGGGGTTGTGGTGACCGGCGCAGATCGTCCCATTCCCCAGGATCGAGAGTTGATCGAATTCTTTGGTCGGCCAGCCTACCTGCCCACGGGGCCTGTGCGGCTGGCGCTGATGACGGGGGCGACTGTCCTTATGGGCGGTTGCCGCTACGACTCCGATGAGGGGTATGTTCTTGAAGTCACTGGGCCTATCGAGATGGTGCGCACTGGCGACCGGCGACGGGATATCCTCACCAATACCCGCCGGCTGGTGGTCGTTGTGGAAGAGTACGTGCGCGCGCACCCGGATCAGTGGATGATGTTTCATCCCTTCTGGCCGGAATCGCCGGACGTTTGAACCGATCACTTTTTGTCCGGTCGGCGAGAATTCAATATTATGTCAATATAATGCACTGGCAATATACTCCTTACGTGTTCCCTTTGGGCATAGCGGCGGCTGTCTCGGTCGCACTCGCCTTATTCGCTTGGCGGCACCACCCTGCACCTGGTGTGACGGCCTTTGTATTGCTTATGCTGGCCGTGGCCGAGTGGTCGCTGGGGTACGCGTTGCGCCTGGCCAGCGTTGAGCTGGAGGCCAAGCTTTTTTGGGCCAAAGTGCGCTACCTGGGCATCGTCATCGTGCCAGCGGTCTGGCTGGTTTTTGCGCTCCAATACACTGGCCGAGACAGGTGGCTGACGCGCCGCAATCTCGCCCTGTTGGCTATTGAGCCTCTGTGTACCTTGCTGTTGGTCTGGACCAGCGATTGGCATGATCTGTACTGGAGCAGCACCAGACTGGACAGGCAAGGTTCGTTCGTGACCTTTGGCTCGACCCACGGTGTGGGGTTCTGGGTTCACGCAACATATTCCTACCTGCTGTTGTTGCTCGGCGCTTTTTTGTTTATCCAGGCGCTCGTTCGTTCACCGCGCCTGTACCGCGGGCAGACCATCACTATGCTGGTGGGTGTGCTAGCGCCGTTGGCGGGGAATGTGGTATCTACCTTTAACCTGGGTCCATTCCCGCACCTGGATTTGACCCCCTTCGCTTTCACCCTGACCGGCCTGGCGGTGGTTTGGGGTCACTTTCGCTTCCGGTTGCTGGATATCGTGCCGGTGGCGCGCGACGCCGTTATCGAGAGTATGAGCGACGGCGTGGTTGTTCTGGACGCGCAGAGCCGGATCGTGGACCTCAACCCGGCGGCACAGAGCATCATCGGGTGCACAGCTTCGGAGGCGATCGGCCAACATGCTTCACAGGTATTGTCCGACCGGCCCGACGGCTCGATGACTCGACTGAGCGGTTCGACTGAGCTCGCCGAAGTCCTGATCGGACACTACAGCGACGTGGTCGAGGCCCATGCCGAGATTGTCCTGGGTGAAAACGCGGCGCAGCAATACTTTGACCTGCGTATCTCGCCTCTGCACGACTGGCGCGGTCGCCTCACCGGCCGCTTGATCGTCCTGCGTGACGTCACCGAACGCAAGCGTGCGGAGGGAGAATTGCAAAAGGCGAAGGAATCCGCTGAGGCTGCCAACCGGGCCAAGAGTGAGTTCACCTCCTTCGTCTCCCACGAACTGCGAGTGCCGATGACCGTCATCATAGGCTACGCCAGCTTTTTGGAGGCCGGTGCTGTCGGTCCTGTCAACGAGACCCAAGCCGAATTTTTGGGTATCATTACATCCAATGCGCGTCGTATGGCCGTACTGGTCTCCGACCTGGCCGACATCTCTCGCATCGAGTCCGGCCATCTTTCCCTGGAATTTGCTGCTCTCTCTGTAGCCGAGATTGTGGAGGAGGTGGTACAGTCCACTCGGGGGCAGATCGAGGAGAAAGACCAGACCCTGACCCTGGCAATCTCTGACGGACTACCCCTGGTGTGGGGGGACCGCGTCCGTCTGGTGCAGATTCTCACCAACCTGGTCAACAATGCTTACAAGTTCACGCCCCTGGGCGGTCAGGTCACCATCCGCGTTGAGCATGCCGTCAACCAATGGGATCCTCAAGGGGTCCGGGAAGTTGTGCATGTGGCTGTGGAAGACAATGGTATCGGCATCAAGCCCGAAGACCAGGAGAAGATCTTTCAGAAGTTCTTCCGCTCGGAAGATCAGGAGGCTGTCAAGATCCCTGGAACAGGTCTGGGCTTAAGTATTGTCAAGAACCTGGTGGAAATGCAGGGCGGGCGGATCTGGTTGGAGAGCGAATTTCGCAAAGGGACAACCTTCCACTTCACCGTGCCCGTGGCAGAGACCACTTAGATTTTTGTCAAAGAAGAGGAATTGGAGGTCAACAGCAAGGCGGATGTGGAGGAGAGTCTGGATCGGGTGAGGTCGTTTCTGTGAGGATTCCAAAGTGAATGTGTTTGATGAGAAGTTCAGGGACAATAAAGCCAGATACATACTGCAATGCCTTCTGGCAACTTCGTCCAGTTTCATCATACTCTTCATCTTGGATACCATGTCGCATGCCGCCATCATTGCTGCTTTGGGTGCCAGCTCTTTTATCGCTTTCACAATGCCCGAAGCACAAATGTCAAGACCAAGATTTCTCATAGGGGGATATCTAGTCGGAATGGCGACTGGCTGTCTGTGTTGTTACCTGCGTTGGATACCATTACTGGCGACACTGCCCATCACTCGCGGACACTCAAATGTATTGTTTGGCGCGATTGCCGTGGGATTAGCGATATTCGTTATGGTCATCACAGATACGGAGCATCCACCAGCAGCGAGTCTGGCGTTGGGACTTGTGCTTAATGATGGATGTAACTGCAAAACACTTGCTGTTGTGCTGATAGGAATTGTTTCTTTGTCTGCGATAAAGGCAGTGTTACGGCCAGTGTTGAGGAACTTGTTATGATGTTACCTGGAGAACACCGACGCGCAGACGCTCATCTGTGTACTGGAGGGGTTGCGCGACGAATGGTAATTGGCGTGATTAACGTGAAACGTGAATTTGTCTAGAGTGGAGATAAGGAGACCCGTTATGACGATAATGATTGGAGTGGCACTCGTGGTCCTGGGGTTGGTCATTGGATTTATCATCACCTGGGCCTTCAGCGTGGGCGCTTCGATGACCCTGTTCATCGGCCTGCTGCTGGTGATCGCCGGCGGTATCGTTGGTTTTGTGGTCGAATGGCTCATTGACGAGGCTTATCGCAAGAATCGGGAGCTACGGCACCAATTGAGTCAGCGCGGGACCACGGCGCTGGCGCTGGGAGCCGGCGTGGGCGCGCAGGATTCCGACGCCGTTTCGGGGACGCTGGCCGATTTTTTACACCGGCGCGACGAAGAGGTGCACGAACTGCGTGAGCAACTCTCGCTGGCGCACGCTCGCCTGGATAGTCTGGGTGACGAGTTCGAGGCCTACGAGCGGACACACCCAGACGACCTGACGGTCGTCAAGGGTATCGGGTCGGTCTATCAATGGAAACTGCGTGATGCCGGGGTCAACACGTACAAGCAACTGGCTGCGTCAGACCCCGGTCAGCTCCGGCGCATGCTCGACATCAAGGACTGGCAACGGGTGAACATAGAGTCCTGGATTGAACAGGTTCGCGACTGGGTGCAGAGACGGCCGTGATGTTCGAAGAGGATCTGCTGGACGAGGAGGTCAAGAAAAAAAAGCGGCGCGTCCTCGTTTTGTTATTTATCCTCCTCTTGCTGGGGACGATGGTACTGTTTCCATTGGCTGAGTTGTTCCCTCCCTTTTCGACGGCTGTATCCGAAGCGGTGGTGGGAACCCCTGCCTACACGGACACGGCACCCCGGCCCACGCTTGTACCTGCTGCAGGCACGGCCACCGGCGTGCCCACGCCGAGCGTGGAAGCCACAACCACTACCCCCCCGGGAGCCACACCTCAATGGACGGCGACTGCCGCAGTTGCCTGTGTGACACCTATCGTGACAGAAGAGGCACCTGGCGGGGCCGGAGGTGGGATGCCGGGTTTCTCCCCCACGGCAACCAGCACGCCTGCCGGCACTTCCCCGGTGCTGGTGACACCCACCCCGCCGGAGCCCGGCGAACTGCCTGTCACCGGGGCCGACGGTAGCCGGGGGTTAGGCTGGTTGATATTGGGACTGGTGGCAACTTTGCTGGGGGCCTTGATGCTGGGGGCGGGGTACGCGCTGCGCAACACCAAGCCCGTCCGGCGGTGAACCAGAACTGGCGCAGGCGATGGATGCAGCGCTGTCTGAGCGTTGGGCACTGAACGTTGATTTGCTTCGAAAATCCTGAATGATGTCACTTTGATAAAGCTGGAGGTAAGAAGAGTTGCGCCGCCGATTCCGTATTCTTGTCGTAGACGATGAGCCCGATGTGCTGGAGATGCTGCGGATTATGCTGACGGAGAAGGGCTTCGATGTCGTGGTAGCTCAGGACGCGCTCTCTGGGCTGCGTGCTGCTTATCAGACTCACCCCGATGCGATTCTTCTGGACGTGATGATGCCTGGGGTGGACGGCTTTGAGGCGTGTCGTCGTCTGCGGGAGATGATAGATGTGCCCATCATCTTCGTCACGGCTAAGGGCACCATTGAGGAAGTGGTGCAGGGTCTCGCTCTCGGCGCGGATGACTACGTGGTCAAGCCCTTTGCTCCCTCAGAGTTGATCAGCCGTCTGATGGTCTGCCTGCGCCGGGCAGGAGAGCGCGCCGACGAGAAGAGCGACTTCCTTCTTCCTACACCCTCAGTCACGCTGGACTGTGGTCGCCACGAACTGGTGATTGGGGGCCGAACTGTGTATCTGACCCCCAAAGAGTTTGAAGTGATCCGGCTGCTGATCCGTCACGCTGGCAAGGTGCTCAGCACCGATGCCATCCTGACCAGGATTTGGGGCCCTGAATGGATCGGTGAGCCGGACCTGGTGAAACAGTACATCTACCGGCTACGGCGGAAGATAGAGCCGGATCCAAAGTCGCCTCGATATCTCCACACTGTTCCAGGCGAGGGGTATTACTTTGATGCCGAGGACCTGATTTAGCCCTCTGTGGCACTGGCCCTTCGGCCCCCTTCGGTTTTTGCCGCTTTTTTATCTTTTTTTCACCCATTCCTTGCAATTCTGTGGTATACTTTATAGTCGGTGCTTTCGGTGGTTCCATTGGAAGGGGCTTCCGCTGCCAGCCTTGGTCCCTCTCTCTAACTGTACCATACGCTCTCTTGCCTGCATGAGAGGCAGAGGAAATATTCGTGGACAGAGTTAGTCTGATCCAACGGACGAAGGATGGGGACCCAGTCGCCTTGGCTGAGATCTACGCCCGGCATCAGCCAGCCATCTATCGCTGTATTTTCTACCGGGTGGGAGACGTCGGTACGGCCGAGGATCTGGCTGGCGAGGTCTTCGTTCGCCTGGTAGAGAGCATTGATCGTTCCCCTCATCAGAGCGGTCCGCTGCTGGCCTGGCTGTATAGCATCGCCCACGACCTGGTCGCAGACGAGCATCGGCGTGTGGAGCGGTCCCCGCCGCTTCAGTCTGAGGAGCGGCCGGCGGAGGAACAGCCGGCGGTAGGTGCGATTGATCCCCAGGAGGCCGCTGAGCAGCGGCTGACTCCCCGGCGCCTGGCTGCTGCCATCGCCCGCCTCACCGACGAATACTGCCAGGTTATCCTGCTGAAGTTCGTCGAAGGATTGGACGATGAGACGGTGGCCTGGGTCTTGGGCAAGCCTGTGGATGCGATTCAGCCGTTGCAACGGCGGGCTCTGACCGCACTCGCGGTGGAGACCGCACGGTGTGATGTTGCCCAGACTTCTCAGCCCTCGCAGTGCCGGGGGGAAGAACTGGAACGGCTGCAGAAGGAATTCACCCAGAACGTGGCCCACGAGCTGCGCACGCCGCTCACCCTCATCCGGGGCTACAATGAGTTGCTCCTCTCCGGCACCCTGGGGCCGCTCCAGCTAAAGCAGCGGGATGCGCTAGAGGTCATTGATGAGCGGACAGAGGAGCTCTCCCGCGTGGTTCACAACCTGACCTTCACGCGGACCATTCCGAAGGGTGCACTGGCCCTGGCTCCTCTCTCGTTACCGGAGTGTTTGGAAAACACGCTGAAACAGTGCCACCGCATCGCCGAGCAGGCAGGGGTTCAGTTCGAGGCCGACCTGCCTGATGACCTGCCCCCGATTCTGGGGGACCAGAAGCGCCTGGGTGTGGCATTGTTCCAGATGTTGGACAACGCCATCAAGTTCAGCCCTGACGGGGGCTTGGTCCGCGTGCTGGCCTGGGCGGATGAGGAGTGGCTGTACGTGGCCGTGCAGGATCAGGGGATCGGGATCGCCACGGAGCACCTGGACCGGGTTTTCGATCGCTTCTACCAGGTAGACAGTTCCACCACTCGACGCTTTGGCGGCGTTGGCATGGGATTAGCCGTCGCCAGGGCAGTCGCTGAAGCCCACGGCGGGCGGGTATGGGCTACCAGTGAGGGGCCGGGCGGGGGCAGCACCTTCACCCTGGCGCTGCCAACAGAACCGTCAGAGAGTCCGTCGCTATCCCGCCCGCTTTCCCCGGAGCGCTGCCGGCTGTTGGAGCGGGCTCTGAGCCAGGTATTGGATGAGAGCCTGTTGCCTTTGGAGGAAGGCCGGGTTACGATGGAGGAGTGCCTGGCCGGTTACCCTGAATACGGCGCCGACCTGCGTCCGCTCCTGGAGATCGCCCTCAAGGTGCGCCAGGCGCCGCGACCAGCCTCTAGCCAGGCCGCTTTCGCCGCCGGGGAGCGCCGGATGCTGGAGGCGCTGGCCGGGAAGAAGAAGCGCCGCCAGGTGGTATCTCCCGGCCCACTCGCCCGTACTGCGGAGTGGGTAGCTGCTTTCTTCAGGAGGTGGGAGAGACCTGCTGTGTTCAGGCGTGTACCCGCCCTGCGACCGGCCCTGACAACGGTGCTTGCCCTCACCCTGTTTTTCTTCGGCGGGCTATTTCTCCTGACCTGGCCTGGCGGAACCGTCGCCCGGGCGGCCAGGCTGGCCCAGGTGAGCGGTGTGGTGGAGGTACTGCCGGTCGGGAGTGAAGCCTGGCGACCGG
>Ga0190284_1001336_pt1 | contig 11211 bp, 7 predicted proteins | sample 48691812_MG_FD_161668 | JGI IMG/M metagenome (GOLD analysis project Ga0190284, IMG submission 161668) | Hydrothermal vent microbial mat bacterial communities from Southern Trench, Guaymas Basin, Mexico - 4869-18-1-2_MG | ecosystem: Environmental > Aquatic > Marine > Hydrothermal vents > Microbial... | reverse complement strand
ACCACCCCGGCGATCCCGCCCTCCTCGGCGGGCGCTTGCCCGTTGGCGGCCCAGAAGTAGCCCATGTTGTACGCGCAATCGAAATCACGATCAGGTTTCAGTGCCATCTTGCCTCTCCCCCTCCTACTCTTCTTTCCCGTCCTCGCGGCCCAGCAGCCGGCAGGCGGTCGCCTTGGCGACGGTCATCTCGGTTTCGCTCTCCGATTCGCCCCCGCCGTTCATGGCCGGGTCGTTGTCGGGTTCGGCGTTGTCGAGCACGCTCGCGTCCGCTTCGCCGTTGTCCGTCCCGGTGCCATCGTTCTTGTCGGACTTGCCGTTCGGGCCGGCCGCGGTGTCCTGCTTTCGGCCGGCGTACTTCAGGACCGCATCGAACGTCTCGTCCGTCATGGTCCCAAGCTCGGCCAACGTGGCGACCTCGTCCTCGATCTTGGTGACCTCGGACAGCTTGGCCAGCCGGTCTCTGGCGGCTTCCCTGGCTTTGACTTCTCCGAGTCCGGCCTCGGCCTTCTCGGCCCGCTCCGTCGCTTCCTTGAGCTTGCCCTCGCTCTCGGTCTTCTCGGCCGTAAAAGCTTCGACCTGTTCCTTGAGCGTGGCCAGTTCGGCGGCGATCGCGTCGCGCTCCCCGGTGAGCTTGGTGACTTCCTCGCTCTTGGAAGCGATCTCTTTGGTGGCTTCGGCCAGCCTGGCCTTGATCTCCTCCAGTTCTTTCATGCCTTCTTCTCCCTCCAAGAGTTCATTGAGCTCCGCGGCGACATAGGTCCGCGCCGAATGGTCCTCCATCTGCCGGGCGGCGACCTTGATCACCGATTCGGGGTTGGCCGGGTTGGCCACGATGGCTTTGCCGGCGAAGGTGATATTCCGCAGCACGCGGCCCAGGTCATACCCCTGAAACCTGCCCGCCCCCTCGAACACCCGCAGGTGCTTGGTGAGGAACGAGGTCGCCTCGTTCCGCTTGACGATGTGCGTCACGCCGGTGGCCCGATCCCGCAGGCCGTAATCGAACCCCGTGAACCAGGCCTCCATCGAGACGTAGCCTCTGCCGTGCTCGGCGTCTTCGATGATGGCGGCGATGGTTTCGGAAAGCTCGCCCAGCGACCGATAGAGCACGCCGCCGACCTCGACGTCGAACAGGTCCGGTGGCGATTCCCCCTCGGCGACCGTCACCGTGTTGCCCTGCTTGTCCACCGCCCGGCTCTCGATGATGTGGCCGATGATCCGGTCGCGTTCGTGCTCGACGTTGATGGGCTTGTGAACCGGCGTGTCCTTGGCCGCGTAGGTCTCGTCGGGCAGGAAGACATCGTCGTTGAGGTTCCAGCCGGTGCTGACCAGGATCGACACGATGGGAGCTAAGTCCGCCTGGGTCTGTTCGAGCAGTTCCTCGTACCCGCCGGCGGCGATCCGATCCATTAGCGAATCGAGTAGGGGCTGGATGTTGGAGCTAGGCGGTGCGGTCTTCAGCCGGGCGATCAGCGTGCAGGAGCGGGTCCCGACGATGGCCTTACCCAAACCGGCCTGACGTTCGGCCGCGTAGACTTTTGGCGTTGCGATGGAATCGGCCACGAATCTCTCCCCCCTTGGGCCTCGGCTAAGTCGTGGACGTGAGAATCACCCGGCCCGAGTTGCCTCCACCCTGCTTATACACCGGGATTTCGGGGCTCACGGTTTTTTGACGAGAAAATGTTGACTATTCGTCAGCCCGACCCAGGAAGGCACTGATGTCAGGCCGTAGCCGGCTCTCGGCCCCGATCCCCTCGATGCCCCGCAGTAGGCCGGGGCCTGAGGGGCTCAGCCGCCTGAGACTCAGCGTATACACCATGTGCGTCGCGCCGAGACGATACTGCCTGGCCAACGAGCTGGTATCATCATCTGCGTACGCTGATGCTATGGAATCGCCGAGGCGATGATATGCAGGAGGTATCGCGGGAACAGCTCGTGGACCCGAACCGGCGGCTTCGCGGTAGCCGGGACGGCATCCCGGTCGTATTGGTCTGTACATTCTGCGATCGGTACGAATCCCCAAAGGACCGATCGAGATGGAGAGTTCTCACTCCCCTCAGTACCTATTCTTCAATCGGGCGTGGCAAGCAACTCGAACGTGCCCACTCGTTCTCCACTACGAGGAACGGCGGACCTTATGCCGATCCGCGTTGGGATCGAAGGGGTGTGCAACGATAGCGCCATCCGTGTCCCACGACCAGACGCGGTAGAACGGCCGTTCTGTATTAGACTCGGGATGAAACGTGTCGTTTAGAGCATTGACAACCCGCCGAGCGTGCTCGCTCGTGAGCTGGTCGAAACGACACAAGGTACCAAATACGAGCGAGGCTGCCCCATCAAGTTCCACACGCGCGGCCTTGCGCGTGGGGCCGAATAGGAAGCAACCATCCGAGGGCGTCGTGCTGGTCAGACACCTGGCAGCGGCTGGAGATGCCCCCCAGCACACGTCAAGAAGGAAAACCGTGCCCGCGCGGCATCTTTGGCGCAGAGGACCGAGCAACTTGTACCATTCAATCGTGTTTCCCTTGGCGTCTGCTACCGCCGTTCCTACCGCATTGGGCGGTGGAACTGCCGAAACGACTTCAACCCGTGGGTCTGTCGAGTCAATCTCCCGGATTCCGTGCATCGAGATCCAAAGAACAACTTGGTGGTCCGGGGGGACGGTCTCCTGCCACTTGACGAACTTGGTCATCTCTTGTTGTATCTGGGATTCATCGCACGCCTCAACGACCTCGAGTTCGCCTATCTGGTTGTGTTCCGTCAGATACGCGCGCAGGTCCATCCTGACTCGTTCGAGGCTGATGCTGGTGAGTTGCATTCCCCCAAGCGATTCAAGGACGAAGACGCTCAGAGCCATAATCGACGTCTCCTCTGTTTACGGATGCCTCCCGCTTAGCCGACCTTTGGCAAACAGTCTACATCAACAAGCTGTTCGGCGGCAACCGGAAGTCGCGTATTCCACTGCGGATCCTGCCCGCGTGCCTAGTCCGTCCTGTCAGTATTGCTGCATCCGCCTCCCGAACAGGAGTTTCTGTCGGTTTCTGAGGAATCCCCGCACCAATCGTCAAGTTTCTCGCACATCTGTCACCGGCATCCTGGCGCGGGTGCGGTGGCGACACCACTCCCAACTCGCCTTGCATGAAACGCCGCCCAGGCGTCGGCCATGCGCAACCCGCGCTCCGACCGGTTCGGGGCTTTGCCCCTGGCTTCGACGAAGGCTTCGACCGCCTCCTCATACAAGTCAGCCAGCGCCTTCAGCCGGTCGCCGGGCACCTCGGGCACCTTGGCGGAGAGCACTTCTCGGGTTGGAGCGTCACCAGGGTCCAGTGAGCAGAGCAAAATCCACTTCACCTGCTCCAACTCGCGGCGCTGGGCGGAGCTGAGATTGCGGAGGTCCTTCGCGCCCCTGTCCCGTAAGAAGGCGGGATCGGCGATCTTGTCGATGGAGGACGAGAACTGCTGAGCCACAGTGGTAAGCACGACGCTCAGGGTCGGCGACGTGCGTTCGTCGCGCGGGCCGGTGTCCGGGACGTTTGGCGGCCGGCCGGGTCCATTCTCGCCCTCGTCACCGGGTTGGTCGCCGGACGGGTTGTCGCCACCGCCGTCCTGGTCGGTCCTGGCCCGCTGAAGCCGCACTTGGTGCTCGAACTGGCGATCGACCACGCTGTTGGGCCGGTGATACGGACCGGCCCGTTCCATGACCGGCGGCTCCTCGTCACGCACCTTCTGCTCGTCCCGCATGTTCTGAAGCTCGACCATGAAGTCGTAGCCAAAGGCGGCGTGAATGCTCTCGACACTGATGACGCCGCGGTCGAGCAACTGGACGAGCAACTGCTTCTCCGCCGCTTCGTCGCGTAACGACATCCTGCCGAAACCAATGACCGGCAGCCGCTTGAACCCCATGGCATCGGCGACCATCTGAAGCTCGCCTTCGAGCCACTGGATGCACTTGTGGCGGATGTACTCCAGGCGTTCGGTGAGGGTCTTGAGTTGCACGAAGGCGGTCTCGCGGTTGCGGGTACTAAGATCGCTGCCGCCCACCAGGGCGTCGGGAATGCCCAGGCCCTTAACGATGTCCACGTTGACGCTGGCGTACTTCTCCGGCCCGAGGATCTTGTCCGTGGGCGGGTATTCGACCTTCAGGTCGATCATGTCGTCCCACACGATGTCCATGACCCCGCCGCCGACGTTGTGCTGGAGAATGCCGAGCAGCTTATTGACCGCGGTCCGGGTGGGAAGTATCTGCTTGTCGGACTTGCCCAGCCGCCAGAGGCGGATGACGTTGATCACCCCGTCCAGGGCGGCCATGTCGGCCAGGCGCATCTTCTCCTTGAACAGGATGTCGTCGAGGATGCCGAACAAGAACGGTGTGGACCAGTCCTCCCAGTCATCCTTCTTGTAGTGCGAGACGTGGACGTTGTCGGAGTCCAACTCGACCAGCTTGTTGCGGGACCCGGCCGCGGCCCTGATCTCCGGGGGCAGCTTGGCGACCAGTTCCTTTTCAACTTTGCCCTTGGGTCGATTGATGGCGCGGGCCAGCTTCGAGGGTAGCCGGATTCCCACGCGGGTGGTGCCGAAGAACTTGCCGACGTCGCCGCCGAGCTTCTCGACGATGGTCGGAGAGATGAACGTGTACCGCCAGGGGATGGTGCGCTTGTTCGTGCTCTTCTTGCGCTTCTTGAGCCGCTCGACCGGTTCCAGACCGTCATCGTCCGCCCCGGTGAACTCTCTCTTGACCGGCAGGGTGATCCGGGCCTTGCGGCGCCGGACGATGACGTTGGCGTCCCGCAGCATCAGCCGCATGAAGTCGTGAGCCCGGTCCTGGAGATCCACCCGCCGGGCCCACTCGCGATAGAACCGCTGCTGGGTCTTGATGGGATGCTGAAGGGTGAGGCCTTCGCTGGCGAAGTCGGCCATTAAGTCGATGATGTTGCGGACCAGACCGACTTTCCTATACGTGGCCTGGCACGCGCGGACGATGTCGCCGAACTCGGTGGGCAGCTTCTCCTCTTCGCGGTGGCGGTCCCAGTCGTGCCGGTTGAAACCGGTCCTGACCCTGGTCGATGACGCAAGCGTCCGCTGGCTGCCGTGGGCAATGGCCACCTCGTCGGGCAGGGCGTAGTCCTTCAAGCCCTCTCCGGTCGTAACGTAGAGCGGCTCAGTTTTCGGTTTATGAGGTTCCTTGGCCATGCAACTCTCCCCCTGAACACGGCTGGCCCGCGATTCTCCTACTGGGCTAATACACCAGCCTGCCTCCTCTGACCGTTACTGTTCACCCGCTATTTGATCTGCTCACCGTTCTTCGTGGCACCCAAGGCACTATCGCCGTGCAGCCAGTCGCGGGCATTGACCATCCTGCTGGCCCCCGGTCCGCGATACATGCCCTCACTGGAATCGGCGCGGGTGATGGCGACGTTGCCGGCCACGTCCTCGTAGTCGATCTGTACGTCGGGAGTCACCGTCGTGTCGTGGACATAGCGATGGGCGAACATCAGGCTGGAATAGCGATCCTTACGCAGACGACCTTTCCGCGGACGGCCCTCGACCGTGCCGGCGCTGACCCGTTGCGGCGTGTCGAACTTCTCCTTGCCGGTGGCGGTCTGCTGCATCTGAATAGTGCAGAGTTCGTTCTTGAGTTCCTCGATGTTGGCCACGCAATCCTCGAACGTGTCGATGGTCACGTTCAAGGCCTTCTCGATCTCCAGGGCCGCCTGCATCCTCACCGTATCGAACGCCGGGAAGAGCAGGCTCCGGGTCTCGAAGGCCTTGTGCAGGAACAGGTTGGTCTGGGCGTTCCACTCGTTGGCCTGCTTGACCAGGTGGAGGATGTGGGGGCCGTCCGTTTCGCCATCGGTGTGCTTGGGGTCGTCGAGGTCGATTGTCTCGTAGATGGGCTTCTCGGCCTTGTCTCGGTCGAGCAGGTCGGTGTTGCGCAACATCTCGGCGATGGCCGGCCCGCCGCCCTGACTGTCCATCTCGATCCGCACCGGCCCGAACAGGCCGACCAATTCCCGGATCTTCGAGCAGCAGTAGGCGTAGTAGTCCCGCGCCGTGACCACCCCGGCCCGCTTGCGGCGATCGAACTCTTTGCGGTTCACCGCCCAGCAGTGGACTATCCGGGCGTGGTGCGGCCACACTTCGACCACGGTGATGGCCAGGTTGTCCCGCTCGGCCGCCGGGTCGATGCCCATGACGTACTTGCGACCGCTCTTGCCACGCATCAGCGGCGCAAACGCTACGGCCCCATCGGGCGTGTCGATCGGCCGGGGCTCGGACGTGGTGCAGGCCTCGATCAGGCTACGGGGGTAGAACCCGTCCGAATCCATCACAAAGCAATTGTGATGGATGCCTCCGCCTGCGAAGTAGGAATGATCGCCCTCGACCTCCAGGTTATAGACATAACCGCGGTACTCAAAAGCGGCCTTTTTCCTGACGGGCACTCTAACGGGACGGCGCGATGGCATTCCGTTGATAATGCCGACGAATCTGGCCTGATGCGCCCGCGGCACGCGAAGGGTCCACGCCGGCTTAACCTCGTACTGCTTACCCTTGATGACGCAGGTGGTTGGGTTGTTCTTATCCCTGATCCCGGCATAGCAGCCAACCGCGAGCAGAAGCATGCGAATGTCTGCCAGGAGCGAGCGGCCCACGGACGCAGCTTGAGGGTTTCCGTATTCCGAGAATCCATCGCCCATCCAGTAGCCGGCGATGAAGCCGCAGGCCATCTGTGGGGTGTATCGCTCCAACTCGTGAACACGCTTGGTCTGGGCACCGGTGCCGATCATGGCGCGCACAAAATCACATACCATTCGACTGTTCACGGTTGCTTTCAGCGTGTTGTCGCTCGGCCCCGGACGACATTTCGATCGCAAGCCAAAAACAGCCTGAACGGCAGATGCGAATCGTTGGGCACGATCACCTTGTTGGATGTTGAAAGCAATCTGGAGCTGCTTGCCACCCGCTCCGATGGCGCCATCGGCCGCGTAGCACCCCAGGACCAACCCGAGATCGAAACCGGCTTCGACGTATCTTGGTACGGACGACTTGAACCTCTGATTCGGCCTGTAGTATCTGGCGCTGGTTCTGGTCCTTGCAAGGACATCAGCGTGCACCGCGCGCGACGGTCTTGGATAAATGAACGATTGACCATCGACGACCTGCCGGCAATGCTCGGTTGCCGTTTTTGCCAAGTCAAACACCGTGTGGGTCGCCAGAGGCGGCGAAGGGAGGATGGTTGTGGACCTCTGCGACAGGCTGCCCGCGGCAACAAACTCTTGTCCGTTCCAGACTTGATGGTCGGCGGTAACCCTGATGGGCTCATTGATGCCGATTTGCAGCTCCACCATCTCCCCCACGTAGTACCGGTACTTCCTGGCAACCACACTTTGGTAGCGACCCGTGTGAGTGAGCACCCTGTCGCCCGTGTCCACCGCCGCAATGGGTCTCGCTCCACTCAAAGCGTCTACGACAAGGTCCGCGGTCGCGCATGCTCCATATTCCATCTGGTAGATGCTGCGCGGCAGGATGGCCTTGGCGTGGGCGAGCTGGCGTTTGTCCAGCAGCCCCTCGGGTACGTGCGTGTGCGGAATGCGGATGACGGCGTAGTCGCGCCAGTCGAAGTCCTCGGGCACGCCGGTCTCGCTGCCGAAGATTTCCGCCACTCGCTCGGGATCACCCTTGCTCCTGATGATGTTCCGCCACATCTCGAACCGCCGGGCGAAGTGGTTGAAGGCGTAGTAGGCCGTTCCGGAGTAGATGATCTGGTTCCCGCCGGCCTTCGCTCCCAGAACCTGTTTGCGAATCTCCAGCGGCACCTTCAACTGTTCGAGCCGACGCTCGAGTGCGGCGCGGCGGGCTTCCTCAACCGGCGTACGAGCGGTGGCGGCAAAGCCGCGGACCACGATGTCGAATATCTCCTCCGGAATCGACGCGAACTCGTCCGCGATGACCACGTTGGCCCGTTCGCCTCTGATCTTGGTCCCGTCGCCGAGCGGCAGGGCAACGATGCTGGACAGGCCCACGTTGAAGTAACACCGATCGACGTTCGAGCGCGGTCCGGACTTCTTGCCCACACCGACGATCCCTCGCAGCACGGGGGAGGCCTCCCAGATGCTCTCGATGTAGTTGAAGACCAGCTTGGCCTGGCGCAGACCGGCGCCGACGATGACGATCTTGACGCCCTGATCGAAGATGGCCCGCAGGACACAGTAGACGGCCAGCATAAAACTCTTGCTGCCGCCACGGGTGGCGATGAGCATGGGGAAGGGCTTGCTCCACAGCGTCTGTAGGACCGCCATCTGCTGCGAGAACAGCTTGATGTTCAACAACTGGTGGGTGGTCCAGCCGACGTACCGCCGATCGAGCATGAGGCGCACGAGGAACTCGTCCACGTCCACGCCCCGGCTCATCACGTCGAGCAGCGGGTTGGTCTCGATGACGGGCACGCAGTCCCGGTGCGGGAACAGGTGCAGGTACTGGGCGTCATCGCCGTGCAGCACGCCCTCGAGTTGTTTCAGGTCGGTTGCCATTTCAAGCACGTCAGGAAGCAAACCTCAGCCCACGACAGTCGCGCTCCCGAGCCACGTCCGACTCCACCATGCGGGTGACCAGTTCCTCGAACGACACCTGCGGACTCCAGCCGATGACTTCTCTCGCTTTGGTCGCATCACCGCAGAGGTAGTTGACTTCGGCCGGACGAAAGAACGCGGGGTCGATCCGAACGAAGTCTCGGTAATCGAGGCCAAGGGGCTTGAAGGCCAGCTCCAGGAACTCCCGGACGCTGTGAGACTCGCCGCTGGCCAGCACGAAATCATCGGGTTGGTCCTGCTGAAGCATGAGCCACATGCCGCGGACGACGTCTCCGGCAAAGCTCCAATCTCGTTTCGCGTCGAGGTTGCCCAGATTCAGCTTTGGCCAGTTGCTCGGCGGATCGCCGGCGTTGTTCTCCATGGCCATGGCGAGCCTGGCCACGTACATGGTTATCTTTCGCGTAACGAACTCTGCCCCGCGCCTCGGTGACTCGTGGTTGAAGAGGATGCCGGCACAGGCGAAGATGCCGTAGGCCTCGCGGTAGAGCCTGACCAGGCTGTGGGCGGCCAACTTGGCGACCGCATAAGGGGATCTGGGAATCATCGGCGTATGCTCGTGTTGCGGCGGTGGGCTGTTCCCGAACAGCTCCGACGTGCTCGCCTGGTAGAACCGTGAACCAGGACTCTCAGCCCGGATCGCCTCCAGGACGTTAAGCGTGCCCAGGGCGTTGACCTCGAAAGTGGCTGCGGGGGTCTCAAATGACGTGCCGACGCAGCTTTGAGCCGCGAGGTTGTAGACCTCATCGGGCTGGATTCGCTTGATGATCCGAAGCAATCCGGTCGCGTCGGTGACGTCGCCGGCGATAAGTTCAAAGTCCGGTCGTCCGATCAAGTGAGCGATGCGCTCCGTCGTAACTGTAGACGAACGGCGAATCAGACCATGGGCACGATAGCCCTTCTCCAACAGAAGCTCAGCCAGGAAGCTCCCATCTTGACCGTTCACGCCCGTGAGCAAAACTGACCTATTCATTACTCTCTCCCCCCCTCTTTCGTTCCTGCCCGGCTTGGTCAGAGCCCGTTCCACGGGCCATCCGGCCTTCAACCGAGAATGAATGGTGCCTACATTGATGCCAGTTTCCTTAGCCCACGCAGCCAGACGCTGCGAGCGCCCCTTGTGGGTCAGCAGGCGGTTGCGGCGTGTGTTGCGGCCGTTTGTGCGCCGAGTAACCCAGCGGCAATTGGAGGAGCGGTAGCCCATATCATTGTTGATTCTGTCGATTTGGTGCCGGTCGCTTGGCGGCTCCCCCATGTCTCTAAGGAAGTTCTCGAACTTCCTCCATCGTCTACAGACGTTGATTCCACGGCCACCGTAGCGATGATAATCTGGGCATTTCGGATTGGTGCATCGTTGGAGCATGTTACACCACGTCCTGTAGATCCGAGATACCGTACCGTATCGCTTATGGCCGTGTGTTGAGCTCCGCTCTGCTGTGACCTGCCGTCGTAAGCATCCGCAGCTCCTGATGGCACCACGCAGCAGGTGATTACTGCTAACGACAGTATGGGCGCCACAAGTGCAGCGACACATCCATCGTGCGCTCCTGCACCTGTAACTACTGTCGCGACTGACGCGCCTGAGCGCGATCAGCCGCCCAAATCGCTGCCCTGTTAGATTACGCAATAATGACATAACGAATCACCCTCCCTCCTCCGATCGCTCATCCAAGATCAATGGGTCGCTGTCGCCGTCCGGAAACACGATCTCGCGTCTCATCGCCGTCTCCTCGTCGGCGAGCGCCAACCGGGACAGCTCTGCGAAGCGGCCCTCGTCCTGACGGGCCTTCTCGCTTTGCTGGATGCGGCAGATCAAATCAAAGAAGGACTCACCTCCTCCGCGCAGTTCCTCCAGCCGGTCCTTCCGCGTGGCTGCGAGGCTCTGGGAGATGCGGTTCCGTTCGGCGCTGAGCTTGTCGTAACGGTCGTTGGCCTGCTTCAAGGCCGAGCGCTTGGAGTCGATCAGCCGCTCATTCGCGATGCGCCGCTTCTTCTCCTCTTCGGATTCGTCCGCCGTCGCGGGGTTCTGCCGCAGCCACCGCGAGGTGGACTCGATCTCGCTGCGGAGGCTCTTCATCAAGGAAAGTTGGCGGGCCAGGAGAAGGCGATGTTTCAGGAAGTCTCCCAGTTGTAAGAACTCCGAAGCCACGAGATTCGAGAATTGAACACAGAGATCACCGTACTCCTGGAGATACACGTCCACCTCGTCCGGCTCGAACTGGTCCTGGAGGGTGACGTACAGGTGTGACTTGCGGAACTGGGCCCGATACCACTCGGCCTTCTCCAGGCGGTCCAGACCGAGCGGCGGTGCCAGGGCCATTACACTGGCCGCGGACTCGGCGTCGGCCACGTCCTTTCGAGGCGCCCTGGACACGCCCAGACCACGCCGGTAGCGCCGGATGGTGTCCAGGTGCCACCGGTGTCCGAACTCCGCCTCCAGCGCACCCTGAATCTCGGTGTCGGTCCTGCCGCTCTCGACGTGTTGTTCAAGACGGTCACCAGCGTGGGCCACGTCTCGAATGCTCGGGGCACGTTTAGTCCGGGCCATTCCATTCCTCCAGAATCACCAGGACCCGCTGCCGCAGGGCCTCCAGTGTCTGCCCGGCCACACTGCTGCCTTCGAGCACCCGAC
>Ga0190284_1001335_pt1 | contig 11213 bp, 10 predicted proteins | sample 48691812_MG_FD_161668 | JGI IMG/M metagenome (GOLD analysis project Ga0190284, IMG submission 161668) | Hydrothermal vent microbial mat bacterial communities from Southern Trench, Guaymas Basin, Mexico - 4869-18-1-2_MG | ecosystem: Environmental > Aquatic > Marine > Hydrothermal vents >... | reverse complement strand
ATGTGAAGATTGGCGGATGGTCCCGTGGGGCCAAACCAATAACAACCATCGGAGCAAATCCGATCATCGGAGAACACCACTGTGAAGACTAAAATCCTGCTCAAAGAAGCCGATATGCCCACTCACTGGTACAACGTGATGGCAGACATGCCCAACGCGCCGGCGCCCCCGCTGGGACCGGATGGCAACCCGGTGACCCCCGATGCCCTCGGTGCTATATTCCCGGAGGCCTTGATCGAGCAGGAGATGAGCACGGAACGCTGGATCGAGATCCCTGAGGAGGTGCGTGACGTGCTGCGCCTGTGGCGGCCGTCTCCCCTGTACCGGGCCCGCCGCCTGGAGAAGGTCCTCGGCACCCCGGCCAAAATCTATTACAAGAACGAGGCCGTCAGCCCGGCCGGCTCTCACAAACCCAATACTGCCGTGGCCCAGGCCTATTACAACAAGCAGGCCGGCATCAAGCGCCTGACCACCGAGACCGGCGCCGGCCAGTGGGGTAGCTCCCTGGCCCTGGCCGGCCAGATGTTCGGGCTGGAAGTAGAGGTTTACATGGTGAAGATCAGCTATCACCAGAAGCCCTACCGCCGCTCCATGATGCATACCTGGGGGGCCGATGTGTATGCCAGCCCCAGCGACCGCACCAATTCCGGGCGCACGATCCTGGAACAGCATCCTGACTCCGAAGGCTCCCTCGGCGTCGCTATCTCCGAGGCCGTTGAACTGGCAGCCCAGCGCGACGACACCAACTACGCCCTCGGCTCGGTGCTGAACCACGTGCTTCTGCATCAGACGGTAATTGGTCAAGAGGCCAAGAAGCAGCTGGAGATGGTGGGTGAGTATCCCGACATGGTGTTCGCCCCTTGTGGCGGCGGCTCCAATTTTGGCGGCATCGCCTTCCCCTTCTTCGCCGACAAGGCCGCCGGCAAGCAGATCGATCTGGTCGCCGTCGAACCCACCTCCTGCCCAACCCTGACCAAGGGTATCTATGCCTATGATTTTGGTGACGCCATCGGCCTCACCCCGCTGCTCAAGATGTATACCCTGGGGCACGATTTCATGCCCCCGGGGATCCACGCCGGCGGCCTGCGCTATCACGGTGACTCGGCTCTGGTCAGCCAACTCCACTATGAAGGGCTGGTCGACGCCATGTCCGTACCGCAGCTGGAGACCTTCGAGGCCGGCGTCCTGTTCGCCCGCAGCGAAGCGATCATCCCGGCGCCTGAAGCCACCCATGCCATCGCCGCGGTGATCCGTGAGGCAAAAAAATGCACCGAGTCCGGCGAGTCCAAGACCCTGCTGTTCAACCTGTCCGGCCACGGCCATTTCGACATGGGCTCCTATGACCGTTACTTTGCCGGTGAACTGAAGAACTACGACTACCCGGAAGAGGCGATCAAGGAGTCACTGAAACACCTGCCCAAGCTCAAATTCGACCTGGAGAGCTGATCCACCATGAATAGACGGGATGATGAAGTTCATCACTGACAAGGAGGCCTGGGAGGGCCAAGCGGACTGCCTGAGTTGCACCCTGCGCAACTCAGTGCTGTTCGCCGGGCTGGATGAAAAGGATTTCGACCAGATCCACCAGCCCATCGACCTCTATGCCCTGCCGCCCGGTTCCACCCTGTATCGCGCCGGGGACAAGGGCGACCGGTTATTTACCATCCGCAGCGGCATTCTCAAGCTGGTCCAGTACCTGCCGGACGGCACCCAGCGCATCGTGCGACTGCTGCGCACCACCGACGTGGCCGGACTGGAGGCACTGCTGGGCCAGCCCTATCAGCATGATGCGGTGGTGCTGCAGCCGACCCAGGCCTGCAGCCTGCCGGTCAGCGTGGTACAGGCCCTGTCCCAGACCAACCCGGTATTGCACCAGGAACTGTTGACCCGCTGGCAGAAGGCGCTGGAGGAGGCTGACGCCTGGCTCACCGAACTCTCCACCGGCTCCGCCAAGCAGCGTGTCGCCCGCCTGCTGCTGCGCATGGTACGCGACGAGCAGAGCAGTGCATGCAGCCTGTTCTCGCGCGAGGACATGGGCGCCATGCTGGGCATTACCACCGAGACCGCCAGCCGCACCATCGCCGAATTCAAACGCCGCAGCCTGCTGGTGGAGACCAGGCCCAACCACTTCCTGCTGGACATCCGCAACCTGGAGCATATCGCCGAGGATTGAGCAGGATTCCCGAAAAACGGGACGCAGAGATCCTTGCAGGCGGATGTCGCAGTGGGTCGGGCCGCCTGTGGAGGCCCTCCGCCGCTCTTTGATCATATCTCCGGGCAAACAGGGCCGACACCGAAGGCCCGACCCACTGCGGCAGCCGCCATGCCCCCGCCAATCACCATTTCCCTATAGCACCTCTTGTGTTTTTCCATCCGGCAATGCCCTTTGGTTATTGCGCCCTACCCCTCCATTGAGAATTTTCAATGCACCGGGACCGGTGATTCCCTAGCATCTCCCCCATTATCGAATCTCTCCAGGGGAGAATACACAATGCAGCAGAATTCCCGGCTGGAAAATTTTCCAGTCTCCTTCTTTGCCATCATCATGGGTCTGGCCGGCCTCACACTGGCCTGGGAAAAGGCACAGACGGTATTCAACACCGACCTGCACATCAACCCCGTCCTGATGGCGGTAACCGGCGGCATCTTTCTGATCCTGCTGCTGACCTACCTGGCCAAAATCATTCGTTACGGCGCAGCGGTCAGGGCCGAGCTGAAAAACCCCATCAAACTCAGCTTCTTTCCGACCATCTCCATCAGCCTGATCCTGTTGTCGATCTGCACCCTGCATCTGCTGCCCGGTGTGGGCAGATTACTGTGGCTGTCGGGCACCACCCTGCATCTGTTGTTCACCTTCTATGTGATGAACGTCTGGATCCATCACGAGCACTTTGAGATCCACCACATCAATCCTGCCTGGTTCATCCCGGTAGTCGGTAACGTGCTGGTACCCATCGCCGGTGTCCAGCTCGGTTACGGGGAGATCTCCTGGTTCTTCTTCAGTATCGGCATGCTGTTCTGGCTGGTACTGCTGAGTATCATCTTCAACCGGATCCTGTTCCATCATCCGCTTCCGGAGAAGCTGATGCCCACTTTCTTTATTCTGATTGCACCGCCTGCTGTGGGTTTCATCGCCTACATGAAACTGGTTGGGGGCGACATCGACACTTTTGCCCGCATTCTCTATTACAGCGGTCTGTTCCTGACCTTCCTGCTGCTGCTGCAGGCCCACCGCTTCGCCCGCCTGCCGTTCTTTCTTTCCTGGTGGGCTTATTCCTTCCCCATCGCCGCGATCACCATCGCCACTTTCGTGATGTATGAAAAGACCGGACTGCCTCTGTTCCAGGCCCTGTCACTGGCATTTCTTGGACTGGTCAGTCTGATCGTGGCCTACTTGATCGTCCGCACCTTGCTGGCAGTAAGCAAACGGGGAATCTGCCAGCCAGAGGGTTGATCCCCAATGATTCTTGTTGTCGTATTTTCAGGAGTTTTGCTATGAAGCACACGCTGTTGCAGGAAAAATACCCGGTGTTCACACTGGAAGTGGAAAAACAAGAGACCAATTTTCAGACCGTCGATGAGATCATCGACTATCTGAAGCAGCACATCGATGAGCATAAGGTCGCCCGCTACATCGCTACCTTCGATCACTATGCCCATACCAGCGCACTGGCGGACGGGCAGATTGGCGAGAGTATTCTGGATGCCAAAAATATCGTCTTCTGTTTCGGCATTGCCCTGCCCAATCCGCAGGTGATGGCCGTGCGCCCCCGCTCGATCGGCGTGGTGGAAACGGCCAACAGCTTCCTCATTACATTCATGGAGGCACCCATGCCGGTCGCCAACATCGCCATGGAAGAGTGGGCCCGTTCGATAAAAAACCGGAAGGCGGCCTGAATCATGCGGATAGGTATCACTAGCCAGAACTTCCGCACCATCACCGGACATGCCGGCAAAACCCGTCGATTTCTGGTCTATGACGCTGATCCGCAGACCGGTGAGTTAACGGAAGCAGAGCGCATCGACCTGCCCAAGGAGCAGTCGCTGCACGAATACCAGGGGGGGGAGCCGCATCCGATCGAGTCCTTCGACGTGCTGATTACTGGCGGCTGCGGCCAGGGCTTCATCGGCCGGATGGTGGCCTGGGGGGTGGAACTCCATGTCACCAGCGAGACCGATCCCCTGAAAGCGGCACAGGCGGTGGTTCGGGGCGAGCCTCTGCCGCCACCGGAACCTCATGTGCATTGAGTAGCGCTTTATCTGAACGCAGGAGGGTATGGAAATCTCACAAAGAGTAGATGATGCCACTTACCGAAACAATCGTTATCTCTGCGATCTCTGTGTCTTCTTTGTGCCCTCTGTGTTCCCTTTTTTACAGCGCCATCTCCAGGTCGTCCTGCACCTGATCGATACCCGCCTGGGCGCAGGCCTCGTCAGTCTTGCCGGAGGGCGCGCCGCTGACGCCGACTGCGCCGAGCAGGGCGCCGCCGGCTTGGATCGGCACTCCGCCCGCGGCCATGACCAGGCCCTTCACCCGGCCGATTGCGGTATTGCTACGGTCTGCCATGGCCGACGTGGCGGCATTGAAATTGGCCGCCGTGAAGGCCTTCATGCGGCTGATCTTGCCGGTGATGGGCGCGGCGATGGTATCGCGCAGCTGCACCTGCACCCGCCCGTTCCGGTCCACTACCGTCACGCCAATCTGTATGCCCTCCTTGCGGCAGGCATGGATGGCACCCTGGGCGATAGTCAGCGCCGTCTCCATGGACAGGCGCTGAACCGATATAGTCATCGGGGCCTCTTCGGCCTGTAGTGTATTTATCCCCGCTGCCAGTAGTACGGCCATCGTCACAGGTTTGATCATTTTTCATTCCTACGGTGAATAATGCATCTCCACATAACGTTCCACGATCTGCTGGAACTCCCGGGCAATATCGTCCCCCTTCAGCGTTACTGTCTTCTCGCCATCTTCGTACACCGGCGCCACCGGTGTCTCACCGGTGCCGGGCAGGCTGATGCCGATGTTGGCATGCTTGCTTTCACCGGGGCCGTTGACCACGCAGCCCATGACCGCCACTGACAGGCTCTCCACCCCCGGATAGCGGCTGCGCCACTGCGGCATCTGCTGGCGCAGGTAGTCCTGGATATCCCGGGCCAGATGCTGAAATACCGTGCTGCTGGTGCGGCCGCATCCTGGGCAGGCCACCACCATGGGGGTAAAAGCGCGTAGGCCCATGCACTGCAGGATCTCCTGGGCGACGATCACCTCCTGGGTGCGACTGCCCCCCGGTTCCGGGGTCAGCGAGATGCGGATGGTATCGCCGATCCCTTCCTGCAGCAGCACCGCCAGTGCGGCGGTGGAGGCGACGATGCCCTTGGAGCCCATACCCGCCTCGGTCAAACCGAGATGCAGGGCATAGTTGCAGCGCCGGGCCAGTTCCCGGTAGACGCCGATCAGGTCCTGTACCCCGCTCATCTTGCAGGACAGGACGATGCGATCGCGCCCCAGGCCCAGTTGTTCCGCACGGCGGGCATTCTCCAGGGCAGAGACCACCATGATATCGCGGATCACCTGGTTATTGTCCTGAGGTGTCGACGACCGGGCATTCTCATCCATCATCCGCAGCACCAGCTCCGGGTCCATGGAGCCCCAGTTGACGCCGATGCGCACCGCCTTGTCGAAACGGCAGGCCATCTCGATCATGGCGGCAAACTTGCCTTCCCGGTTGGCGCCCCGCCCCACGTTACCCGGGTTGATACGGTACTTGGCCAGGGCCTCGCCGCAAGCCGGGTGCTGCAGCAGCAGTTTATGGCCATTGAAGTGAAAGTCACCGATCAGCGGGATATCCAGACCCTGCCGCTCCAGGCCCTCGCGGATCAGCGGCACGGCCGCCGCCGCCTGTTCTGTATTGACCGTGACCCGCACCATCTCGGAGCCGGCACGGGCCAGCTCCGCCACCTGCGCCACCGTCGCCGCCACATCGGCCGTATCCGTGTTGGTCATGGACTGCACCCGCACCGGCGCATCCCCGCCCAGAGTATTGCAGCCGACCCGGACCTTCGTCGTAGGTTGTCGTTTTATCGCTGGTGCTAACATGGCCTCAATGATATCCGATCTTTCACATCAGGAGTCTGCTTCCTCCTCCGCCCCGTCGTCATCCATACCCTGCAGATCAACCCCGCTGCCCTTGCCGTGGGCGATCTCGTCCCGCTGTGGGACCACAGGCTGCACCGCCATGGGTTTAAGATTGTGGATATGCACATCGCGCTGCGGAAAGGGGATGGATATCCCCTCGGCATCGAAGCGCTTCTTCACGCTACGGGTGATGTCCCAGTAGACGTCCCAGTAGTCTGCGGTGCTCACCCAGGGACGACAGATGAAATTGACCGACGAATCCGCCAGCTCATGCAGCTGAATCACCGTCTCAGGCTGTTTCAATACCTTCGGGTGCGCGGCAACGATCTCCTCCAGTACCTGCTGGGCCTGATCGATGTCATCGTCGTAGCCGATGCCGAATACCATGTCCACCCGCCGCTCCTGGCTGCCGGTGGAGTTGGTGATCACGTTGCCCCAGATCGAGTTGTTGGGGACCACCATCAGCTTGTTGTCCACAGTCATGATGGTGGTGGTGAACAGGGTCATGGAGCGCACCTTGCCGACTACCCCCGCCACATCCACCAGGTCACCTACATCGAAGGGCTTGTAGAACATGATCATCATGCCGCTGGCGAAGTTGCTCAGGGTATCCTGCAGGGCAAAGGCGATGATGAATCCAGCGGCGCCGACCAGGGCCAGCAGCGGAGCGACATTCACCTCCAGGGCCGCCAGTCCCACCAGGATACCGATGAACAGGGCCACCCGCTGCACCGTCTTGACGAGGAAGTCCTTGAGGATGACGGATGCATTGTTGGCCATGGCGAGCGCCTTGCCCGCCAGTCGGCTCAGCAGCTTACCCAGCCACCAGAATATGAAAATACTCAGGATGAACAGGCCGATCTGCTTCACCCAGTGTATCCCACCCTCATCCGAGAGCAGCCACTCTGTCAGTGCAGACCAGACCGCCTGGGCATCACTGACATCCAGCTTGATACCGCTCACCGCATCGATATAGCGTCGATAGGGCAGCACCTCGTCTTTCTCCAGGCCCTTGTCGGTCAAGCCGATTTTGCCGTCGATCGACTGCAGCACCAGGTCCAGCCGGTCTATCATATCGGTGCGTCGTTCCCTTAACCCGGCAACAACATCCAACTCCTTCTTCTTGGCATCTGCTGCCTGCTCAGCTTCAGCTTCAGCTTCAGAGTGAGAGGACGCCGCCTGCTCCACTTTAGAATCAGCCTTCTCAATCTGCCGGTTCTGCTTTTCTACTTCAAGAAGTGCCTGGTTGAGCTCCTCGACAGATCGCTTCACCAGTGCCAGCCAGCCATCGGCCTCGACAAACAGCTCATCGCTGGTCAGGGGCTCCAGTATCAGTTTCAGCTCATCCACGGGGATCGCCGGATCAGCGGTCGTCGTGGCGGCACTCTTTTCCTTTGGAGTATCTGCAGCAATCGCAGGTGTGATTCCTGCGCACAGTCCGGCCAGCAGGATCATTAACAAGGCGAATTTGGAAATGGAATAGCGCATGGTAGTTTCCATAGAAAATCTGGAGGTGATGCATGAAACCCGGCATCGTGCCGGGTTTCGGGGGTGACGGGTATGGCGGCGGCTATTTCAGCTTGCCGATACCCAGCATCTTCAGGATGTACTTCTCATAGATCGGCTCCGAGGTTCCCTTCTTCATCTTGCGGATGAAATACTTCTCGAAGGCAATCTTCGCCATGTGCACCCACTTGCCCTTCTTGAACCAGGCCACGTTGCGGGGCGGAATCTGCGGCAGGGCCACGAAGGCGGCGCCGGTGTCACCCATATCGGCCAGGCAGATGGCGTTCCAGGTGGCGTTGGTGGAGAGTTCGCGGCCCGCCAGCTCATCGGCGATGTTGTGCACGATGGCCGTCACCATGGATTCGATCATGTAACCGGTCTTGGGCGCGCCAGTAGGTACTGCTGTGGCCTCGACCGGCGGAATGGCGATGCAGACGCCTGCAGAGTAGATATTAGGATAGGTGGGGTTGCGCTGGTGGCTGTCGACAAAGACGAAGCCACGCGGGTTGCACAACCCTTCGACACCGGCCACCGCGTCGACACCCTTGAAGGCGGGCAGCATCATGGAGTATTTGAAGTCCAGCTCATGCTCCTTGATCATATGGCCGGCGTCGTCATACTGCTCGACGAACATCTTGCCAGCCTCCACCTTGGTCACCTTGGCATTGGTGATCCAGTTGACATGGTGGGAGCGCAGATCGGATTCCAGGAAACCCTTGGAGTCGCCAACACCACCCAGGCCCAGATGGCCAATATAGGGTTCGGAGGTCACATAGGTCATGGGCACCCGGTCGCGCATCTTCCGCTTGCGCATGTCCGCGTCCATGATGAAGGTAAATTCATAGGCCGGACCGAAGCAGCTGGCAAAGGGCATGGCGCCGATAATCACCGGGCCCGGATCTTCCAGCAGTTCCTTGTAGGCGTCGTAAGCCGAGAGGGCGTGATCGACGGTGCAGATGGAGTGGGTATGCCCGCCGTTCGGACCGGCCCCCTCCACTTCCTCGAAGGCCAGGCGCGGGCCGGTGGCAATCACCAGGTAGTCATAGTCCAGGGTATCGCCGCCATCGAGGGTCAGCTTGTTGTTCTCGGCATTGATCTTGTCACAGCGCTTGGCGATGAAATCGATGCCCTTGCGCTCGAGGTGAGGACGGATATTAAATGTAACACTGGAACGGTCGCGCCAACCCACAGCCACCCACGGATTGGACGGGGTAAACTGAAATTCAGGGCGCTCATTGATCATGGTGACCTGATGCTCTTTACCCAGCATTTCCCGCAATTCATAGGCACACGGCATTCCGCCGGTACCAGCGCCAAGAACAACAATATGAGCCATATTCCTAAACCTCCACTCGGATTATTTTTAACTTAAGAAACTTATTGAAAAATCTGTTATTGGGTACCTGAATGCCTGACCGGGCCGTTTTTCTGTGGTTGTCATGCACTTGCGAGCAGGCGTCATGGTGCCAAACAAGGCCTGCAACCTTACCGTTAGGGAAGGGATAAATAAAGCAGATTTAGCATCTGGTAATTTTCCCAATTAACTGTTTTCCATAAGGAATAATGCGTTAATCTGAAGAACTGGCCTTCAATGGAAGTCCCTGGAGCGGGTTGCAACCCGGCCCAGCAGATGCGTGCAATCCCACAGCTGCTGCGCCACCAGATGCACCACCGCCCCTTGCCGCTGCACCCGGCCGGCCACCCCCAGCAACCGCGCCTTGAGCAGGATGGCGCGCTGCCGCTCCGCCAGTGACCGCCAGACCACCAGGTTGACCTGTCCGGTTTCGTCTTCCAGGGTGACAAAGGTGACACCGCTGGAGGAGGCGGGGCGCTGACGATTGATGACGATACCGGCGGCGCGGACCCAGTGCCCGTCCAGCTGCGCGCTGACCCGGGCCGCCGGCAGCATACCGCGGCGCAGCAGCTGACCCCGCAGGAGGGCCAGGGGATGACGCCCCAGCGTCAGCCCCAGACTGGCGTAGTCGGCCACGATATCCTCGCCCTCGGTCGGCGGCCGCAGGGTGGGGGGCGCTTCCTCCAGCCCCTGGCTCAGCATCGTGCGGGCCGGCTCGATCCCCAGCACCTGCCAGCCCGCACGATGCCGGTCTCCCGCCAGACTGGCCAGGGCGCCGCCTGCCAGCAGAGCCTGACGGTCACACCGCTGCAGCCCGGCCCGGCAAAGCAGATCCTCCGTGTTTCGGAATGATCGACGGGCCCGGGCCGTCAGCAGCCGCTCGCCGGCCTCACGGGCAAAGCCTTTGAGCATGCGCAAGCCAAGCCGCAGCGCCGGCTCGGCCGCGCTGTCCTGCCGCTCCAGGGCGCAGTCCCACTCACTGCGGCACACGTCCACCGGCCGCACCGCCACCCCCTGGCGGCGGGCCTCTGCCAGCAGCTGGGCCGGCGCGTAGAAGCCCATGGGCTGGCTGTTCAGCAGGGCGGCAAAAAAGGCGGCCGGGTGATGACACTTGAGCCAGGCGGAGACGTACACCAGCAGGGCGAAGCTGGCGGCATGGGATTCGGGGAAACCGTACTCCCCGAAGCCCAGGATCTGTCGATAGATCTGGCGTGCAAAGGCCTCCTGATAGCCCCGCGCCTGCATGCCCTCCAGCAGCCGGGTCTCAAACTGCTCCAGGGTCCCGCGGCGGCGCCAGGCGGCGATGGAGCGACGCAACCGATCCGCCTCGCCGGGACTGAAGCCGGCGGCCACGGTGGCCACCTTGATCACCTGCTCCTGGAAGATGGGGATACCCAGAGTGCGCCCCAGCACCTGCTCTATCGCCGCCGACGGATAGCTGACCGGCTCCAGTCCCTGGCGGCGACGCAGATAGGGATGCACCATGTCTCCCTGAATCGGCCCCGGGCGCACGATGGCCACCTCGATCACCAGGTCATAGAAACAGGCAGGCCGCAGCCGCGGCAGCATGGACATCTGCGCCCGGGACTCGATCTGGAACACGCCGGTGGTCTCGGCCCGCTGGATCATGGCATAGACCGCAGGATTCTCCGGCGGGATGTTGTGCAGACCCAGGGGGGCGTTGTCGCTCTGTTCGGAGCTTGCCGCCTTTAGGGTCTGCGGCGAGGGCTTCGTCCTCCGCCAGGCGTTGATCAGATCGAAGGCCCGACGAATGGCCGACAGCATGCCCAGGGCCAGGCAGTCGACCTTGAGCAGCCCCAGAGCCTGCAGATCATTCTTGTCCCACTGGATCACGCTGCGCCCGGCCATGGCGGCATTCTCGATCGGCACCAGCCGCGACAGCAGCCCCCGGGAGATGACGAAACCGCCCACGTGCTGCGACAGATGGCGGGGAAAGTGCTGCAGCTCCTGCACCAGCCGGGCCAGCCAGCGGATGCGCGGGTTGTCCGGATCGAAACCAGCCTCTTGCAGCCGCTCGGGTCGCAGTTGCCGGCCGTCCCACCAGGCCAGGCTGCCAGTGAGCCGGTCCAGCTGATCCCGCTCCAGCCCCAGGGCCCGGCCGGCATCGCGGATGGCGCTGCGCGGTCGATAGCTGATCACCGTGGCCGCCAGAGCGGCCCGGTCACGACCGTATTTATCATAGATATACTGGATCAC
>Ga0190284_1001334_pt1 | contig 11213 bp, 9 predicted proteins | sample 48691812_MG_FD_161668 | JGI IMG/M metagenome (GOLD analysis project Ga0190284, IMG submission 161668) | Hydrothermal vent microbial mat bacterial communities from Southern Trench, Guaymas Basin, Mexico - 4869-18-1-2_MG | ecosystem: Environmental > Aquatic > Marine > Hydrothermal vents > Microbial... | reverse complement strand
GAGGCAACATCGCAGAGTTTCGTGAACTTCTGGCTGCAGAGGCATCTGCCGCAGTTGAAACCATTAACCCTTTTGGAAAATTTTCGGTGGATGACAGTCTGGATCCATTATTTATAAAAGAAATTGCACCCCAGGCAGCCATCTGCATGGGGCTTGCAATAAGAAAAGTTGATGACAAATGATACGAATTAATCTGCTACCCTTTCGAGCAGCACGTAAAAAAGAGAACATACGTCGACAGGTTTCGATTTTTTTTCTTTCGTTTTTTCTTGTCGTAATTGTTCTCGTTTACTATCACATTAGCTTAGGCAGCAAGATTTTAAGTCTCAAAGCAAAGATAGAAACTACAAAAAAGGAAGTCGCTGAATATGATAAAATAAATAAGGAGATTGCGTTATTAAAAAAGAAGCTCGAAATCCTGAAGAAAAAAACGAGCGTTATTGAAAGTCTTGAGAAAAACCGTTTTGAGCCTGTCCGTCTTCTTGATACGATGAGCCTGAAGGTAATTGCCAAAAGGATGTGGTTTAAGAGCTTTAAATCTAGTGATAAAACTGTTGAAATTGATGGACTCGCTCTGGACAATAAAACTGTCGCAGATTTTATGACACGCCTTCAGGGATCTGGGCTTTTTAGTGCTGTGAGGCTGAAAACAATAAAAAAGACAAAAGTAAAGGATTCTGACCTGAAAAGCTTTCAAATTTCCTGTACAAGGAAGGACATGACCAAACCCAAGAAAGAAAAATCTAAGAAACCTAAAAAGAAATGAAAAAGCCTGATATTGATTTAAAAAAATCTTCCGAGCCTTTGTTTGAAAAGATCGAAAAATTATCCAAGGTGCAAAGAATACTTATATGCATCGGAATTTTTCTGGTCATTATAGGATCATTTGTCTATTTTTCTTATCTTCCAAAGATAAAGACTCAAAAAAACTTAAATAAAGAAATTCAAAAACTTGAAAAAAAACTTACCATAGCCAGAAAAAATGCAAAGGATCTTAAAAAATATCAAAATAAAATAAAAGAGGCAAAAAGCAAATTTAAAGAGGTTATGCTGTCTCTTCCGGAAAAGGAGGAGATACCCTCTCTCATATCAGCAATATCTGCATCAGGTCAGGAATCAGGACTTGAATTTCTGCTCTTTCAACCTAAGGATGAAAAACGAAAAGATTTTTATGCTGAAATTCCTGTATCAATTCAGGTAACAGGAAATTTCCACAACATTGTGCTTTTCTTTGACAAGGTTGCAAGGCTTTCCAGAATAGTGAACATACGAGACATAAAAATATCAGGAGCGCAAGAAAAAGGCAAAGGTAAATCGAAAACTTCAGACAGCGATAAACTGACTACTTCATGTACGGCTGTTACATACAAATTTGTTGAACCTGTTCCTAAGAAGAAAAAACCTGTGAAAAAGGGAAGAAGAAAAAAATAGATAATACGCAGGAAAAATAAATATATCATGTATAAACATTTTACTATAATTAGCAGCGCTGTCTTTTTTATCGGTCTATCGATTCTTTTTTCAGGCCTTTTTTCAGGATGTGACAGCCGGTCAGAGCTGCCCCGAAAACCTGAAATTGTCTATAAAAAGATAATTGCTAAATCGAAAGATGCCCCAGGATCTGTAAAAACAACACCTGGCAAAACCACACCTGTTGTTTTAAAAAAACCGGATTTTGCAAAAAAACCTAAGGCGGATATTTCAAAGACAAGAGATGTTAAGATAAGTAAAAGACCACCCGCGTTGCCATCAAAACCGCAAAAGATGGCTTTAGAGCCTAAATCGGACATTTCAAAGATAAAAATTGCAAAAAAAGGCAAAAAACCTGTCGACTCATCAGCCGGCAGTGAAAAGTTAACTGCAAAGAAAGATGCTTTAAAGCCTAAACCCGATACTTCAAAAGTCGTAGATAGCCTGCCAGATAAAACAGTAATTGCAGCAACAAAAGGGACAGATGGGATAATAACATCTGTTTCCGTACCCGGTTCCACACCCGGTCCTTACATCGCCCGTGGGAAGATTGACCCTTTTGAGCCCTTGTTTAAAGACGAGACTGTTGCCAGGGAAAAAAAGAAAAAGCGTATCCCGCGCACGCCACTTGAAAAGCTTTCTTTAGGCCAGTTGAAACTTGTTGCAATAATCCGTGCTCCAAGCGGTAACAAAGCGCTTGTAGAAGAAAGCTCAGGCAAAGGTTATGTTATAAAAAAAGGTACATACATCGGGCTCAACTCGGGTAAAATAATAAAAATAGAAAAAGACAATATTCTTATTGAAGAAGAAATTCAAAATATTCAAGGCAATATAGAAATCCGCCAAATAGAATTAAAACTTCGAAAGCCTTCCGGAGAATAATAGCATGATTCATTTAATTACACGATTTTTTAAAAAAGAAGCTTTAATTATCTTTCTCTTATCAACAGCGCTGATATTTGCAGGATGTGCTTCCAACAAGGCTGATGTTGAAAAATTGGATGACGCTGAAGTTTCCGTTGCCTCCAATCTTATAAATGACATAATTACGGCTGAAGATCTGGAATCGACTACTGTTACGGTCAGAGGAAATCGCTATTTGACCTACACTTCAATTAAGCAAGATAGTCCTCTGGGAATTCTCTTTTATTTTCACGAAACAGGTCTTGATGAATCCATTCAAAGCACCTATACGCCGGAAAGTGACATTATTACATCAATCGAAACTTCGGAATTGACTGACCAGGAAGGTACAACCAGAATTCTAATCTCTTTGAAAAAGGACATTCCCTATGATGTCACTCCTGATGATACCGGTATTAAAATATCTTTTTCAAAGGCATCTGATTTAAAGGAGACCGAAATTGCAACTGCGGACCTGACAAAAGATGAAAAAGAGGCACCTGGGGCAATACAGGCAGCAAAGCCTGTTGATGCGAGCATTCCTGACGCAACCCGTCTGAAATCGGTTTATGTAATAAAATATGAAGAAAATATAAAAGTCAATGTTAATGCAGATGGTGTGATTAAAAATTACAAATTTTTTACTATAAAGAGTCCTGCACGGATCGTTTTTGATATTTATAACATTGAAAGCCCCTTTAAAAAACAAAAGACAGTCCCGGTAAACAGCAAATGGGTAAGTCGGGTTCGCCACTTTGGATATCCTGACAAGGTTCGGGTTGTCCTAGATACAAAAAAGAAGTATCTTTCCGCTTTTTCAGCATATCCCGTGGAGACTGGTCTTGAGATTCATGTAGGCAAAGATTCAGGCGCTCCGGTCCTGGCAAGTTCTGAAAAGGTTTTTGCATCTGAGAAGAAAGCTCCTGTGCCCGAAGAAAAACCTGTTGCTGCTGCTGAAAAAATGAAACCGGCATCTGCATATACTAAACCCGCATGGGTCAATCGTATAGATTTTCTTGGCAAAGAAACCGGTAAATCGACTGTAATAATCGGCACCACCCATCCTGTTAACTACGATCTTGTTGAAGTGACGGATAAATTACTTAGTATTAAACTGTTTAATACAAAACTTCCAAAATATCGCAACCGTCCGCTTATTACAACGCGTTTTGAAAGTGCAGTTGATCGAATAACTCCGTTCTTCAAGCCTGCTTTGAAGAACACCTCAACAGTTGCCATAGAACTGCGAGAAAGGGTTCCTTACACTCTTGAACAAAAAGAGGATTTTCTTCTAATCCACTTTGAGGCATCTTCAATTCCGCCTAAACCCTTTGAACAAGCCAACCTTCCCTCATGGAAAAAAATTCTTGCTCAGGTAGAAGTTGAAACAGAAGTAACAACGCCTGAAAAGACCGAAGCTGAAATGCCTCTTAAGACCGATGATACCATTTCGCCCAGAACTGCTGAAACAATACAGACAGAAATTAAAGACACCGCCTCCCCAAAAGTTGCTGAAAGAAGAGATGGGAAGGCTGATTTGGAAGGCTCTTCCAGGGTTGTTAATATAATGGCCAATCGTAGATCTGAGAAGATATACAGAGGTGAAAAGATAGCCCTTGATTTCTATGAAACCGATATTAAAAACGTATTCCGCATTATAAGGGAAATCAGCGGTAAAAATTTCGCCATTGACAAGGATGTAACAGGAAAGGTTACTCTAACCCTTGAAACACCGGTGCCGTGGGATCAGGCTCTTGATCTGGTTCTTAAAATGAATCAACTAGGAATGGTTTATGAAGGAGATATAGTACGGGTTGCTACACTTGCCACTCTTGCAACAGAAGAAAAAGTTAGACAGGTACAGATTGCTGCAGAGAAAAAAACCAGGGAAGCGGAAAAAGCATTAGAACCGCTCGTTACAGAATATATTTCCGTTAATTACTCAAAAGCCAGTTCCGAAATACTGCCACATGTTGAAAAAGTATTAACAGAAAAACGTGGCACTATTAGCGTTGATGAACGTAATAATCAGCTTATAGTGACTGATACAGCCGAGGTGATCGAGAAGATCAAGAAAATTGTCTCAAGAATCGACACGGTAACCCCGCAGGTAATAATCGAAGCAAAAATCGTTGAAGTTTCCAGCGATTTTACTAATGACATCGGTATTGATTGGACCGCTGATATTGGACCCTGGGCTTCAAACGCACTTGACGGCGTGTTGGATGGTAATGTTGCAATGAATTTTCCTGCCGTATCCTCTGGCGTTTTGGGATTCACTTTTAACAGGGTAGCCGGTACTCCGCTGGTATTGAATGCACAATTAACAGCAATGGAAACACAGGGGGAAGGAAAAATTATCTCCTCTCCAAAAATTGCAACACTCGACAACAAAAAAGCTACAATATCACAAGGTCTGGAGTTTCCATACCTTGAAAGAGATTCGTCAGGACTTGCAACTGTTAAATATAAAAAGATAGATCTGAAGCTCGAGGTTACACCGATAGTAAGTCGAGATAATCGTATTCTAATGAAATTAAATATTAAAAAAGATGATGTTGCAGGAATAAGTGCCGATGGCACACCTTCTATATCGACTAACGAAGCGGATACTGTGCTTTTGGTCAACGATGGTGATACCATTGTAATCGGCGGTATTTTTAAATCAAATGTGACTTTCGACGAATCGGGTTGGCCCGGATTAAAAAATATTCCCCTCCTCGGCTGGCTGTTTAAGAGAGAACAGGAATCAAGCTCCCATAACGAACTTCTTATCTTTATCACACCTAAGATTGTTAAGCTTGAACAGCTCCGACAGTAAAAACACATAATCCTGCTAAGAAGGAACGGGATTATGTGTTTTTTCCTGAATCAAACCATACTGTTTTTATCAGAGAATACTTTCTGGTTCCTAAACTGAGACCTTTGCAAAACGTCCCCTTTCGAAGTCTGCGCTTATCTGGCAGATTTTTGCGTTGGACTCAATTTTTAATCCTCAAAATACTCAATGTATTCATCCGGTTAAAAATTTCGTCCACCTTGAACTATACCAAATGAGCATTTTTCAAAGGTCTCAAGCTATAAAGCAATCTATAAAAAAGCTTTATTCGCTCTACCGGCGGCGGATAAGCCTCATTTTTTCATCTTTTTTATCTCTTTTTCAGCTTCTACTGCAAGGGGTGTTTCCGGCACGAGTGAAAGGACTTTGTTGTACGCAGCATAGGCCTTATTATATTTGCGTGATAATCGATACGCCTTGCCCAAATAAAAATATGCTCTTGCAAATTCAGGCGCTTCTTTTACGGCACTTTCAAGAGCTGCCACGGCCTCTGAAATTTTTCCCATTACAATATACGTTTGTCCCAAACCTTGTAAGGCAGGTACATATTTAGGTTCCATAGCGAGGGCTTCAAGATAATATTTTTCTGAAAGCTTATATGCTTTTTTCTCGTAATAGGCTCTTCCGAGATTATTAAGTGGAAAGTGAGGGGTTGCATAGAGTATATTACCGGCAACCTCCTTATAGCAGACAATGGCGGCATCCCAGTCCCTTTTATCAAAATATGCTGCTCCCAGATTATTTCTAGCAGGCGCATAATTAGGTTTTAATTTCAGTGCTTTTTTAAAATGTCGGATCGCAAGGTCCGCCTTTCCCTTCATCCTGTATGCTATACCAAGATCGTTTTGCAGAATATGATCGTCAGGATAAAGTTCTTCTGCTTTTAAAAGCTCCCTTAATGCATATGTGTAGTTACCCTCTTGAAAGTATGCTTCACCGAGTTTCCTTGATGCTTCAGCCTGCTCCTTTCGCAGCTGGGTACCTCCGCATGACGCTATAAAAAAGATAATCAAAAGTAAATATCCGGGCCAGATAAGCTGGTTTTCTTTCATCTTTTTCACCTTTTTAAAACTTAATGTTTTATCATTTTAGGTTCTTTTCCATGCTAAACTTTTTTCAGGTCCAATATAGTTGCAATTTCATCAGATACGCTGTTTATAAACCGATTAAAATCATTTCCTGAAAGTGGCTTTCCAGGAGAAGGAACCTTTTTAACATCTTTCGGATAGATAAGTACAGGAGAATTTATGAGGTCAGGATCGGGATTAATTTTAAATTCAGTAGGAAAGCTTTTTTCAAAATACATCTGCTGAAAATTTACAAATTTCAGTGCATGTGCTGTTGAATCGATAATGGCACTGTCATCGGCTTTAATTATCCCACTTTTTTTGGCTTTAACAAGGCCGGCTAAAGATTCGCCGCCATGGGTACATGCAATGTGTCCATTCCTGTTTGCAAGAAGCTCCCAGTCAATTATGGCCTGTTCAGTTACCTCAACAAAAAAGACATTCTGTTTTCCGGCCGCTTGGTTATAAATATCTACAAGGTGAATTACCCTTGGCATAGAAACAGGGTTTCCTATCATAGCTGCCTGGGCTACACTGGGTTTTACTGTTATTGGAACAAATTTCCTTTTTTGAGTATCAGGTTCCAGATAATAGCGATAAACAGGATTGGCATGGACAGATTGTACACCAATAATTTTCGGTAGAGCATTTATAATGCCTGTTTCGAAAAACTTCAAGAATCCACTTATAACTGCTGTAATATTGCCCGCATTTCCAATGGGCACAACAACGACTTTGTTTTTCAGATCATATTCAAAATCCTGTGCGATTTCGTATGAATATGACTCCTGTCCCAGGATCCGCCAGGCATTTTTTGAATTCAGCAGAGCAACGTTGTATTTTTCAGACAGAACTTCGACGACCTTCATGCAATCATCAAACACACCGGGAATTTCAAATACACGCGCACCGCTTCCCAGGGGTTGAGAAAGCTGTTGAGGAGTCACCTTTTTATGGGGCAGCAGTACTGCTGATTTGACATTAGGATTCATGTATCCCGCATATAATGCTGCGGCTGCGGAAGTGTCACCAGTGGAAGCACATAAGGCCAGTACATTTGAAATAAAACCGTTTTTTATCAGGAAATTGATATAACTAAAAGCACTGGCCATGCCCCGGTCTTTAAAAGATGCGCTGGGATTCTGTCCATCGTTTTTGAAATAAAATTGATTTTTTACTTTTTCTTGTAAAAACGCATTTGCTTCAATAACAGGTGTATGGCCCTCCCCCAGACAAATCACATCATCAATGGGTATTACAGGACCGATGAATTCATGATAACGATAGATGCCTTTTAGCGCAGGTATTGTAAGCATCTTTCGGTAATCGAAAATCTTGCGCCAGGTTTCCCCGCCGATCTCTTTTAAGAGGTTAAAATTTTTATCGTAAATTAATAGTACCTGGCCACAGTCAGGACAGGTATATAAAAGCTTCTTTATGTCAAATTCTCTGTTGCAGCCCAAGCAGCGATAAATCATCTCGCCTTTAGCTTTAGGGATGATATAAGGCTTGACCTCTTCTGGAAAATTATTAAGCTTCACGACTTTATTCTTTCCATATTTCCCATATATGGCCTGAGGGCTTTTGGCAGAATCACGGAACCGTCAGGTTCCTGAAAATTTTCAAGTATTGCTGCAACCGTGCGGCCCACAGCAAGACCTGATCCATTTAATGTGTGGACAAGCTGAGTTCCTTTTTTCTTTCTTGTTTTAAAACGGATATTTGCACGTCTGGCCTGGAAACTTTCGAAGTTGCTGCATGATGAGATTTCTCTGTAAACACCCTGGGCAGGCATCCAGACTTCAATATCATAGGTCTTGGCTGCAGAAAAACCCAGATCTCCGGTACAAAGGCTAATAACTTGATAGGGCAATTCCAGGCGTTTTAAAATTGTCTCAGCGTTGCTTAAAAGCTTTTCAAGCTCATCATAAGAAGCTTCCGGCACTGTGAATTTTACGAGTTCAACCTTATTAAACTGGTGCTGACGAATCAAGCCCCTGGTATCCTTGCCATAAGATCCTGCTTCAGAACGGAAACAGGGTGTATAAGCAGTATATAATACAGGCAGCATGTCCTCATCAAGAATTTCATCCTGGTGAATGTTGGTTACAGGAACTTCAGCTGTTGGTATCAGGAAATAATCCCAGCCTTCCAACTTAAAAAGATCTTCTTCAAACTTAGGCAATTGGCCGGTATGGGTCATGGATTTTCGATTTACGATAAAAGGGGGGAGGACTTCCTTATAACCATGTTCTGTGGTGTGGACATCAAGCATAAAATTGATTAAAGCTCTTTCCAGTTTTGCCCCTGCCCCAAAATAAAGAGGAAAGCGTGCACCTGTGATCCTGGCTGCTCTGTCAAAATCGAGTATTCCTAGTTTTTGGCCTAGGTCCCAATGAGCCTGTGGCTCGAATCCAAATTCAGGTAACTTGCCGATCTTTTTTACAACCGGATTTTCCAGGCTATCCTTTCCAACAGGAACCGATGAATGGGGTATATTAGGCAATCCAAGAAGAATTGTATTTAATTTATTCTCATATTCCGACAAAGATATATTCAGATCCTTGATCCTTGTAGAAACCCTGCGCATCTCGATTACAAGGCTTTCGGCATCTTCCCCTGCTTTTTTCATAACCGCAATCCGGTCAGTTACAACATTGCGATTATGTCTGAGCTTTTCAATTTCAAGAAGGATTTCTCTGCGGCGTGCATCGCAATCTGTAAAAACATCGATTTCAGCAGTTTCACCTCGTGATGAAAGTGCTTTTTGAACATCTGAAAAATTTTGTCTCACGAACTTGATTTCAAGCATAACAATCCCTATATTCTAAAATAATTTATTTTATGACTTCGTTTCTTTATGGCAGGAAAATAAACTTCTTACAACAATAGTCCCCTCCCGCCAGGGGAGGAGAAATCAGACTTTTCACGAGACTATCATGTAATAGAACCAAAAATAATTATCACTGCAAGGCTGATTAGTCAATGATTATTGCAAGTTGACATTTGTTATAAGGTTTGTATATTAAAGGATGTCATAATACTTGTTCAGGAGATAATATATGGAAGAAACACTAAAAACCAAATCAGAAATTCGCAGCGACATCGCAGCAATCCAGAATGATTTATCCGATAGTGAAATAAAAGAAAAAACTAAAGAAATAGAAAACCGTCTTTTTGAGTTTGCTAACTTTCTGGAATCAAAAATCGCCCTGCTTTATATCAATAACAGCTGCGAAGTAATTTCGCTGGATATAATAAAAAGATGCTTTGACTTATATAAGATCGTTGTTCTTCCTGCCCCAAACACAAGTCGATACGAAATGAAGTTAATGAAAATTGACAACATTAATAAGGATTTAAAGCCGGGTGCCGAAGGCATTTTAGAGCCTGATGCCGATCGCTGCAAAACAGTGCCAATTGAATCTATTGACATCGCAATAGTCCCAGGAATTGCTTTTGATGAGAAAGGCGGAAGGATAGGTTCAGGTGACGGCTATTATGACAAGCTTATTCCAAAACTTCCGATTACCACAAGAAAGGTCGCTCTTTCATTTGAAAGCCAGATAATTCAGCAGGTGCCGGTGGAATCCCATGACAGACATGTTGATATTATCATTACTGAAGAAAGAATAATTTATAAAATATGATGGCGTCGTAGAAAGTCCCATCTACTGCGTTGCAGCGGTTTTTCAGACACTCGGCATACTACACGTATTGCCTCGTCCCCGAAAAACCACTACGCCTTGTATATGGAACTTTCTACGACGCCATCAACCTTGTGACTTAAAATTATTTATGGATTCAAGATGTGCTCCAGCTTCTGGAGGTTTATCTCTTCTCCCACCGCAATGACAGTATCACCCACCTCAATAATAGCTTCGAAAGAAGGGTTAAAAAGCATACTTTTATCCGGCTTTTTAATTGCAATTATTATCAGGTTATATTTTTGCCTGATCCCTGTATCTTTCAACATGACATTGACCAGGTCGGATGAAGCACTCACCGGTATTTCCTCCATCTGTATGTCCTTACGTTTATAGGCAAATGCAAGATCTAAAAAACTTGTAACTGTGGGACGGATAATACGGTGTGCCATACTTGCGGCACCCGTATCATATGGAGATTCAACTGTATTGGCTCCCGCAGCACGCAATTTTGACTTGGATTCTTCCTGGCTTGCCCTGGCTATTATTATAAGATCAGGATCAAGTTGTCTGGCTGTAAGTACAAGAAAAACATTGTCGGCATCAGAAGCAAGTGCGGCAATCAATCCTTTGGCCCGTTTGATGCCGGCTTTTAGCAAATTTTCTTCATTAGACGCATCGCCGGAAATATAAAGAACGCCATCGGCATCCATCACAGAAATTAGTTCAGGGTTTTTCTCGACAACCACCAGATCAAGGGGTTTTCTTTTCAGGTTCCTGCATAATACCCTGCCGATACGTCCATATCCGCATACTATATAATGGTTTTTCATCCGGCTAATTTTCTTTTCCAATCTTCTTCTCCCCAATATAATTCTTATTCTTCCTTCAACCATGAACTGCACTACGGCAGCTGCAATATACAATGTGAAACCCACCCCGAAAAAAACTAGCAATATAGTAAACAATCGTCCTGCTTTGCTGACGTGGTGTACTTCACTATACCCAACAGTGGAAATAGTGATAATAGTCATATAGAGCGCATCAAGAAACCCCCAGCCCTCTATGACTATATATCCTACTGTCCCGAAAATGACGATAAACAGCGCCATTATGATCCCGGTTATTAAATGCTTTGTATTCTCCATATTACAAATTTATCAGGGATTTGGGTTATTACCTGAATTTTGCACATGAAATATAAAAAAGTAGAAAACCATCTGGGAGTCCTGTTATAATGGGATGTCGACAAAAACAAACCATAAAACAGGAGGTACCCAGATGGTA
>Ga0190284_1001333_pt1 | contig 11214 bp, 6 predicted proteins | sample 48691812_MG_FD_161668 | JGI IMG/M metagenome (GOLD analysis project Ga0190284, IMG submission 161668) | Hydrothermal vent microbial mat bacterial communities from Southern Trench, Guaymas Basin, Mexico - 4869-18-1-2_MG | ecosystem: Environmental > Aquatic > Marine > Hydrothermal vents > Microbial... | reverse complement strand
GATGTCCTCCTGGGCGCGTCTGGAGGCCATCGTGCGGGCACGTGATGACAACACGCTGACGCTTCGGGTGCGGCTGTACGTCAGCGAAGACGACTGGACCGAGTACATCGATCGCGTCAAGCGATTCCGCAACGACGACCGGCTCCGCGTCCCCGGCTTCAAACAATTCATGGACGGCTCATTGGGCTCGCGGACGGCATACATGGCCAAGCCGTTCGCCGACAACCCGCCGGACAAAGCCGAGCGGCGCGGCCTCCTGACCGCGACGGCCACCAAAGAGGACGAAATGCTGCGTTTGTGCGGGGCCGCCGATGCCGCCGGTCTCGCCTCGGCCATCCACGCCATCGGCGACCAGGCGAACCACAGGGTGTTGGATATCTACGAGGCCGTCATCAAGGCCAACGGCCCCCGAGCGGATCGCCGCCTGCGGATCGAACACGCCCAACACCTCTTACCGGGCGATATCCCTCGATTTTCCGGACTCGGCGTCGTCGCGTCGATGCAACCCTTGCACAAGGCCGACGACGGCCGCTATGCCGAAAAGGCGATCGGCCCCAAACGATGCAAAACCAGTTACGCCTACCGCAGCCTGCTGGATGCCGGCGCCCGTGTCGCGTTCGGCAGCGACTGGCCGGTGGTGACGCTCAATCCGTTCAAGGGCATCCATGCGGCGGTGACCGGCAAGACGCTCGACGGCAAGACCTTCGTCCCCGAGCAGAACATCACCGTCGAGGAGGCGCTGCGGGCGTACACGGGTGGGGGGGCGTACGCCGCGAGTGACCAAGACCGTCTCGGTCAGATCAAGCCCGGCTTCCTGGCGGATTTCGTGGTTCTCGGCGAAGACCTTTTCGGTGTCGCCCCCGATGTCCTCGGCGACATCAGGGTCAGGGCAACATTCGTCAACGGCAAGCGGGTCTGGCCAACTGAGTAGCCGCACGGGTGTCACTGGCAGCTTGTACGTGTTTCGCTGGGGGGTGGCATGGGTAAGCGGAGCCGCGGTTGCGGCGGAGCTTACCCGTGAGCAAGCGATCCACGGTGTTCCCCACGGGTAACGAATGTCCCACCCTGTGGGCGGAACCTTCGTTACCCATGCCACCCCATCTGAACGCGAAACACGTACGTCAGCTTACTGCCAGTGTGATCTTGTAGGCCGTTCCTCACAGAAACACTGGTGGACAAGCCGCCAGTGGCACCCAGCGCCAGTGGCACCCGGCGCAAAGAAGAGGCTGCCTCGAAAGGAGGCAGCCTCGTAGGTTCTTGCGGAGTTTACAACAGCAGGATCAGGCCTGCGCCCTAACGGCGGCGGCGAATCAACGCCAGACCGCTAAACGCCAGCATTGCCAGCGTGGCCGGCTCGGGAATGCCGCGGAGGCAGACGTCGTCGATGTTGCCCTGAGCGCCGTCGACACCCACGTAGCGGAAGCCCACACTGAAGGTCTCGCCCGGCGTGAGGTAGCCGCTGATGTCGTAGCTGAAACCTTCCCAGGTCCAGTTGACCAGCCAGTTGTCGTCATCAATGCTGGCGACGAGGTCGTCGTCACCATCACCATACGTGGCACCACGGATGATCCAGAGCTCGAGGTCGTAGTTGTCGTACGGGTCGACGCCCCAATAGTAGCTGCCCATCGTCTGACCTGTCACTTCCATCGTAGGAAGAGCAGTCGCGGACGGGCTGACGAGCCAGTTGTCCTGCGGAATCAAGTCCGGATCATAGTTGCATTGGGCGGAGGCGAGGCCTTCGGCCGCGCTCGTTCCCTGGAACCACATCTCGTCGCCAGTATGCCCCGAGTAGCTGACGGCATCCCAGCCGGCCGGCGGAACGGAGGTCTCGAAACCTTCGCACCAAATGGGCGGCAACGGCGGCGTGCCTTCGATCAGCGTGACCGAGATGTTGTCCCAACTCACGGCGCCATTCTGCTCGTCGTAGGTTTGCCAGCCGACGAAGTCCATTGCGCCACCTGTGTAACCAGTAGTCAGGCTTCCGGCCCAATTCAAAGTTACCGGGAGGTTGTCGTAAGCACCGTCGGGACTCGCACCGGAATCCGCCAAGTAGCCGGTCTCCAAGCCGAACTGTGCCTCCGAAGACCACGAATACGTGCCCGTCGTGCTCCAGTCCAGACTGACCTCGTAGCCGTCGTAGTACCCGGCAGGCACGCCCGATGTATCCAGCGCGTACGTGATGGGCGTCGAGTTCACCGGGCTGAGGCCGAACGACGGGAACGTGTAGTCCGCCATCGCCGGTGTGGCCACCATGGCCAGCACCGCTAACATTAATACAAATCTCTTCATTGCGTTTTTCCTCCAATTACTCTCTGTGGAATGCAGGCCCTATCCCCCTCTCAGTGAACCGTCCGGTTTGTCCACTCAGACAGATAAGAGAGCCCTTATTCCTACACCAAACTCCTCCAATTAAAACACCACACACAGATGAACACACGCCCACTCACAAGACTGTCCGGTTGTCCGGTTCGTGGATGTGTGATCCATGTCCTTCAAAGACACCTTCAAATACAGCAGAACCGATACGGCATCGCCGCACGATGCTGACACTCAACACGATCGAAGTGATTGATCCTCGTCAACCCTCCGGATTTGAAGGCCGCGCACTGTACACATTCCTATGCTTCACCCTCTCTCACCCAGTCCGACGCACCTCACACACGCACGCCGGTTTTGCCGGAATCGCTCTACGCAGTCCTGTACATACAGTGCCTAATGTCAATGGCCATGATGTCTGAATACAAAAAAACGCCTGGCCAACATCGCGGAACAACTCCCGGCAGCCATCCTGGCGCGTGGCCGGAGCCGATGACACGCTCCCACGGCTGGCGCCACTGCTCAAGAGCTTCACACATTCTGGTATCTCCTCACAACCCGCAGAATTACGTGTGATCATGCACTCGGCGATAGGATTTCTCATGCATCCTGCACGCCGAGTTGGACCCTAACTCGCCTCACGGGAGCGTGATTATTTCGCCTGATATAACGCGGAGAGTTGCAGAGGCGCTGCCTCCCCCGCTCCTTTCTTCCTCTTACTCTCAGACAGCTAGTATAGCACAACTCGGATGGTTCATTCAAGCGATGGGACCTCTTTTGTTGATGAAAAAATCACCAGTGCATGAGCACAAGATAATATCAGTGCAAATGTTACAATCGCTCCAGGTGTACCATGTCCGATATTGCGCACGGCATGAATGACTGGTAGACAACAGGTAAGACACATCGTATTGTCGTTTATTATCGGGTGCCGACGTCAAGGTGATCGGTAAGCGCACGAGCCCAGGCGTCGCTAGCTCGAGACGAGCCGGCTCGCCGGGCTGGGGGCTCTCAAAGACGCGGGCCGAGAACACCCTTCTCGGCCCCTTGTGTGGAGGTGCGGGACGGGATTCCCGCCGGAGGTGGGTGCGAGAGAAGGGTTCTCGCACCAGCGGCGGTCCGGGGCTCTCATTCCGAAGCTGTTGAAATCTATCCATAATCAAGACGTACTCCCTCCCGAATACGCTTATCTACTGTCGCGTTTGACAGGGACAATCCGGTCCGGTATCCATGCGTCATTCAGCGTATCTGGGATAGGCGCTGTTCCTCATCCCGTGCATTCCATGGGCGCGCCTCGGACGGCAGAGAGCCGATCATCGTTGATCCGGGCAAGCCCGCCGTCCTGGCAACACCGGTGACGATTACGCAAGAGCGGGTGAGGTTTGGCCTCTCCCAATGACCTAGGGGATACTGCAATGCCATCCGCACAGAAGGAATTGATTGTCCTGGCCATCGGCGGCAACTCGCTGATCGCCGACAAGCAACATCAGACCGTCGACGATCAGTACAAGGCCTGTCTCGAAACCTGTACGCACATTGCACAGCTATTGAAACAGGGGTACCGGATCGTCGTGACCCACGGCAACGGCCCGCAGGTTGGCTTCATCCTTCGGCGTGCGGAACTGGCACGCAACGAACTTCACATGGTACCCCTCGACTCGTGTGGGGCCGATACGCAAGGCGCGATCGGTTATCAACTCCAAAAGGCCATGTACAACTGCATGAAAGACTGGCCCCAGCGTATTCCCGTGGCGACGGTCGTGACTCAGGTTCTTGTGGATGCCAATGACCCTGCCTTTGACAAGCCCAGCAAGCCGATCGGCACTTTCATGGATCAAGCAACGGCCAAGGAGCGTCGGGAGAAAAACGGGTGGAGCATTGTCGAGGACGCGGGCCGTGGGTTCCGGCGCGTGGTCGCATCGCCCGAGCCGAAGGAGATTCTCGAGTTGGATGCCATCCGACAACTGGTCGCCGGCGGTTTTCTGGTCGTGGCGGTCGGCGGCGGCGGCATCCCCGTGGTGAACGGCCCTGACGGCATGTTGACCGGCGCCGATGCCGTGATCGACAAGGACTTGGCTTCCGGTCTGTTGGCGAACAAGCTCGACGCGGACATTCTGATGGTCTCAACGACAGTGGAAAGAGTCTGTTTGAACTTCGGCAAGCCGGACCAGAAGGCGTTGGATCAGATCACCGTGGCCGAGGCACGGCGCTACATCACGGAGGGCCACTTCGCGCCGGGCAGCATGTTGCCGAAGATCGAAGCGGTGGTGGAGTTCCTTGAAAACGGCGGAAGGATGGCCATCATTACCAATCCGCCCAATCTGGCCAGAGCGGTCGCCGGCGAGACGGGGACGAGGATCGTATTGTGAAACGTCAAAACGCCAAAATGGTAAAATACCGAAACTGCCGGGTGTGCTGAGATCGTGGGAAGGGCGAAACAGCGAAATGCGCAGGGTGACTGCGATGGAGCCAAAAGAGCCCCCGAGCTTGCTCGGGGGGTAGCAGCCCGTGGCAAAACTGTGGCACCGGCGTCTCGCCCGTGGTTATCGCGGTCAGGAATGGCGTTTCCGAACCGCTGCTTTCCCTTTTACCACGGGCTGGTAGCTGTGCGTCCCATGCGAGCGCACCCCCCGACCAAGGTCGGGGGATCTTGGACCATGACGAGGAACCTGACATGACAACGGTAGTATCCAGTCACGCCACGGTGCTGTGCTGCGTCCGCTGCCACGCGACATGGCCGTTGACGGATATCATCTATGTCTGCGGTTCGTGCGGGGGAAACCTCCAGATCAAGTATGACTACGCCGCTATTCAACGTGTGTGGCACAGAGAAGAGTTGACTCGGAATCCAGACAACACCATGTGGCGCTACGGGCCGTTATACCCCGTGTCGTCGAGGATTGAGTCTCCACCCATCGGCTGGACGCCGCTCTTTCGGGCCGACCGATTGGGCGCGGCGCTGGGGCTCAACTCACTGTTCATCAAGGATGACGGCCGCAATCCCAGCGCATCGTTCAAAGATCGGGCCAGTGCCATTGCGATGACACGGGCGCGTGAGATCGGCCGTCGTCTTGTAACCGGTGCGTCGACCGGCAATGCCGGCTCTTCGACCGCCGTCCTCGCCGCGGCGATGGGAATGCAGGCGAGGATCTTCATTCCGAAGGCCACACCACGTGCCAAGGTCGCCCAATTGCTGGCGTTCGGGGCGGACGTGCTGGCCGTCGAAGGCACTTACGACAACGCTTTTGACTTATGCCTGGCGGCGACGGAGAAGTTCGGCTGGTATAACCGAAACACCGGCTACAACCCATTTACACGAGAGGGCAAGAAGTCGGTGTCCTTTGAAATCTGCGAGCAGATGAACTGGAATGTGCCGGACCTCGTGGTGGTTCCGGTTGGCGACGGTAACATCATCAGCGGCGTTTGGAAGGGGTTCGAGGAATTCCACCGGATTTGTTTTATCGACCGTCTGCCCAGGTTGCTCGCCGTGCAGGCCGAGAAGAGCGATGCCGTGCTCCGCGCGTTGGAGGGCGACGGCAAGATCGAGCCTGTCTCCGGTGAGACCGTGGCGGATTCGATCTCGGTGAGCATCCCCAGGGACGGCGATGCTGCCGTGCAAGCGGTGCGGGCTTCCGAGGGATTCGGCATTCGCGTTGGCGACGAGGAAATCCTGGCTGCCATTATTGAAGTTGCTCGCGGTGCGGGGGTCTTCGTCGAGCCGGCCGCGGCTGCTTCGTTCGCGGGGCTCAAGAAGGCGGCCGCGCAGGGGATGATCGACCCGGCCTGGACCGTCGTGATGTTGGCGACCGGCAACGGGCTGAAAGACGTTGCGTCGGTGATGAAGGTGGCCGGTGCGCCGCGCAGCGTTTCGCCGGACCCTGCGAAACTTGGAGAGTAGGCTGAAGGGAAATGACAAAAGAAGAGCCACGTACGAAGTCTGCGACTCTTCGGGGCGGGTAGTAACTGACAACCAAAGACTGACAACTATTTCGGGAGTGAGATAATGCGAAGTTTCATCGGCAGAGACATCCTATCCTTGAAAGACTGGGAGCGCGCAGAGTACTTCCGCGTGTTTGAGGTATGCGACGACTTGGCGCCCATCGCCCGGAACCGGCGCAATACCGACATCCTGGCGGGCAAGACACTGTTGACCGCGTTCTATCAGCCCAGCACGCGGACGCGGCTATCCACCGAGGCCGCCATGCACCGTCTCGGCGGGCACGTGCTCGGCTTCGCAGATGCCAAGATGACGCGCGCCGGTGATTTCTACATGGAGTCGATCAAGGATACGGTCCACATGCTGGAGTACTACGGCGACGTGATTGCCATGCGACACTACCAGCAGGGCGCCCCCCGCGAGGCCGCCAAGTGGTCCAGCGTGCCGATCATCAACTGCGGCGACGGCTGGGGCGAACACCCGACGCAGGTCTTGACCGACCTCTATACCATCTACAAGGAGAAAGGCACGCTAGACGGCCTGAACTTCATGTGCATCGGCGACATGCGGATGCGCACGATGCACTCGATTGGCTATGCGATGTCCCAGTTCGACATCAAGGGGACCTTTATATCTCCCCCCGATATGTCGCCGACGGCAGAGTGGAAGAAAGAGCTTGACGATCTCAACGTGCAATACTGCGAGGCCAAGAGTGCCAAAGAGGCCGTGGCCGATGCCGACGTGATTTACATGGAACCGGTCGTCCAGGCCGACTACACCAAGGGCCGGGTGGATTCAAAGGAAGCCGAGAAGGGCGTCACCCCAGAGGCCTACCGCGTCACGCGGGAGCTGTTGCGTGAGAAGGCCAAGGCGGACGCCATCATCCTGCATTCATTGCCGCGCATGGACGAGTTGCCCGCGGATGTTGATTCGACGCGTCACGCCCGCTACTGGATCGAGGCCTTCAACGGCGTGGTCATGCGCATGGCGCTGCTGTCGCTGATCCTCGGCGCGCGGGAGTGACCGGCGAGGCGCCAGTGCCGTCATCAATGTAGGCCGCTGGTGCGAGAATCTCCTCTCGCGGCTATCTTCCCCTGGAATCCTCTCTTGTGGAGTCAAGGGCCGAGAAGGGATTCTCGGCCCAGCGAGATCAATCCCCGTAGCTCGTGATGGCCGGGTTTGCCGGGCAGCGCTGCAAACATCTTGGCCCCGGAGGGGCTGAGGCGAGTAGCCACGGGTGGAGCGAAGCGGAACCCGTGGAATAAGAGTGACGCACGCATAACCGCCCCGATAGGGGCGGAGGAAGATGCGCGGTGTTGGTATTGGATTCATGGGGGTGGGGATTCCGCCGCCCCTCCGGGGCGGTATTGGATGCGGGCCAAGCGGACTACGGGTTCCGCTTCGCTCCACCCGCGGCTACATTCCGTGCCCCCTTCGGGGTCATCTTTGTTAACATTCCGCGACCCCTTCGGGGTCATCTTTGTTAACATTCCGTGCCCCCTTCGGCGTCATCGGTATTTGTCATCATCTGTGAGGGGATGATGTTGACAGCAGTGGTTTGCCGGGCCGAAGTGGGGCGGCTATGGCGCCTTCTGCCCATGCCTCGCGCAAAAACGCGACATCCCCATCGTCACGCCAAGGCCAACCGCGAGTAGCGCACCTGCGCCCGCATATTGGGATGAGGTCTGCACATCAACCATCTGCCAGAGCATGATCACAGATCCCACCAGCATGCCCAGCAGCGCCCCAATGGTCGGCTTCTCATGGTGGTGGAGGAGCCACTTCAAGATGTTCGTCACGCCGAGCAGGCTGACCAGCGCCCCGACGGCGACCGGCGCGAGCACGTGCAAGGCGGTCGGATCGCCCGATTGGCCGAGCGAAAGGGCATATTCCTTCGCCATCGCGATGGATGCGAGGATCTGCTCATAGCGGCCCAGCAGTAGCAACATGTACGCGCCGGATATGCCCGGGAGAACCATAGCACTCATCCCGAGCACGCCCGCCGCAACGTCCAGAGCGTAGGCGCGTTGCAGCGGAAAATCGCCTTGGATGATCTTTTCCTTGATCTCTGTCTTTTCCTCTTTACTTAGGTGAGTTCGATCCGGTTTCACGGCGGCAATGGCGATCATCAGCACCAAGCCCGCCGCCATCGCCAGGATCGGTCCGAGTCGGATTGGCCGCATCATCCGCCACAACAGCGGCACGCCTCCCAGGGTCAGCCCAATGAACAACGCATACATGGCGGCTGGGTGGAGCGTCACCAGCCGGGCCAGCGGGCCGGCCAAGGATACGATCGTCAGTGCCACGCAGATCGCGACCACACCCAGGAAGACGACGCCCCTTTTGGTGAATCTGAATCGTGTCGCATCGGCAATGGTGGAAATGAACTCGTCGTACAACCCCATGATCAGGATCATCGTGCCGCCGCTCACGCCTGGGACCAGGTTGGCCAGCCCCATCAGCACACCGGCGATCCCACAACGGATAAGCGGGACTTTTGGCCGGCTGGTCGTGCTCCGGCTTGCCTCGCCGCCCTGTTTCTCTTTTCTGGTCAATCCCCGGCTCCTCGTGCTTGTGGGTCTGGCCCATTCTCGACATTACTGCATCGGCGGCCATTCTCGAAGCTCGTCGTGCCGCATGTGGTAGTTGACGGCCCAATCATACCGAGGTGGACTCCGTTGCGACATCGAGCGGGAGATCGGGTTTGTGATACATACTGAGGACATGAACCAGAGCATCTCGCCGGACCGAGGGACCGCGTTTTCGACCGTGATAACCACTGGTGAGACGCTAGTGCCACAGTCCGGTGCCACAGTTATGCCACAGGGAGATCCGTGCGAGAAGGGACTCTCGCACCACCGGTCAAAAAGCCGACGAAAGTGTCATGGACTCCGAGAAGCCCTTTCTCGACGGGATGTCATGATTCCCGCTTGGCGGTGGGTAAGAATGAACCGTTTCCCGACGTGGCGTGGGCAGGCGACCTGTTTGAGTGGTGCAAAACCGATGCCGCACACGCCCAACGGCACCGTTTGCCGTCCGGCGTCCTCCGCCGAGTCGGCAAGATCTTCCCAAAGGAAATCACGTGTGATGAAAGGCTGCGGAATGACACGGTGCAAGACCAAGACGATGCTGCTCATCGTACTCGTTGGCAATATGGGATCAGATTGTTTTAACGTGGAGACGCCGTTCGACGGGGGGGGCGTACCGACACCCACCACCAAACTCATCATGCTTCGCATCGTCAACGAATCCGGTCTTGATGCCGCGGTGGAAGCCACCCTCTTTATCGACGGCAACCAAGTTCGCAGCACGACCAGGCTCCTCGCCGCCGAGGGCGCGGAGGCCAGCGAGCTTGTGGTTCCCACTCAAACCGACCTGATACGGATCGTTGCGCGCGAGGCCGATACCTCAGTGGCGAGCGCCAGGGTGGGTGACGTCTTGATCGAACACGACATCGTCGTTGGCCCTGACTCCGTGGATCCGATCATCTTCATCATTCCGATCCCCGGCTTCGTCGACTGCAACAACAGTGGCGTCGGCGACGCACTGGACATCGCGGACGGCACCAGCCAGGACTGCAACGTCAACGGCGTTCCCGATGAGTGTGACATCGCCGCCGGCACGGGCGTAGATGTCAACGGCAATGGAATCCTCGACGAGTGCGAATCGTGGCTGCTTGTTGATGACGACGCCCCACCGGGCGGCGATGGAAGAAGCTGGGCGACGGCCTTTAACGATTTGCAGGACGGGCTTGCGGCGGCGGCTTCGTCGGGTGGCAAGATCAGGGAGCTCTGGGTGGCTGCCGGCGTCTACAAGCCCCATGCCGACGACCGGGAAGTCAGCTTCGAGTTGCTCAACGGCGTGGCCATTCGCGGTGGCTTTGCGGGTAACGAGAATCCCGTCACTTTCCCGATAGAGGATCGGAACTTCGTCGCCAACACGACCATCCTGAGCGGCAACATCGGCGACACCGACAATGACGCCGACAACAGTTGCCATGTGCTCTCAAGCAGCGATACAGTCTCCGCAACGGCCATTCTCGATGGCGTGACCGTCGCCGCCGGCAATGCAAATGGACATTGCTCAAACGGCGGCGGTGGCGGGCTTTACAACGATCACGGCAGCCCAACGCTGATCCAGTGCGCCTTTCTCAATAACGAGGCGGATTCCGGTGGCGGGGTGTACAACGACGGCGGCAGTCCCATGCTGGCCAACTGCGCCTTCCTTCACAATAAGGCACAGAGCGGCGGCGGAATCTACAACGAAGGGAGCCGTCCGACGTTGACCGATTGCTCCTTCCTGGAAAACGAGGCGAACTTCGACGGTGGCGGGATGTACAACGCACAGAGCAGCCCGGCGCTGACCGGCGGCGTCTTCACCGGGAACACAGCGGCTTGCGGCGGCGGTATCAAGAACTACAACAACAGTAATACGACGCTGATCAATAGCCTCTTCAGCGGGAACTCGGCGAGTTCCGACGGCGGCGGGATGTACAACGCGCAGAGCAGCCCCACGCTGACCAACTGCACCTTCGGCGGAAACACGGCGGACAGCTCCGGCGGGGGGATGTACAGCGACGCCGGCACTCAGACGGTCACCAACTGCATCCTCTACGGCAACAGCGATCACGACGGAACGGATGAATCCGCCCAGCTTGACGGCATCGACAACACGCCGGTGGTCAACCACTCGTGCGTTCTGGGATGGGGTGGCGGCGGCACCGGTAATATCTGGGATAATCCCCTGTTCGTGCGCGATCTCGACCCCGGCTCGGACGGAACCTGGGACGGAAGCAACGACGACTACGGTGATTTGCATCTCCAGGCCGGGTCCCCCTGCATTGATGTTGGCAACAATGACGCCGATACCGATGCCATCGGTGCTGGCGCGCAGCCCCTGCCGGCAGCGGACCTTGGAGGCGGTGATCGGTTCCTCGATGACACAGGGGCCGCCGACGCGGG
>Ga0190284_1001332_pt1 | contig 11220 bp, 9 predicted proteins | sample 48691812_MG_FD_161668 | JGI IMG/M metagenome (GOLD analysis project Ga0190284, IMG submission 161668) | Hydrothermal vent microbial mat bacterial communities from Southern Trench, Guaymas Basin, Mexico - 4869-18-1-2_MG | ecosystem: Environmental > Aquatic > Marine > Hydrothermal vents > Microbial... | reverse complement strand
GTTCACGTCCGACACCACGGCGTCAAAGTCGACCGCACGCAGCGCATCCAACGCCGCATCTGCGCCGTCAGCGAAGCTCATGTCCCACCGGTCTCGCTCGGCGCGCAGCATGCGCCGCAGTCCATCCAGGACGTTGGGCTCGTCGTCAACGAAGAGAATACGCCTCTTCACAGTGCGGGGTCTCCTCTGTGGTGGACGATGCGGGCTCGATCGGCAGGCGAATGATGAAGGTCGTCCCCTTGCCCATCTCGGTTTCCAGGGTGATTGTGCCGCCGTGCTTCTCGGTGACCACGGCACGTGCGATCGCTAGGCCCTGACCGGTTCCTTTGCCCACCTCCTTGGTCGTAAAGAAGTGGTCGAAGACCTTCGAGCGGTGCTCCTCGGGAATGCCGGTCCCGGTGTCGCTGATGCGAATCTCGGCCCAACCGCCGTCGTGCCGCGTGGCAACGGTAATGGTTCCCTTCTCGCCGGTGTCCTTACCCACCACGTCCGCGATGGCGTGAGCGGCATTGACGACCATATTCAGGATGACTTGGTTGAACTCGCTGGCCAGGCAGGGCACGGACGGCAGGGCAGCATCGAAGTCCGTCACCATCTCGGCCACGTACTTCCACTCGTTCCGAGCCACCGTGACCGTGCTCTCGATGGCCTTGTTGAGGTCGACCGCTTTCTTCCCCTCCGCCCCGGGATGCGAGAAGTCCTTCATGGCCCGCACAATCTTCGCCACCCGCTCCACGCCCTCCAGTGATTGCTCGATCGCCTTGGGAATTTCCTCTGCTACATACTCCAAATCCGCTTCCTTCTCCGCCTCCTCCACATCGGCGAGGATCTCGGGCGTCACCGACCCGTCTCGGCCGGCCTCAGCCAACCGCGCGTACTTGGCCAGAAGGTCCTGCATGTTACCGAAGGCATCCTGGAGGAAACGCGTGTTGTCGCCGACGAATTGCGTGGGCGTGTTGATCTCGTGAGCGATGCCGGCGGCCAATTGTCCAATCGATTCGAGCTTTTGGGCCTGTGCCAACTGACCCTGAAGGATCTTCTGCTCCGTGATGTCCGCCGCAACGAGGAGAAATCCACGGCCCCTCCCTGTATCGGCGCTAACGGGATTCAGCTTCACACCGAGGTACCCTTCTGTGCCATCCGGCCGTTTGAATCGCAACTCATCTATGCGCACCGGCCGCTCCTCGGCTAGGCATTCTGCTATGCTGCTGTTGATCACTGCGTAATCCCACTCCATTTTCAGGCCATCGAGCAACTGCCCCATAGCGTTTTCGCTATCAATGCCAAACGTACGCTTGGCTGTTCCATTCCAGGCCGTAACTCTCCCGTCTCCATCCACGCCGATCAACACCGACGAGATTGCCTCGAACAACTGGCGAATATCCGTGTGCGCTTTCTGGAGCTGCTCCTGCTGTTCCTGCAGTTCGCACGTCCGCTCCGCGACGGCCGTTTCAAGGTCGTTCACCGTATTCCGTACCTGGTGCGCAAGATTCCATTTCCCGCAGAGCCCACAAGCCAGTTGACGGATCTCGATGTTGTCAAACGGCTTCTTGAGAATCAGCAAGTTGTCGGTTTCGCCGAGGGTCTGCGCCATTCCCTCCCACGTGTAGTCGGAGTACGCGGTGCAGACCACCACCTCGAGGTTCGGATCGTCCTGCCACAGATGAGCAATGGTCGTGATGCCGTCCCATCCGGGGGGCATGCGGACGTCGACGAAGGCTACGGCATACGGGCGCTCGGCTCGGAGCGCCTGGCGGACCATCTCCAGACCCTCCTGACCTTGGTACGCCGAGTCTACCTCGAAGTCGTCTGAACGTGCGCCGGCCGAGGCGTCACCAAACACCGCCGCTTCCGCGTCGTCGAGGCCGGCAGCATGGGCCTGCCCTGGTCCGAGGATCTTCCGGATGTCTGCGTGGATCGCTTTTTGGTCGTCGATCACCAGAATCCGCCGGTTCTTGTCATTCCGCTGAGCACACATCGCTCTTCTCCATCACCTGTAAGGGCAGTTCGAGTGTAAACGTCGCACCCTGGCCCAGACCGTTGCTGTGAGCCGTCAACGAACCGCCCAGCTCCTTCGCCGCCAGAGCGCTGCCGTGCAGGCCGAATCCGTGCCCACCCTCTTTCGTCGTAAAACCATGCGCGAAGATCTTCGTCAGGTTCTCCGGGAGTATCCCCACGGCGTTGTCGGCCACCTCGATCTGAACATGATCGAGTGCCACTGGCGGCTTGTCCGCCAGTGCTGTCGGATCGGTTGCCACGGCACACACGGGCAGACAAGCTGCCCGTGGCACCCACCTCAGCCGCACTGTCAAACGCTTGTCCGGTCCCTGGTCTTCGGTCAGCGCGTCCTTGGCATTTTTCAACAGGTTCACCAGGATTAGCGTCAGCTTGTGCTTATCGATGGTGGCCACGGGGAGTTCGTCGTACTCGCGCACCACCTTGACGCCGCGGTGGTCGAACGAAGCAGCTTCCATCTTCAACAGGTCGTCCAGCAGGTCGTCAATCCGCACCGGCTCCATGACACCTGACACACCGGTCAAGGACTGCTGCATACTGACGATGTTCTTGATGTGCTCGATGTTCTCGGTCAGGTGCCTGAGTTCGTCCAACACGTCGGTCTGTTCGCCGGCGAGGTGCTCGGCGAGCTTGGTTAGATAACCGGGCAACTGTTTGCCACGCTCGTCCTGGGTGATGAAAGTCCCCAGATCGTCCGCGTGCTCGGACATGAGTGCCGTCGCCCTGGCCAGCCCCGGCACTTTGGACGCCCGGATCTTCTCGTTTACCAGGCCGGCCGACACGTTGACACTGTTGAGCACGTTCCCGACGTTGTGCAGGACGTCGGTCGCCACCTCCGACATCCCCGCCTTCCGGGATGCCTCGACGAGTTGCTGCTGCGTCGACCGGAGTTCCGCGAGGGCTTGTTCCATCACCTTCCGGGCCTGCTCGGCATCCTCCATCATGCCCATGGCTACGCGGCGGCTCTTCTCCAGCTCGATCGTCCGTTGCTCGAGTTCGACCGTGCGGGCGGCAACGGCGGCCTCGGCCTGCGTACGCTCGGCGGCTTCGCTCAGGGCACGGGCGATACTGTCGATGAGGTCACGTTCCTCTTTCAAGAACGGCCCTTCATCCAGATCGGGGCGCTGCTCCAGGTAGCACACCTCAACGAAGCCGCGCCGCTTCCCGCCGACGATGATGTCGCTCGTCTGGCGCCACCTGGTCTGCTCGAAGGGCTCGGAAACGTAGTCCTTGCCGTCGAAGTGAATCAGGCCGCGGGCAATCTCGGAATAGCGCCAGGCGGGAGGAAGGAACGCAGCCACATCCTGAAAGACGCCTTCGAGGCTTTCGTGCTTGCGGATGGATTCGGCCACCCCGTGCAGGCAGCGCAGCTCCTTGATCCGCTTGTCCATGTCCTGCAGGGCTCGTTCCCGCTCTTCCTCCGCCCACTTGCGCTCCGTGATTTCAGATTCGAGGGCCTGGGTGTGCTCCCGCTGTTGAACCCAATGCTGCAAAACGCCTTCGCCGGTCCGGACTCGTGCGAGCAGAACCTTGGCGTGAACCGGCTTGACGATATAATCGTCCGCGCCGGCATCAAGTCCGGCGGCAATCTGCTCCGGCTGGCTGTTGCCGGTTATCAGGATCGCATAGACTTCATCACCGAGTTCTGCTTTGCGAATCTTTCGGCAAAGTTCGGGGCCCGTGAGCCCCGGCATTTCCCAATCAGCCAGGAGGATCACTGGTTTGTGACGCTGAACGAGGATGAAGGCTTCGTCGCCGTCTGCGCACGTGAAGACTTTGAATCCGGCCCTACTGAGGCGCGCTTCCAGCAGCCTCAATAGGGAGGTATCATCGTCTGCCACAACAAGCGGGTATTCCTTCATGCGTCGCACTTTCATTACAGCTTCGAGCGGGCCGCTCCGCTCAGGTTCCGAGGACTGACTCGATCCTCACTCCTCGCACCCGCTCGGCTTACACATGCTCGTACCTACTCACCCGGCCCAACTCGGCTAGCAAATCGTTGACCTCCTGCTTCATCTCAAGGACGCGCTCCTCGCGACCCATCATCACCGCGTTCATCCGCTCCATGTCGTCCATGGCCTCCGTCGCGCGCCTGGCGTGGCCCTCCGCCATCTTCTTGGCCTGATCGAGCATCTCCTCGTGCTCTTTGCTGTCATGGATGTCAATGGCAAACTCGAAGCGAACCATGCGCCCGTCCGACCAGCGGATGGCCCGGTCGATGCACCGGTACCAGCGCTGGTTGATCGTGTTTTGGAATTCCCAGATGTACGTCTGGCCGGCCTTGTCGCCGAAGATGCGGTCGTTGGTGCAGAACGGGCAGGGCGTGTCGCGGTTCTGCAAGACGCGGTAGCAGGGCTCCCCCACCCGGTCGCCCCAGCCCTTCCGAGCCGGGCCGTTCAGATACAGCAGCTCGTGCGTCTGTGGGTCGGCCACGTAGATGACCTCGTCCATGCTGTTGAACATGGAGAGCGTCTGCTCCCGCTCGGCCTCGAGTGCTTCCTCGCTCTGCCGAACCTGGCGCAGCATCTGGTCCTTGGCCGCCTCGTACAGAAGGGTGAGAGCGAGCACCAGCACAATCAGGCCGATCCAAGCCAGCAGACCAAGCAACTCATAGTGGTGCGGAGCCAGATCGTTCGGGAAGGAGTAGCCGCGGTAATCAATCACATAGAACGCGGCCAGGGACGACGCCGTGACAGCCAGCCAGAAGACGGCCGACCGCCGGCCCGCGGTGCTCAGGGCCACGACTGGCACCGCCGCGTACCACGGGAGCGAAAGAGAGCCGTGCCCCCCTAAGCGGCACGCCAGGAACGTCAGCACGCCGAAGAAGGCTGCCGTGACCAGATTGCTCGCAGCAAAGCACGATCCGGTCCGACGCATGACGTACAGACTGGCGAGTGCCACGCCGCCGGCTATGCCGAGCGCAGCAGCGCTAATCGGGCTGCTCATCGAGAGGAAGGTCGCAGCGTAGATGATGGCCAGCGCGATGAGTGTCCAGCCAAACGTCACCACCAGCCGGGCACGGCGGAGCATGTCCGGATCGCCCTCTCGGACATCGGCGGGTATGAACCAGTCAACGCCGGCGCTCATCCGAGACCGAAGCCCGTGTGCCGGGTGCGTTTCACATGTGTTGCTCATGTTCACCATCCAAACCCGAAGCCAACGATCAGGCTATGTTGCGTCTGTTCGATGCTGCTCAGTCCGTAGTCGATACCCAGCGGGATCATGCTGCGCCCGCCGCCGTCCATCGAGCTGTTGAAACCGAGGATGTAACCGGCCCCAACCCACCAGTTGTCGCGGGCGTAGCGCAGGCCAACCGTCGCGTGATGCTCCGCCAGCACCGTAGCGATCGGAAGTAGGTGTTTGGCCGTGGCCGGCGTGCGGCCGTAGTTGTAGCCCACGCCCAGCGTCCAATGCTCGTCGAGCTTGAACTCGGCTCCGGCGATGAAAATCCACTGGTCGCGATAGCCCAGCGGCAACGGCACGCGCAGGTCCAGCGCACCGCTTGTCGCGACGGTGAGGTTGTTCCAAATCGAGTTGGAGTAGTTCAGCCAGCGTACCTCGCCGACCAGCTTGCACCAATCGGTCACGTCCCACGCCGCCCCGGCAGCCACCCGCTGGGGCAGGCGAACCGTGTCGATGTTTGCGTCGCCGAGCGGGATCGGCAGGACGCCGAAGAGCGAAGCCCGCGCCTGTCCGCCGCGCAGGTCGTTGGCCCAGGTTGGTGAGCGGTAGCCAATGCCGAACGCGAGCGTGTCGGTGGCTTGATAGTGCATGCCCAACTGAAAGCCCAGCCCGTACGCGTAACCGCGGCCGAATTCGACGTCCGCCGGTCCGAGCACCGTACTGAACTCGGCGGTCAGCAGCTCGCCCCGGATGCCGCCGCCTACTGAGAGCTTGTCCGTCAGCCGGTAGGCCCCGCTGAGATAGAGGCCGAGGTTCTTGCAGTCCGATCCGACGCGACGTTTCTGGAACGGGATCAACAGGTGTCTGGCGCGATAGCTGGTGGCAAGCCCCGATTTGCCGTGGAACGCCAACCCCCACGAGAAACGGTCGTTCACTGGGAAGGCAACCGCGGCATCCGCGATGGGGATCATCCGGACTTTGGACGAATACGACCCGAATGGATGGTTCCAGGACACATCCGGAAAGACGAGTTGTCCGGCGAAGTCGAAACGCGGCCGACCACGCGGCGTCAGCGAGAGCGTGGCGGGGTTGTCTATCTGGGAGAGGGCCGAATCCCCGACGGCCACATCCGCCCCACCGCGAGCCCGCGCCTGGAAACTGATGCCCGTCAGCTCGACACCGTTGGACGCGAGCGCGCGTGGCAAGGCGACCGCCACCAGGACGGCCGATGCTGCCGCCAGATAGCATCGGACAGTATGTCCGAGCGACGTAATCAAACTGCACTCTCCGCGAAAGCATCGTCATTAGCTCCAGAACATCGCCCTGCGGTCATGTCTCCAGTGCTCCGGTTGAAACCGGCAGCCTCTTCTCGTCGTCGCCACTGTCCGCGGCACTGGAATCCCTGCCCTGTGCCACGCGGCTGACACCTCCAACGACTGATTCCCCGCGTACATACTTCCAGACATAGAGCCACGATTACGTTGTCACATGACGGCAATCGCCGGTCCGCAACACGCAACGTGTTGGAAGCGATCGACCCCGTATGATCTGATGTTGTCGGCTTGTCAGCCGGTACTACGTCCCAGTGAAGATGGTACTGAGCGGCATTTTGTGGCCCTGTCAAGTTCCTCCAGGGTCCCCCACGGCTGTGAGTGCCATACGTGGTGGCACTGAAGAACAGCTTTTCTCTGCCGAAGGGTATACTGGGGAAGAACAGTTGTTGCTCGCCACTCGGCAGGCGCACGTTCGTCGGGTTCTGCTTCATGACTCGCGCTCCCAGAGATAGTCCCGGACAGCCTCCTTTGGAAACCGCCAGATGCGGCCGATCTCTCACCCCGGAAGTTCACGCCGCGCGGCTAGCGGCCTGTGGCAGAACTGTGGCACCGGCGCCAAAGCCGGTGGTTTTTGCGGTCAGGAACGGTGTTTCCGAACTGCTGTTTTTCCTTTTGCCACGGGCTGCTAGACGATAGGCCGTCTCACGAGAGAACCACCTGAACGCCGCCACTTCACCGACAGTTAAGACGTTCTCTGTCGTCCCAGTCAAGATCGGCAGGACGAGCAACAGCGCTCAGCGGGAAGATTCAATGCAACGGTTGGGATATCCAGACGTGTAGTTGGACCTGCCAAGTCGAGGTGACCCTGGCGGGCCTGCTGGATGACATCAACATGCTACGCATAGAGGTCTAAGCTTCGTGCTACCTCTGTGCCCGGTGGGTGCTCGCGCCCGATGTCGAACCCTGTCGCTGTTGCGGCCTCTTCAGCGCCTTGGCTTGACTTCAATGCTGTTCTGTATTGCTCGACAACCTGTAGCGTCAGGCGCAGGGCGGCCGTACTCGGCGAGAGATACACTTCCGAGTTCTGGCCGTCTGCTTCTCCTGCATTGCTCGGCTTCGGCACAAAAGAGCTGTACGCCCGCTCACGAGGCCCACTGGCCACCGGTGCAGTTGCCGCTGCATGCGGCACTGTCCCCACGGGTTCCATCTCGATCTTCTCCGATCCTCGGGGCGGCGATGCCTGACGTATCACTAAGGATGAGTATCCAATGCGGGAGCGGCGGTGGCTAGATGGAAGATTCACGAAAGCCGTTGGTTAATCCACCCTCACAGTTGGATTTTCCTGTCGCGCTGCCGAGGTACTCCATGACTATCGTATTCGCTACCCGGTGGTATCCCGCGTCGTGTCATGATCGGGCCTACCAACTTGGCAAAACCAATCGGACTCGTTGATCTTCCAAATACAGGTAAGTGCGGGAGTATCCGACAAGAACATGGTTGACAAGAAGTCTCATGGCGACGGTGGCGCCGGAAACGACGAGGCGCCATCGTCGGCCCCTTTTCCATACCGAGGCGAGGGAAGAAGCGCTGAGGATGGTTGTCATGATTGGATGTAACGAGCAAGACTCAGATAATACAGGCACCGTTATTTTACTCATATGGTGCATCATGGTTGTGATCGGTGTCGTGGCATGGCAGGCCATGGCCGGCCACATCGACTCCAGTTGGCTGAGTTGACCGCGCGCTGCGATTCGCCTACTCGGCGTCGACTATGAGCATCCGCTTCACAAGCTCGGCAATGTTGTTGGCGCCCATCTTGGCCATGGCTTTCACACGGTGGGCATCGATAGCCTGGGGGCTGACGCCGAGTTGAGAGGCGATTGCCTTGTTGGTCATGCCGGAAACCGCAAGGTCCACAACCTCGCGTTCCCGTGGGGTGAGAAGAGCCACACGCGCAGCGATGCTCTCACGTTCCGCCTTGGCCCGACGACATTCGCAATCCAGGGCCACCTACGCAGAAAGGACTTCCACCACGGGCTGATAGGCCAGTAGTTGCCTTCTGCAAGAGTTCCCTTCGCGCCTACGAAGCCGCTCGCATTTTACACGGACGTGGCTACGCGAACATCAAAGTCATGGATGGGGGCGTTGTCATGTGGCGGGATACCACAGCACGGGCATGGTGGCTTTGCACGGGATGTTCTGGAGGACACTGCTCAAGAGTAGTGGCACCCAAGTGGCTTCTGTCATGATTGGGCAGTTCCGCAGTCCATCCCCCCCCCTTCCAGGAGTGGGGGTCGGTCTGGGGATTGCGGGCCACGATCAACCAATACTGCCGATCCGTTTGACAACGATGACAGGCAGGGACGAGTGGCTGATTGCTACTCCGCCAGTCGTTGGTACAGTTCCTCCAGTCGATCGACCATCGTGCGATGGTCGAACTCCGCCAAGCAGCGTTTGCGACCGTTGAGGCCGTAGGCGGCACGACGTGTAGGGTCTTGAGCGAGCGCGGTCAGCGCGGCGGCGAATCCGTGGCAGTCACCGAGTTCGACCAATTCGCCCGTTTCGCCGGGCAGCACGACTTCCGGCGTCCCGTCGATAGCGAAACTCACGGTCGGCTTCTCCATCAACATTGCCTGAACGACAGCACGCGGCAGGCCCTCCCATTGCGATGTGTGGGCGAGAATGTCGATCGCGGCGAAGACGCGCGGCATCTCGGACGGCGGTAGTAGCCAGGTCAGGATAGCCTTATCGCGCATGCCGCGCCGTGTCAATTCGGCCTCGTACACGCTACGGGCCGATCCGCCACCGATCCAGACGAACCGCAGATTCGGCGCTTGCTTCAGGGCGGCATCCATCACCTCGATCAGTTGCTCATAGCCCTTGTTGTGGAACAGCCGGGCAACCGTGCCGACGAGGATTGCGTCGTCGTTTATGTTCCAGGACTGCCGCATCTTCGCCGGATTTGCGGCGGCGGGATGGAAATCCTCCACGATCATGCCGCTACGGATGATCTCGAATTGCTCTGGCCGACCGATACGCGCTTCAAGGGCCTGGGTGGTCATGGCGTCAGCGACGCTGACAATGGCGTGACACCTCTTGGCACAGAATCGCTCGGTCGAGGCGTAGATGGCTCGAACGTACCTCGGCTGGGTGCGGTTGAAGCTCATGCCGTGGATCGTATGCACGATGTGGGGCACGCCTGCCTGGTGGGCTGCGATCCGCCCCAGGGCGCCGGCCTTGCTGGAATGCGTGTGAACGAGATCCGGCCGCAACGCCCTGAACCGTCGCCGCAAGGCGCGGAGGGCTCGCAGATCGTGCAAGGGGCTGACACGGCGAACCAGGTCCGGCAATTCTTCAAAGGTGTACGCGCCGGCCCGCGCGCGGTCCACGAGCGATCCCTCCGGGCCGTTGGTCGGACCGCTGAGGAGATACACGTCGTGGCCTCTCTCGCGCAACCCCTCACACGTCAGGATGGTGTTCTCCTGGGCGCCGCCGATGATCAGTCGCGTAATGACGTGGACGATTCGCATAGCGATTCTTGTGGCACCGCCGTCTCGGCGGTGAAGAACTTCTTGACGATTGGCGATTGACGATTGGCGGCCGTTATCAAAGGGTGCTGTTTCATGTCTCGATGTCGTCTCTACGCGGGAGGCTCGTCACCGAGTTCGACGCCTGGCGGCATCGGGGCCGTGGAACGTCTCTGGTTCTCGACGTTCGCCTTGGCCTTGCCGACCGGTGGATTTGCCCGAGCCGCACGCTCCAGTAATTCCGGCGACGGCTCCGGCAGGTTCGGAATGTCGTACCTGAGCCACTGCAAACAAAGGCCCCGTGCCGGAGCAGTCGGGCCGGCGGCCTGGCGGTCTCGAGCATCTAGGATGTCTTTGGCCTGCTCCACGGGCCAATGTCCGCGGCCGAACTCACACAGGGTTCCGACCATATTCCGGACCTGTTTGTAAAGGAACCCCGAACCCTCGATGTCGATGCGAATCTCCTGTCCGACCCGGCAGACCTCGATGCTGTGGACCGTGCGAACGTTCGATTCCCGATCGTTACCTGCCGAGGCAAAGGAGGAATAGTCGTGCGTCCCCACCCAACACTCGCCTGCCTGTCTCATTTTCTCGACGTCCAATGGATTCCAGTAATGGTAGACGTGCTGTTGGCGCAATTGTTCGCAGGGGCGGCCCGGCGCGTTGTGAATGTGATAACGGTAGAGCTTCGACACGGTCGACCACGTGGCGTGAAAGGCGAGCGATACCTCGGCGAGGTGGATCAGCGTCATGTCCTTCGGCAGCCGGGAGCCGATGCTCCGGAAGATTGCACCGTTGGCGGCGGGGCTGGTCGTGTAGAAATTGGCCACATATCCCGCCGCGTGCACACCGGCGTCCGTTCGGCTGCACCCAATCAACACGACCTGATGCCGGACCACGCGCCGAAGGGCTTGTTCCAGGCATTCCTGGACGGTTCGCAAGCCGGGCTGGAATTGCCATCCGTGGAAGTCGGTGCCATCGTAGGCGATGACGAGCTTGAGGTTCCGCATCATTGCGCGGCCATCGTATGACCAGGCAGATGACAGGGCAACCGCGCGCGCATCTGGTGCACGATCATACGTCATTCTGCGGGTTGCGAGGAGATACCTGCAGGTGTGCATGTGTGCCATTGCTCTCGAGCAGCGCCCTCCTGGATGCGGCCTATCGACAAATCAATGCTCATGAGCAGAGACGCCCGAGTGGCTCCTGCAATGATAGAACAGTTTCGTAGTCCGTCCCCCACCCCTGGAAGGGGCGGGGCACCCGCACTGCTCAAGAGC
>Ga0190284_1001331_pt1 | contig 11223 bp, 5 predicted proteins | sample 48691812_MG_FD_161668 | JGI IMG/M metagenome (GOLD analysis project Ga0190284, IMG submission 161668) | Hydrothermal vent microbial mat bacterial communities from Southern Trench, Guaymas Basin, Mexico - 4869-18-1-2_MG | ecosystem: Environmental > Aquatic > Marine > Hydrothermal vents > Microbial... | reverse complement strand
AGGCCTATTCCAGCATAGGCTACATCAACTCCACCTCAGCTCCCCCCATCACCATCAACGCTGGCACTACCATCCGCTCCAACAAGCCGGTCCAGGTGGGACTGGTGACCGGTGCAGATAGTCCCGAATCAGGCCCCGGCGCAGGGTTTCAGAGCCGCTTCCTGATCGTTCAGCCCGACCCGCTGCGGGGGACGGACTATGTCGTGCCTGTGCCCAGCGGAAGCCCCGGCGACGAGGCCGAGGTCTACCTCTCCAACCCTAACGACTTTGAAATCACCGTCAACGCCTACGATCGTTTTGCCCAATCCACTTTTGTCATTAGCCCCGCGTCCTACATCAGTTCGACAGTGCCTTATTCCGAAAAGAGAGGAGGGGATGTGCCCCAGGATACGGCGGCGCGCTTTACCTCCTCCGACGGGACCTTCGGCGTCGTCGTCTGTGCCGGCACCTCGAACATCGCTTACGACTGGGGCTTTTCTGGCATCCCTGCCAAGCACCTCACCCGGGACTACTACGTCTCCTGGGCACCCGGATCGTACGATACCCCTTCTACAGAAAACGGCTCGCCGGTGTGGGTCACGCCGCTGGCCGACAGCACCACCTTTTACGTAGACCTTAACGAGGACCCTGGCGGACTGGACGGCGTCGTGGACGAGACCTTTACCCTTGACGTGTTGGAGCAGCGGCGCATCTTCGACCCGGACAACGACAACACCGGTATGCACGTCTGGGCTACTGGCGAGTTCGCCATCGCTTGGGGGGAGGACCCGCGCACAGCTAATCCCTACCACCCCTACCTGGACATGGGCATAACGACACTGCCCCTGCTCCAGCGCTGGCTGGACCCAGTGCTGACCCTGGACAAGACGGCCGATCCAACCATCCTGCCCCCTGCTGGCGGAGTTGTGACCTTCACGCTGGTGGCTCAGACCTACGACGTGCCCCTCGTCAATGTGGGCATCACCGATACCCTGCCTATCAGTTGGACCTACGTGCCGAACAGCACCCACGTCACCTATCCCAACGGCAGCACAGGAAACCCGGAACCCACGATTGATGATCGGATTCTCTATTGGGACCTCTCGGCCAACCTGGACCTCAACCAGAACCTGACCCTCACCTTCCAGGCTCAGATCACCGATGCCGACGGTGTGTCCACCAGCGTCAACCGGGGTGAGGCGGTCGGCAGGCACAAGTACTCTGATGCGCTCTTCAATCCAGGTAACGAGGCCACCGTCTACATCAGCCCTCTCAACCTGGTCAAGTCGGTCAGCAGCGCCCAGGCCAGGATCGGCGATACGCTGGTCTACACCCTGTCCTACGCCAACCTCAGCGATTCCATGATCGCCACCGACGTCACACTGCGCGACGTGGTGCCCATCCAGCACGCCGCTTTCCAGTCCGCCTCCGATGGCGGCACTTATGACAATGCCAGCAGCACCATCACCTGGGCGCTGGGCACGCTTGCGCCGGGAGACAGCGACAGCGTGACCTTCACTGTAACAGTGAACGACTTTGTGGAAGACGGCACCGTTATCAAGAACGTGGGGTATATCAACAGCAACCAGACGGCGAAGGCGGGCAGCAACGTGGTGCGCACCACAGTGCTGGCGCCCGACGTTAAGCTCACCAAGCGGGGGGCCGCCGTCGCCACGCAGGGACAGGTGACCACCTATACCCTCTCCTACGAGAACGTCGGCATGGCGCAGGCCACAGGAGTCACAATCCAGGACACCATCCCCGCCTCCACCACCTACGTCACCGGCAGCCTGGCCATTAACACAGGCAGCGGGTGGATCACGCTTACCGACGACTCCGACGACGGCGATCAAGGCGCTTACACCCCGCCCACCCTGACCGTCACCCTCAGCACTATTGCCGCGGGTGAGGCAGGCCAGATTCGCTTCAACGTGCAAGTCGAGGACGACCTGGCGCCCGGTTCGCTAATCCTGAACTCAGCCACGCTCGACCGGGACCTGGACATACCCCAGGAGTCCAACCTGGCGGTCACCCGCATCTCCGACCTGCTGATCAGCAAAGCGGCGGAGCAGGCAGCGGTGCTTCCGGGCGACGTGATCTCGTACACCCTGACCTACGAAAACGTCTCAACGACGACCACCCAGACAGGAGTCTACGTGCGCGAGCCGATACCGGGCTACACCAGCCTTATCGCCGGCACAGTGTATGGTGGCGACCAGATCGAGTACTCCTGGGACAATGGTGTTACCTGGAACGCCACACTGCCCATCACGCCGGTCACGCACATCCGCTGGCACGACGCCGAAGTGCCCACCGATACCCCAGTGACGGTCGGCTTTGCGGTGCAGGTCACCACTACCATGCCGCCCAACACCACCATCCAGAACGTAGCCTACATCAGCAGCACAGAGACCGCCGCCTACTTCCGCGAGTGGGTTCCGTCGAACCAGGTCGAGGTCGAGGTAGCGGTAGTCTCCTCCCACTTTGCCACCATCTACGGCATGGTGTTTGAGGACACAGACGGTGACGGGATACGGGACGCAGACGAGGCGGGCATCCCCGATGTACTCATCACACTAGACGGGAGCAGCATGACCACCACCGGTATCAATGGCACCTATGTCTTCTCCACCACAGTGGCGGGCATGCATACTGTCGTCGAGACCGACCCCGCTGTCTACAGCCCCATCATCAGAGGCGACACCGACCGGCCCAGATATTTCTCCACCACACCCAACGAGGTGCACGTGTACGTGACCCTGGGCAACAGCTACCAGGTGAACTTTGGTGACATGCTGGCCAACTCCGGCTTTTCCTCTATCTACGGCACCGTGTTCAACGACGCCGACGGTGACGGGGTGCAGGACGTGGACGAACCGGGCATCCCCAATGTGCTCATCACGCTGGACGAGGCCAGCACGGCTACCACCGATCTCAACGGCAACTACACCTTCTCCACCACAGTGGCAGGCGCGCATACCGTCGTCGAGACCGACCCCAACGGCTACCTATCCACCACGCCTAACGAGGTGCACGTGGACGTGATCCTGGGCAACGGCTACCGGGTAGGGTTTGGCGACACACTCATCAGTGACGACTTTGCCTTCATCTACGGCACCGTGTTCAACGACGCCAATGGCAATGGCGTGCACGACGGAAACGAGACGGGCATCCCCGGCGTGACCATCACACTGGACGATAACATCGCTGCCACTACCGGCCTCCACGGGGGCTATACGCTCTCCACCGCGGTGGCGGGTGTACATACCGTCGTCGAGACCGACCCCGACGGCTACTTCTCCACCACATCCAACAAAGTGTATGTAGACGTAACCTTAGGCAGCAACTACCAGGTGGACTTTGGCGACGTGCTGTCAGAGACGCGCATCTGTGACGCGGACGTCTACGAGGAGGACGACACCGTGGCCCAGGCCGTGGCCTTTGTCGTTGGCACAAGCCAGGCACACCAATTCTGTGATGACCCCACCGACTGGGTCAGGTTCTCAGCCAAAGCCGACACCGTCTATACCATCACCACCTACTCCTGGGGGCAGCGGGCTGACACCTTTCTGGCCCTCTTTGACACCAACGGTCACACCCTGCTGGCGGCTAACGATGACTATGAGGGGGCGACAGACTATTCCTCGCGCATCGTCTGGCAGGCTCTGGCCGATGGCGCCTACTATGTGCGCACCACCAACCGGGGCAGCCTGACTGGTTACCGCACCGACTACGACCTGGTGATCGGAGGCGGAACTCCATCCACCATCTACCTGCCCATCGTGGTGCGGAACCATAGCGATGGAGGCCGCATGAGCGACCGTAACGCCGTGTTGTATCCCACAGGCATCATCATTCACACCTGTCCCGACGCTTACGAAGTTGACGATACCTGGCAGCAGGCCTATGCCATCGAGGCCGGGATCGCACAGATACACTCGTTCGACAGCGACACGGAGAACTACGCTGCCGACAAGGATTTTGTCTGGTTCGACGCCTCGGTTGGAAAAATCATCATCTTCGCGACCGCGCCGGTCACCAACACCCAGACACTGATGGAGCTGTACGACGAACACGGGGCCGCCCTGGTCATGACGGGCACTACCCGGTTAGTGTGGGCACCCACCACCAGCGGCCGCTACTACCTGAGTGTAAGCCCGGAAGATGAATCCGCCTCCTTTGGCTGTGCTGACGCAGTGGGTTACAACCTCTTGATGGAAATGCTGGAGGCGAACGTCATCTACCTCCCAATGGTGACGCGAAACTCTTGAGGCAGCACACGAGATCCTCCCCCAAGACGCACGGAACATAACACAGAGAATGACGCTAACCAGCCCCCCAGTGTGAAGGCTAACAAGGGGCCAGACTCTACACACGGAGGTAAACGATGACAGATGAAAAAAGCGCAGCAGATGCTAAACAAGAAGTAGAGCAGATCATCAAGACAGCCAAATTGCTGGGAGTCGAGGTGGATGAGACCGACGTGACCCACTGGTTGACGGCGATGGCCGCGGCTGGCACAATGGAGTGGGAAATGGATGCGGATGCCGGCATCTACGGCCACGAGATCACGCTGCTCGACTTCGACAAGGCCACCCTCGACCGCTATCGCCACATCGCCGACATCGTCCAACTGCCCGACCTGTCCAACGTCGAGACCGCCATCAGCCTGGCCGGCAGTGCGGCTCAGGGCGTGATCCAACGCTACCCCGGTGACTGCGATTATTTCGAGCGCGTCAACATCAAGGCGGAGACGCAGGAGGAGGCGTGCCGCATCCTGGCCGATCTGATGCGCGACAAGGCACTGGATAAGTTCGAGGGACCCGGCTACCAACTGATCGAGGTCAAGTTCGGCACCTGGAAGACCGATGTGGTCAAGGACGATGAACACATCCAGGCCAGTTCCCCCATCTCCTGGAGTCCCGACGAGGTGAAAGCGGGCAAGATGCACGTCTTCCGTGCCTCGGGCGAGCCGTGGGAGGTGAAGTGGGAATACGGCTGCCTGGACCCTGGCTGGTGCAAGATGGACTGGGTCATCGCCGAGCCGGAGAAAGGGCGCGTCGTCAATGCCAGCAACATGCTCGACGTGACCTGGGAGGCTCCCGACGGCTCAATCGTACCCCTGGATGGTTTCATTGACCCCTACTTCCAGGAGGTCTACCTGGAGGCGGAGTCGGTGCCGCTGTTTTCCAAACTGATTCACCACATCTCACCCCGGGCGCTAGACGAGTACGTGCAGCAACTCACCCGCGAGGTTTACAAGTATACCCACAAGCACATCAACTACGGCAAGGCGGCCAAGCGGATGTACAACATCTTCCGGCTGACCGGCCGCCACCAGGCCGCCGCGCTAATCCGCGAACTGTTCGACGAGCCCGCCGCACTCCTATATCAAGTCTGGTCGCTACTGGATACGATGGACGACGCAGGCCAGCCAGATTCGACTATTGATCGCGAGACGTTGGTGCAGCAGACCGACGCATTGATCCAGAACGTGGTCGAGACCTGCGAGGGTCCGCTGGAGACGGAGATTGTGATGGCACTGATCCAGTTACGGGACGACATCACCGGCCGGGTGGATCTGGGCGATGAGTGGAGTACACTGATTGTGAAGTCACGGTCCAAGACAGAGCAATTGGTCAACGAGTTCTTCAAGGCCAAACTGCTGGGTATCCCAGCGGCGCGAGAGTTTCTCGATTCGCTGGAGGAGCAGGCTTAACGGGGTTGCAATCGCCTCTCACCAATTCTTTCCGCGAGTGGGGATGAAGCCTTGCAGGGACAGGTAGGACTAAATTCTAAAGAGAATACCCTATGCCAGAACCAAGCCGCTGTAGTCATCCTCTCGGCCACGTATCGCACGGCTGAAAAGCAGATCAGAGAAGCATTGCGTCTGCTGGATTATCGCCCGCAACGCAAGAGGATACTCCTGAAACCCAACCTGGTGACGATCCCATGCTGGCTGCCGCTGGGGGGCATACCGCGTTCGGCGATCACGGACGTTCGTTTTATCGAGGCTCTGTTGCGCGTTTTCGACGGGTACGAAATCACCATTGCCGACGGCGCGCTCGCGACGACCGACACGGACGAGGTGTTGGAAAAGAGCGGCGCCGCCGCGCTGGCCCGCGCATACGGTGCCCAGGTCGTCAACCTGGATCGGGCTGAACGTTTCGAGGTGCCCTGGGTCTACGGTACGTTGCGTTTGCCGGTGCTGCTTCAAACGCACGAGTACATCAACGTGCCCAAGCTCAAAACCCACGTGCAGACTGGCGTTACCCTGGGATGCAAAAATCAGAAAGGGTTGCTCACCAGTGTGGATAAAATCCGTTTTCACCGCGAGCTCGGTCTGCACGACGGCATCCGTGCATTGGCGGACGTGGTACAGCCTGCACTCACCATTGTAGACGGCATCGTCGGAATGGACGGCCCTGGCCCCACGATAGGGCGTTCGCGCCGTGCCCATTTAATCGTCGCTGGGCAGGACATGCACGCCGTGGACGTCGCCTGTTGTGATTTGATCTCGGTACCACTGGAGCGGGTACACCATTTGAACCGTGTCCCCTATCGCACAGTAGGACGCACCGTGGAGGAAATGCGCCTGCGCTTTAACGCGCCCACCGAGACAGTGATCGCCAACATGCACATTCACTCGGTGCCGGGCACCTGCTCGCGCTGCTTGCAAAGTATGAACGATGGGGCAGCCGCATTATGGCTTTCACCCTACCACATCTTGCGGGGAACATGGAGCTGCATCCTCAACCGAACGGATGTGATCACCGGCCAGGACAAAAAAATCCCACTCACGGCGCGCGGGCGGTTGATCTGCTACGGCGACTGTGCACGCGAACTGGCGGAGAGACACGATCTTCAGTGGATCCCAGGCTGCCCGCCTTCGGTGGATGAGTTTCTAAAGATGTATTAACCAGCCCCACCAACCTCTGTTAGTTCACCTCACGGGCACTGTATTCCCCACCTAATTTTAAGTGCCAGGCACCTGTACAGCCACCGACACACTGATTGCGCTGAAGTTCGCTGAACGACGGACCTTTCCTCAGTGTCATCAGTGAATTCAGCGTTTCAGTGGTTCAGCGTTTTACGGTTCAAGGTTCCCGATACGGCGCGGGCTGAATGGGATGATCAGGGCCGGTGATGGCAAGAGTGCCGTAGACCAGGATCAGCGAGAAACCTGCCACGCAGGTGACCAGCCCCCAACCCAGGCCAAGCGGCCCACCTTCATTCCCACTGTACAGCGCGACGACGAGGGGGCGGAGGAGGACAAACTGCCACAGCGCGGGAACAGCGCCTGCAAGCGCCAGAAGTGCGATCAGGACACCCTGAAGGCGTCGAGGGAACCGGCGGACCAGAGGAGCCAGCAGCGTGAACACTGTCCCCGCGACGACGAGGACCAATTGCCCCGTGTATTGGGGGTCAAGGGGAAAGGACGAATGTACAGCGAGGGCCTGGCGCACATCGTTGACGACGGAATAGGGCAGGAGAGCGCCGACGAGTAAAGCGGCGGCGAAGAGTGGCACGATCAGGCGCACGAGGCGAGCGGTCGAACGGCCCGCGAGGAGGGCAAGCAGAATGGAGAGCGTGACGAGGGGGAGGTAAAAAAGCTCACGGGTGACAGATACCGTCCCGCCCTGCACCTGAGGGAAAAACTTGGCGAACTCCGCCAGTTCAAAACCGGTCACGGTGAGCGCAGCGGTCTTGTGGGGCACCCAAGGGCCGAAGTAACCTGCGACAATGAGGAGGAGACCAAAAAACCGAATAGCAAATTGCAAATTCAGTTTCCCTCCTCCTTGCCAAACGCTTTGGTGCTGCGCTGGCGACGAAAGGCAAGACCGACGGCTCCCTTGGCGGCCGAGGGGGCAGCAGCCATAGCAGCGAAAAACCGCTCCTGGTCTGCAGCCAATTCCTCAGCCGCCTCATCACCCAGCAGCGAGGCATAGGCGCGAAGTTCGGTCACACTGAGGCGGGTCTGCTCGTCGGCGGCGGCACGGCCGCGGACGGCGGCGGCGCGCACTGTGCCCAGCACGCTACGGGCCTTCATCTGCTCCAGCACGCGCTCAACGACCGGCACCACAGCGCCATCACGCCGGCCAAAAGCGGCGGGCGCGACGAAACGCAGCGTCACGACGTTGAGCGGTGTGGTCAGATCATTGCCGGCGGGCGAGCGGTAGGTGAGGGTGCCCTCAATAGGCAACCGCGAGCCAGCCGGTTGCGATGGCAGCAGAAGACGCAGGACGACTTCGAGCCGGGTGTCCACAGGAACGTCACCCAGGCTCACCACCAACTGCACGCTACCCCCCTCAGCCCCCCCCACGGGGAGGGAAGCAGCGACGGTGTAGGCGGATGAGAAGGGTTGCAAGCCGGTGCCGGCCGGCAGGGTCAGGTGCAGGGCCGCATCTCGGGCGGCCAGCGCGCTAACCTCGCCCAGTTCGCCGGCCACGTAAGGGACAATCTGGTGCGCGTGCAACACGTGGTAGAAGCGGCCGCCACCCTGGGTGGCAATCTCGACCATCAACGCCTCATTGTAGTCACTGCCAACGCCGAGAGTGGAGGTGATAATGCCACTCTGACGGGCCCCGAACGCCCGCTCGCCCACTTTCTCCAGGTCGGTCTCGCCGACGTTGGCCTGCCCGTCGCTGAGCAGCAATACCAGATTGGTCTCCTGGGGCTTGGTCAGTGCCGCCTCGATGCCCGTCTCAAGTCCACCACAGAGAGCGGTCCGCCCGCCGACGGTGACCTGGCGCAAGATACCTTCTACTCCTTCACGCAGATGACCATCCACCTGCATGGGTTCGAGCACCGTCTGCACCTCGCTGGCAAAGGTGACCAGGGAGAAGATGTCGCCATCGTGGAGGCGGCTCACGGCCTGGCGTACTGCCTCCCTGGCAGCCCCGATCTTCTCCCCACGCATTGAGCCAGAGACGTCAAGTACAGCGGTGAAACTCATCGGCTCGCGACCACTAGCGGTGGGCGCGGCCTCCTCATCGGGCACCTGGGGTGGCGTCTGGACGGTCAAGACCAGGTGGCGGTCAACGATCTGGTCGGCGGGCGCGTTGATCTGATCCAGTTCCATCTGGGCCCGGACGTAGGAGCGGGCTGGTGGTGGCTGCTCGAAGACCAGTTCGCCACCGCAGCGCGCGCAGGTCTTGACGCCACGGGGTTCATCTTGCAGCAGCCCACAGTAAAGACAGCGCATCAGGTGGGGCATAGGGCATCTCCTTGCGAATGGCGAATGGCGAATAACGAACGGCAAGCAACACTCAGTATATCACGGATGGCCGAGAGGTACAAGCACGTATATCGTCGAACGTGGTCAGGAGTTGGCGGGCGGCCTGCTCCCAGGTGAATCGGGACGCCTGGGCAAGCCCACGGACAATCATCTCCCGGCGCAGGTCGGCGTCCTCCAATGCACGGGCCATCGCATCGGCCAGGCCGTCGGTGTCGAGTGGGTCCACCAACAGCGCCGCGTCGCCCGCGACTTCCGGGAGCGAGGAAGCGTCTGAGCAGACGACCGGGACACCGCAGGCCATCGCCTCCAGCACCGGCAGCCCGAAGCCCTCGTACAGCGATGGGAAGGCGAAGAGAGCCGCGTTGCGATATAGGGCCGGCAAGTCAGCCTCGTCCACGAAACCCAGAATGTGCACGCAGTCGCCGTGCTTCTCCGCTTCGGTGAAGATCTCCTGGTAGAGCCAGCCCCGGCCACCGGCGATCACCAGTTGCAGGTCCGCAAGGTCGCAAGTTTGCAAGTTTGCAAGTTGGGCGAAGGTTTGTATCAGACGGACGTAGTTTTTGCGCGGCTGAAGGGTACCGACGGAGAGGACGTAGGGCCGGTCGCCAATGCCGTAACGAGTCCGGAGACGTTCACCCTCCCCCGATTCTGGCTCCGGCTGGAAACGGGGGTGGACACCGCTGTAAAGCACCTGGACTTTGCCAGGAGGAACACCGAGGAGCGAGACGATGTCGGATCGGGTGCGGGCCGAGTCGGCCAGCACCAGGTCGGCGCGGGAGATGGAGCGGGGCACGACACGCTCCAGGTAGCGGAGCAGAGCCGGCACGAAAGCCCCAGGGCAATGCAGGAACGAGAGGTCGTGGACGGTGAGGAGGGTGCGCGTGGCGCGGCGAGTGGGCGGGAGGACGAAATCGGGGGAATAGAAGACGTCGAGAGAGCCGGTGATGGTCTCGACCGGTATGGGCAGGCGCAACCGGTGCCAGAGGCGGGCGAGCCAGTCGTCGCTGAGTGGCAGGGTGCGGAACCGAACGCGGCTGGATGCGCGCAGCCTTCCAGTTTCCAGCTTCCAGCTTTCAGTTTCCAGTCCTCCGGTGGCGGCGAAGACAATGTATTGGTGCAGGCTCTCCAAAGTCAGGAGCGCCGTCACCAGTTCACGGGTGTAGCGGCCGATGCCAGCACGTTGGCGAGCCGCGGCGGTGTAGTCTATACCAATTCGCGCCATCGCGTCCTTTCCTCTATTCAGGGCACCACCCGCACGTGCGTCAGCACCTTGTAATCGAAGAGCATCTGCCCATCTCCCGGGATCACCGGCAAGTGCGTAATCTCCCCTTCTTCAAATACGTACACCACCACCCGCACGTCATAGACCCCAGGCGGGGCATCCTGGTAGACCGCCAGCGCGTACGTATCGGCGAGCACCTCCCCCGGCTCCCAGGCAGCCGTCGGCGCGGCCCCGTCCAGCGGCCAGACATCGCGCTGGGCGGCCTTGCGCTGCCCGGCATCCACCAACTGGGCCGAGACGGTGTAGTTGACGTCCATCTGCCGCAGGCCCCGCCAGTACAGCCTCAAGGTGACCACCTCTCCTGGACGCACAGTCCGCCGGTCGAGGTCGTATCCCACCAACTCCATCCGGTCCCCGAAGTTGACGGAGATGGGGTTGGGATAGTCACCTGACCGGGCATGGACTTGTACCCGCCCAAAGCAGAGGTTATCCCCCAGAGACTCCCCATCTGGCCCCATCACCGGCAACCGCACGTTGCCCCCGGTCTCGTACAGCCCCACCTCGACCCGGGTCACATCCGGCGCGTAGGCAGTGTCGGGTACCTGCAGGACGTACCGATCGGCCCAGCGGAACCCCGGCTCCAGCCACATCGTCGAGAACCGCCCCACGCCCGGGAAGGTGTCCCGCTGCGTCACCAATAACTCCCCCTCCCCCAGCAGATGCACAAAAACCGTGTAGTCCCGGTCTGCGGGGGCCAGCGCCTCCCAGTAAAGAGTCACCCCCA
>Ga0190284_1001330_pt1 | contig 11228 bp, 13 predicted proteins | sample 48691812_MG_FD_161668 | JGI IMG/M metagenome (GOLD analysis project Ga0190284, IMG submission 161668) | Hydrothermal vent microbial mat bacterial communities from Southern Trench, Guaymas Basin, Mexico - 4869-18-1-2_MG | ecosystem: Environmental > Aquatic > Marine > Hydrothermal vents >... | reverse complement strand
CCCACTGAGGCCTCAGTATCTTGCCGTCAGCCCGCGGCAAGGTGGGAAGCATTCCTGCGTACGCGTGATGTAATCGTCTCTTTCGGAGCATTGGTAATAATAGGGCTTGGCTGAAGTATTCGCCCGAAAGGATCCCCAAAAACATGACAGCCAACACACAAAACAATCCCAATCAGCCACCACTGTTCCAGTCGCCTTCGGGCACACCGGCTGGTCAGAATATCAGCCGTCTTGCTGAAGCAACTTCCGTGTATTGCAAGGCCATCGCCTGCATGGCTCTTTGGTTACTCCTCACGGTTATCGCTCTGGCAATGACTCTTGGTTTGGGCTATCTAGCGATACAAATAGCATTCAGGTTCGTTAAGTTTGTGAGTGTTTCACTGGGCTTATAAAAGGAAAAAACATGGCTCGACAAAATTCATCCAGTCCGATAAATGTCCACGTGGAGACAAGGTACCTGGACGACTTGGGCGAGGAGATTCATGTTGCCCACTATCGCGAAGAGATGGACCAGGATCTTGTTACCGGAGAGATCATCAGCCGAAAAGTGGGGGAGAATATGACTTTGGGTTCTGGAGAATCCTTCAATCCATCGATGTCCGCAGGCGCTAACCCGGTTTTATTAACAGGAACCTGTTCTTTTTGTGTTGCAGCCAGGAAGCGATTTTTCAGGTCTCGGAACCGAGTGACTCCGTTGTGTAATATAAAGCACCTCAAGCGATGCTGGAATTGTGGCCGGCCAGCATGTCCAAGACATATTCGTTTCTCCAAATACGACAAAAAATTTCGATGCTTGCGGCATCATCGAATTCACAGATTGACGCGCGTGCTTAAATGGATTCTTCGAGACATTTTTTTTGAGAGGGTAGAGGAATGAGACGCGAATATTTTGTTCAGCAATTGCTCCATGATATCGACGCTTATGGCCTTGAAGATCGATTCCCCGACCAGATTACTCCTATTATTCGCATGGCCCAGCACGGCATGTTGTCCAACTCGATGGCAAGGCCTTTTCTCCTGAAAATACAGGATTTAATCGATGGGGCAAAGGACTTCCCGAATTTTTTACACCGCCCGCCTGCCGAGGAGCAGTGGTACGCCAGGGGCAGGCCAACACTCGAGTTGGGATCCTTGGTTGAAGCACCTGGCCTTCGGTTTGGATTTGACCTCTCAGGCGGCCAGCATGGCGGGTTTATTGGGATGACGGGTAGCGGTAAGACTGTTGCGGCGCGTTGTCTTATCACGAAGATTCACGAATGGAATCAAACTCACCCGGAGTCATTCGTCTCAATCATTATAACCGATCCAAAGGGTGGGGATTTTGCCGACTGCAAAGAATTGCTGGGTAGTCGATGCAAGCATTTCAGCATCCACGATGGTCTTCGAATAGGTACAAATGGTCCTGGACATGTACCGCCCAAAATTTGGATTAATTATTTCAGCACATGTTTTGCCGCTCGTGCCAGCTTGAAGGCTAGCGTCGTTTGCATGGCGAATCAGATGATATTCTGCGTGAGTGCGTTGAATCCGAAACCCCAGTCGCAATTGCTATGGCCAGATTTTTCATTGCTTCTGGATATTGCCAAATACGCGCCCCTGACATTGTTTGCCTCGAAACCTGAATACGAAAAAAGCTATATTCAGAAACTGGAGCAGGTAGCCTACGAAACATGTTTCCAGACATTTGCTGCAATTGACCTGCAGAAGGACATCATCGACAAACATCTTCATGCCGTGATTGATACCTGTGCCCTGGAATCACCCTGGGTCAAACTTCTATTCAGCGATATCCTGGCTGGCCAATTATTGCTTGGGCGACAATATGCTTTTCGAAAACAGTCCCACATTGACACATTCCTGATACGCGATGAGGCTGATTCCGAAGTCTCCGCAGAATCCGAGCGTGCATTTCCGGACGGAGGAATGAGTCCGGCATCGCGGATTGAAAAACAATTGAGAGAATCAGGTGTCGCACAAATTCTGTTATTATCTGCTCTGGGCCCCGTTTCCAGGCAGGTTTTGACCAACATGGTTAACATCTGTCTATTACGCGTAGGAGATGCCGATTCACTCATGGAGGCTCGGCGCACTTTCCTGCTACGCCCAGGCGCAGAGGCTATCCTGCCTGCGATGGAAGACGGACAGTGCATTTTGAGAATCAATAACGGCTGGCCTCATGCTGTCCTGGGAAAATTCGACTATGTTCCACCCTCGCGCGTTCTTCGCCCCGAAGCATTCGATTCGCATCCATATATCCCATCCAAGCCTCTTCAAGAACTTCCGCATGTTCTGGAAGCTCTTGAAAAACTTATCACACAACACAAGCAATCTAAAATGCGGCGGGGTAAGAACGCGAAGGTTGACAAGAATAACCTCTCCCAAAACGCTTACGAATTGATACATGCAATCCCCTCGCGTCTATGGGCGCCCGCTCAGGTATATTGGAAGTCAATCGGCGAGATCCCTTCTCCCAATATCCAGAAATCCGTGTGTCAGGAACTGGCAGACCATGGCCTCGCAGAATCTGCAATAGTCAGGCTGGGAAGCGCGAACATCCTGCTTTACCGCCTCACAGACGCTGGTTGGGATTTCGTCAAGTGCAAACCGCCTGTACGGATAGGGCGTGGGGAAATTCCACACCAGCATATAAGTCATTGGTGCGCGATGGTAGGCCAGCTGCAAGGCCTGAAAACAAAATGCGAATTTATAGCACCGGGAACAAATCACCCCATAGATTGCGCCTGGCAGGTGGAAACAAATCGTTGGGACGCATTTGAAATTGTTATTTCATGCACAAATCTCATATCGCATCTGACAACTCTGTCCAATTGCGACAATATCCGAAACATCACCATCGTATGCACACAGAAGAAAATTATTCAGCAATTGCAGAAGCAACTCTCGCCTGAGCCGGTCGTGAAAGCACTGGGGGATCGGCTTCATTGGGAGCTGGCGGAAACATTCCTTAGGAGGCTCTGGCCATGAAATCACGAAAGTTAGTAGCCATCGTTATCGTTGTCATCGTCACAGCCGCGTTTGTGAACTTCCTGCGGGAAGGTGCTGATTGGCCTCTGCCGCAAGCCTTACCAGGATGCGATGGAAAGCCTTTGAGCCTAACCTACCTGCTGGGTGGCGTTGCGATTGTTTTCCTTGTTTTATGGGGACTTCGCCGACTCGGTCGTTCTGCGGACAAGAGCGGCTACGAGGATACAGAACCATACGGCCATTCTAATGGCGACTCCTATGAGGATACGGACGACCCGGAGGACGAGGATTATGAGGAATGATCATCGCCGAAAAAATATGTTTTTCGTTAGACAAAAATCATCAAGGGGTAATCGACACGATATTTTGATTAGAGATACCTGTGGTTAAATATAAGCCATCGGAGAAAAAAATATGCAACAGCCATACAATAATCAGTTTCAGCAGCAGCCACAGCACGGGCCACCTGGCCAGCCCCAGTGGCAAACCCCTCCGCCTAAGCCGCGGCGAAGACGCCGATTCCGCTGGGAATTGTTTATCGCGCTACCACTGTTTTTGCTGGCCATCATCTGGATTTACAAAAGCATCGAGCTTGGATTCTCTTGGGATGAATTGCTTGACAAGTGGCGGATACATAACAAAGAGCGTTTTACCACTTTGGCCGTGCTGGGAGTTTTGGCCTGCTGCGTGTGCGCCATAGCGAGAATTTTGCGTGGTAACAAGAAAGATGAATAGTAAACAAGGAGATTTCGCCATGAATGAGAAACCCGTAAATGCAGAAGGATCAGCCGGAGAAGAAAAACTCTTTCCCGGTAAGTTATCAAGCGACAGCGACGATGCACGGGGCTTGGATGAAATTTTTGAGGATGATCCGCAGGTCGTTCCGGAAGCACAGTCCGCTTCACAACAGACTGCTGACATGGCCGAACATTTGGGGCTGATACAACAAGAACTCAAGCCCCTGGCCGGGCAGCTCGCTGAAACAAACGCCGAGATTAAGCGGATCAAATTAGAGCAGCGAGTTCTAACCGAGATGCATGACCGCTGCAGGGAATTGGGCGAGCAGCACTACCAGAGGGAAGTGCTTGGGCCGTTGTTTCGCAGTGCCATAGGCATCGCGGATCGAGGCCGACAGCAGGCTGAGAGGCTCAAGGAATTGTTGAAGAAGCACGCAGCCCGGGACAACAAAACTGCGATGCGGGCCATCCGATATCTGCTTGATGCCCGCCAGGCGGACTATATTGAGATCGAAAGTTTTTTGGCAAACTACGGTGTCGAGCCCTTCGAAAGCCTTGGCGAGAAGTTTGATCCCTCCTCTCAGAAGTGCATTTCCAAAATCGAGACTACAGAGATAAGCCTTGTTGGCAATCTCAGCCATCGGCTGCTGCCAGGGTACCGCCGCGAAGAAAGAATCATTCGGCAGGAATTTGTTGGCGTTTATGTCCCAAAGAAAAAATCTCAAACCCCCAACACAGGAGAATGATCATGATTGGAATAGATATTGGAACAACATGCTGCAAGGTCGCTTATGTGGATCCCACCGGAAAACCGAACATTATCCCAAACTCGCGAGGCGAACACACGACGCCCAGTGTCATTTATCTGCAAGATTCAGCAGAGCCCCTGATCGGAACCGACGCAGTGGAACAGGGTTTTTTGGATCCAACTAACTGCGTCAGGAACTTCAAGCCCAAGCTGGGTTCAACGGAAAGCCTGCTTAACAGCGGCAGGTCGTTTACGCCCACAGACGCTACAGCTATCCTGATAGGTCGAATTAAGAAAGATGCTGAAGCCACTTTGAACAGAGAGGTAACCGAGGTCGTGGCTACCTGTCCAGCCAATTGCAAGGACGATGCAAAGCAGGCACTTCTGGACGCTTTTGAGCAGAATGGCATTAAGGTATTGAAACTTATACCTGAACCCACCGGCGCGGGGATAGCTTATGCCCTGGAGAAACAAGGCTCGACGATTACATTCCTCGTCTACGATTTTGGCGGGGGAACTTTCGATGTTTCCATCGTCCGGATTGATGGTGCCCAAGTTAGCGTCCTTGCGACAGAGGGCGTTCCGCAGTTGGGCGGAAATGATATTAACAAGTGTATCGAAAATCGCCTGTTGGATGAAATTGAAGCGAAGTTCGGCAAAAGGCCAACTCCACAGGATGATCCACTCTTTTTCCATGATATCTCAACGAGGATTGAGGCTGTCAAAATATCGTTGGGCAGCCGAAAAGAAGTGCCGATCGTCGCAGCCTACAACGGAGGCCAGGTTGTGGTGAAACTAACCCAGGAGTGGTTTCATAAGGCTATCGAGCATCTTATTCAACAGTCGCTGGAAGCCGTCAACCGCGCAGTTGGGGCAGCTGGCCTGGCCATGAGCCAGATCAACAGCCTGGTAATGGTCGGCGGCACATCGCGACTTTCTTGCATCCAGGATGCCGTCGCCAATGCCACGAGCCTCTATCCCAAGACCGATATTGATCCGTCCAAGGCTATCGCCTATGGCGGGGCTCTTGCGTGCATCGCCGAGATGGCCAGGGACGGCAGAACCGCGACAATAGGTGGCCAGGTTATCCCGGCCCCGGATATGTTTGTCCGGGATGTTACCGCCCACGCCGTGGGCTGCTGCGTCGTCGACAGTTCCGGCCCGAATAGGCGTATGATCCATTCTGTCATTATCCCCAAAAACACGCCCATTCCGTGCCAGAAGACGGATCGGTTTTTCCTGGAACACGACCAACAGACTGCGGCCAAGATCGAAATCCTTCAAGGCAAACCAAACGCCGACCGTGACGACTGCCTGCTAATCGGAGAACTGGATCTGGACAATCTGCCATCCGAGCCGCAACGAACTCAGCGCATTGGGGTCGAATACATAATCGACGCAAACGGCATGGTAACTGCCACTGCGACGGACAAGGTCAGCGGCAAGACCCAAACCGTGTCCGTGGACTACAAAAAAGGCGTCAAGCCCAAAGATAAACCACAGGCTGCATGATCCGATATCCCCAATCACCATCAAATACAGGAGAACTACTATGACGACATTAGCTATTACAACTACTCGACATTGGCTGTTAGTGCAGGCCTTTGCACTGCTGGGCAGATTGGCATCATTTGTTGCCCCTGACAGGCGGGGAAATACTCGATGGGCTTTGGCATATCACAGCTCAGCGCGCAATTGCGTACTGGTTCTGGACGCATCTGGCTCCATGCTCTGTGAGGACTGGACGCCTTCAAGGATGGGGGCTGCCAAGGAAGCGGCCCAAAGTTTCTGCGACCGTCTTAGAACTGAGCAGCCTGATGCCCGCATTGCGATTTTGGCCTTCGGCAACGGCTGCAAAATCTACTGCAACCTAACCAGGGCCAGCGAAATCGCCAAGCTGTCCGAGGCAATCGGCAGGATCGACTGCCTTGGACTAACAAATATGCGAAGTGGGCTAGGAGTCGCCCGGAGAATTCTTCAGCGTTGTGACAAAACTGAATGTCAAGTGGTTCTGCTAACCGATGGTCACAACACGGGAGCCTGTCCAAGAAAATTTGCTGCACAACTCAGGAAGTTTGCGGTAGTCGAATGCGTTGGAATTGGAGGCTCTCCTGTGGATGTCGATGAATTTTTGTTGAAACAGATTTCTTCAGCCTATCCAGATGGCAGTAAGCGATACCGTTGGATCGGCGACAAGGAAAAACTTGTGGAGCATTTTCACAATCTTGCAGGAGGGATATCGAGATCATGATTATCTTCACTACAAATACGAGCGTGTTCATGTTGCCGTTGTTGTTGGCGATATGGGCAGTGGACATCTATCTGCTTCTGGCAGCGATTCGCATCGTACTGCCATGGATTCGCGGAGACCCGCCACGCCGTTGGTGCAGGGCTATCGAGAGGTTTACAGACCCAATTCCCTTGGCCCTGCATCAGTGGCTGGCGCGACGAAGAACCACGCCGATTCCCAACTGGGTTCCCTGGCTGATAGTAATCATCAGCTGCCTGGTACTTCGACATTTGCTGATTGCGATAGTTTTGCAAACACTATAACCCCCTAATACAAGGAGTAATATCATGACTGATCAAAGAGCCAATAAGCCCGCCAAAGAATTTCGTGTCTCTGGCAGCCGGACAGCGATTTGGCACAATCGGGTCGAACGAGACGGCCAGATTGTTACGCAGCACTCGATTAAAGTTCAAAAAAGTTACCAGGACTCGAAAACTGGCAACTGGGTAAACATGGAAATGAACCTGTTTCCCTCGGAAATTCCGGGCATGATCCTCGTCCTCCAAAAAGCCTACGAGGAATGCCTGCTCCGCCAGAACGGCGAGAACCCGGATGTGAATTCTGCCATATAGTAGCGACATCCACGAGCATTGAACGCATCACTGTGCTACAAAGGCATCAGCCTCGGTTGGCAATACCAGCCGGGGCTTTTTTTGTATTTGTATTTTCTCAAGCCGCGGCTTTTTCCGCCGGCTGAATCCCCCTGATAATCTCTGCCGCAGCCTGCTGAATCCGCTCCAGCGACGCCATCAAGGTTTTCTTGTTACCGTCGTACAGCTGAATATAATCACTCGCTGATTCATTCGCATCCAGGCCAATCGCCTGGCATACAACAAACGCAACAGCTTCAGCTTCTGTCTCGCGAACCGTCTTGCTCTCCGGCGATTTTCCACCGTGATGCAACATTGAGTGAGCCGTCTCATGAACCAGCACAGAAAATTCTTCCGCCGGCCCAAGGTCTTTTCGAAGTATGATCTTGCCGCCTGTCGACATCCCGGAAGCTGGGCCAATAGCGTTGGAATACTCCAGCTTGATACCCTTGCCAGTGATTAAGCCTCTCAGCCGTTCGGTTTGTTCACCGGGTTCGCCGCAAACTTTTGCGAACTCCGCCAATGGCTTGCCGTCAGTTTGGCTGACATCGAATACGTAGGCTGACCTGAACGATACGACTTTTTCCTCATCGTCTTTGTTTTTTGCCCGCCATACAATCGGCGCCAATATCCTGATAGCTTTCTCGCCCCTGCGTACCCGCCGCCCCAGCTTCTTCCATGTATGAAATCCTGCAACCCGTTTGGCATCAGCTTTCTGCAGATGGATAAGCAACTGGTTCCCGAAACTATATCGATGGAACCGTCCCATCCCCGCCAGATACGCCTTGAGCTGTTCGCTCTTGCCCGCTTCAACAGCAGCGACAAGTTCATCCACAGCCTGTGAAGCCATTTTTCTGATTTGGTCGTCTTTCATTTCGATCCCCCCGTTGCACCGTCACCGGAGCAAACCTCATCATCAACATACTCCCAGCAGGCAAAGTCGCCATACCCCGTTTCGCACTGCCCAAAGAATCTGCAATACCCACAAAAGTTGTTGCTGCAGGAAACCTCCTTCGATTCAGCCACCATTTTATCACCTCCCTAACTTGCCTCTCTGGACAAGCTCAGTTCACTATCAAACTGAGCTTGGCCGATGTGTTTTCCGCAAAGAAATAGTAGGTGGAAGACCAACCTTACGGCGCTGCTAAAACCTCCGCTGGCGGCTTGATCGTCTTTTCCGTACCATCGACCAAATATACCGTCACCAAACCTTCACATGAGACAACCACTTTCTTCCACGACCCGGATACACCTCGGAGCGTTTCCATAATTTCTGCCCTCAGGGGCTCATCCGGCCCGAGCACTTCCTGCCAGAAAACATCCAACTCCTGCTGAAACTGATAGTCCTGCGTATCATACATGTCCCCGTCTTCGTTGTATCCACCCAGATGAAACCAAATCTGCTGCGTATCCATTTGCTTACGAGCCTCCGGCGTTATCAGAACCTCATCTGGCGCCCACTTTACTTTCCCGTTCTTATCAGCCAGCTGCTCAGCCATGCACACATTCGAGAAAAACTGTTTTCCATCACTGCACGAAGCCTCGATTCGCAACGAATCAACGCAGGCCAGTTCCTTGCCCCAGAGATATTGCCTGTGGATCACCTTGCCAGTTTTGATCTTCACCTTGTCGATAGTTGGCAGTTTCGCCCAGGAATATCCGTCGTATCGCGGGCAAATGTCCACAGGCACAAACGGCTGGCCATGTTTACCCAATGCTGCCAGCAGGTGCACATTCGCTGAATGCGGCAAGACCCAATCTCGCAGCTTTTCCCCCAGCCGATAGCATTTCGAGAGCGGTAATTTTTCAGGCTTTCCGATCTCGATCGGTTCCAGGTCATCCCCACGCAGCAGTCCTACCTGAAAGGTTGGTTCCGCCTCAGGCAGTTTTACTCCAAGCTCCTTTCCTCGCAGATATTCGTCGTAGTACAGCGAATGTTTTCCCTGTCGTTGATAGAATCTATATGCTTCAATCTCCAGGGCAGACTTGATTCGCTCGAACGCCTCATTCTCCACCAACCGCGTCCTGGCTGGCAACATCAGCCGGATGTCCGTTGGCTCGCCTGTCAAATCAACCAGAAAAAACAGGCTACGATCGCTCACTGGCTGGGTGGTAAAGGTTATCGTCTGCCCATGGAAATTCACCAGCACATTTCCGAAGTCGCAATTTCGACGAATCATGCTATGCCAGTCGTTTAAATCGCAGCCCCGCGTAACCTCGACACGACAGCCCAAGTCTTTCAGATGAACAGCCGTGCTCGATACAAATTTTTCGCTCCTGCAAACCTTGCCGTCGACCGTTACCTTCAGCCCGGTAAACACCGCATTCGGCTCGACACTTTCCTTGGTCCATTGCTCATCCTGGAAGCAAATTTCTGTTCCCTCAACCGGTTCGGGATCATCTTGTACCTCCACCGCCTTGCCAGCCCAACCCTCAGGTCCAAATTCCACGAACTTGCCCTTCGAGCGAATGCAGACTTTTCGTGGAGCCAGGCAGAACACGCCCACACCGGCCGGATCCTCTGATAGCTCCGTCGCATCGCCCCATCCGCTGCCGCCAAGATCCAGCAGACTGGCAAAATCCACAAGGCCCTTGCCATTATCCCGAACGGTTACCCAACCATCCTTGTTCGTAATTACAACTTCACCAGCATCAGCCCGACGGGCATTTTGCAGCAGTTCAACAATTCGCCCCCGCAACGATCCGGTAAACAGCCGATCCGCTTTTTGTAGAAGACGAGGATTTACCTTCGCCCGTATGTTTTTCATCTTATCACCACCGCACAGTATTCAAGCGACACCATGCCACATTTATCATGGTGTCGCATTCATACGAAATCGATACACGCGTCAAAAATCACCACTCCGTCAGCCAGGCCGCATCGCGCATATCGACTTATCGGTTCTAATATGAGCATACGGAAGCACACAAAACAGATAGGCCCTCTTGCTAATTCAATGAGGTGCAAAACATGCGATTAAATAAGGTTGAAATCGACAATGCAGAGCAACGCCTTCGCGACGATCTTTTTGCCCGGCGATATCTTTGCAAAGACGAACAGGGCAAGGTTATAGAAACGCCCAAGCAAATGTTTCGACGAGTTGCTGATGCTGTCGCAGCTGCCGAGAAAAAATACGGGGCGTCTGAACAAGAGATTGTCCGATTAGGAAAACAGTCTTACCGGCTTATGATCAGCGGACGGTTTTTGCCCAATAGCCCAACTCTTATGAACGCGGGCCGTGGCAACGGCATGTGTATGAGTGCCTGTTTTGTGCTGCCGGTCCCAGACAGCATCGACGGAATTTTCAACGCCGTCAAACAAACCGCACTGGTGCAAAAAGCTGGCGGCGGGACCGGATTCGCTTTTGACCAACTTCGTCCGACCGGCGACCTGGTTGCTTCAAGCGGTGGAACTACATCGGGGCCGGTAAGCTTCATGCAAGTTTTTTCTGAGGCCAGCAGTGCGATCCAGCAGGGCGCGTTTAGACGCGCTGCCAACATGGGGATGATGTCAGTCGAGCATCCAGACATACTGAAGTTTATCACCGCCAAGAGCGAACCTGGAGCATTCGAGAATTTCAACTTCTCGGTGAAGATCACGGATGATTTCATGCAGGCCCTGAATGATAGGCCAAACAAGTTGCACGCCGTTACCAATCCCCGTAATGGCAGGCAATATGTTCTTCCCCGCGACATCGACATTGCTATCTATGGCATCGATGACCTGGAGCCTTTGGGTGCAACTGACAGACATTGTTATACCGTTGGCGAAATTTGGTGCATGATTCTTCGCAGTGCTCACGCCACCGGCGAGCCGGGCGTCTGCTTCATTGACACAGTCAACAAGGACAACCCCACGCCTCATCTCGGCAAAATAG
>Ga0190284_1001329_pt1 | contig 11232 bp, 6 predicted proteins | sample 48691812_MG_FD_161668 | JGI IMG/M metagenome (GOLD analysis project Ga0190284, IMG submission 161668) | Hydrothermal vent microbial mat bacterial communities from Southern Trench, Guaymas Basin, Mexico - 4869-18-1-2_MG | ecosystem: Environmental > Aquatic > Marine > Hydrothermal vents > Microbial... | reverse complement strand
CTTCTGTTCAAAAGTGGGCATAAAATTGTGTACCATGTCGAGGAAGATCAGCCAGGCTTCATCGTGCTGAGGTCCTTTGAGTGCCAGACCGAATCCGCCCTGCTGAGCCAGGGATTCTTTAGATACATACTCTGCAAATTCCAATCCCTTGGCCTCCATGCCGATGTCCTGCATGATACCGGGATCAGCTCCAAAGTCCTGTGCGAAAATCGCTTTCATCCTTCGGATACCCTGACCCACAATGACGCCGAACCCTTCGCCTTTTGCCATTTGGTGTACCAATTCCAAGGCGTTGAGGCGATTTCCAAAAGACAGGTCCATTCCGCCGGTATGATCGCTGTTGACCAAACCCATCTCGAAACACTCCATGACAAAGGCGATGCTTGTTCCCACTGAGATCGTATCCAATCCGTAGGCGTCACAATAAAAATTCATCTCCAATATGATAAAGGGGTCAAAAATACCAAGGTTGGAACCACATCCCGCAATGGTTTCGTATTCCGGGCCATCCACAAAAACCGTTTTTCCCCGGTAAGGTCCGGTTACCGGAACAAAATCTCTAACACCATGGGCGCAGGCCACGGTACAACCCTTCCAGCAACCGTCAAAGCCGGGATCAAACAGATTTCGGTAGACAACGCTGCCGATCAGGTCGGCGCATGGGTGCCGGCCATATTTAAAATTGTTAACCGGCAACAGATCAAAGTCATTCATGATCGGCACCAGATGGGTAGTGCCGATTTTTGCCATTTCGTTCTGTTTGGGATCCAGCTCTTTGATATTACGGGTATGGTTTCTTGCCACCGTTTTTAACGCTTCAGGGTCAGTTGGTTGGTTTGTTTTTGCAGAGACAGAACCCCACCGGGCCACGATCGCTTTCAATCCTTTATCAGCAAAGACGGTACCGATGCCACCCCTGCCGGCTTGTTTATATCGGACTCTTTTTCGTTTGCTGTCAAACCAGGTAAAGTTGAGACACCCGATCAGGGTATGTTTGGCTCCGGGTCCGGTGGAAACAACCGATACACCACCTTTCTTTCCTTGAGAAAAGTGATCGGTGAGAAGATCGGACATGGCATATGAGTCCTCCGGAAGACCGGAGATTTCAAGAATCCGGATATTTTGATCGATCCCGTCGATGACTACTACCGTATCGTCGGCACTTTTACCCACCAGTTGAAGGGCGTCAAAACCTGAAAATTTCAAATAAGGGCCGAAATATCCTCCCACATTGGAATCGATCACCGACCCGGTGAGAGGCGAAATTGTAGTAACAATGCTTTTTCCGGAACCTGGATAAATAGGCGTTCCTGCCAAAGGACCCGATGCAATGCAAACAGCGTTTTCCGGATCATTCCATTTGGTGGCGCCGGAAACCGCGTTCCACAGCAGCCACAGATCAAACCCCTTGCCGCCGACAAATGTTTTTTTCGTCTCCGGCAGAATGGGTTCAATGGCAATGGTGGAGGTCGAAAGGTTGATGTCCAGGTGTTGGTTGGTATATCCTTTTTCGATCTCCGGTCTTTTATAATCCAGCGTTTTGATCTCTTTGATATTCAATCCCATCATATTTCCGTCTCTTTTACATTTTTTAGGTTACATGCTTATAATGAACAGCATTTTTGTCTTTGATCGTCACTGTCATATCCATACAGCGTTCTCACCTTGCTGAAGAGTTATATGCATCCGTACCAAATAGCATGATCACTTGTATTTTCAGGAACCTATCCTTCTCAGCTTGTGAGGCAATATTGAGATTTTTGTGTTTTTATCTGCCTGGCGCACAAGTCACAAGTAGGATGAGCTAACAGGAGACGGTGGAGGATTGCCCAAGATATAAAATCTTTGTCTCACTGCCCAATGAGTTGGTTTTGAACCTGGCGGTCATGATCTTCAAACGCCTTAATAAGGCCGGATTTGTCACGCTTTTTAAGGCATTCTAAGATGTAACGATGAACCTCTAGTGACTCAACGATATAAGAATCGTCTGTCAAATATCGCCGTCTCATCTCGGCTCCGAAGTCACTATCCGTAAAAAGATGTAGCAGCGAATTGACTGAGCGGGTCAAAAAGCTGTTTTGTGTTGAAGAGGCAATTAGAAGATGAAAACGTTTGTTGGTTTCATGATATTCAGAGAAATCCTTTTTCTTTGCGGCCTCGGCCATGTACTGCAGTATCTCTTCCAGATGTGATAGATCCTCTTCGGTCATTGTTTGAATGGCATAGACCGCCACAGCCGGTTCCAGCACTTTGCGGGCTTCAAGAACCTCAAAAGTGTTTCCTCCGTAGCCCAAAATGGAAGATAATTCGGTCACGCCCCCCTCGGACAGAAATTCAACTTTATCCTTTTTTACCACGGTGCCAACGCCATTGGTGGTTTCTATGATACCCACAATCCTCAGAGCACCGAGGGCTTCCCTGATAGATGGACGACTGACACCAATACTTTCCGCCATGGACTGTTCTGAAGGCAGTTTATCTCCAACCTTGAACTCGCCGTTTCGAATGGCTTCCATAATCTGGGATGCCACATATTCGCGCTTTGTTTTATGCTCCAGTTTTTTAAAGGCGCCCAAGAAACCTCCTTATTCACTCTATTTCCGTCTTAAAAATGCTATGGATACGATTGCTCAAACCGGTCAGGCAACCAGAGTGTTTCCAGCTTTTTATCGTACCCCTTGATTGACACCATTCAGTTTCATCTTTCTACGGGATTGCAGAAAAAATATCAACCAGAAAAGCCCTGCTGCAGGCAGGTAGAACCATTGTTTGGCGAACCTCTCGGCCTGCAGTTTAGCCCACACAATCTCCCAATCGAAAGCGACTCCTGCAGTTTGGGCAGGACTATTTAACCGTACGTCGCTTACCACCCACCGGTCGCCATCGGTTTCAAGATCAAGACCCGAGCTTTCCAGCAGTCGTTTTTTTCCGTCAGCACCCTTTTTTCCCAGTGGCATCAGCACATTTCTTGACACCTCCTCACCACTGATATTTTCCCCCTCCACATGCAACAATAGCAACGCTCCATCCGGTTCCCGAGTCACGGCCTGTTCCAGGATAGAAAGTTCGATACGGTAATAGGGTGCCTGAACCAGGTCAAGCCAGTATCCCGGCCTCAACAAGGTGAAGGCGATGAGCAGCATGGCCACAGTCTCCCACCACCGGTTGGGTACTTTATAGAATCTCTGGGTAGCACTGGCAAAAGCCAACATGGCCATGGCCGCGGCGGCCAGCGTCAGGACGATCTCCCACCAGTGATCGAATCCCATCAACAGCAGTTGCTGATTGAATACAAATATAAAGGGCAGCAAAGAGGTTCGCAAATCGTAGATAAAGGCCTGAATACAGGTTTTGATTGGATTGGACCCGGCCACCGCAGCACCCGCATATGCATCCACTGCCACCGGCGGTGTTGTGCCAGATATCAGGCCGAAGTAGAATACGAACAAATGGATCGCAATTAGCGGGATCGACAATCCATTTTGAGCAGCCAATATGACTAGGGAGTTTGCCATAACCGAAGCCACGACGATGTAATTGGCAGTAGTTGGCAATCCCATCCCCAGAATGACGCACAATACGGCAGTCATCAGCAGCATGACTACCACATTTCCGCCGGATACAGTCTGGACGATTTCACTCATCAGCAATCCCAGCCCTGTGGCGGAGACCACACCCACGATGATCCCGGCGGCGGCCATGGCGATCACCACCGTTACCATATTGCGGGCGCCTCGGGATAGGGCAACTGCGACCTCGCCGATTGCATCGATGAACTCCAAAAGGCGAAGTTTATGACCCTGCATGAACCGGATTATCGGTTTTTGAGCAATCATTTGGCTGATGATCGCCGCAATGGCCCAAATGACTGACAACTCTGGAGACCGGCGTTCAACCATCAAACACCAAATCAATACCCCCACCGGAATCAGGTAGTACAATCCTGAAAGAAAGGTCGGCAACAGAGCTGGCATCACCATGCTTTCAAGAATCTTCCGGTCGGCATCGGGATCTTGATACCGGGCCGCTACTTTGGCCATGGCCAGAAAGGCGGCAACCAGGATGCATATGACCACCAGATATGTATAGTTTCCAAACAGGTATTTGAGAAGGCTGAAAAAAAAGTATACAAGGGTCATGCTGATGATGATGGCAAGCACTCCCAGAAACATGCTGACCATGCGTGTCACCAGAGGTATTTCAACAGCACGCCTCAGTGTGGGCATGTTGGTTTTTAGTGCCTCTATGTGAACGATGCAGTAAAGACCAAAATAGGCCAGTACTGCCGGCAAGAAGGCATGTTTGATGACCTCGAAATAGGAGATGCCGATAAATTCGGTCATAATAAAGGCGGCCGCACCCATAATCGGGGGCATGAGCTGACCATTGATTGAGGAAGAGACCTCGATGGCACCGGCTTTTTCAGCACTGAATCCCATCTTCTTCATCAGAGGGATCGTAAACGTACCAGTAGTGACTACGTTTGCAATAGCCGACCCGGAAATTATTCCGGTCATGGCCGAGGACACGACGGCGGCCTTGGCCGGACCCCCTTTTAAGTGTCCGAGCAAGGCAAAGGACATCCTGATGAAATAGCTGCCTGCCCCGGCCCTTTCCAGAAGAGTGCCGAAGACAACATAGAGAAATATAAAGCTGTTGGAAACCCCCAATGGCAGACCGAACACGCCTTCAGTGGTAAACCACATGTGCTCGACAAACTTGTTGATGCTGATTCCTCGGTGAGAGATAACCTCCGGCATAAGATAGCCGAAAAAAGCATAGAAGACAAAGACGCAGCAGACAACCACCAACGGAAATCCGATAGCCCGGCGCGTAGCTTCCAGCAGTGCCAGGATACCGATCACAGCGACTACGATTTCCGGAATGGTCCGCACAGCGCCGGCCCGTTCTGCGATATCGATATAAAAAACCAGCGTATACCCGCAGGTTGCAATCCCTGCTATGCCAATCAGCCAATCGTAGACAGGAATCCGATGAACCGGCGTACGCTTTGAGCGGGGGAAATAGCAGAAAACCAGAAACAGCGCAAAGGCAAGATGAATAGATCGTTGCAGGATATTGTTCAGCAGCAGGAAATCGAGCATAAAGGGAAGCGGTGTTGCGATGTATATCTGAAACAGCGCCCACAACAGGCATACATAGAAAAGGGCTTTGGAGATCAGGGGGCTTGGTTCTCTAGCTCCGGCATCTGCCACTTCGACCATTTTATCGTAATCTGTTTCGGAAAGATTTGATTTCTCTTTTTGAACTGTCATATCACGCACCTCGTTATTCGGAAGTGTCAAAACACCTTAATGTTTTCTCGTATCTGTTCGCGAACACTGTTTTACCGATCTGCAGGCACAAAAATAGCACCGAAGAACAACACGGTCATACATGTGCCTTCGGGATTGAGCGGGCACTGCCGCACCCGCTCCATTCAATCTATTTTATCAAGCCGACTTCACGATAGTACTTTTCTGCACCGGGATGGTAAGGAATGGTCTTTCCGGCGGTGACCGCCCACTCACGTGTCAGGTTCTTGTACATGGGAGACTGTTTCTTGAACATCTCCATATCATCGAAAACGCATTTGACCAAATAGTAGATCACTTCATCCGGAACATCGGAAGACGCCACGACGGTCCCCGGGGTACCCCAGGATACGACATCATGATCCATTCCGCGGTAAGCGCCTGCCGGAATGATCATCGTTGCAGCCTCAGAACGCTTGGCCAGCATCCGGTTTACCACATCGTCGTTAAAGGGAACCAGGGCAACTTCGCAGGTGTTGGACGCCTCTGTAATGGTAGCAGCACCCACCGCCGTAACCCATATGAAGGCATCGATTTTGTCGTCACATAATGCCACGGCCTGCTCGCGGGTGGTCAGTTTGGTTTCTTGTTTGAAAAAAGTCTTGGCATCCTTTCCGTATCTTTTGAGCATGGAATACACCATTGCTTCTGTACCGGATCCCGGCGAGCCGGTATTGACCACCTTGCCTTCAAGGTCCATAAAACCTTTTATATTCAATTTCTTACGAGCCACGATATGAACCGGCTCTTCCACGATGCCGAACAAAAAGCGGAGCTTTTTGTTGGCGCCGTCTTTTTCAAACCGCCCCGTACCATTGTAGGACTGTATCTGATACGCCGACATGGCGACACCAATGCTCAAATCACCGGATTGGATGGACCGGAGGTTGGCGACAGATCCGCCCGTACTTTCCACGGAACATCGGATGCTGTGGCCAAGTTTTTTTCGGCTTTTGTTCAGGACATTGCAGATATACCCGCCGGTGGGGTAGTAGCTGCCTCCGATGCTGGCAGTACCGATGTTGACGAATTGCTTTTTTGCACCTGCCCATACTGGGCAAGCGACTCCGGCTAAAATAATCAATGCACTGAGCAAACCTGTTAATTTTTTCATGACTCCCTCCCTTTGATTCCTTTTGTGAGTATTGTTTTTATTTACTTGAGATATTTGTCTGTGATGACCTTATAGCAAGCCATCAGTTCCCGAGCCCTGGCTTCACTTTCATCCGGAGTGAACGATTTGCAATCAAAACCAAGCATCTCTTTCATAATCTCGTAGGTATAGTCGGCAAAAACAACCGTACCATCATCTTTGATCTCTTGAATGCCATCCAAGACACCGGCCTCTTCATTGATGCGGATCGCCTCTTCCAGTGAAAGCTCCGGCGGCAGCACAACTTCAGCCCCCTTGGCGCTTAAACGAACCGGATAGCCACCGGGAAGCCCGTTTGGACTCGGGGAATGGGTACGCAGGTTCTGATCGAAAACCAGGGCGTATAGATTTTTAATGGTTGAAGAAGCGGATACGGTCGTAAAATCGATCCCCGGAGGATAGAGCTTTACGGCATCGTACATCACCTTGTCCGTGTCAAATCGGCTGGTAACGTCCTGACCGTCAATCAGAATTTTCATCCAGTAGGGGGCGCCGGGTTTGTAGCCTGCCTCCCGGGGAAAGACCCAATGCTGGTGATGGCAAACAAGGTATAGGTTGATACTTTGTCTGGGCACATTTTCCTGCTGAGCTATATAGGTGGTGACCGCAGGCGCAATCAAATCAACATTACCAATGCCAATAGTGGGAGCCAGGCCGATTTTTCCCAAAACCGGGTTGGTCAGACAAGACAGAGAGGTATTGATATAATGCGTTTTAACCTCCGACGCCTTAATGGCCCTGGCAAGATTCATTGCCAATGTCAGCTGACAGGGCAACCAAGCTCCAAGGGCCGCCGAGCTGATACGCGTATAAATATCCTCCGGGAGCTGCTTGATTAGGTGCCAGGTATGCATCACCGTACAATTGATGACCGCACTGGGTTGCAATTTTCTAATGATTTCAGTTGTACCTTCAATATCGAAAAGATCGATTTTCATGGGACGAAAATCAGGATGCTTTCCGTGATGTGCGGCTCCGATCACCGCGTTGTTGCAGGTAAGACGAGCGCGTTCTTCGTTGACATCGCCCACAAATATCTGCAACGGATAATCTCCACGGCTTAGAAATTCCAGGATATGCCCCCCCACATCCCCAACGCCGACAATAAGTACCTTTTCCATGATCCCTCCTTTAAATGGTGTATGCTATATGATATCATGCTGTCTTACAGCTATTATGTCAATATCCCCTTTGAATTAGTTTGTCAAGAATAAAAATTATTAAATAAGCCTCTGCCTAATTTTAGCTTTTTTAATATAGCCGCTATCGCTCAATTGGATCTTACGCCTTAAATATTCTGAATCTATTTTAAATGCTCACAACTAACTGATATTTATTATTTTATATGTTTTATTAAATTTTCATAATTTATTTTAAAAATCTATAATATTCTCTTATAGCGTCAGTGTCCTTCTAAATACCTGCTTCAGACCTTAAGCTACAAATAAATTAAATTTTCGTATAAAGCTGTATGACAGCTTAATATATATGTTTTTAAAAAAAAGGATATGGAGGAAAAAGCAAACAAAAAGGATGGATTACGCCTAAATAACCGCAATATGCTAGGATGAGCTCCTTTTTTCTATCGTGGATTCTGCAAGGTGATTTGTTATGCCTATCTGAAAAACACGGAGTTGGTTAAAAAAGGACGATTATATGGAATATGGCAAAGTTACATGTATGCTTTAGATAAGTCAATCGGGCAACGAAACGTTTTGGGCATCCGAAATAGACCCAAAAAACCATTATTACTGGGTGTAATCTGCTGCTATGATGTCGCACTTCAGACTTGCCCGCAACAGTGCACTATCCCAGAAGTATACTGCGTATCGATTATATCCAGAATGAGATCAGTTATACAATAAATTGAGGCTCTATAGATTTAGAATGAAATTGCGGATTGCGGCTACCCTGGTATACAATTTTGAATCTATATTTTTTTGGATTGGTAAAAGCAATTTATAATAAAAACATTTCCTTTGCTGGATTCGATTACGGCTATAAATACACAATTTGGCAATTTACGATAAAGACTATATTACAATCACAAATCCAAAATAAACGAGCAACAGTTATTATCCATTGTTTTTAGAGACCACAGAAGAATCTTCAACCCAACAATTGGACTGATTATTGTAAAACAACTATAGAAAAGACTTCCGTTTCAAACTTCAATACTATCGAATTCTGTGAAACAAAAGACTTCAGCGATCTCGACTATCCTCCCAGACAAAAGACTTTGTAACACAAGGTCGGATCCATAAACGATAGAAATTGGTTTACATAATCTGATTAATCTTGCCTCAGCTAAAACTGCCGTTTTTGGTGACTTCTTTATTAAGTCGATAGATATCTGTACATTTAAAGAGCCCTGAAATAGTTTTATATCTCCAACGTCTATGCACTTAACCATGATTTCATGTATCTGCTATTTAAAACGTAACAAAATGATAATTGACACCTAAATGGTTTAGTTGCATTATCTATCTGATTTTTCTATTAAAAGTAGAAAAAGGAGGTAGATATGGACAGAGACCAACTAAGGAATATCAACCCAAACCATCTTCACGGATGCCATCCATCAGATCTCAGCAGCCATTTTGGAGAGACCCTATTCCACTTAATGGTCAAAAAGCCTGAGAACGCACTTCCTGCGATTTCCTCCCGGCTTCGATTGCTGGAACGTATTTTAAGCGACATCTCTCGAAGTGATCTTCCCGCAAAAGATCATTTAGCAAAATATATACGCCAGAGGTATCGTCGCAACTGCAGGCCCAATACCCTTCGCGCAGCAGTCACTTCTATGCGGCAATTCCTTTCCTTTTACCTAAAGACAGGTAAACAGCATATAGAACAAATGGCGAGAGAAGATATTGAGGCTTTTACGGAAGATTTGCATGATCGCGGGTTAAAGCCCAACACGGTATCCACCCGGTTGCGCACTGTCTATGCGTTTGTACGATTTTTGATTGAGGGAAAGGTTCTGGGTTACGAATTGCTGGAAAGAAGAATCAAGATAAGGCTTCCGGATCGTCTGCCACGGGCCATCGATCCGGATGATCTAAAACAACTGTTGTCGGTAATCGATCAGGTGCGAGATCGGGCGTTGATATTGCTATTACTGAGAACCGGCATGCGAATTGGCGAGTTGTTGCATACGAAAGTGCATGATGTGGACTTGAACAACCATAGAATATTGATTTATCAGGCAGACAAGACCGGTGTCGGCAGGGTTGCTTACTACAGTGATGATGCTAAAGAAGCCCTTTTGTCGTGGCTTAGAGTCAGAAATACTTTCAAGGAAAACCTTTTCTATGGCCGAGACCGTGGCTCGTTATCCTATGAAGCTGCCCGTTGCATGTTCAATAAATATTTAGAGAAAGCAGGGCTATCCTACAGCGGGTATACGCTGCATTGTTTGCGGCACACCTTTGCAACGGAACTTCTCAATGCCAGGATGCCGTTGGAATGCTTGCGAGTTCTATTGGGACACACCAGCTTAGAGGTCACCAGAATATATGCGCGTCTCACAGATAAAACGCGTGAGCAGGAATACTTTATGGCCATGGAACGAATTTTAAAAGGAGAAACTGATGCATATGACCCATGTGATTATTAACTTCAGACGGCACCTAAAGCGCCGCAATTACTCGAAGCATACGATTAAATACTATCTCAACATTATCAAGCAGTATGTAATCTGGGTGGATGTAGCGCTCGAGCTGGCGACACCTGAAAAGGTAGACATGTATATCGACCATCTCCTCAGAAAAAGGATGCATCCGGCAAGCATCAACCTGTATTTGGCTATCATACGTGTATTTTACGATTACTTAAAATACGAGGAGAACGTGGATCTTATCAACCCTGTGAATCGTAATCGCCGTCTTCGTGTTCCCAGACCCTTGCCGCGGAGTCTTCGCGACCAGGAAGTTGAAAAACTGTTTGGTGCGATCAAGAACAAACGGGATATTGCCATGTTCAAGCTGATGCTCAGGTGTGGGCTTCGTGTAGAAGAGGTATCCAACCTGACCCTTGGAGTGATTGACCTCAAACGTCGCAAGCTCATCGTTCAGCAAGGAAAAGGCGGCAAGGGCCGTGTGGTATACATCAGCAATGACGCCCAAGATGCGTTGATAGCCTACTTGAAGCTTCGTTCCCGCAATCGTACCAGGAGAGTCTTTTTGGTGGAGAAAGGAACCTATAAGGGGCAGGCTATCTCGGTACGTGGCATTCAAAAGCGGATAGAGTATTATGCAAAGAAGACCCGAATAAACGTCTCGTGTCATCGGCTACGGCATACGATGGCCACACAGCTATTAAATGCAGAGGCCGAGGTGGAGACCATCCAGGATCTTTTAGGTCACAACTGGATCACAACCACCCAGCGATATTGCAGGGTATCTAATTTAAAAGTTCAAAGAGACTACTTCAAGGCCATGAGAAATGTTTTACAACGCTCGGCACAGCCGCTTTCAAACCAGATGTTTGATCCTGGCGGATGATTGGATATCAATTGTTGCTTGACAATCACAAAAATAAAAGATAGGTTAATCACATATAACTTACCAATAATAATAGAAAAATCAGATTTTGTTACGTTTTACTGCTATGTACTACAGGTTTCCGATCCGTTTTAAAACCTGAGATACCTCCAACGAATCAGGCAAAATCTCTGGCTTAAAAAACCTGTGATATCATCATTCCGGTTTTTGAGTCTCCGGTGGTGATTTCTCAATATATGTCAGCTTTTAATCAACTTTA
>Ga0190284_1001327_pt1 | contig 11245 bp, 7 predicted proteins | sample 48691812_MG_FD_161668 | JGI IMG/M metagenome (GOLD analysis project Ga0190284, IMG submission 161668) | Hydrothermal vent microbial mat bacterial communities from Southern Trench, Guaymas Basin, Mexico - 4869-18-1-2_MG | ecosystem: Environmental > Aquatic > Marine > Hydrothermal vents > Microbial... | reverse complement strand
TGTTCCGCCTGTTGCAGGGTGCGGGTTATGCAGGCCGTGCGTTTCCGCTGCTGATGGGTGTCAGCATGGTTTGTGGTGCGCTAACAGTCTGTCTTTTTACGTCGCTGCTTGCCCGTCAGCGCGGAGTGGCTGGTGCCTTGCCGTTCAGCCTTGGCCTGCTCTTTTCCTATGGGTTCTGGCGTTATGCCTGCGAAGCGGAAATTTATATCCCGGCCACACTTTTCGCCGTTGGGGCCTTCTGGTTGGCCTCGGATTCAGCAAAAGGGGTTTGGCGCACGATCGCAACTGCTGTAATGGCTTCACTGGGGATACTGCTTCATTTGGTGAATGTGATTCCGCTTGCAGGCGGGATGACCCTCTATTACATCCTGCGGCGGCGGTTCAAAGCGGCTGGTGCGCACCTCCTGCTGGTGACGATCCTTGTGGCAGCCGTGTATGCCGGCGCGGCCCTGACGGCGGGCCTTTCATACACGGGAGAATCCCAGCCCCAGGAGGGCGGGCTGGATCCATGGATGTTTCCCAAGGGGCTGGTCGGTGCGGGGCAGGCGGTGGTGTCGGGAAATTTCCTGTTTGCTTATCCCGGGGTGCAGCAGCAGATCCAGAGGCTTTTTCCCTACCGGATGCTTGGAGAAGAGCTGTATATGGGTCGGCGCGCCCCGTTTTTGAGCCGCGCGGCGGCACCGGTTACGCTGACCGCGTTGATTATTGTCGGCGCATGGCTGCTGACCGGATTGATCCGGAGCTTGTTCGCCCGGGAATCCCGGCTTGCGATTTTTAAATCATGGGGCTCCGACGGATGGACAGCGCTTTTCTGGCTGCTCGGGACGGCCGGAATCGTTCTGCTGATGGAGCCCGGCAACCCGGAGTTGTGGGTGCTTACGCTGATCCCGCTGTGGTGGACGCTCAGCGTATGCTGGCCGCCGTTAAACCGGAAACTTGCTTTGGGGTGGGGGACTTTCGTTTTCCTGCTGGCGCTGCATAACGGAGCAGGCGGCATGGCGCTGATCCGGTCGCAAACCGGGGATTATAATTACCAGAAAACAAAGTGGCTTTTATCGCAGGAGCTGAACGGGAGCCTGATCATCACCGCGGATAATCCGGTCTATATTTTCTATCTCCGGCACCATACCGGTGCCGAAATTATTGACCTTCAGCATTGCTCTTCGGCGCAGCAGATGGCGGAGCGCATTGAACGGCACAGCGGGCCGATCTATGTTTTTGGCGATGTTTTTGCCCCGCCGGAGGCATTAAAACACCGTTTTCCCGAGTCGGCCAAACGGGTTGAGCCATGTGCTGAACGACTTCGTTCCGATGTGGTCAAAGTACACGAAAATGAGTTTGGCGGGGTTTATCAGCTTCCATCGGGACTGCCCGCCTCGCCTTGAAAAACGACCCATGAAACATGTTGATTTCACAGGAAATGTGATACACTGACGGGCTTTCAGAGGAGATATTTATATATCTTAGGGATGCAGACCATGCAGAACCATACATCTATAAAAATCTGGAGTGAACGCTGGCGGCTGGGTGCACTTACGCAGGCCGAGCTGGTGCAAATTGGACTGGCTTCGGCAATCATCGGCATGATGTTTCTGATTTTCCATATGCTGGGAAATACGGTTGAAAATGTGGGCTCCCGCTCGGCATTCCAATGGATGTTCGCCCGCTGGCAAGACACCATTTCTTTCGGTGCCGACTATTCGCACGGTTATTTCATTCCCTTCGTCAGCCTGTGGGTGGTTTGGTACAAGCGCAAGGAAATCTTCGAGGTTGAAAAGCGGGTGGATATGAAGGGCCTCGCTGTGGTGATTACGGCGCTGCTGCTGCATTGGCTGGGTGCCAAAATGCAGCAGACGCGTTTTTCGCTGATGAGTCTGGTTCTTCTGATCTGGGGCATCCCGTTTTACCTGTATGGCTGGCAGTTTGCCAAAAAGCTGATCTTTCCCTGTTCGTACCTGATTTTCTGTGTGCCGCTGAACTTCATGGACGTGATGGCGTTTCCGCTGCGTATTTTTTCGACGATCCTGTCTGCCGGTATGCTCAACAGCATCGGGATCGAGGCCCTCCGCTCCGGAACTGCTATCATGATTCCGTCGATGCCAACAGGAATGGATGTGGCCGACCCGTGCAGCGGACTGCGCTCTCTGCTCGCCATGACCGCGCTGACGGCCGTGTACGCCTATTTTACCCAGAGAACCCTGATCCGGAAGTGGGCTCTCTTTATGGCCTCTATTCCACTGGCTGTTTTCGGAAATATTTCTCGTATTGTCACGATTGCTGCGGTTTCTGAGGCCCTTGGCGGCAAAGTGGCGCTGGGACTCTACCATGATTATTCCGGCTATATTCTCTTCACGGCATCTATTGTTATGATGGTGGTGATCGGAAGTGTGTTGAACCTGCAGTTCACGGAGGTGTTCAAAAAATGGAAATCCGTTCTTTTACACCACACTTAATACTCATCGGTTTGATGATTGTTACAGCGCTGGCGCTGGCGTTTACGGTGGATGTCGCCCTGAACGATCAGCCCGGTGTGCGCCTGGAACTTCCCCAAACGCTCGACAGCGGTTGGGTCGGCGACGAACTGCGTTATTCCCATGATCCTGACAACCCGGTGCAGTATCGCGTCAGCGAACTGGATTTTCCGAATGTCGATCCGGAAACCGGAGAAAAACTTTATACGATGAGTCTGGTGGAGTATAACGCTCTTCCGCATGACACGGAATTTATTAAATCCATTTACACTAACGACACCAGCGGTCAGGTTTTTGTTTCCATCGTGTTGTCCGGCAAAGAGCGCAGCAGTATTCATCGTCCGCAACGTTGTCTGGTCGGGCAGGGCCTTACCATCACCTCTTCAAAAACGATGAAAATCCCGCTGTCGGGTCGTGACCCGATGAAAGTTGAAGTGCTGGAAACCATACGCAATTACACGATGCCCGATGGAGAGCCTGCGGTTTATCATGGTTACTACGCCTACTGGTTCGTGGGGCAAAACCGCGAAACCCATAGCCACTACGAACGTATGTTCTGGCTGGCGTGGGATCGTGTCGTTCACAGCGTCGCGCACAAATGGGCCTACATCGCCGTTTCCGGCCGCCGGGAAAGTGAAGAGACGGAAGATTACAAAGAGGAACTCACAGAATTTGTGCAGGATCTTTATCCGCACCTTCTCTTGAAAGACGAAGGTTAAGCTATGGGAGGTTCAACATAGAGATAAGCAAGAAAACGAAGGAGAAAGAGTTGGGTCTTCGTTCCCTTCGTTTCCTCTATGTTAAAAGAAGCTCCGCAATCCAGAAACCTCCCCGCGAAAATCGCAGGGAGGTTTTTTTGTTTTGAGGGTATGCCATAAAGAAAAAAGCTTGGTAGGCTCATGGGGAGGTTCAACATAGAGGTAAGCAAGAAAACGAAGGAAAGAGTTGGGTCTTCGTTACCTTCGTTTCCTCTATGTTAAAAATGATCCTGATACGGGAAAATAGGTTATGCATCCATTGTTTGAAAAAGCAGATGCTCTGACGCATGAAGTGATTGGAGCCGCAATAGAAGTTCATCGACAGATGGGAACGGGGCTCATTGAATCTATCTATGAACGATGCTTAATGCGCGAGCTGGAGCTTCGCGGGGTTCCGACGGTTAGTCAGAAGCTTGTCCCCGTTGAATATAAAGGCGTCCCAGTAGAAGAGCCTTTGAGGTTTGATGTCTTGGCGGATGATTGCCTTCTGTTAGAACTAAAAGCTGTTGATAAAGTTCCACCTATACATAAGGCTAAGTTGTTGACGTACATGAAGCTGTTGGACATCCCTCTTGGACTTGTTATAAATTTTAATGAAATGATTCTCAAAAATGGGATCTATCGCATGATGTTACCCAATGCGAATCGTTAGCCTTCGTTCCCTTCGTTTTCTCTATGTTTAAAAAGAGGTTGAATCGAATTATGAAAACACCCAAATATAAAGTACCCGAATCCATCGATCTGTCCGCACGCCAGTGGCCGTCGAAAACCCTGTCAGCGAGCCCCGCCTGGTGCTCGGTGGATTTGCGCGACGGCAATCAGGCGTTGCCCAACCCGATGGATCCCGACCAGAAACTGGAATACTTCCAGCTGCTGTGCCGCATCGGCTTTAAACAGATTGAAGCAGGCTTCCCCTCAGCCAGTCAGGACGACTTCGACTTCTTCCGTCGGCTGATCGAAGAACAGCATATTCCGGATGGCGTTTTTATTATGGGGCTCACCCAGTGCCGCCCGCATCTGATCGAACGCACCTTTGAGGCGCTCAAAGACGTGAAGCAGGGAATCGTGCATGCCTATATCGCTTCCTCCGACCTGCACATGAAGCAGGTGTTCGGCATGGATCAGGCCGGCACATTGAAGGCCGCTGTCGAAGCGACCCTCCAGATCAGCGAGCTGGCCGACGCCATGCCCGAAAGCGATATTCGCTACGAATTCTCGCCCGAAGAATTCACCGACGCCGATCAGACGTTCTGTCTGGAGCTGTGCAAAGCGGTTTATGAGGCATGGGGCAAAGCCACCCCTGAAAAGCCGATGATCCTGAATCTGCCCGCTACGGTCGAGCGCCGCCCTCCCAACCACTACGCTGACATGATCGAATGGTTCTGCGCAAACTTCCCGCAGCGCGACTGCGTAAAAATATCCCTGCATTCTCATAATGATCAGGGCATGGCCGTCGCCGCCACCGAACTGGCGCTGATGGCGGGTGCCGACCGGGTTGAGGGCACCCTCTTCGGGCACGGCGAGCGCACTGGGAACGTCGACCTGGTCACCATCGCTAACAACCTGTTCTCGCGCGGCATCGAAACCGGACTGGACTTTTCCCGCCTGGGGACTGTGGTCGAAACCGTTGAACGCCTGACCGGTATGCCGATCTACTACCGTCAGCCGTATGCCGGCGAGTTCGCCTTCACCGCCTTCTCCGGCTCCCATCAGGATGCCATCAACAAAGGGATGCATCGCCTGGATAAAGCCAGCGAACTTTTTGGTATGCAGTGGAAAGTGCCGTACCTGCATGTCGATCCCTCCGATTTGGGACGCAGTTTCGAGCGGATGATCCGGATCAACTCCCAGTCCGGCAAAGGCGGCATCGCCTGGGTGCTGGAACAGGAATACGGCATCGAAGTGCCCAAAGCTATGCAGCCGGAACTGCGTGAGGAGGTACAGGCCTTCAGCGATGAAGCCGGTCGCGAAATAACTTCCGAAGAGGTGTACACCATCTTCCAGGAAAAGTTTGTGAACCCGGCAGGGCCGTTCGAGCTCGTCGGCTATTGGCCGCGCCCCGATGACATCAATCCGACGCAGATTCACGGTGAAGTGAAGATCCGCGTGAACGGCGAAGAAAAAAGCGCTGATGCTGACGGCAACGGCCCGATCTCTGCGTTTGTTCACGCCATCCACGAAATGGTCGACATCGAGTTCTCAGTGGATGACTACCATGAACAGGCTGTCGGCAAGGGTGCCGACGCGCAGGCGCTGGCCTACGTCCCGCTGAAACTCAAAGACAACGACGTTGTCTTCGGTGTCGGCTCCGACTCCAACATTGATCAGGCCTCCGTCCGCGCTATCGTCGCCGGCCTCAACCGCATTGCAGGGAAGGGTGCTTAATGCAGAAATTTGCTGTACTCGGCCATCCGATCGGACACTCGCTTTCGCCCCTCATGCACAACGCCTCCATTAAGGCGTTGGGGCTCGACGCGAAATATGAATACATCAAACTCGATATTCCGCCCGAAGAGCTGATGGAGCGCCTTTCCAGCATGTCGGACGAGGGCTTCATCGGCGTCAATCTCACCATTCCGCTCAAAGAGGTCGCTTTCCAGGGACTGGAATATCTCGATGTCAGTGCCAAAACGCTGGGGGCGGTCAATACTGTTGAGTTCAGCGACGACGGACTGATCGGCCACAACACCGACGGCTACGGCTTTCTCAAAGCGCTCGAAGAGGCTTTTGGAAAGGCGATGGAGGGTGACTCGGTTTTTGTACTCGGCTGCGGCGGGGCGGGGCGCGCCGTGGCTCTCATGGCTGCCATTGATGAGGTTCGGAACATTGTGCTTGCCGATATCGACGCAGAACGCGTCGCAAATCTCACGGAAGAAATCGCCCGCATTGCCCCAGAGGTTGAGGTTTCCCAAGCTTCGGGAAAAGAGGCGCAGATCGAAGCTTGTCGCGCCGCCGATCTCGTTATTCAGGCATCCCCCGTCGGGATGAAAAAAGATGACCCCTCCCTTTTTCCGCCGGAGGCTTTTCGTGCGGGGCAGCGGGTCTTTGATCTGATTTACATGTATCCCGAAACCGCATTTTTGAATATCGCCAAAGCGGCCGGCGCGGAGACCGCCAACGGACTTGGCATGCTCCTGCATCAGGGCGCGCGCGCTTTCGAAATCTGGACAGGAATCCAACCCGACATTGCGGCCATGCGCCGTGCGTTAGAAGAGGCGGTATATACATGACCTTCTGGGATATCTACTGGTCGGCACTCATTTTCTTCCTCGGTCTCTGTTTCGGCAGTTTCCTTAACGTATGCATTTATCGCATCCCGGCGGAAAAATCGATAGTGCATCCGCCGTCGAGCTGTCCGAAGTGCGGCATGCGCATTAAATGGTTCGACAACATTCCCGTACTGAGCTGGTGCCTGCTCCGCGCCCGCTGCCGCACCTGCAAAGCCCCCATCTCCGCGCGCTATCCTCTGGTCGAGGCGCTCACCGGCGTGCTGTTTCTCGCCGTATGGCTGCTTCACGCAGTCGCGTACGGCCAGCTTTCGGTTGCGCTCTGCTATCTGCTCGCCGTTTTCGGTCTGTTGCTTGGAACCTTCGTTGATCTCGATGAAATGTGGCTTCCCGACCGCGTCACCATCGGCGGCATGATCATCGCGCCAATACTCAGCTTGCTCGTGCCGGAGTTGCACGATGCCGCCACGCGTCTCCTTTCCCTCAAAGCCTCCGCCATTGGTCTGGCCGTCGGCTTCGGCTCGCTCTGGCTGGTTGGGAAAATCGGTACGGCCATCTTCAAAAAAGAGGCCATGGGCTTCGGTGACGTCAAACTGATGGGTGCGCTCGGCGCGCTGCTCGGCTGGCCCGCCGTCATCTTTATCCTCTTCTTCTCCGCACTCTTCGGTTCCGTCGTCGGCGTCTCGCTGATCGTCACTGGGAAAAAGGAGCTGCAGAGCCGCCTGCCGTACGGCCCTTATATTGCACTTGCCGCGCTCTTCTGGATGCTCGGCGGTGACGGCATCTGGGCCGCCTACACCGCGCTCTTCGCCATCTAATTTTCCCCTGGGGGAAAATTAGCCTAAAAACTGTCCGTCACGCTTGCCGGTTAGTCGGCTGTTTTCAATCGTCAGCGTGCCGTTGACGATGACCGTCTCCATGCCGTCCGAAAGCTGGTGAGGTTTGGCGTAGGTCGTATTTTCTTTGACCGCTTCCGGATCAAAAATCACCACGTCGGCAAAGTTTCCTTTTTTCAAGATGCCCCGGTTTTTCAGCCGGAACTGCTCTGCGGGCAGAGCCGTCATTTTTCGGATCGCTTCAGGCAGGGCGACGGTTTTTCCATCGAGCGCGGCGCGCAGGAATTTGGTGAAGCTTCCGTAGGCGCGCGGGTGGGGGTGGTCTGTGCTCAAGATTCCATCCGGCGCGCGCAATGAGGCATCGCTGCCGATCATCACCCACGGTAGCCCAAGAACCCGCCACATGTTTTCCTCGCTCATGCCGAAGAAAATTCCGCCCGTGCGCAGCTCATCCTTTTCAATGATGTGGAGCAGGGCGTCCACCGGCTCCATTCCGAGTTTCTTGGCGGCTTTTTCCAGTTCCATACCTTTAAAGGTATGGAACAGCGGATTTTCGACCGAGCCGATCATGATGCGGCCGCGCTCAAACCCGTTTCTGCCCGCCAGGATGTCGTCGCGGATTTTTTTCCGAACCTTGGAATCGCGCAGGCGTTCCAGCACGGCTTCTTTGCCGTCGTAGAGCGCCCAGTCCGGCAGGACAATGTCGAGGTCGGTGCAGGAGGCGGTGTAGGGATAGCGGTCGGCTGCCACGTCGATGCCTTCCGCGCGCGCGTCTTCGATTTTTTCAATCACGGCATCAATCAGGTGCCAGTTCCTTTTGCCGCCCACCTTGAGGTGAGAGATTTCGAGTCGTACGCCGGTGCGCCGTGCGGTTTCAAGGGCCTCATCAATCGCTTCGAGCACGCTTGCCGATTCATTGCGCATATGCGTCGTATAAATTTTTTCGCGCTGTGCCGCGATTTCAGCCAGCGCGTGAATTTCTCCCGGCGGCACGGCGGAGGCGGGTGGATAGATCAGCCCCGAGCTCAGTCCGCAGGCGCCTTCATCGAGAGCCTTTTCGAACGCTGCTTTCATCGCGGCGAGTTCGTCGGGATTTGCTCCGCGCGGCTCGTATCCCGCATGTGCGCGGTGAAGGGTGTTGTGCCCGACAAGTAATGCTTCATTGACGGCGGGCCGAACCTGATCGAACAGCTCGCGGTATTCCGCAACCGTGCTCCATGTCCCCGGGAACGGTTTGTCCTGCCAGTCCGACGGAAGTTCGCCTTTGCCGAGGCGCGCCGCAGCCGACGCGCCGCAGTTGCCGCACACTTCCGTGGTGACGCCCTGGAAAATCTTACTTGAAACGCGCGGCTCAATCAGCAGATAGGCATCCGAGTGGGAATGAGCGTCGATAAATCCCGGGCAGACTGTTTTGCCGGTTGCATCAATGGTCTGTTTTGCTTCTGCTTTGGAAAGATCGCCGATGGCCTCAATCCGCTCCCCGCAAATCCCGATATCTGCCCGGATCGCTTCCGCACCTGTCCCGTCCAGTACCGCTCCGTTTTGAATCAAGAGGTCGAACTTCATGGGAGCAGTATAACCGAAGCCACCGGAACTTTACGATTATGGACTAAGCTGCACTTCCAGTTTGTAAAAACCGGAAACATCGCTTTGATGCTGGGTGTCGGTGAAGGGACTGCCTGTCCAGGGCACGTTGCTTTCCAGCAGCTGGAACCCGTTCAGGAGGTTTGAAGACCAGTAGACAGTATAGACGCGGCCGCTTACTCCGGGCCAATAAATGACGTTTTGCGGATCGCCCTGCAAGTTGGTGATGACAAAAAGGGAGTCCGAATTCGTCGGATTAAGTCCGGCAATGTAGGCCTCTTCCACGGTGTTTACGCCGTTGGAGCAGAGCGCATCCGGATTGGCATTGGTTGCTCCGCCGTAGTACTGCGTTTCCCACCAATCGGGCAGTCCGTCTCCGTCACTGTCCCCGCCTGCGGAAATGCTCACGTTATCCAGATAGGAGGTGGTTGGGCCTTCGGAGAGCTGGATGGCGGAAAATCCGGCGGATGCGTTGTAGAACGGGAAATCTTGTAGCGCGTTGGTTCCGTTGACGCTCAGGCTCCAGGTGTCGTTTGTGTAGTCTCCGGAGACTTCGAAAAAGTTCCAATCATTGGAAGCAATGGTTGTGGAAAGTTCGACGGCGGTTTGATTGCTGTAGGCGACGATATGTAGGTTTGAGTTGACGTAGAAAACAGCGGTCGCGTCGGCGGGGATTTCTGTGGGTTCCTCTCCGCCATTCAGTTTTCCGTAAAAGTCAATTTGAACCTGTTCTGCAGCTCCATCGAAGAGATGTTCTAGCGTTCCTTCCGTCAGTTGGACGGCTTGCGATCCCGCATAAATTTCGCCCGTTTGAACGGTTCCCTCTCCCGTCCATCCGTGTTGCCCATCAACGGGGCCAAGAGTTCCGGCCATTGGAAAGTTTGCTTCGAAGGTTTCGCTGAAGGGCAGGGTTTCTCCGAGGTCGTTTTCGGCTTCGGTTGCGGTGATGGTTTGGGTGCTCAGCCAGGGCGAAGTGCATTCAATCAGTGCGGTGTCTTCGGAATAGTCTTCATCTTCCGCCGCGTTGAGGGTGACGGTTTGCCAAGAGGTGAAATTTCCTGCGTCAAAGAAAAGGGTTTCGGAAACCGTGATGTCGGTGTCGCCAGAAGCGCGGTTCACCGAAACGGTAACGGTTGTGTTGGGCTGTGCGTCTAAGCGAACCTGAAATGTGTTCGCGCCGCCCTCGGGTACGGCGATGGCATTTGTCGATGTTTCGATGTGGAGGACGGGATCGTCGTCCGACTCGGTCGCAGTTACATCGACAATAGACAGCTCCGGCGAGCTACATCGGATGAGGGATGAGCCGTTTGTCGCATCGGGATCTTGCGCCGCGCTCAGCGTGACGGTTTGATCGACGCTCCAGGTTCCTGAATCGAAATTCAGCGAAGCGCCCCCAGTCACAGAAATGTCGGCATCTCCGGAAACCCATGCGACGCTGACGGTTCGAGCGGTGATTGGATCTTCCGAAAGACGCACCTGAAAGGTGTTGGTTCCGCCTTCGGGAACGGTGAGATCGGAAGGAGCGACGATCATTTTTAACCCTTCCGTGAAAAAGTTCCATTTTTTATAGTCCACTCCAGCGGGGGCGTAGATGCCGGGGAAGTCGTGGAGCCCGTCGGTCACAACGCCTTCGTCGAGGGTCACGTAATAGGCGGTTAATTTTTGCAGGTCGCTCGCCGGGTTGATCGTCATTTGGTTGTCCGAAACGGTGACCGCAGTAGAGGTGACGGCGATGGTTTCCACGAGCGCATCGTCTACAAGCGTGAAGATGGAGATGTTGCCGGTTCCCTTTTGAACGGACTCGTTAAACGTCAAAACAAGGTCGCTGTCTATGGCGACATCTACAGCATCATCTGCGGGGCTAAGCGCGGTAATCAGCGGGAAGCTGTTGGTGAAGACATATTCGAGTGGGTTTTCCGGATTGTCCGCATGATTCGAGACGATGATGTTTGTTTTGCTTCCACCATTCAGACAAAGCCAGGTGCTGACCAGTTCGTTCGTTCGATCATCAAACTCCATTGCTCCGTATTGATGGTCGGTCGTGGCGTTCGCCCCCTCGCTGTACGGCCCGCCTTTATAACTGTTTTGGTTGCCGATGGGCGCCGCGTGAATGATCGGAAAACCAGCGCCGCCAGCGGTGGCGTAATCCGTATTCGAACCGTTGTCGATCGCCGCCATATGCGCGTCGCCACCAATCGCGCTGAATCCGCGGATGTGATTGTCCTTCAGAAAATTGGCGATCTCCGCCCGCTCGCCCGTATGTTGATACCACTTGTTTCCGGCAACGGACGCCTGCGCTCCGTTCCACGGCGTGGTGGTAAGCCAGACGATCAGCGGATAGGTTCCGCTGGCCTTCAGAAGTTCTTCTT
>Ga0190284_1001325_pt1 | contig 11247 bp, 9 predicted proteins | sample 48691812_MG_FD_161668 | JGI IMG/M metagenome (GOLD analysis project Ga0190284, IMG submission 161668) | Hydrothermal vent microbial mat bacterial communities from Southern Trench, Guaymas Basin, Mexico - 4869-18-1-2_MG | ecosystem: Environmental > Aquatic > Marine > Hydrothermal vents > Microbial... | reverse complement strand
CACCGGACGATCCAGCGTCACACGGATTACACCGGGTGCCTTGGACAGGCGATCCAGAGATGCTTGTGGCACCTCGGCCACTACTGCGTTGATGATGCCAACCTCGGCCGTGACACGGCCGCCGTTGGCGCGTACGGCCGCCGCCGCCTCTTCGACGCTGGTGCCCTGCACGATGACGGGCACTGAGGATGACATAGCAGGCGCCGCACCGACCGACGTCACCGTCAATAGCATACATACGACCAAAAGGGGAATGGCTTTACGGAAACTAGCCTGGATGTTCATATTGATCCTCCTGTCTTCTCATGATCTCGTTCCGACTTCTAACTTGTTTCTAAACCTCGCATACCCTGGTACATCTAACTGATAATAAAAAGTTTACTGCACTCATACTAGCAGTAAACCGTTTCACGGAGTATGTCAAGTAGCGTGTCAAAAAGCGTGTCAAAAGCTGGAAGGGAGAATTACATAATTAAGAATCCTCGTTTTCCGGTTCTGGTCTCAACCCCAACACCTCATAGACCGGGTCGGGCTGGCTGTGGCCTTTGACCTGCACGTAACCAATGAACCTGGTCTCAACGTGGTCCTCGACGCGTTCGTAGGTCTCAGCGCTGATGAGAATCTGGCCCGGCCCAGCTAGACTGGAGAGCCGAGCGGAGAAGTTGACGCAGTCGCCGATGGCGGTGAAATTCTGCAACACGGCTGAGCCGATGTTACCCACCACCGCCTCGCCGACGGTGACGCCGATGCCAAAGTGAAGCTGCTCCCGTTTGTCCACTTGGGCGTGGTGCTCGCGCATAGCCTGTTGCGTCGCCAATGCCGCACGCACGGCCCGCAGGGTGTGATCCTCTTGCGGAACCGGAGCGTTAAAGATCGCCATCGCGCCATCGCCCACGAACTTGTCCAGCGTACCCTGCTGTGCAAGGATCGCCCCTGCCGCCAGAGTCAGGTGTTTGTTCAGCACCTCAATCTGGAACTCGGGCGAGGTCTTCTCGCTAAAGGCAGTAAAGCCCCGGATGTCGGCATAAAAACTGGTGACCTCCTGGCGCACTCCTCCCAAGCGAACGTTTTCGGGGTTAGAGAGCAACTGCTCGACCACAGCCGGGGCGATGTAACGCTCGAACGTACCTCGAATGCGGCGCATCTTGGCCCTCAACCGCCGCCGCTCCGTCAGATCATCTATCACGATCGTGACGCCCGTGGTCACATCTCGACTATCCTTGAGGGGAGAGAGGTTCATACGCAGCCAGACCGGCCCGCGAGTGGGGAGTTCCGGACGGACTTCGTAGGCTATTATGGGAGTCCCGCCGCGTTTGACCGGTCCCACCAGGTGCTGCAGATCTTCCCCCAGGGAATACAGGACTTGTTGGAAGGGGCGGCCAATCACATTGTCAGCCCGAATGCCTAAAATGGACTCAGCGGCGCGGTTAAAGAGCATCACCCTGTCTTGAACGTCGGTGGTGATGACGCCGCTGGCGATGCTGTTGAACACGTCGTCCATCAGGTGCTTCATTTCGGTGATGGCAGCCAGATTGCGGCGCACGCTGGCGAAGCGGCGTGCGTTTTCCATCGCCAGGGCCGACTGGTCGGCCAACGCACTGAGAAAGGCCAGGTCGTCGGAGCGATAGGGCTGACCGGAGCGCTTGGGGCCCAGCGCCAGCCAGCCGCTCAGTCGCTCCCGGGTGCGCAGAGGTACGTAGACTATCGCTCCCAGTGCACTCATCTGCGTCCACTCGTCGGCCAACTCGGCTGGCAAATCTCCCCCGGCTGGCAGGTGCAGACACTCCTGGTGGTTCCTCAGCCAGTGCGCCAGTGCACCGTCGGGCACCAAAATGACCGGAAACGCCGCGCTTCTATTAGAACGTTCCCCACCTATAGGCTGCCCGACGTAACAAGTCCGATCCTCGTCGTAAAGGCAGACCCACTGGCGAGCGGGATGCAGGGTCCTCTCGACTTGCCCACTGACCTCCGCCAATATGTCGCCCAGGTCCAACGTCTGAGTCAACTCGTGGCTGAGGTCCTGGAGCGTCGCCCGGTAGTCCACCGTCTCGCGGAAGAAAACACGGTCCACCATTTGCTGAACCCTGTTCCGCAGTGGGTTAAAGAGCAAGATCAGCGCCAGTACCAAGAGGGAAAGCGGGATCGGATCGCTGGCCTTGACTGCCAAGAAGTGGCTCAGGCCGTTGACGAGGGCAAAACAGGCCACGACGATGAGGAAGGTCAGGGCTCCGTAGGCCAGGCCCTGGCTGAGGAGCCGGTCCACATCCAGCAGCCGGTAACGCAGGATGGCGTAGGCGATGGAGAGGGGAAAGAAGGTGAATAACAGGGCATAGAGAGACACGAGAAAAGGCACCGGCTGGCCCAGGACGTTGAGCAGCAACCAGGGCACGACCGGTAGAAAGGCCAGCGCCGAGCCCAGGAGGATGACACGGCTTTGTTGCCGGATCAGCGGTGAGGGGGGTCTAACTAACCGGTAAACGAGTATGCCCATCAGGAAAAGAATCCCTATGGCTGCAAAGAGGTAACTGTTGCGCCACCGGTTGATGTACTCCCAGGGTTGGCTGACATCGTAGATGCTGAAGGTGGAGCGGAAGGCGAGAAACGTCGCGGGCAGGTAGGGAAACAAGCGCATGACCGGTACCCACTGCACAAAGCGGGGCTCCTGCGGAAAGACCATCGCCAGGTGCATCGCGGTGGCAGCCGCGAAGGGTACGGCTGCACACCATAGGACAGCCAACCGGTGTGTAGTGTTAAGGTCAAAGATACCACCGATCATCAGCGCGACAGTGGCACACAGGGCGGTAAGGACTTGCCCAGCCTGGCCCCAGCCCTGCACCCAGTACACCCAGATACCAATACCCAGGTAAGCCAACCCCGCCAGGTAGGGGACAATGAAGATCAGGAACAGGTCTCTTAGCGGGAAGGGAGCAAGAACGATCTGCTCCTCCCGCAGGCTGCTGTCGGGACGAGCGACTGAAACCGATACGGTGTCGCCCGCCGCATGCTCGCTCAGGACGGCCGCCATGTCAGCATATCGCTCCACCGGCCGGCCGTCAATGGCGACCAAACGATCGGGCTGCTCCAGCGGTGGGGCGCACTGCAACCGCGCCCACCCTTTGCCCTGTAAGGGGCTGATCACCAGCGTGGGTTCCAGCAGTAGCCCCAGGAAGGGCTCACGCGACCAGCGCCAGGCCAGGACGTGGGCGACGAGGAAGGCAATCACAGCGACCGCCAGCACGGAGAACAGGGTCACGCGCCCCAGGCGCGTCGCTAAGTCGGCATGATGCTGTGATTCCCTCATCTTCCCCTCCTATACTTTATTATACAGGGAAGCGCAAGCGGAAGCAAGGGGCTCTGGGAACGTCACACAATACTCTTGTGCAGAAACTTGCGCAGAAACGCCGATCTGGTTATGATAAGCAGTATGATTACGACATCAAGGGAGTTAAAGATGCAAGAAGGAGATCACCTGCAGAGAGGATATTTCTTCAAACGGATCTACACTCCACGCTCCTTGCTTGGGGATTTCCGGGACATCCTGGATCACTTCCATGAGTTCAGATCGGCTGTGCGCAGCCGACGCATCAGCCGGTCTTTTGCCGAAAAGATCATGCTCGCCGTCACTGCCGTCAACGGCTGTCGCTACTGCAGCTATGGTCACGCCAAAACAGCTCTGGCCAGCGGGGTGAGCCCAGAGGAGGTGGATCTCCTGCTGAGCGGCGAGATCGGCCACGTCTCAGCGAATGAAGCCCCCGCGCTGTTTTTTGCCCAGCATTACGCCGAAAACGGTGACCACCCTGATCCAGAGATGGTACAGAAATTGGTGAAGACCTACGGCCAGGAGAAGGCACGGGATATTCTCGCTCACATCCGCATGATCACCCTGGGCAACCTGTCCGGCAATACCTTCGACGCCCTGCTCAGCCGCCTGCGCGGGCGTCCGGCCGAGGGAAGCAGCCTGGGAAACGAATTGGCAACCCTGGCTTTATTGGTGCTGGGGATGCCTCTCCTGGCCCTGGGAATAGTTGTCAAGGGGCTCACCCACGCGGTCAACTTCAGGAAAAACACCGACGCAGTATAGCATTATGAGGATCGGCCTGTCGGACACGTTCTACTCAAATGGGATGGATCAACTTCTGAAAATGAGGTTTTTGTGTTATCATAGCACCCACACCGGGCCCGGCGACGGTGGTTCAATCTATTCCGAAGGGCAAGGATATGCAAACCGACACTCCAGATTTGCAGCCCGAAGACGTAAAAACGTTGCTGCGCGCAGGAATCACCGCTGCGAAATCAGGCCAGCGTGAGCGCGCCCGCGACCTGCTGATGCGCGTCGTGGAGCAGGATGATGAAAATGTCCTGGCCTGGCTGTGGCTGAGCGGTGTGGTGGATGGCCTGGAAGACCGGGAGGTCTGCCTGGAGAACGTCCTGACCCTTGAGCCCTACAACAACGGGGCACGCAAGGGCTTGGCCCTGGTGCGAAAGCAAAAGGTAGACCGTTTGCTGCGCGAGGGCATCGCCGCTGCAAAGTCAAGCCAGCACGAACGCGCCCGCGACCTGCTGACGCGCGTCGTGAAGCAAGACGAGGAAAATGTTCTAGCCTGGCTGTGGCTGAGCGGCGTGATGGACAGCCTGGAAGACCAGGAGGTCTGCCTGAAGAACGTCCTGGCCCTCGACCCCGATAACGGCGCAGCACGCAGGGGCTTGGCCATGGTGCAAAAGCAGAGAATGGCTCAGGCCCCCTCCCATGCCAAAGTGGACACCATCTCCTCCACTGTCCCGGAGCCAGGGCCTCCTCCTTTTCTCCCCGCCGAAGTGGACGTCTACTCCCCCACCGCCCCGGAGCCAGGGCCATCTTATCCTCCTCCCTTCAGTGAGCTTGGCTTTGGTCTTGACTTTGATAACGAGTACCTGTGCCCCTACTGTGCGGCTCCAACTGAGCCCAAAGACCGCAAGTGCAAGGCCTGCGGCGGCAAGCTGTGGGTCAACTTCCGGAAGCAGGAGAAACGATCCAAATGGCTGTGGGTTGCTCTGTTCCTGCAAGCTCTCAATACCATCCAAAGTGCAGTGCTCCCCCTGCTACTCTCTTTCACCGTGTTTGAGTCGGGGAGCGGCGAAATTTCCGCGATGGTATCTGAGATGGTGGACGTGTATGCGCAACTATTCAGCGTAAGCAGCGCCGCTATCGAAATGTGGTTACGCGTCGCCTTCGTCGCTGCCCTCTTGATCTTTCTATTCTCCCTGTCAATACTGGTCGGACTCTACTTACGTTGGAAACCGGCTTTCTACCTGTATCTGATCAACACTGTGCTGGGATTGGTCCGGGTCCTTGTGGACGTTGTTCGATTTCTCTCCTCTCCTGCCCCGAGCATCTTCGGAGAAGCCAGTTACATCTGCTCCGGCCTTACCGTGCTCGTAACGCTGGCGATGCTTTGGCTGGCTTACCAGATTAAAGACGATTTTGCCTTCGACAGACAGCGAATTCTCCTCCGTATTGACCCTGACGTCGTCAGCAGTTCTATGATCCTGGCTCGCGGACACGAGTACGTCAGCCGTAAGATGTGGGCCTTGGCTGCCCTTCATATACGACGTGCCGTTGCCTCAATGCCCGACCGGATGGATGGGCGCGCGGCGCTGACCTTGACGTACCTCAGGCTGAAACGATATGACCTGGCCGCCCGAGCCCTGGCGGAAGCCAGGCGCATCAGCCCCGGTGATCCTCAGGTCGAAGAGCTACAAACTCTGTTGGACGACTTGCGCTCCGCCGACAACCCGCCGCAGCGCACTTGACCCATCGCCCTACCCCGGTTCTTGGCGCAAAACAAAAACGTATGAACGCCGTTCACGAAGACTTCACCGGTGAGCCCGGCCCCCGCTGGCGGCGGTACGTCGTGGGGGCGGGTGCTCTGGAGCCTACCGCTTCCACCCTCCGCTTCGTCACCGCTGATGCCACTTCCCGCGAGTACGCTGACGCCCAGATTGACGACTACCAGGGGTTGCCCCGCCGTCGTTTCTCCTGGCGTCCGCCGCTGCGATTGACCGTGCGGGCTCATTTCTCCCGCCCGGCGGGAGAGTTGCGCGGTACCGCTGGCTTCGGCTTCTGGAACGATCCCTTCCTGATGACCGGGGCGCGGATGCCGACTCTCCCCCGCGCGTTGTGGTTCTTCTACGGTTCGCTTCCCTCAAACATGAAACTGGATCTGCACACGCCGGGCCACGGCTGGAAAACAGCTACGATAGACGGGCTGCGCCCCGCTGCTCTTCTGCTGATCCCCATCGCGCCGCTGGCGGTGTTGCTGATGAACATCCGCCCTCTCTACCGCGTCCTGTGGCCCCCTATCCAGCGGGCACTGAACGTGCGGGAGGCCAGGGTCGAGGCGGACATGACCGAGTGGCACACCTACGTCCTGGAGTGGGGGATGGAACGGGCGTGTTTCAGCGTGGACGGGGAACCGGTGATGGAAGACGCCCCTTCACCCCAGGGGCCGCTGGGCTTCGTGATTTGGCTGGATAATCAGTACATGGTGGTCACGCCGTGGGGTCGGCTGCGCTGGGGTCTGTTAGACGTGCCGGGCCGCCAGTGGATGGAGGTGGACAGGCTAGTGATTGAGCCCAGTTAAACGATGTCCCCGGCGTCAGGTGGGCGTCACACCCGACCTGCAAACAAGCGGCAGAATTCCCAAAGGTTATCCAGTCCTCCACGTTAGGAGGGCCGGATAGCCCCGTTTTTTAAGGTTCTGACACTTGACAAACCGGGCAAATCGGAGTATGATATAAGTAGTTATAGTTATAACGCCTGAGTTATGAACCTAACGTCTAACATCGTGCCCTCATTCCAAAAGAGTGCGGTAATAGGAGGAGGAGAGAATTGATAAGTGATCCCATTGACAGGCTGGTGAAGATCGGCTTCTCGGAGTACGAGGCCAAGGCCTACGTCGCCCTGCTCAGGGAAAGCCCCGTCACGGGTTACCAACTTTCCAAGACCTCCGGCGTTCCGCGCTCTATGATCTACGAAGTTCTGAGCAAGCTCACCGCCCGTGGCGCGGCGATGACGCTGCGCAAAGGCGGTTCGACTCAGTATGCACCGATTCCGGCGGAGGAGTTCCTCGACCAGCTCCGCCGCGAGCATGAGGAACTCACCATCTCTCTCAAAGACGACCTTGCTACGCTCGCCTCGCCCACCGACCTGGAATACGTCTGGAACATCGTGGGCCACGAGAACATCATAGCTAAGGCGATAGAGATGATCGGCCAGGCCAGGTCCCGCGTCTACCTGGCCCTCGTGCCTGCCACGTGCCAGGAACTGCAGCCTGTACTGGAGGAGGCCGTTAGGCGAGGGGTGCGGGTGGTGCTCTATAGCACGAGCGAGATCAACCTGACGGGCTGTCGTGTGGTCGTCGCTCACGTATCTGAGGAGACCCTGGGCCAGGCACGGGGGCTGGGGTTGGTCCTGGTCATTGATGGGGAGGAGGTGTTGATCGGCGAGTGGCTGACCGCGAACCAGGCGCGGGCCTCCTGGACCAGCAGTCCTCTCCTCGTATTCATCGCCGAGCACCACCTGCGGACCGACCTGTATCTCCCCCAAATCCTGGCCCTTTTAGGAGATCGGGCGCTGGACCTCATCCAGGAGGAGGACCGGGAATTATTCGCCCGCGCGCTGGAGAGTCGCATAGAATGAGACCCTAAGGGTTTTGGAAACCCTTAGGGTCTTGCTGACAGAGGAGGTTGTCATGAAGATCCTGGTTTACGGCGCTGGGCCGCTGGGCAGTCTATTCGCTGCACGGCTGCAAGAAGGCGGGCACGATGTTTCGCTTTTGGCGCGGGGGCAACGCCTGGCTGACTTGTGCGAATATGGCATCGTGCTGGAAGATGTAAGCACCAAAGAGCGAACGGTCACGCACGTCAACGTAGTCGAACGACTAACGCCCGACGATGCTTACGATCTGGTGCTGGTCATCATGCGCAAGAACAAGGCGCTGGACATCTTACCCGTCCTGGCGGCCAACCAGCATACGCCCAACATCCTGTTCCTGATGAACAACGCCGCCGGGCCTGGGGAACTGGTTGACGCGCTGGGCCACGAGCGGGTACTGATTGGCTTTCCCAATTCCGCCGGATACCGCGAGGGGTACGTAGTCCACTGCTTGACGGGCACAGAGGATGATAAGGCGTTCGTTCCCTTTGGTGAAGTTGATGGCCGCATCACTGCCCGGACGCGGGAGGTTGCCCGTCTCCTCGAAAGCGCGCCCGGCTTTGGGGCCGAGATTCGCACCGACATGGACACCTGGCTCAAGTATCACGTCGCGCTGCTGATGCCCTCGCTGGCGCCGGCCCTCTACATGGCCGGGACGGACAACTACCGGCTGGCGCGCACGCGCGACGCGGTTGTGCTCACCGTCCGCGCCATCCGCGAGGGATTCCAGGTACTACGTGCGCTTGGCCTGCCCGTCACGCCGTCCAAGTTCAAGATATTCGAATGGCTCCCGGAACCGCTGCTGGTCTTCTTGCTACAACGATTGCTCGCCAACGAATTGATGGAAGTTGCGATGGTGAGACACGCCAATGCGGCCCGCGACGAAGTGAAACACCTGGCCGACGAATTCCTGGCGCTGGCGCGCACTACGTCCGTCCCAACGCCAACCATAGACCGCCTGTATCCCCACCTCGACTCGGACACCCCCCTGATGCCAGACGGCAGCGCCGAGATACCGCTCGATTGGCGCGGCGTGTGGATTGGGCTGGGCGCGTTGGCGGGCGTGCTGACGGGACTGGCGCTCGTTTTGAAACGGGTTAAAAACAAGAGACATTGATTTGGAACCGACGATATGCGCAAGAGAAGACTTGAGACGTGGAGACAACGAGCCAGGCAGCTCAAAACAGAGACTTATGCTGTCTATTTAGCGTATCAAGATCCTCGAGTGCCCTGGTACGCCCGGATCTTTGCCGCCTGTGTCGTTGGGTATGCCTTCAGCCCGATAGACCTGATTCCAGACTTTGTTCCCATCCTGGGTTATCTGGATGATCTGGTCTTGGTTCCCGTGGGGATCGTCCTCGCGCTCAAGATGATCCCTCCGACGGTGATGGCTGAGTGCCGGGTAAAGGCCCGTGAGGTCATAGCGCAGGGCAAACCGGTCAATCGGACTGCCGCTGTCGTCGTCGTCGCTACCTGGCTGTTTTTGGCGGCTTTGGCGGTCGCGCTCGTAGCACAGATCGCCCGATGACGGGCTTGTGCCCAGTGGGGGTGTAGTATGTCTAACACAATGCCAGTGCAGTCCAGCGACACAAAGCCGTCCCTTGAGCGTTCGGGGATCAGACGCATCGTGCAGGTTCTCGTATCTGTTCTGATCATCGGCGTGCTGCTGTTTCTCTCCGCCGGTCGGTTAGACTGGCTGTGGGCATGGCTGTTTCTCGCCGGCTGGCTCCTCCTTATGCTGGCATCGGCGATTGTGATGCACCGAAAGGGTCCAGACTTGCTTAACGAGCGCGGCAGGCAGGCAGAGAATATCAAGGGCTGGGACAAGGTCTTGATGGGGATCTACTTGCTCGTGCTCTTTACCACACCGGTGGTCGCCGGGCTGGATGGAGTGCGCTTTGAGTGGTCTGTGATGCCATTTGCCTGGCACGTGGTTGGGCTCGTGGGCTTTATTCCGGCGATGATTATGCCCCTGTGGGCCATGTCCGCCAACGCTTACCTGGCAACGATGGTGCGCATCCAGGACGACCGGGACCACCAGGTTGTCACAACCGGCCCATACCGGTACGTGCGCCACCCGATGTACGTGGGAACGATCTTCTTTGGGTTATCTATTCCATTGTTCCTCGGCTCGTGGTGGACGTTCATTCCCTGTGGCTTGATCGTCGTTTTATTTATCATCCGCACCGCACTGGAAGACCGGACGCTGCAAGAAGAACTTCCGGGATACGCCGAGTATACCCAGCAGGTGCGCTACCGGCTGCTGCCGGGTGTTTGGTAAGGCGATCTGGATGTCTTGTTCGAGCAAGCGCTCCTCTTGGACGGATGCCGAAACTCGGTTCGGTTTTACAGAAACGGGTTCCAGTCGGCCAAAACGCCAACTCGTTGGCGCTTCCAGGTGGGGATGAACGCTTACCCAAAGTCTCAACTCGATGCCATTGCATAGTATCAAGTATGGATCAATCCGTTAATGTCTTGAAATCCGTGTTCTCAGGTGGCCGAAAGGATGACCGTGGCCGGCTAAGAGTGTTCATCCGAGGTGGAAAATGGAGAACAAAAAACAATTATCACCAGAGATGTCGAATCCAGAACTTTCCTACTTTGAACTGCAAGCCTATATCGGCACCACAAAACACATGGGAGGGTTCGAGACCACAAAGGCGCTCATCGCACTATGCCACATTGGCAAGGACACCTATGTTTTGGAGGTCGGCTGCGGCGTCGGTGCGACGGCCTGTTACCTGGCGAAGAAGTATGGCTGCCGCGTGGTTGGCGTAGACCTTCGTGAAAGCATGATTGCCAGGTCGAACGAACGGGCACAAAAGGAGGGTGTGGCGGATCTCGTTGAATTCAGGGTGGCCGACGCGCGAGACCTCCCGTTTGACGATGCGTTTTTCGACGTCGTCATCGGTGAGTCCGTCGCCATGTTCATCGAAGACAAGCAGAAAGTGGTCAGCGAATACGCGCGCGCGACCAGGCCAGGCGGCTACGTGGGAATGAACGAGGAGATCTGGCTCAATCCGCCGCCGACGAGGTTGGTCGAATTTGTGAAGCACACGTGGGACATCGAGCCGGACATTCCAACTCTTAAGGGCTGGATGGGATTGCTGGAGGGCGCCGGACTGCGCGACATCGTCGTGCAAACCTACAAATTCAGTACGCGACGAGAGGCCACTCAGGTTCAGCGGTATCATTTCCAGGATATGTGGAGAATGTTCTATCGAACACTGTTCCTGTATGTCAAGAATCCGGCTTTCAGAAAGTATATGGCCGAAAGGCGGTATCTCCCAAAAGACCTGTTTGAATACCTGGGATACGCGGTATTCATTGGAAGGAAATAAGAGAAGGAGGAAAAACCAGGGGCAGGCCTGGACCTGGCGATCCAGGCCAAGCGAGTGGGATAAATGCGATTGCCCTATCAGGCGTGCCGGAACGTTGGCCCTCTTACCGGAGAAGCAGCTATGAACAATAACACATCCATCAAACAGAAAATGACACCTGAGGTAAGGCGTGGGGTCGTGTCGTGGATCGTCAAGGCCGTTGGGGGCCTGGTG
>Ga0190284_1001323_pt1 | contig 11255 bp, 13 predicted proteins | sample 48691812_MG_FD_161668 | JGI IMG/M metagenome (GOLD analysis project Ga0190284, IMG submission 161668) | Hydrothermal vent microbial mat bacterial communities from Southern Trench, Guaymas Basin, Mexico - 4869-18-1-2_MG | ecosystem: Environmental > Aquatic > Marine > Hydrothermal vents >... | reverse complement strand
GAAGACGACCTGCGGAAGATAGGCTTTTCTAAGGACGGCAAGTTCCAGAACCCGCAGATAATGCTTGGCTTGCTGGTTGGCAAAAACGGCTATCATCGGCTACGACGGCGGATTGAGGCTCATGTGCTGGTGGCTTTTGTTGCTTATACGATCTACAAGGAATTGGAACGAAGGCTGGCCGACGCCGGCATTGCGATGAGTCCCAAACGAGCCGCCGAGCTGACGCAGACAATGTATGAAATAAGTTTCAAGCTGCCCAATGCCCCCGATGAACACCGAAAACTGTTGGAGATGGACGCCGACCAGCAGCAAATATACAACCTACTCTACTGATCGGGTGTCCCAATGTTGAAGTCAGGAAAGTATTAGGATTTACACCACGTGCTAGTTGTTTTTTTGACTTCTCCCAGATTTCCCATTCTTGCAGCCTCTTGAATACTAATACAGCCAGTCAAGAAAACTGAAACCAATAGCAACAAAAATACGCCCATAGCACACTTGATCATTGACAACATTTTTTGTTCATTTCTGATCTCCCAATATTGGAGTTCTGACACCTTTAACACGTGTTTTTGGCAGGTGGTTTGCGGCTTTTCAAAAATCGCGTAGATGCAGTTGTTCTGCCTCTTTCTTTTCTGACGAGGGATACCAGCTCATCGGTTGTGAGGTGAGCTTTGATGGCGGGAACATCCAATGGCGATCGTTTTGCACGCTCTGGTGCAATGGCAAATGTTCTGCCGTCCTTCCGTTGAATTAGAACCTTGCCGGAGGCTTCAGCTTTGTCCAGCACGCTTGAGAGCTTCTGTCTGGCTTCTGAATATGTGTAAACCTGCATAATTATATCTCCAAAATATGAACGCCGATTTTGTCGGCGGCTCTGCGGAGCTGCCGATCCAAAGTAAGAAGGGGTGCCGAATGGCGAGACGCACAGTCGAGGAAGTACGCGTCGTATGCATATAGATTATTGGCATGAGCAATCGATACTGCATTGTCTAAATCAACAGCGAGATATCGGATGGGAATAGACTGGAAAATTATCAAGCCTCGCTTGACTTCCTCTATTTCCAGTCGGTGCTGTTTCAGCATCGATGTAAATGCATTTCCGATTTCCCACGGTATTGAGCCGGGCCCCATTAGGTTGTGGCCTGCGGTCATCTCTATAATCCCCGCCCGCTCCGGCTCGTCAACGATGACAGCGAGTATTGCTGAAGCATCGGTTATAATATCCATTGCGACTCCTTTCTCTGCTACAAGACAATTGTACAACATGCCAGCATAGAGTCAACCTTATAATTTTGTTTTGGCCCGAAAAAAAAATTGTCTAAAGATAAATTTTTTTCTTGCCGATTCCCTTAATGTGGTGTAGATTCCCTCAGGTTCCCTGTTAGTGGAGCGAAGGAACTGTAAATGCCGTTTTTTACCGGAGAACATGAAACTGTGATCGGAGCCAAGCGTAGGCTTGCGGTGAGTTCTGCGCTGCGGGACGAGCAACAGCCTGGCGATGGCGAGCAGTTTTATATGGTTCTCGGGCCTGACAAGCGACTATGGCTTTACCCGGACGGCTATTACCGCAAGCTGGCCTCGTCGATGAAGCGGTCGCTCTTGCCTTCCCGGCAGGTGTCGAAGATGAGTTTGTTTTTCGCCATGGCCAGGCTGTTGAAGCCAGATGGCCAGGGCAGGGTGGTTCTGCCCGAGAAATCGCTTCGCCGGGCTGGGATGGAAAATGTCGAGCAGGTAACGCTGGTCGGCAAGGGCGATCACATAGAGGTTTGGCCCACGGAACAGTGGGAGCGGCACGTGGACGAATCGATGGCTTCTTACGAGGACATGTTGTACGCCGCAGCCGATCAGCTTAGTGCGGAAGACGGCGTGGCTGACTGATATTTTTTGATATTTTTTAATATTTGGTTGGCCTGACAAGTGAATACGATTTGGATTTTTTTGCATTTTTTCGTATTTCGTCGCGACGGATAGCGGCGAGCGATTAGCGGCAAGGATTGCCGCGATAGTGGCATGGATGTCAGCTGGCGATGGATCGTCGGCGCGAAGAAGGACCTTCGCCGGGAAACCCGGAGAAAGGATTGCAAATGCTCATCTCCCCGAGTCTAAGCGAGCCGACTGTTGGGCAAGGATGCCCTCGGGCGGATTTCGCGGAACTGCGGCGCGGTTTGACGGCCCCGTCGATGATGGACGACGGAAGCCGGCAGCGCCTTGTAGATTTTGCACGACGACTGGCGCGCGTTCGGGCAAGGGGAGATGAGTATCTCCGGGTTGACTTTTCGGAATATGCAGTTGAGGCCTTGGCCCTGGGCTCTGCGGTGTAAGCTGTCGATGGAGCCAATTGCAAAAATGTAGCCTGGCCGCCCTCGGCTGGGAAGGTCGTGTGAAAAACACTGGAAATATAGCGAGTTCAACACAGCCGAGGGCGACTGCGCTGCATTTCCGAATAGTTTTGCAATTGACTCGATTGAAAGGGCATGACGGTGAGTAGCGAGCCGGGCCACAAGCCGGTGCTGTGCGACGAGGTGGTGGAACTTTTTTCGCCGCTTCTCGCGGTGGGTCAAAAACGAATATTGGATTGTACATTGGGGCTGGCCGGCCACGCCGGGGCCCTGCTGCGAACTTCGGGCAAGGAAGTCCAACTTGTTGGCATGGATGCCGACGAAGGCAATGTAGTGTGTGCGCGACAGAACCTGGCCCTTTATGAGGGTCAGGTTCGTTTTTTTCACGCAAACTTCGCACAGGTTCGCGACGTGCTGGCAGAGGTCGGCTGGGATAATGTCGATATTCTGCTGGCTGATCTCGGTGTGGCCTCGAACCAGCTTGACGACCCGGGCCGCGGAATGAGCTTCTCCAAAGACGGGCCGTTGGATATGAGATTGGACAGGGAGTCGCCAGGGACGGCGGCTGATTTGGTGAATCAGATGGGCCAGAAGGAGCTGGCCGATTTGATTTACAACTTCGGCGAGGAGCGATACAGCCGGCGGATCGCGCGGGCTATCGTCGAGGAGCGACGGAAAAATAAAATCGAGCGGACGGGGCAACTGGAAGAGATAGTCTTCCGCGCCCTGCCAGCCGCGGTGCGACAGCGGCGAAAAGGCGTGCACCCGGCGACGCGGACTTTCCAGGCCCTGCGGATTGCGGTAAACGACGAGTTGCGAAACCTCGAAACACTGTTGAGTTCGCTTGGCGAGATACTCGCCCCCGGCGGCAGGGCTGGGTTCATCAGCTTTCATTCGCTGGAAGACAGACGAGTAAAGCAGGCCCTGGCGGAATTGGCTGAGGCGGGCACAGCCAAGCTGCTGAGCAGAAAACCGATCACCGCCTCGGAAAATGAAATGCAAAACAACCCGCGAAGCAGATCCGCAAAACTCCGCGGAATAGAAATTGTGGGTTAGGCAAGTAGGCAACAGGCAAATAGGAATCCACGGATTACACGGATTTTTTAGGATAAGATTACACGGATTTGTTTAATCAAAAAAAAAATCAGTGAAATCCTTTTTCGATCCGTGAAATCTGTGGACTCTGTTTTTAGGCGAACATGGAAGTTTGTGATTTGGTAGTTTCTCTGGCGAGGAGGCCGAGATGACACGTGAGACGCGAGTGGGCTTGTTGTTGGGATTGGCGATAATCGTCGCCATCGGGATGATCCTTAGCGACGTAACCCAGGTAGGCCCGCAAGACCAGGCCTCCCCGGCGACCGTTCGCCCGGACTATTACAGCCAGCGTGACGTCCCGCTGGAAGACGTTGCGTTCAGGCCGGGCCGGCCCGAGCCGATACGCCCGACCGTGGCTATTCGCCCGCCCGCCTTGCCCGCCCAAGCTCGGCAGGTCGCAATGAGCATCGTCGTGCCGGTCGAAAGGCGACCCGCTCGCCTGGCCAGCGCGAACATACTCCGACAAGATATCACCTCTGCCGCCCGGCCCCAGCCCGCTGCGACGCGCCCCGCGCTTACCGGCAGGCCTGTGGTTTTGGAGCGGATAGACTCGCCGAAACCCGCCATCGCTCAGGCAACCCCAGCCAAGCTATCGCCAGCCCAGGCCCAGGTCCCGCGAAAAATCTACACGGTTCAGCCTGACGATTCGCTCTGTAAAATAGCTGCGAAAGTGTATGGTCGGGCTGACCTGTACAAAAAAATCTACGAAGCCAATCGCGACAAAGTGGACGACCCAGCGAGTATTCGTGTCGGCCAAAAGTTGGTGATTCCGCTATTGTCCGCCAAGCCAAGCCCAGCTCCCCAGGCCTCGGCCCGGGGCCAGGTTTCGCCTCGCGACCAGCGGGCGCTCGATGAACTCCAGCGAGATTTGCAAGGTCGCGCCTCAGCCTCGACCAACCAGGCTGCGGGCCAGTCCAGGCGGATGTACTATGTAGTCCGCCGGGGCGACAACCTCACCCGCATCGCCCGCAAGACGCTCAACGACACATCCGAAGCTGCAATCGGCAAGCTATTCAACGCCAACCGCGACAAGCTCGAAAATCGTGACAGTATCTTCGAAGGCATGAAGCTGCGAATTCCGAATTCGTAAAGTTGCCATCCGTGGCCAGAAAAATTCTCGCCGGGTCGCAGAGAACGCAGAGAAAGATTTTAGACGGGATAACAGGATAAAAGCTGGTTTTTTTTGATAAGAGGTTAAAAAAAACTGTAAATCCCGTTATGCCGTTAAGAAAAACTCTGTGAACTTGGCGTCTCTGCGAGAGATTCAAGGTTCCCAAAATCAGGGAGACGACCGATGTTCGCAAAAACTTTATTCGCGGTAGTGTTGACAATTTTCTGCGGTTCGCTGATTGGCTGCGCCAGGCCGAGCGCGGGGCTGAGCGACGATCAGCCAGAGGCTGACATGCCAGACCTTGCCCAGCCAGGGGGGGTGCTCTCCGAGTTGCCCATCGAGGCAAAGCGGCTGTATTGGCGGACGAACGAACTTCGCACCCGCGCGGGGCTTAGGCCGCTGGAGTTGCGGGCTGAGTTGTGCGTCCTGGCCAGGCAGCAGGTAGTTACCATGATAGAGCAAGGCCGGTTGACGAACTTCTCGCCGGCGGGTGTGGATATCGCGGGGCGACTCACAGCTGAGGGTATCTGGTGGACGGTCTGCGCGGAAAACGTAGGGCGATTCCGAGGCCAGGGGGACGTTGTCGATGCCCTGATGAAAAAGTGGCAAGCCAACGCCGACGACCGCGAAAACATACTCAACGAACTCTGCCGCCAAACGGGCCTAGCCATCGTGAAAGACGACAAAACAAACAACTGGTACGCCGCCCAGATATTCCTCCGCCAATCATTGTTCTGGGAAAAATAAACATCATGTAGCACAGCCGCCCCCGGCTGTGGTGTTTCCGTAGCATGGACGTCTCGTCCATGTTTTTCCTTTTTCTTTGTCATTCCCGCTCCCCGACCATGTCGAGGACAAGCTTCGTGGGAATGATAAACCAGTCAACCAATCCACCAGTCAACCAATCCACCAGTCAACCAATCCACCAGTCAACCAATCCACCAATCAACTGTTGTCATACCTCGCTTGGCAGCGGCTTTGACCTTGGCCTGGTTCGCTGCGGATGTTTAGTGTTCGGTCGGTAATTTCCGGCAGGGATACCCCAGCTGGGCTTGTCATCAAAATCGTTGTCCCATCGCGGCGAAGCTCGCTCAGCACATGGCGGATAATCTCGGCTGAGTCCGTGTCGACATTAGCCAACGGCTCGTCCAGCAGCAGTGCCCATTGGCTTTGTCGCAAAACCATCGCCCTGGCCAGGTTCACCCGCTGACGTTGGCCTGCTGATAGAGTCCGGACGTTGCGGTCCAGCAGGTCGGTTATCAGCAATTCCTCCGCCGCCTTTTCCACCACCGCCCGCGCAGCTCGATGGCTATGTCCCATCCAGCCCAGGCCCAGGCGAAGATTCCGCCGAACCGTTCCGCTGAACAGCACCCCGGGATGCATGACCATGACCACGCCGCAAACTCCGCCGCCCGGGCTGGACGGGGCCAGGCTGTCCCACAAAAAAACCTCGCCGCGGGCTGGCTTGCGGAGCATGGCGAGTATCTCCAGCAGCGTCGTCTTGCCGCAACCGTTCGGGCCCGTGATAGCGGTTATAAGCCCGCGCGAAATTTCCAGCTCTGGAATGTCCAGCGACCACAGGCCACCGAAACTGCAATGAAGATTTCGTATCTTAGCGAACATGCCCAGGCCCTCCGTGCGGCAGCTTTATCGCGTGCGCAGCCAGGTTCACCCCAAGTGCGATAACCAGCAGCACAATCCCCGCCGCCATGGCCAGGGCGAACTCACCCTTGGATGACTGGAACGCTATCATGCCTGTCAGGGTCTGTGTGTATCCCTCGATGTTTCCCCCGACGATCAGTGCGATGCCCAGCTCGGAAACCACCCTGCCAAACGCCGCCATCGCGCTGGTCAGCAGGGCGGGCGACCCCTCGCGCAAGACGACGCGAAAGACGCCAAGCCGCGAGGCCCCCAGGGTTCGGGCAGCCATCTCCAGGCGCGGGTCCAGCTGCCGGGTCGCAGCGGAGAACAGCGAAACCACGATGGGCACAGCCAGGAGAGTCTCGCCGATGACGATGGCTTCGCAGGTATATAGTAGTCCCAAATTACCCATAGGCCCTCGGCGGGACAGCAAGGCGTAGCAGAATAGCCCGACGACAACGGTCGGCAAGGCCATGGCTGTGTGCGAGATTACCAATATCGCCCGACGCCCGCGGAAGCTCCGCCTGCCCAGCAAAATGCCCAACGGCGTTGCCAACAGAACCGCCAGGGCGGTTGCTGCCAACGAACAGCCCAGCGTAACGCCGATCGCGTGGAGCAGCGCGGGGTCTTGCGAAACAATCAGCCTATATGCCTCGGAAACAGCGTCGCCCAAAATAGTCTTCCTTAAAACAAATCCGAAATTCTAATATCGAAATACTAAACAAATTTGAAATCTGAAATTCTAAATCCAAAACAAAAAACAGAAAAAGAAAAACAACTTCATGGTGAACTTCGCGTTCTTTCGCGTGCTTCGTAGTTTGTTGTTTGTCTAAAAAATCCGTGATTGTCTGTGTTCATCCGTGGTTTGCTGTTTTTGTTTTGAGTTTCGGATTTGTTTTTAACTTGACGGATGGAACAGCACCTGGTCTTTGACTCGGAAATTTCCGATGATTTCCTGGCCTGTGGGACTCGTCAGAAATGCGATGTATCGCATGGCTTGGATGTATTTTGCGTGGGCGTGCTTGGCGGGGTTGACCGCGATTATGCCATAGGGATTCCGCAAGGCCGCCTCGCCCTGGACGAGAATGTCCAGCTTGAGCGGGGCTGAGCGGTCACGCCTGCCGAAGCGGTAAGCCAGGTAAGTTCCGCGGTCGCACAGGGCGTAGGCCCGGATTTCGTCGGCGTGAATCAGCGTAGCCCCCATGCCCTTGTTGACCTTGAGATACCACTTGCCGCTGGGTTTTATGTTGGCTTTTCGCCAGAGTTCCATCTCGCGGGTGTGCGTGCCGGAGGCGTCATTTCGGCTACAGAACTTCGCCTTGGCAGCAGCTATTTTTGCAAGCCCAGCTGAGGCTTGGGACAGGCCTTTGATTTTGGCTGGGTCTTCGGGCGGGCCTAGTATTACAAAGTCGTTGTACATGATATCTCGCCGATTTACGCCGAACCCCGCTGCGACGAAGGCGTCCTCTCGGCTTCGCGCGTGGACCATCACGACATCCGCGTCCCCGTTGGCAGCGAGCTTGATCGCGGCGCCGGTTCCCCTGGCAACCACCTTTACGCCGATACCCGTCCGCTCGGTGAAGGCCGCGTTCAACACATCCAGCAAGCCTGAATTGTGCGTCGAAGTCGTCGTCGCCAGGATAATGCTCTCCGTCTCTGAGGTTTCCGGGAGAGGCTTGCAACTTTTCCGACGACAACAGCCGACGAAAAATAACAAAGACATGATAAACGGCAAAACAATAACAAGGCGACGCGGCATGACATTCTCCTGTGAAAAGGTGTAGCACAGTCACCCTCGGCTGTGGTTTTTTTTGTTTCATCCAAATCTTCACAGCCGGGGGCGACTGTGCTACATGTGTGGCGACCGTAGCGATTCGACGCGTGAAAGTCAAGCTCGTTGCGGTTATCTTGCGTTGCGGTAATCTTCTCGCCCAGCTTGGTCGGCGGGGTGTGATCTGTTGAAAAAGTTACAGGATTTGACGATGGAACTTGTGGGCGTAATTTTGGCAGGGGGGTTGGCGACTCGGCTGAGTGGCCTGGCCAAGGGGCTGCTGCCCGGGCTGGCGGGGGAGTCTATTGTGCTTCACCAGGCGCGGGAATTGCTCGCTGCCGGCGTGGGAGAGGTCGTGCTGATTTGCAACGATCCTGAGCCATACCGAGAGACTCATCTGGAAATTCTGCCTGACATCAGGCTGGGCAATGGGCCGATGGGTGGCATCGAAGCTGGGCTTGTCTGGGCAGCAGGCCGGGCCCGGGGAGCGGTGTTTCTGCCGTGCGACATGCCAGCGATTTCGCGCGTGGAAATAAACAAACTCATCGTAGCCTGGCGTCATAGCCAAGCGGGGCTGTCCTGGGCGTTGCTCTGCGGCGACCACGAACCATGCTCGCAAAACACATGCACGCAAGGCATACAAAGGCACCCGCTCTGCTGCGTCGTCTCGGCTGGGCACAGCCGGGCTGTCTCGAAATCCATCGACGAGGGCAAGTTGAAAATCCGCCAGCTATGGGAAGATCTCCAGGCTACGGAAGTCCGCTTCGCCAACGCCCCAGCCTTCGAGAACATCAACACGCCCGAAGACCTCCAAGCCTGGCGGCTAGAGCAGCAGCAGTAGCAGGAGGATGTTTAGCAGGACGCTTGCAGCCAGTGCTATCAGCAGGGGGAGGGGGAGTTTTTTTATAGGCTTGGCTTGGTCGGGGGTGGATGTTATGTCAGTCGTGGCCTGGCTTGCTCTGTTTGTCGAGGCTGGTTTTGGCCCGGGCGCGTCGGGGGCGATATGCTGGGCCAGGCCTGACAAGCCTGGGATGTCGTCGGTCGGAGCTTCCGCTTCGAGCAGGAAATCCACCGACTGCAAGTCTTCCAGAAGTTCCTGCGTGCTGCCATGACGGTCAGCGGGAGCCTTTGCTAACATCTTGCGCACGACCTTGCATATACCGAAAGACAAATCGAGATTGTACCTCTCCGGCGAGACAAGCTCCTGGCGGACGTGTCGGATCATGACTTCCTTGGAGTCCTTGCCGTCGAAGGGCACGCGTCCGGTTATCATGTGGTACAGCGTCGCGCCGAGTCCGTAGATGTCGCAGCGGAAATCCACGTCGCCTCGGCCTAGGATTTGCTCCGGGCTGATATAATAGGGCGTGCCGAAAAGTCGGCCTGCCTCAGCTGCGATAGCTTTGGCGTCGTCAGCTACCCGGGCCAGGCCCATGTCCATCAGCTTGGCGACCCCGTCGGGCGTTATCATAATGTTCTTGGGTTTCACGTCGCGGTGAATCAGCCCAAGCTCGTGGGCGTGTACCAAGGCCTGGGCTATCTGAATCGCGATGTCCAGCGCGCGGGCTTCGCTGAAAACTTTGCCAGCTGCAAGCTCTTCGTAGACGGTCTTGCCCTCGACATATTCCATGACGAAATAGTGATAGCCATGGGCTTGACCGACGTCGAATGCCTGGACGATATTGGCGTGGTTGAGCTTGGCTGCAGCCTGGCCTTCGCGGTAGAATCGCTCGACGTATTCCGGGTCGGCGGAGAGTTTTTTCGGCATCACCTTGATAGCGACGATGCGGTCCAGGCTGATTTGCCTGGCTTTGAAAACCACCGCCATAGCCCCGGCACCGATTTTGGCAAGTATCTGATACCCCGGTATCTGCCGACCCTGCCGCTCAGCGTCAGCTAGCTGACTTGACTGGTCGTCCGCGACAATAGGCTCGGGAGCCTTCATCGGCGTGGCAGAAGCCTCCGGGCTGTCAGACTTTTTTTTCATCTTTTTAGCGCGTTCCGCCCCGATGCGTCAAGATAGGTTTTCTCCTGAATCCTGACTCCTGAATCCTGTCTACTTTTTCTCCCGTACCCCTTGCTCTTGGAGTTCGCGGATTCGTTGTTTGCAGTAGCGATGATTATTTTCGTAGTAAGGTTCGAGCTTTTGGCTGGCTTTGTACAGCTCCATCGCCTTTTCTTTTTCGTCCAGGTGGATGTCGTATTGCAGTGCAGCCTGGAACCGAACCGGAGCCGCGATGTACGGGTCCCATGTCCAGGCCCGTTCGTACCACAGCACCGCGAGATAATGCTCGCCGAAATATTCCTTGTAAATCTCGGCGATGTAAAACGCAGCCAGGGCTATCCGCGTGCTGTCGGGGTACTGTTTGATGAGCTGCTTGAACAGCTTCAATGCCCGGCGTTGCTTGTCGTAGTTGGCCAGGGCTGGCACGGAGCTGCCCTGCTTGTACAGGGCCAGAGCCTCCTCGTATAAGCGGTTGGCCGCGGGGTAGACCTTGATAGGCTGAAGATTTTTGGAGGGCACTTCGACATCCAGCAGATACATGTAAGTTCGCTCGGGGCGGAACCGGGACTGCGTGGTGTGGATGACATAGGCCTTGAAATCGTCGCCAGCTTTTTCGTATAGCTTAGCCAGGCCATCCACCGCGAGTATGTAAGTCTTTCTGCTGGCGATGAGATTCTCCACCAACTCCCGCTGAGATTGCGACGCAGCGTCTTCCCTGGCCTGGGCTGGTGCGGTGGCAGGCCCGCTGGCCGGGGCCAGACCCACCCACTGGAACTCCTGCGCCTCGTCGAGATTCTTCAGCTCGCGCGACGCCCAGAGGGCCTTTTGGATATTGCCGATGCCGTTGTAGTAGTCTTGCAAGGCTGAGATGTTTCGCCGATACCGCAGCCGGGCTGACTCCATCTTGCCGACAGCAGCCACCTCAGCCGCGTTGCCCTGATCTACCGCAAGGGTCTTGATGGACTGCTTGTACCACTTCGTCCGAGGCGTAGCGGGCTTGGCGTTGCACCCCGCCACCACCAAAGCGAAACCCAATGCGATAATCGTACCTAGTCTGGTTGATGTCTTCATGCGGAATACTCCTTCCGTCGTCGATAGCTGATATTTCTTCATGACGGATATTATCGCAATCCCGCAACAGACTTGCAAGCCCGCAAGTAGATATTATGTAGCCGTTCACATAAAAACGAGAACCACGGATAAACACGGATGTACACAGATAATTAAAATGTAACCATTCATGTTTTTTTTGCTTTAGCTCCGTAGGAGCGGCATCTCAAATGTTTCACAGGC